>Ga0194113_10011330_pt1 | contig 10556 bp, 7 predicted proteins | sample TA2MahC200mmetaG_FD_146193 | JGI IMG/M metagenome (GOLD analysis project Ga0194113, IMG submission 146193) | Freshwater microbial communities from Lake Tanganyika, Tanzania - TA2015017 Mahale Deep Cast 200m | ecosystem: Environmental > Aquatic > Freshwater > Lake | place: Tanzania: Lake... | reverse complement strand
TCACGCGTGAGGAGGACGATGAGAAGGCGAAGAGGGAACACTTTCTGGAGTACCTCCACCGCCTGTATGCTGTCGCCGCGACGCCCGAGGCGCTCACCCACCTTCTGGAAGTTCCGACCGCGTACCAGAGAGCGGGCCGGCCGCCGCGCCCGGGCATCATCGCGGGGAAGGCAGTCATCGGCGTCCCGGTCACCAACTACGTCCCGCAGAACGTGGCCCTCGGGGCGGGCCGGCGCGTGCTGGCGTGGTTCCTGGCGGCGGCGGCGGCGACGGCGTTTCTTTTCATCTGGCGTGCGGCGGTCCATCGGCCGGGCCGCTTGGGCTGGCGCGTGGCGATGGGTCTGTCGGGTCTCTCGGCCGTCGGCCTCTTTGTCGCCGCCCTCGCGGCGCCCGTCCACCCGGGCCAGGTGACCCGTCCGGAGGTCATGGACTACCCGCTGCTCCGTCGCGGCGACGACCTGGTGGTCTCGACGATTCCGGTCCGCCCCTCCGGGGCGATCGAGACGGAGCCGGGCGGCCTCCCGAAGGTCTCGAGCCGCGTCTTCGCCCTCGTCGATGCGTTCTGGAGCAAGTATTGGGAGGCCGACTCGTCGCACCTGTATGTGGACTTCGGCGTGGCTCAGGAGATGGCGGGGATGGAGGGCGACCCGGCGCAAGGCATCCCGGCTCGCGCAAGTCAGATCCAAGTGAAGGTCCGCGACCCGTCGGCGGCCGAAACGGTCGTCCAGCGCATCCAGGGGGCCTGGGAGGCGTTTCAGGCCGAACGCCCGGACGAGGACCTCCCCCACGTGGCCGTCAACACCTGGGAGACGCAGCAGCGGATGATCCTGACGATCGTCAAAGTCCAGCGGAACATCACGACGCTGATGCTCGGGCTGATGTTCGTCGGCTTCGCGGTGCTCATCGCGCTGATTTCCTACGTCATGGCGTACATCAAGAGCCGCGATGTCGGAATCCTCAAGGCCGTCGGCGCCAGCGACGCGGGCGTCGGGAGCCTGTTCCTGGGCTACGGTTTTCTCATCGGCCTCGTGGGAACCGCACTGGGGGTGGTCGGGGCACTCCTGATGCTCCATTACCTGGACCAGATCGAACTCTGGGTGAACCAAGTTTTGCAATACGACATTTTCCCGCGGGATATGTACTACTTCGACCGCATTCCGCGCAACCTATCGCCTTGGTGGTGCGTCGGCGTGAGCGGGGCGGTGCTCGCCCTGGCGACGCTGGCGAGCATGGCGGGCGGCCTGCTGGCGGCCATCCGCCAGCCCGTGGAGACGCTGCGCTATGAGTGACGGAGAGACCATTCTTCGCGGCGAAGGGCTCGTCAAGGATTACCGCATGGGCCCGGCGCGCCTGCGGGTGCTGCACGGCGTGGACGTGGCGGTCCGGCGGGGGGAGTTCCTCTGCATCCTCGGCCCGTCGGGGAGCGGCAAATCGACGCTCCTGCACCTTTTGGGCCTGCTGGACCGGCCGACCGAAGGCCGGGTGATCTTCGAGGGCGAGGACGCCTTCGCGCGGGCCAAGCGATGGCGCGACCGGATGCGAAACGAGGCGATCGGCTTCGTCTTCCAGTTCTACTACCTGATGCCGGACCTCTCGGTGCTCGAGAACGCCCTCTTGCCGGCGATGATCCGCACGCCATTGATCACCTGGCCGATGGCGCGGGGCGCCGAGCGATCACGGGCCGTCGAGGTGCTCAAGGCCCTGGGGCTGGCCCAGCGGGCCCATCACCTGCCGAGGGAACTCTCGGGGGGCGAGCGGCAGCGAGCGGCCATCGCGCGGGCCCTCGTCCACCGGCCGCGAGTCCTCTTCGCCGACGAGCCGACCGGAAACCTCGACTCCGCCACCGGCGCGGAAATCATGCGGGTCCTGGAGCGACTGAACCGCAAGGAAGGCCTGACCGTCGTCATGGTGACCCACGACGACCGAATCGCCGAGCGGGCCGACCGCGTCCTGCGCCTGGCGGACGGCAAACTCTTGCAGCGGGCGTGAAGCGGCGATATACTTCACCGTCGAACGGCAAACATCCCGGCCGTTCGACGATAAAGGACTCGCCGATGGCGAACGTGGCCGTCAAATCGCAAGGTCACTTGTTTTTCCAACGGCACGGGAAGCGACGGCAACCGGCCGAAGGGGAGGTCTATACTCGCGGACAAGTGTCCATTCACTTTGATCACGCCGAGAACTTGTACGGGGCGTGGCCGACTCCAATCTGCATTATTTCAGACGGTCCGTATGGGGTGAATGGGTTCCCCGGAGACAACCCTACGGCGGAAGGCCTGGTGGACTGGTACGGACCTCACATCAAGGCTTGGAGCCAATACGCGACACCGGAAACGACCCTTTGGTTCTGGAGCACCGAGGTCGGGTGGGCCACGGTGCATCCGGTGTTAGCGGCAAATGGATGGGAGTACCGCTGCTGCAACATTTGGGACAAAGGTCTGAGTCACGTGGCGGGCAACGCCAACACGCAAACTCTCCGCAAGTTCCCGGTCGTCACGGAAGTCTGTGTGCACTACGTGAAGGGTGCGCGATTTCAAGTAGGCAAGCAAACGCTCACGATGCAAGAGTGGCTTCGCAGCGAGTGGAAGCGAACTGGACTGCCGTTCAGTCTGGCCAACGAGGCCTGCGGAGTGCTGAACGCGGCGACTCGAAAATACCTGACCGCCGATCATCTGTGGTATTACCCGCCCCCGGAGGCATTTGAGAGGCTCGCCCGGTACGCCAATGAATATGGCAACCCCGCCGGACGGCCCTATTTCAGCCTCGACGGCAAGCGCCCTATTGCCGCCAGGTGCTGGGCCAAACTGCGGGCCAAGTTTTGCTGCGACGTGGGCGTCACCAACGTTTGGCGTGAGCCGCAGGTCAGCGGCTCGGAGCGAATCCGGGGGACACGGGAGACGATGAGGTACAAGTTTCGCAGCCTGCACGGCAGCCAGAAACCGCTGAGTCTCATTGAGTTGACTATTCGCGCCTCGACCCAGAAGGGTGACGTGGTATGGGAACCTTTCGGGGGGCTGTGTCCTGGCGCAGTTGTTTCCTACCATTTGGGCCGCCGGTACCACGGCGCCGAGATCCTTGCAGAGTTCTGGGCTGCGGCCGTAGAAAGGTTGGCTACGTCATGACGAAGAGCAAGACGCCCGCAGCACCTTCCAGAGAATTGCCCTCGAAAGACTGGCCGCATTATGAACTGTACCAGAACGTGCGGGAGGCCATCGCTTCCTTGCCCATTTATTTTCGCACAGAGACCCATATTTCGGGCGTCATGGCCACCGATCTGCACACGCTCAACAGCGTGCTTGGCGCAACCATTGAAGAGCAAGTCGTTCGCACATTGAATCTGCTGCGCGGCACGTGGGATCCGCAAGAGAGGTACGCGTTGTACAGTTTCGTCCGGCAGGCCCAAACTTTTCCCGACGTGCTCCTGCGCAAAATGTCCAGCGGCGAGATTCTCTTGGGCGTTGAACTGAAAGGATGGTATCTCCTGGCCAAAGAGGCTGAACCCAGTCTCCGGTTTCAAGCAACTGCCGCCGCCTGCACCAAGCAGGACCTCATCACCGTCGTGCCCTGGGTCTTGGGAAACGTCATCAGCGGATCGCCGATTCTCTTCGAACCGTTCATCGAATCGGCAAAGTACGCAGCCGAGTATCGCAATTACCACTGGCAACACAGGCGCCAAACAACCCATGATAGGGGCATTGAGATACCCCAACGAGTGCGCCCCTATCCGTCGAAGGCGGATCAGATTCTCGACAGGCCCCATTCCGACGGCGGTGGCAACTTCGGTCGCTTGGCGCGCACGGGAATGATGGATGCCTACATGCAAAAACTAAACGAAGTCCAGTTATGTGGCATTAAGACAACCTATTGGCGGGAGTTCCTGAAGGCCTTCCAAGAAAGTACGACCGATGCTGAGGCCCGCGCCGCCCTGGAGCGCCTGAAGCAAAGGGTACAGCAAACAGCGGACGTTCCTTCACCGAGGGCTCAATCAGCGCTCGTAATCATTGCGGAGCTTGAACATCTTCTTGACATGCCGGAATGATGCCAAAAGGTCGCGTAACAGCCCCGCGCGGGCGGCCGTTTCCCGGGTTACCCTGCGAGGCGACTGATCCCAGTGTTAGAGAGAAGGTGCATCAGGAAGGAAAAAGCCTATGGGCTCAAGAGTCTGGCTGAACGGCGAACTGGTCCAGCGCGAGGAGGCGAAAATCTCGGTCTTTGACCACGGCCTGCTGTACGGAGACGGCGTGTTCGAGGGCATCCGCTCGTACAACGGCCGGGTGTTCCGCCTGAAGGAGCATATCCGGCGGCTGTTCGATTCGGCGAACGGCATCCGCCTGGCGATCCCCCTGGCGGCGGACGAACTGGCCAAGGCCGTCGCCGACACCCTCCAGGCCAACGGCCTCGCGGACGCCTACATCCGCGTCGTGGTGACGCGGGGCGCCGGGACGCTCGGCCTGGACCCCAACCGCTGCTCGTCGCCGACCGTCTTCATCATCACCGACAAGATCGTCCTCTATCCGCCGGAACTGTATGAAAACGGCCTGGAGATCATCACGGCGGCGACGATGCGGAACCACCCGAACGCCGTCAACCCGCGCCTGAAGAGCCTCAACTATCTCAATAACATCCTGGCGAAAATCGAGGCCATCGACGCCGGCACGCTCGAGGCCGTCATGCTCAACCACCAGGGCTTCGTGGCGGAGTGCACGGGGGACAACCTCTTTATCGTGCGCGACGGCGCGCTTTTCACGCCGCCCATCGCCGCCGGCATCCTGGAGGGCATCACCCGCGACGAGATTATCGCCATCGCCGGGGATTTCGGCATCAAGGTCCGTGAGGAGAACCTGACGCGCCACGACCTGTACGTGGCCGACGAATGCTTCCTGACGGGCACCGCCGCCGAAGTCGTCCCCGTCGTGCGGATTGACAAGCGCACGATAGGCGATGGGCGTCCGGGGCCGGTCACCAAGCGCCTCGCCGAGGAATTCCATCGCCGGACGCGGGCCTCTTAGCGGCTGGTGGCGTACAGGGCGATGTTCGTGGCGACGGCGAGGGCGTCGGCCGGCTGGTAGCCCTTGCAGGACCACGCCTCATACGGATTCATGCTGAACAGGACGTCGAGCGGCGAGTAGAGGCCCACCAGACGGTCGCCCTCGAAGAGGCCGTGGAACTCGGCGTTCGGCCGGTTCAGACGGGCCACGCGAAGCGCCCGGCGGAACTCGACCCCCCTCGTCAGGTCGTAGCCGGTCGCCGCCCCCATCCGGCCCGTCATCAGCCCGTGCGTCGCCGGCAGCATCTTCAACTCCCATCCCATCTCCTGCGCGAACTGTTTCACCGACTGGTCGAAGTCCATGGAACCGGTCACCGCCTCCAGCCAGAGAAGGCCGCCGGCGGCGACGAACGCCTTCAGGGCCCCTCGCTCCTCGGCCGAGAGCCCGAGCGCCTTCGTCCCCGCCAGGTAGGCCACCTCGTGGCCCGCCAGGTCGGCCGCCGCGACGCCGCCTTGTGTGAACGGCACGGCGGCGGGTTCCGTCACTTCGATCGTCACTCCGGCCTTGCTCTTCAGGTGCTCCGCCAGGCGATTGAAGCCGCCGTAGTTCGCCCCCACGCTCCAGTCGCCTCCGTGCCTCACGCGGGCGATCTTCAGGGTCTTCCGCCCCCCGGCCTGGATGGGGCCGGCGTAGCGGTCGGAGGGCTTCACCTCTCGCCCCTCGAGTTTCCACCGCAAGGGTGCCCCGTCCATCGCGTACGTATAAAGGTTGATGCCCCAGTCAAAGAGGTACTTCTTCAGGACGTACGCCTTCATATGCCAGGGGCAGGAGATGTCGTCGGGCACGTAGAAGACGGACGTCCGCACCCCGTCCCCCACCCCCAGGACGCCCGGCTTCTGGGTCATCGGGTAAACGCTTTTCCAGACGGCGTGTTCGGCGCCCAGGGGCGTGAACGTCCACTCGGGCCAGACCTCCTTGGCGAACTGGGGAAACCACCGCCGCACCGCCGCATTGCCGCAGGAAGCCTCCACCAGGATCGTGCCGCCGGTGTCGGTGAACGCGCGGAGTTTGCGCACCTCCTCGGGCGAGAACCCCTGCTGCTTCTTACCTTTCTCGTCGGTCCACTCGGGGACGCTCTCGGCCGTGATGTAGAGGATCGGGGCGTCGTGGAGTTCCTCGACCGGCGCCCGCAGGCTCACGATCTGCCAGTGGAACATCTGCTCCGTTTTGAAACGCTCGATGTACTGGGTCAGGTTCGCCAGGTCGCGCCGGTGCATGTTCCAGAGGCCGTCGAACTGGAGTTTCTGGAAGAGCACCGGCGCCCGGCCCTTGAAGAGGAAGAGGGTGGCGAAGCAGGTGTTGGGAAGATCGCCCCAACTGCCGTTGCCCCCCTGCCTGCCGACCAGGACCCCGGCCCCTTCCTGGAACCAGTTGTGCGTTCCGAAATACTTGTATCCGGCGGCGATGCCGACCCGCTCCACGCAGTAGAGCCAGTAGAGGTGGTGGCCTCCCTTGCCGGGGTTCGTATTGGCGTCAAAGTTCTTGCTGAGCCACTCCAGCGCCTTGTCTATCCGGCGGTCGGCCTCGGACGCCGTCGGCGCGCTGCGCCCGCTGAGGCACGGGCATCCGCTGGCGGGCTCCAGGACGTCGGCGATGATATACACCGACGCCAGGCCCGCCGCCGTCATCGAGCCGTACGAGGCGCCGCTCGTGTAATCCCATCCGCCGTCGGCGTTCTGCTTCGAGTAATACAGGTCGCGGGCCTTGAGGAGGCTGTCCGCCGGGAACTCGACGCCGACGAGGCTGGCCTCGCGCATCGCAAGGAGCGGCCACTGGCTGACCGAGAAGTCCCAGTCACTGGCGTTGAGTGCGTAGCGCCAACCGCCGCTGGCGGCCTGGCCTACGCGAATCCGCAGCAGGTCCGCCATCATCTGCTTGCGCAAGAGTTCCTTTTTCTCGTCTAGCAAGTATTTGTAAACATACGAGAGGCCCATCACCCGGATCGGAACGCCGTACCCCTGCCGGTCGGCGAAGTCCTTGTCCACGTCGGCCTTGAGCAGGTAGTCCAAGCCCTTGCTCATAACCTCGCGGTTGGGGTGCTCGCCCATGTAGGCGAGAGTCATAAAGACCAGGGCCGATTCGCCGGCGTGTCCGCCCCAGGAGCCGTCCGGCTTCTGCTGGTTGATGAGGAACTCGCGGGCCTTCTCGATCGCACGGTTCACCTGGTCGCTGGTCACTCCGGCTCGGCCAGCGGGCGCTTTGGCGGCACCCGCGTGCCGCGAAACCCCGCCCAGGAAGACGGCGACGACAAAAGCCACGAGAAGAACCCTGCGCATGATTTGCCCCTTTCCGGCAAGCAACCGGTTTCCTCCGGCCCAGCCCCACTTGCTCCCCACCACTACTTTATACTCTTTTCGCCCCCGCCTCCTCAGCAAAAATCCGCCCCTTGCTGCGCTGTCGGTGGCGTGCGAGGTCAGCCGCCGCGCGGCCCGCCCCGAAGGGGTCCAACGACAACAGGGACAAGGGGGCCGGCGAACCGCCCCCCAACCGCCCGCCTCGCCGGCAGCCGGCTCAGCGCTTGGCGCTCGGCAAGCGGCGCTTGATCCGTCTGCGACGCCTCAGGATCGCCCGACCGCCGCGCGTCTTCATCCGCGCGCGAAAACCGTGCCGCTTCCGATGCTTGCGCCTCGAGAGTTTGCGTCCAGGAATGCCCATCGAAGGCTCCTCCGGCTAAGCGATCTTCGTCTCCGTTTTCGATTGTCGCCCGAACAAGGACGAACTTTCCCGCCCGTGGCGGACCGGAAATCCGGATGACGAAATCCGAATGACGAACGAATTCCGAGTGACGAAACCCGAACCGCTCGGCGCAATTTGCCAGAGGGCGCAGGGCGCTACGCCTGTTTCGTCATTCGGCTTTCGGGTTTGATTCGTCATTCGGGTTTCGGATTTCGTCATTTCTTAGATCGGCATGCCCGTAATGTGGGCCTCGAAGACCAGGTTGCCGTTCACCACGCCCTGGGTGTCAAACCGCGCCCGGCGGTTGCGGATCTCCACCGCCCGCCCCAGCAGAATCAACCGGTCGCCCGGCACCACCGGACCGCGGAACTTGACCGCCTCCACCCCCCCGAATCCCAGAAAACGCGGATCGCCCGTCACGCGCTTATAATACAGGCTGCACATCTGCGCCGCCGCCTCCACCATCAGGACGCCCGGCATCAGCGGCCGGCCCGGAATGTGCCCGCGCACCCAGAACTCGTCGTCGCGCACGTCCTTGAACGCCACAATCAGGCCTGCATCCCGGTCCAGGTGAATCACGCCGCTCAACTGCTCCATCTCGTACCGGTGCGGATTGTAGCGGCGAATCTCCTCAATCGGCATGAGGACCCGCCCGAGATCGATTTTCGCCAGGTCAACCAGCAACGGCGGCGGCATGACCTTCCCCTGACCCGGTCCCTCGAAAGGGTCGAGACAGCGGCCCGCCCGGACGGCGGCGGGCCGCCTTTCCGACACGCCAACCAGCGAACGGCCGTCTCGGCCCCGGCTTTTTGCGCCCTTCGAGCCGACCGCGGAAGCGGGCAGCCGCGCTCCCCACCGGGGCACATGCCACGGCAGGGAACGTGTCCGGCGGCTCACGCCGCCGGCTCGGGGCGAACGCGCCCAGGTCAGAAAATCCTGGCACACCCGCCTAGCCGCGCATCTCCAGAATCTTCACGCGGACTTCCTGCGCGATCTTCTTGATGTCCTGCATCGCCTTGCGGACGCGGGTTCCGGCCGCCCTGTTGCCGCTCGCGACCTTTGCAAGGTCCTCTTCCACGGCCGCTACCGCTTGTTTCAGCCTGTCAAACGCCTCCATGCCGCGCTCCTTCCGCAAAGGGCCCCGAATCCTTCCACCAAGCGGGAAAACCCGCCTCGCCCATACTTTACCCCCGCCCCGGGGGGCCTGTCAAATGGAAAAAGGCCCTTGGAAGCCGTTCTGGCGGGCTTGGGACCTGATCGATCCGCCCGAGACCACCAGAGTTTCCACCAAGACCACCACCGCAAGAGACACGACAAACCACGCCGCCGCGTCCGACGCGGACCCTGACGTAACCCCTTCTGAAATAAAGACTTGCGACGCGTCGCAAACCCTCGCCCACTCCGCCGAGAACGCCGACGCCAGTCGGTCCGCATCCGGCCCCAGGTTCGCCGTTTCCTCCACCGCCACGTTCGTTGAAAAAGGCCCTTTCCACCCACCGCCCGGCGACGGCGGCGCCGAAAAGTTCCCCGGCCTCGACGCCTCGGAGGCCCCGCCCGACCGCCCCATCACGCGGTTCGCCTGCCTCGGGTTCCCCGACGGCGCGAGCGCCTCCACCAGCGAGTGCATCAGCACGACGAATTCGGGCCGCGCGCCCAAGTCGCCCCATTCCTCGCCCGGCCCCACCCCGAAGGCCACCACCCGCCCGCGGCCGAGGACTCGCGACACGATGGCCGGCCGACCGTCCGCGAATCGCACCGCTGCTCTGCCCTCTCGCGCCGCAAGAACCAGCCGCGACCGGAATACAGGTTTCGCGATGTCCGCCGCCGTCCCGCCCTCGAACGCCCCCAGAAGGTCCGACGCGTACCCGCCGGGATCCAGCGTGACACCGTCGCCCGCCGCCTCCGCATCGCCAATCTCGGCGCCAAGGAGGCCGGCCAACTCGGCGCCCGGCCCGCTCGCCCCCGCCGGAATCCAGACGAGCGACCCGCCTTTCTCAACGTACTCCCGCAGCCATCCCGAGGCGCTCGGACCGCAGACGCCCACCCAGAAAACCACGTCCGACGCCGCAAGGTCTTTCGCCTCCACGCGGCCGGCGTCCACTTTCCTCGCTTCCTTGGGCACGAGGGGGTCCTGCCCCGCGAACGCCGCCGCAATTTGAACCGCCGCTTGCCCCAGTCGAGTCGCCGTGGCGACCGGAACCTTCTCCGCCCCCGCCGCCCCATTCACCACAAGGACGCGCGCCGCCACCGGCGCGACGGCCGTGAAAAACCGCTCGTTGTCCATCGCAAGGGCGTCGGTCCCGTCCAACCACACGCGGCCTTGCCAGGGTTCCGCCCCGGAGACCGGCACGAGGAACCGGACCCGCCCGAGACCCGCAGACGCCTGGGCCGAAAACGTCTCCGTCCCGCCCTCCAGCGCCAGGCGAACCGTCGCACCGCGCGCCGACTCCGCCGTCACGACATCCACTTCAAGCGTGAGGCGCGGCCCGTCGGCCGTTTCAATCACCGCGACCTGGGGCAAGCCGAGCCGATTGTTCGCAACGTCGCTCCCCACCGGCACGAGAAGAACGTCGGCCGGCGCATCCCGAAATTCGCCGGCGCCGAGGTCGCGCAAGGCCCACGGCGTCGCGTCCGTCAGAACCACGAGGCGGACCTTTCCTTGCGGCAGGCCCTGGAGTGAGAGATTCTCTCTACTACAGGGCAGGTCGGCCACCGCCCGCGAAATAAGCGAACCCATCGCTTCGTCATACCAGCCTGAAGGCGCGTCTTCCGCCAGCGCGGCCCGGAGCCGCTCGGGCGTGCCCCGCAGCGCCGTCTCCCCGCACCGCACCA
>Ga0194113_10011329_pt1 | contig 10556 bp, 11 predicted proteins | sample TA2MahC200mmetaG_FD_146193 | JGI IMG/M metagenome (GOLD analysis project Ga0194113, IMG submission 146193) | Freshwater microbial communities from Lake Tanganyika, Tanzania - TA2015017 Mahale Deep Cast 200m | ecosystem: Environmental > Aquatic > Freshwater > Lake | place: Tanzania: Lake... | reverse complement strand
TGCAGCTCCAGCAGTCCAAAAAGCTTCTACTGTGAAACCAACCACGCCTGCTGTTGAAATTCCTGCAGGAAGAGCGGTTGAAGTCGCATCCGAACCTGCACTTGCAATACAAAAGCCTGCTGAAAGCAGGCCGGCTGTAATCCCAGCTGAAGGCGTTGAATCCATGACACTGCATCAAGCGCTTGTTGCTTTAACTTCAGGCGAAAGCCCGTCTAAACTTTTGAACAGGGCAAGGGACGCCAGCGGAATAGTGCAGGTTGGAGTCCTGCAGGTTAGGACGACTGGCAAAGCCCTTCTGGACTTGAAGAATATATCCCAGGCGGCGCAGGATTCTGGAGCAGACTTGCTTAGGGCTGCAACCGCACTGTGGGAGAACAAGGAAAAAAATATGCCTTTGATTGAAAAGGCAATAGTCCGCTCAATAGAAGAGTGGGAAAAACGCGAAATAACCCAACTCGAGCTTCCAGAACTGGCTGCAGCGGTATTAATGACCTCTGACATAGCAATAAACCATGAGGCAGAACCACTCCTCAACTTGAATGAAAGAGCTGAAGGGCTTGCAGGCAAAGTAAAACAAGGCCCCCTAGGCGAGGAATACGCTAGAATAGAAGAAGCCTACCGCGAAGTCTTGAAGACAATCTACTCAAGCTGAATTAAATAAACCCAAATCTCATTCCTAAATGATGAGTGAGAATATTAACGTTAAGATTGGTTTGGAGATTCACGTTCCGTTGAGGACAGAGCAGAAGCTTTTCTGCAGTTGCAGGACCAATTACTATGAGACTGAAGAGCCTAACTTGAACACTTGCCCAGTGTGCACTGGCATGCCAGGCTCCAAGCCTTTTCCATTGAATGGTTATGCTCTTGAGACTGTTGTCATGATTGCAAGATTGCTGGAATGCAAAGTCATAGATGAAAACATTTTCGTCAAAAGAAAGCATTACAATTATCCGGACTTGCCGTCTGGCTATCAGAGGACTTCCGAGCCGATAGGCAAGGAAGGCATCTTAAACGGCGTGAAAATATGGGAAGTCCACTTGGAGGAAGACCCTGGGAGATATGACTTGGATTCAGGCAGAGTTGATTACAACAGAAGCGGAGTGCCTTTGATTGAAATAGTCACAGCGCCGGACATGAAGAGTGCGGAAGACGCCAGAAACTTTTTGAAGGAACTGGTCAACCTCCTGAAGTATACTGAAAGGATTGTTGACGTCGGCGGCGTAATGCGCGCTGACGTGAACATCAGCATTGAAGGCGGCGCCAAAGTGGAAATAAAAAACATCAATTCTGTCAGGGGAGCTTTCAAGGCAATAGGCTTTGAAGTCATAAGGCAGAAGGGCTTGATGCAGAGAGGCGGAACTGTCAAACAGGAAACAAGAGGCTTTAACGAAAAATCCTTGATAACCACTTCCATGCGCGTTAAAGAGACTGCAGACGACTACCGTTACATTCCAGACCCTGATATTCCTCCACTGCAGTTTGAATCTGACTTTGTTGCAGGCATAAAGCTTCCTGAAACACCTCAAACAAGAAAGAAAAGGATTATGGAAAGTTATGGCGTTAGAGAAGACTATGCTCAAGTCATGGTTAGGGACAAGGACATTGCAGACTTGTTTGAAAAGCTGATGAATTCCAAGAAAGTCAAGGCTGAGACTGCTTCAATGTGGATTTGCAGGGAAGTTTTGAGGCAGCTGAACTACCGGGGCATAGAGTATAATGAATGCAAGCTGAATGAAAAAATAGTAAGCGAACTGCTCCAGCTTGTTGAATCAAATGCAATCACTGAAGCAGTCGGCAAAAAACTTTTGGAGAGAATAATCGACAGCGGGGAAAGCCCGAAAGCCTTGGTCGAGAAGGAAAAGCTTGGAACCGTCTCAGAGGCAGGCCAGCTGGCTGAAATAGTGGAATTTACAATAAAAGAAAACCAGCAGGCTGTTGTAGACTACAAGGCAGGCAAGCCAGAGGCCTTGAATTATCTCATGGGCAGTGTGATGAAAAAAATGAAGGGCAGGGCAGACTACAATGTTGTCATGAAACTGATGAAGGAAAAACTGAAATGACCGACATGATGGAAAAAATAATGAATGCACTTGAAAAACTCTGCACGCCGCGTCCCTTAGAGCAAAAACCACCCGTCGTTTTGGCCAAACTAAGCAGTGCAAAAAAATTCACCCTAACTCTGGCAGTAGTCATGGCATACATACTCTTCCTCATGTTCACCCTCCTCGTCTTCCTCAGCCCGCTGTTAATCCAGTCTGAAGACAAAACCATGCTGGGCCTCGGAGTCTTGGCATACAACATTGTTTCAGTCTTCATGATGTGCCACCAATTGCCGATGCGCTCGCTGTTCATTTCAGGCATACAGCAGGCGGTCTGCGCCCGGGACATGGGAATCTACCTTGGCGTGGCAGTCGCCGGAATAATATTCCTGAAAAAGACTCCAGACTACATGAAAACAAAAAAATTCTTCCTCCTCACGGTAATACCAATAGCATTGGACGGCATAACGCAGACAATCCTAAACCTGAGGGAAAGCAACAACCTTCTTAGAATAGCAACAGGACTAATCTTCGGCTTTGGACTAACCCTTTTCATACTCACAAGAATCAAAAGTCTGAACACCAATGAGTTCAAAGAAACGTTGAGAGACATAAAATTCATAATCCTGACTGCACTGTCAACCCTGATTGCGCTTTCCCTGCTGTCCACAACAGCCTCCCTGCTAGGCAGTGAATACGTCTCAAAAAGCGAGGCAATACAATTGGCCAACGCCACAGCCAATGCGGAAGCATACTACATCCCGCCCCGGACTCCGTTAACCTACTACTTCTACCCCCACAAACAGAACTACAACGATTACATACTGTCAGACTTGGAGAAGATGGACTGGGTTGAAAGCCAGATAAACATGCTTTTGTTCAACGACACAGTGCTGTTTAACGACACAGAAATGCCCGACTTCTTCAAGATGGACGCATTCCCGCTGAAACACTACTACGGCATGTGGACTGTAGTGCAGACGGCAGAAAACCAGAGCACAAGAGAAAATCCTGTATACACCAACAAAAAAGGAAGCTACGCCTACATAGACGCAATAACAAAAGAGGTTTTTGAAAGGCAGGAGCATTGATTTGAACAATTGAGTCTGCGCCCATATGGATGCTGTGCCAAAAGAAGTTTTTGAGAGGCAGTGGCATTGATTTGAACAAGAGAGTCTATGCCTGTGTGGATGCTGTAATGGAGTTTTTTGAAATTCACATTCGCCCTGATTTTTAAACCCCTCCTACAATACCTTATAACATGAAAATCCAACACGTTGTTTTGCTGGTGATTCTGGTTGCAGTCGCATACGCGGTTTACACCCTAAGTGTCAGCCCAAAACCCTCATGCAGCGACGGTATCCAAAACCAGGGCGAAACCGGCGTGGACTGCGGCGGCCCCTGCAGCTCCTGCGCAGCCAAATCCTGCAGCGAAATAACCAACCTAAGCAAGAGAGACGAATGCTACTGGAGCGAAGGCGTCAAAAACCAAAGCGTCGACATCTGCAATAAAATCACTACCTCCTTCTGGAAGGACGACTGCATCAAAGGCGTTGCAAAAGCTCTCAGCGACACCGCCATATGCAACAGCTTGAGCAGCAACCTAAGCAACATCGAATGCATCCGGGACATTGCAATAGACACCAAAAACCAGACTCTGTGCGAGAAAATAACCGATTTTGCTCACAGAGACATCTGCTACTACCGGATTGCCGGAGACACCAAAAACAAAGACATTTGCCTGAAAATCAATTCAAACCCGTCGATGTATACTTGCCTCGCGCTGGTCACCAAAAACAGCACACACTGCGACAACATCAACGAGCAGAACAGCAAAGACTGGTGCTACAACCGCGTTGCAACCTTGAACCCGGAAGTCAAAACATGCGGCAACATAAAAAACACGCAAACCAAAGACTTGTGCTACAAGGTTGTTGCAGTAAAAAAGATAAACATCGAACTATGTTCGATTGTTCAAAACAAGACCCTGCAGGATTCCTGCCTGAAAGAAGTTGCAGAAGCCAAAAAACGCATGGAGGAACTGCAAAACCAGATAGCAGGCTCCAAAATAAGCCCGCAATAAAAACGGTTTTGTTTTTGTGGTTTTGTTCTCGGGTTTTCAGGTTTTCTACATCCAGACTTCCTTCTCCTTTCAAATTTCAATAGGCTTTTTTGTATTCAATACCTTTCTTTTCCAGATGACTTCTGACTGGTTCTAACATTTCAACCAGACTTTCAGCAACCGTTTTCTTCAAGTCTGCTGGATGCAATTTCTTGTTCAGGTAGTCTTCTTCCAGTTTTTCGAATGATTCGTATTTTACATCCCCGCCGAATTTTTCAGGACGCTTGACTTCAATGCTGTTCAAAGCCGGGAACAACAGCAGTTTTGAAATCTCAAGAATCGGGTTGCCTTCCTTCTCCTGCGGGCAATACGCTCCATTAACCTTCTTTCTGATGGAATCCGGAGTTTCGTCCAGTGAAATCATTGTTTCAGGCTTGCTGCTGGACATCTTCACCTGAGGCCCCTGGAGAGAGCACAGCAATGGGTTGTGAACGCACACCGGCGCCTTAAATCCTATTGAAGGCAGTGTTTCTCTTGCCAGCATGTGAATCTTCCTCTGTTCCATTCCCCCGTGAGCGATGTCAACCTTCAAAGCCTTTATGTCAACAGCCTGCATCAAAGGGTAAATAATCTGCGAGACATGAGCGTTCTCAACGTCTCTTGCAACCTCCTGCATGCTCCTTAAAGCCCGGTTTAAAGTGGAATTCAAGCCCAATTCGAAGACGTCCTTTATGTATTTCTTTTCAAACTGGAACTGGCTTCCAATCAAAAACTCAGCCTTCAAGCCAGCTCCAATAAAACATTCACGCCAGTATTCAATCATGTCTTCAATCCACTCTTCACTGCCCTTCCTATTGAGTCTAGTGTGAACGTCGGCAAACAAAACCTTCACCTTCAAACCGGCCTTCATGAAATCAATCTGCTTGTTCACAGCAACAAGAGTGCCAATGTGCACAGGCCCGGAAGTCTCATAGCCGCAGTAAGTGACCGCATGCTTGTTCGCTTTCAGAAGCTCGTCCAGTTCTTCTTCAGTCACAATCTCGGCCAGATTCCTCTTGACTAAATCCGTCATTTCAGTAAAGAATGCGTTTAAAGCAAATAAAAACTCTAAGAGCCTTTCAAAGACTCCAAACTGCCGATCAAATCCCAAATCACCGTCTTAGAGTGCATGGGAATGTTAACGTCATTGACAATCTCGTCCAGCTCGTAAATCGCAGTAGTCAAACTTATGTCAGCATCCTTCTTCTTGTCCCTGACTTCAACTTTGACTTTCTCCAGAATAACCTTCACTCTCTTCGGTATTGCCGGGTCCTTAATCGCCTCATCCAGCCTGCTTGAAAGCACATCAACATCCATTTTGCCCTGTCCATGCAGAAGTTCTATCTATATAGGAAGTTCAGTATTAAAAAACTCAACTCGTTAGTAATAAAGCCGCAGGCAAGCTTTTTTTATTGCCCCCATACCTATATGATAGCATGCCAGGGAGATATTTGGTTACTGCGGCACTGCCTTACGCCAACGGTCCACTGCATGTCGGCCACGCTATTGGAGCCTACATTCCGGCTGACGTTTACTGCCGTTTTTTGAGGCTCAGGGGAGAGGACGTGCTTTACATTTGCGGCAGTGACGAGCATGGAACGCCGATTTCAGTCACTGCAGACAAGGAAGGGATTACTCCGCAGCAGGTGGTTGACAAGTATCACGCCATAATGGTGAAGTCTTTCACCGATTTGGGAGTTAAGTTTGACAACTTTTCCCGGACGACAAAGAAAATTCATTACAAGCTTTCTCAGGATTTCTTTCTTAAGATTCTTGAGAAGGGCTTTATTTACGAGAAGACTGTTGAAAGGCCTTACTGCAGCCAATGCAAGCGTTTTCTTCCGGACAGGTATGTGAAAGGCGTTTGCCCTAAGTGCGAGGCTAAAGATCAGAGGGGGGACCAGTGCGAAAAGTGCGGAAAGCAGTTGGAGCCTCACGAGTTGATTGAACCCTACTGCTCCATCTGCCGTAATAGGCCTGAGCAGAAGGCTACGAAGCATTGGTTTTTCAAATTGAGTTCGTTTGAGCAGCCTCTTGCAGACTGGATTAACGGCAATAGCGAGAGGGAGATTAGCGGGAACTTGCCTTCAAACGCCAGGAATTTTGCTTTAGGTTGGATTAAGGAAGGATTGCAGGATAGGGCGATAACAAGGGACATAAGTTGGGGCATTCCAGTGCCTTTGAAGGGTGCTGAAGGCAAAGTCTTGTATGTCTGGTTTGACGCTCCCATAGGCTACATTTCTTCCACCATGGAGTGGGCTGAAAAGCAGGGCAGGCCTGACGAGTGGAAGAAGTTTTGGGCGAGCAAGGACAGCAGAGTAGTGCATTTCATAGGTAAAGACAACATTCCCTTCCACATTGTTATATGGCCTGCGGTGTTGATGGCGCAGGGCGAATTTAACCTGCCTTGGCAGGTGGCTAGCAACGAATTTTTGAATCTGGAGGGCGAGAAAATGAGCACTTCCAGAGGCTGGGTGTTGTGGCTTCAGGATGCCATAGACGGCTTGGGAGCTGATCCCTTGCGCTATTACTTGATTAGCACGGCTCCAGAAAGCCACGACTCTGATTTCTCGCTTTCTGAAATGCAGAACAAAGTGAACAGCGAGCTGATTGGCACTCTTGGCAATTTCATAAACCGTGTGCTCACTTTCATACAAGAGAAGAATGGCGGTATTGTTCCGAAGCCTGGAAAGTTTGACGCTGAAGATGAAAAGCTTGTTGAAGTCTTAAAGAAAATTCCTGAATCAGTTGGCAATCCTATTGAAAAATTCAGGATGTCTTCAGCCTTGGCGTCATTGATTGGCGTCGCGCAGCAGGGCAACATTTACTTCCAGAATAAGGAGCCTTGGAAGAAGGAAAACAACAATACTTTGTTTTTGTGCGCAAACCTGGCGAGAAATCTAGCAATCGCGATGGCTCCCTTCCTGCCTTTCTCTGCAGAAAAAACTTGGAGCATGCTGAATCTTGAGGGAAGCGTTCACGAGCAAAAATGGGAGAATTCCGGCGTGCTTGCATTGGAAGCCGGCCACAAGATAAACAAGATTGCGACTCTTTACGTTAAGATGGAAGACGACAAAGTGAAGGAATTTGAAAAAAAGTTTTTAAGCAAAAAGAAGACTGAAGCCAGTGAGGTGAAAAACATGCCTGAAATAGACTATGAGGAGTTCAAGAAAATGGACTTGAGGGTTGGTTTGATAAAGGAAGTCAAGCAGCATCCAAATGCAGACAAGCTTCTGGTGTTGCAGGTTGACTTAGGCCCCTTGGGAACGAGACAGCTGGTCGGCGGAATAAGGAACTACCCGATGGAAAGCCTGCCTGGAAGAAGGATTATTGTGATAGCCAACCTTAAGCCTGCGAAAATAAGGGGTGTTGAAAGCCAGGGCATGCTGCTTGCTGCAGACGAAGACGGAAGCCCAGTATTATTGACCACAGACAAAAACACTAAGCCGGGCGCTAAAATACTGTAAAGTCGTTACGCAAGGGAGATGGACAAAAAACATGCAGTCAACATTCTAGGCGCCGGGGTTTCTGGTTTGACTGCTGCATTAAATCTGGCCGAACGTGGTTTCAATGTTGTTGTCCACGAGAAAGCCAGTGGTGTTGGCTCCAGATTCAGCGGCGACTTCCAGGGATTGGAGGATTGGACTTCAGACAGCATGGAGTTTCTCAGAAAAGTCGGCGTTAAAAAAAATTTTTACTGCAAGGAGGGGAATACAGTTAGGGTGTATCCGCCCTCCATGAAGTGTGTCAGGATTTCAAACGAAAAACCGTTCTTCCATCTTGTTAAAAGAGGCAGTCTAGAGGGTTCACTGGATTATGGGCTTAGAGACCAGGCGATGGACTGTGGGGTTGAAATAAAATACAATTCAAAGGCCAGGGAAGAAGAATGCGATATCATCGCAGCAGGCCCGGATCCCAGAAGGCTGGGGGCAATAGCGGTTGGAATCACCTTTGAAACAACCATGGAGGATTCTTTCAACATTTTGTTCTGCGACAAGATTGCCCCGAAGGGGTATGCCTACCTGCTTGTTGCAGACAACAAGGCAACTCTTGCAGCCGTGTTGTTCAGAAACTTGGATAACGGAAACGTCTACTTGGAAAAGGCCTTGCATGCTTTTGAAGGTGAATTCAAATTTGAAATGAAAAACCCGAAGAGGTTCGGCGGTTACGGCTCATTCAGCCTGAACCCGGTTGTAAAAGACGGCAGGCTTTACATTGGCGAGGCTGCTGGATTCCAGGATGTGCTGTTTGGCTTCGGCATGAAATATGCGATGCTTTCAGGATACCTTGCAGCGAAAAGTATTGCAGAAAAAAGGGACTACCGCAGCCTGGTTGAGTGTGAAATAATGCCCATGCAACATACTTCTATTGTAAACCGGTTTTTGTTTGAAAGGCTTGGCGACAGAGGCTATGAACTTATTGCGAAAAAAATAAGCAGACTTGATGCAAAAAAAGAGCTGCGCAAGCATTACTTGCCTTCCGCCTCAAAGAAGTTGGTGTATCCCCTAGCTATTCAAACATTAAGGAAAACCCTTTTAGCTCGAAGATGAAGGTCCATAACATACAGTTGAGGGCGTTCTACAGTCCCGAAGCTTTGGAGGAAGGCATGCATGCTTTCAAACAAATTCTCCCAAAGGAGGTTGAAGTAAAAGAGGAGGAGTTGGAGCCCGAGGCTGAAGGCGGCGTGTTCACAAAACCCCTTTGCGTTCTCACTGCGTTTGCGTCAAAGCAAAGCCAGGTGAAAGAACTCTTGGCCAGGATTGTTTCAGGCTTAAGCGAGGAAGACTTGGCTGAGCTGAAAAAAACCTTGGATTTGAGGGTGGACGACGACTGCAACCTCTACTTAAGGCTGGACAAAAAGGCTTTGAGTGAAGGCAGGCTTTCAATAAAAACCCGGGACGCAGTTCACGTTAAGATAAAGCTGGCTTGCTTTCCAAAAAAAAGGGAAAACACCTTGGAAATAGCCAGAGAGCTTTTTAATTTAGAGTAAAACCAGAATTTACCAAAATGAAGCCATGCTACGACCTCTGCCTGTTAACTGATGACCCAAGCGTATTAAGCCAGTCTGCAAGCTTGGGTTGGAGTGGCATCTGCGTTGCCAAGGATTTTGAGAAAGCCAGGAGCATGAAGCTTCCAGACGAAGTCAACGGCATGGAAGTCTACCTTGGAGCGATAGTTTCAAACGACGTTGAAAAGAAAGCCCGGCTGGCTTTAGATTTCGCAGACCTTGTTCTCGTCAACGGCGGGAATGAAGAAGTAAACCGCCAGGCGTCGGAATGCTGTGAAGTGGACATACTACTGCATCCGGAATTAAACCAGGAAAAGGACGCCATAGACTTTAAGAAAGCTGGTTTAGACCATGTTTTAGCCTCCCTCATGGCTGAAAACGGCGTCGCCTTGGGCTTAGATTTTTCCAGGCTTTTAAACTCTTATGGAAGGACTTCAACCTTGATTGCAGGCAGAATAATGCAAAACGTGAAACTGGCTTTGAAATACAAAGTGCCAGTAGTGTTATGCTCCTGCGCTTCAGGCAAGCTGGGTTTGAAAAGCCCGCAAGATTTCAAAGCGATACACTCCCTCCTCGGGATTCCACAGCATCTGGCAGCAAAAATTGTTTCAGACTATCCTGCGCAGGTTGTGGAAAAAATGAGGCTTAGGAACAATCCAAACGTGTTAATGAAAGGCTTGGAAGTATCAGACTGGGGCGGGCAGAAGCCACAGCAGAAGAGGAAATACGGCTGGTACTAGTTTTTTTTGTTTTTTTATGCATAAATTGCCCATAACTGTATTACAATGAACTTACTGAAGTTTCCAGCACAACAAATGGTTGCAAAGGCGCCTGGCAAAAGTGGTGTTGTAGCAATCCCCCCAATGCCTACATCTCAGACTCTTGTACTCCAAGGAACTCCTAGACCTAAGCCAGTGTTGTTGATTGTGGACGATAACTTCGATAACCTGGACCTTTACCGCGATTTTATTAATTCAGACCCCCAGCTGAAAGAATACACTATATTGACTGCAAGTGACAGTGAAAGTGCAATCCAGCTTTTCAGGAAAAACAAAGACAGCATTGCGGCTGTCGTCACAGACCGTGCTATGGACACCAGGGACGCGGGCGACCGTGTTGTGAGGGAAATAAGGAAAATAGAGTTGGATGCTAAAGCAGTAGACTCCACAAACAGGGGCGTTGGAATAGCAATGGTTTCCGCAACACTCCCCCCACAGAAAGAGAGGGATTCAATCGGCGCGGACAAATACCTACTAAAGACCTCCTTCGAGAACTTCGAATCTGACTTCCAAAAGACTGTGAAACAAATGATAGAGTTAACACAGAAGAGACGCCCGGAGAAACTAATGCAATAGCCCGTTTTTAAGTTGGGGTGTGTTATAATAACAATACAAGATGACGCAAGCTG
>Ga0194113_10011319_pt1 | contig 10562 bp, 10 predicted proteins | sample TA2MahC200mmetaG_FD_146193 | JGI IMG/M metagenome (GOLD analysis project Ga0194113, IMG submission 146193) | Freshwater microbial communities from Lake Tanganyika, Tanzania - TA2015017 Mahale Deep Cast 200m | ecosystem: Environmental > Aquatic > Freshwater > Lake | place: Tanzania: Lake... | reverse complement strand
CACCGACCTGGTGGGTTCGGCCCACCACGCCTTCGCCGCCGCCGGGGTGCGGCCGCCGTCGGCGGTCACCCCTCTGGGACCGGTCAGTTGAAGACCAGACGCCGGACTCCAATAGCATGTAGTGCCAACCCTTTTTTGCCATGGCTTAACTTACTGATAATCCAAAACTATTTTTTTACAACTGTCGAAGATGAGTCAGACAGACTACCGGTTCTTGCGCCAACAGACGCCGAAAAATGGAAAAATCCGGCAACCCCAAAGCCTGACTAATCGCCGCATCAATCCTGGCCCGCACCTCATCCACGTCCATTTCCGGGAATGTCTTCAGTCCCTGTTCCCCCAACCCATCATACGCCGCCGCCAATATTTCCAACTGTTCCAGTGAAATTCTGTTTAAATCAAGGACGGGGAGGGCAGCCAAAACGGGCTTTTTAAATTGGACCCATGCGCCTCTTGTTTCTTGACGATTTGCAAGCAGCATAAGTGAGGCTATGGTCGAATTAAACCAAAGGACCAGCGCCTTTTCGTAAATATCCGCCTTATATTTTTCCTTTAAAGAAACCGGCCACCAGACATTGGAGAGCACTGGTTCACTCAGGCGAACGGCCCATAATCTGCGCGTGTATAACCAAACCCGCGCCCCCAATAAAATTTTCCCAGCTAAAGGCCAAAGGTCTTCCACCCGGCGCAACGGCCGACTTATTTTTGCCACCGGTAAGGGTGAAAGATGAATGTTGGGCTTCTGCTCCATGGTGTAGATTGATTCGGATTCATGACCCCAAAACGCCGCATAAGCCGTAAGGGCTTCACTCAATCTGAAACCGTCGTGGATATCCCGGCCATCGGGACCTAACGAAGCAAAGTCCTTTAATGGACGCAAGGGAATATGACCCTGGACTCCGCCCCCGGGGAGCCATAACTTACCTTGCATCAGATGATAGGCGGCCCGAATCAGATCGGATTGAGCGAAAGCGCCGGGCAACATCCACATGGGCCACTCTTTGATAACTTCCCAATCAAATGCCAGGGCCTCGCCTAATTTTTCTTTCCCCAGGAACAATTCCATGGCGCCTTGGCCCTGGGGAAATTCCTCGGGAACGGGGGTATTTCGCAAGGCTTGATTAATCGCCAGGGCGTCAAACGGTGTAGCCGGATTGCGCCAGAGGTTGATACTGAGCATCGGTCCTTGGGTATGTTCGCTATTATTAATCTTCCGAGCCACTAAAAGTACTTCACTTAAACTGGTGCTCTCCGAAAAATTCCAGCGCAAAGGATCATGACTTGATACCAGATACTCAAGCCGATATTTTTTCCGCAGCAATTCCCTGGTCGGCTCCCAAGATACGCCGGAAATGATGGCCTTGGGAATCACTAAAGCCAGGCGCCCTCCCGGTTTTAAATACCGATCTCCCAAGACGACAAATAAGGCCCCAAGTCCCGCAGTAATGCTGGCGTCCAAATCCCCGGATTTCACTACCTTCTTGAGGGACGACTGCATTTCTTTCCGTTCCCCTTCCGGGAAAGAGCCGAAAAGAAGATTGCCGATGACACTGCGGGTAAATGGCGGATTCATCACACACAAATCTAAATCGGGGATGCCCACTTCAGATAATTCTAGTTCGCCACCCCCCGTTACCTGCCTGGTTTCAACCTGAGCCCCGAACAGGTCCTTAGTTTTCAAGTCATTGGCTTTGAGAAATTCTAAACTGCCCAGTCTGGCTTCTTCGCCTCCGAAGGGCAGACTGAAAAGATTCATTTTCTTGAAAGTAATTTGGGGGGATCGAAGGGCCAGAGTGGAGGCGGTCAGATGGATGGCGGAAGGCAAAACGTCATATCCATAAATAATCTGTTCCATCAAAATTCGATGAATTTTCTCAAAATCTGGTTTAATTCCCTTAGCGGCAGAGGCACCCATGTAATTATGGCTTATCGTCTCTGCCGCAGCCATGAGTAAGGTCCCGGTGCCGCAGGCCAAATCCGCCACGCGCACATCGGCTAACTCCGATAAATCGTGCCATTGAATCTTAAATGCTTCCTTGTCTAAACATAGCTTGAGTAATAAGATAGCCGAAGGAATGCGCGTGTAATAAGTTGCTAAATATTTTTTATCGGCCAGTAATTTATGATAGACGCGCCCTATTAAATCATGTCCCAATGCGGCCTTCATACTTATGATGCGTTGAGCCGTTATCGCTAAAAGGCGCAATGTTTCAATTATCTCGGCTTTGGCCGTCAGACTGATGATGAGCTGACGAGCTAACTGAAATATTGGATAATAATTAATGTTGAGAATAACGCGCCATTGATCGCTAAATGCCCCCAACAGATTTTCGCGATCAAGCGTTTTTTGGATGGAAAATACCCGTCTATCATGATTGGCCAGGATTTCCTGGAACATCATGGCATTTAACATAACCAGACTACTTATCCGGCTGACGGCATTAGCACCATCGTTGCTATCTTTCTTAGATGTCGTTTTCATGATCTTCAACTTTTTTCTTCCTAACCGGCAACTCGCGAATACTTAATATCCGAGCGGCTGCTTCCGGAAAAGCGGGGCTATATCGCAATACTCCCGCAGCTTTCTCCACCGCCGCATCGATGATGGCCACTGCCTGGGCGACCACGTCTTCCTCGGTCAATTGTTCGTAAGTTTTATGGAGCATATCAATCAGATGATCCACGTTTCCCGAGGTAAACCCGGAAATCCCCGCCTCTGAGGTTGTGGCCACCTTTAGCGGGCTATCCGCCAATTTATCCTTCAATTGTTCAAAGGGAACGCTCCGGAGAAACTCAGGATAAATTACGGCTAAGCCGATGTGAGCCAGTCCCTCTTCCACCCGGCGCTGAGCTGATGTAAGCGCTTGTTCCTCCGCATCCTGCTGATCGCCTACCTCTCCTTCGATCATCATCCGCAGGCCGATAAAATCAACCATTACATCAGGCATTCTGCGACGATCATCTATGGACTTGATTATACCTTCAGGTACCGAGACAACGCCGCGCTCTTGGAGAAGTTGGGCTAAAATTACATTTAATACTTCTTGGCGGTATTCCGCGCTCATAATCGATAGGTCCTTTGAGCTAACATATAAAACTATGCTATCATGGGCCATTAATTATACTTAGTCAAGAAGGGTAATTTGCTGGCAGAATTTAATGGTAATGGGTGGCTCAAACGCCTCGGACTCACGGTGCTGGAATTCTTCCTGCCCCGGATGTGCCTGTTCTGCGGGGTGGCGGTGGGGGAGGCGGCCGCGGTCGCGGTCTGCCCGGAGTGCGAAGCCCAGATCCAGTGGGTGGCCAGCCCCCTGTGCACCTGCTGCGGGGTGTTGTTTGCCTCCCGGGACGGCGCCGACCGCGTCTGCGGGGCGTGCCAGGCGGACCCGCCCCCCTTCTCCCGGGCCCGGGCCGCGGCCCTCTACGACGGCCCCGTAGCCCAGGCCATCACCCGCTTCAAGTTCTCCCGCCAGTTGGCCTTTCTCCCGGTGATGCAGCACTGGCTGAAGCGCCCCCTCGGTCTGGAGTTGGTCGCCGCCGCCGATCTGCTGGCGCCCGTGCCCCTGCACCCGAAACGCATTAAAAACCGGGGCTTCAACCAATCCCTGTTCCTGGCCCGGGCCTTCCCCGAGGCGCCGGTGGCCCGGGAGGCGGTGGTCCGCACCCGCCACACCGCGCCCCAGGTGGGACTCAACCCCAAACAGCGTCAGGACAACGTCAAAGGGGCTTTTGCCGTCACCGACCCGGCCCGGGTTAAGGGCAAAAGCGTGCTGCTCATCGATGACCTGTTCACCACCGGAGCCACGGCCAAGGAGTGCGCCAGGGTCTTGCGCCGGGCCGGGGCCCGCCGGGTGGAGGTCCTCACCGTGGCCCGGGTGGAGTATGATTGAGGCGTGAAACTCATCGCCGGCTGCGGCCGCATCAGCGACACCCTTGCCGTCAATTACACCGCCGGGTAATTTTCCGGGTCTCAGTAAACCTGCAAGGGTTGGGGGTGGCGGGGGAATTGGCGGGAGGGAGTCCGATGCCCGCGGCATTCGTAATATTAAAATCACTGTCAAAATGTCCCTGGATATCCGTGCCGCTACCGCCTACCGCCGCTTCGATTGAAAAGGGCCCGGAGTTCGCGACCCGCGCATGGCGCGACGTCTCATACGGAGTTGCGCTCAAAAGGCTATGTTCTATAGCCGCAGGCTTTAGCCTGCGGCTGCACAGGCTGGAAAGCCTGTGCTACTGAATCCGAGTTTCTGGTTTTTTCAACAAGATTTTGCTTTAAACAGATTGATTTGACTAAGGAATTAGTTCATTTTTTGTTTGGTTGCGGCCCTATGCCGCGATGTGCCACCCTTTGACTGCAATCTGGTCTCATTCCGTCCATTGGACCAGAGATGCCCCTTGCGAGCCGCCGCTGGGTGTCAGCCAGGGGGTTTTGGTGGTTGACACGCTGTTGTTATTCAAAGAGATGTTCTTGCCGCTGACCAGTACCCCATCTTTTACGGCTGCACCGTTGCTGACCGTTATGGCGCCATTGGGGCTCAAGATGCTGCCGTAAAGGATGGCATTGTTCCTGAGAGTGACCGTGCCGCTCCCCTTGTAAACGAAGGTGACGCCATCACTCGTTATACCCCCCGCCAATTTTATCTGGGAGTTGTTGCTGAGGGTGAAGGTGCCGGAAATCCGGATGACATAGGAACTTCCCGCCGGCGCGTTTATGGTGATGATCGCATTATTACTTGGCCTAAAGTTGGTGACGTTGAGATAGTTCACCCCGCCAGCGCCATTGGGCAAGGTCCTGGTGGCGGTGACATTGGCGATAGTTGCTCCCAAGTTGCTTGCAGGACCAACTAAATCATTGTAGGCCTTGGTGGCGGCCTGGGAGGCTGCCTGGAGAGAGGCGGCGGCGCTGTCATCTTGCTGGACACCTTCTTGAACTACGGCGTTGTTCCCGATGCTGGGTTTGGGAGTGTTCTTGTTGAGGTATATCCCCCCCTCCACCGTCGCATTATTGTTTACGGTGGTGGAGCCGGCGCCGCAAATCCCCACGTCGCGTTGGACGTTGGCATTGTTGTTTATAGTGACCGTGCCGTTGCCGGTCTCCAGGATAGACCACAGGCCCGAGGAGGAATTTAACTTCGCCACGGCCCGGGCGCTCAAGTTAAAGGTATCAACCCCAAAGATGGGAGCGAACAGTAACTGGACAGGACCGCCGTTTTTCCCGGAAGATTTCTGAATCACCACTCGGATGGCCGCGGCATCCGTTTTCTGGGGCGTAATGCCGGATGACTGCCATTTGCTGCTTAACCTACTCCAATAACCAGAATCCACCTGGCAATCGGTCAGCAGCTCCCCCCCCGCTTTATTCTGTTGGACGATTGAGGTTGCCGCGGCCTGGCCCGTGGACCAGGCCGGATTGGCATCTGATTCTAAAACCCTGGCCCCCGCCAGGGCCCCGGCGTCGGCGGCCTTTTGCAGATCGCCTTGCACCCAGGCCATATAGCCGTAATCTACACCCAGGGCGGCGGCCGACAACAGGAGGACCATGAGCAGGGCCACCATCACCGCCATGGCCCCGGACTGGTCGGAAATAAAGGTTTGCCGCGGCTTTTTCATGGTTCGGATAGCTCTCCCGGGGCTGGGGCTCGCCCCGCATGACGATGGCGGGCGCGAGCGGCGGTGGGGTCCGGGGGCCGGGCCAGACCCGTCCCCTGCCCGCTGCCGGGGCGAAGCAGACACGGGCATGGGGAGTTCATCCGTAAAATCACCTTGAGATCACCTCAGTAAACCAGCTTGGGAGGGTTGGGGGTGCTTGGAACACCGGAATTTGGGAGCCCGACACCTTGGGGGTTGGCAATGGTATACTCCTTGTCAAAATACCCCTCGATATACTTACCCCCTTGAGAGTAGCCGGTAATGTAAAACGCGATGAACCCCAGTATCGGCGCCATAGTCTTTTCCACCAAGGTTGCCGGATCAACTATCGGCAGCACCACCGTCTGATTGATAAATTTACCCATTTCATCCGGCCCGTAATCGACGGCCCTAGCGCCCGGTTGGAGATAGACGCTGTCACCGATGTAGATGGGTTCGGGGTTGCCGTTTAAAATCAGTTCCTTAGTGTACGCGTTGGAATTTGAATCTACCTTGAATGTTGACCACATGGTATCTTCGGCTTGACTGCCATCGCCGAGTTTGAATTGGAAAGGTTGGCCAGGATTTAGAGGATCGAAGCTGTTCCAGTATTTATTTATAATGGTTTTGGTCGCAACCATAGGTTTCAGGGCGCCCGCTCCCACGCCCTTGGGGAAGGAAATCACCGCCGCGGCCCTGGCGCTGAGATCCCGGGTCAATACTCCGAAGATCGGGGCAAAATACATCTGGATCGGGCCGCCATTTTGTCCCGCCGCCTTTGCTATGGTCACCTGGACCGCCGGCAGGTGCGAGGCGGTGGGGATGATGCCGGCGGACTGGAGGGTCTTGGTTATGAGGCTCCAGTAGCCATACTGCACCTGGCAATCAGTCAGCATCTGTTGATCGGCGCGATTGAGCTGCACCGTTTGGGTGGCCTTATTCTGGCCCGCGATCCAGTCGGGGGTTGACGGGGTGCCGATGTAGGGCACTAAAAATCTGGACCCGGCCAGGGCCCCGGCTTCGGCGGCCTTTTTCAACTCGCTCTGCACCGAGACCAAGTGCCCATAATCGACGGCCACGGCCGACATCCCGAGAAGCACTACCAGGACCACAGCCACGCTCACCGCTACCGACCCTTCCCGGCCGGCCACAAAACCCTTTACTCCCTGGTACATAGCACGGCTCCCGGCCGGGCCTCCTTTACTCGCACGCCATGGTGGTTTTGGAGGCGAGCACCTGGGGATTCGTCAACCCCGGAATTAAATTATTGAGGAAAAGCCAGTACTTTTGCGCCGTCACCCGGACACCGACCGAGGCTCCCACCGTACCCGTGGTCAAGCCGGCGCCGTCCAGGACCACCGTGGGCGCGGCGGTATCGGGCAGGAGACTCGTTAAGTTGTAGCCGGCCGCGGTGAGCACATAGTCCTGGGTGGTGGGATTCAGGGCATTGGGGATAAGCCGCGCCCCGGTAGCGGGGTTGGTTTGGTACCGGGTGGCATACCGGGCCCCTTCCCGGCTGGCGGTGGCGATCACCGATGCCATGTACCAGGATTCGCCGAAATCGACGACCCCGGCCACGATCAACAGGAGCGGGAGGAGGCAGAGGGCAAACTCCACCGCCGCGGCCCCTTCCTGGCCGCGACCCCGTCTCAGCAACTGGCGCAACTTGATAAACATTGCCTATGACCCTCCAGACGCAGGGGCAATCCCTGGCGTGTACCCGGATTGTCTGCCCCTGATAAATCCTCTATCGGCACAACTGGCGATTTACCTAATTTTTATTGCCATCGATCCGGGCGCGCCAGGCCTTTTCCGAGAACCGATCAGGGCGGCGGTCCTAAATTTTCCGGCTTCGTTGCGTCCGTAGGGCAATGACCGTTAGAACCTATTACCAAACCTGTCTTAGGCTGCAAATATGTTCTCTCAACCAATTATACCGTGTTCGTTTTGTAGGGGCGGGTTTGAAACCCGCCCCTACGAGAGATATCAATAGGTTATCTGGATGGTTTGTTTCATTTCAAAGGGAACACGGTATTAAAGGTTGGGAACGGAGGTTTTAAGTCCCCCTTTACTAAAGGGGGATTTAGGGGGATTATCAAGCGGTTATTTAATCCCCCCTGCCCCCCTTGAGAAAAGGGGGGGTGGTTCTTTCCCAACTTAAGCTCCTTCGGTTGATTCAAAATGACGCCGAAAATCGGTTTTGAAATGACTTCTATGATCAGGGACTACAGGTCTGGGGCTGGCCCTGAAATACTTGAAATAAACCGGGAGAGAGTGTTATCATAACCGCATGGAAGAGGGCTTTACCCGCAAGGAACAGCTGGCCGGGGGGTTTCTCCTGGTGTTGATCGTCTTCACCATGGTTACCTTGCTGGTGATCGCCCAGGGCAAAGGCTGGTTCCACCCCCAGAAAACCTATCTGCTGCAATTCCGGCAGGGCTACAACCTGCGTCAGGGCTCCCTGGTCAAGATGTTCAATGCGGAGATCGGCAAGGTCGCCATGCTGGGCATTACTCAGACCGGGGGGCATCCCCAGGTGGAGGTCACCATCAAGGTCAACGAGGAATACGCCAATCTCATCCGTCAGGATTCCGTGGCGGAAGTGGTGAGCCCCACCCTCATCGGCAGTGAGTATGTCGAAATCAGCCCCGGCTCTTCCGGCTACCCCAAGATCGAACCGTATGGCACCATTCCCTCCCGGGAGCGCAAGTCCGTGACGGAGCACCTGGCGGAACTGGCCAGCGAGGAGAACATTCAGAAAGTCAAACACATGCTGATCAATCTGGCCAAGTTTAGCGAGGATCTGAAAAATGACGAGAAAGTCCTTCTGGCGGCGTTGAATCATTTGGATGAGGTCCTCAAGAACCTCGCCGAGGGCAAGGGAACTTTGGGGATGCTGGTCATGCAAAAGGATTTATATAACCGGATGAACCAGGCTTTGGACCACATGGACAAGTTTCTGGTCGAGGCCAAAATCCTCTTGGTGGACCTTAAGCCCACGACCCAGAACTTGGGGGTCTTCACCCAATCCATCAACCAGGAGATCGAGCCCTTGAAGGCCATCGTGGCGAACATCAAAGCCGGCAGCGAGGAATTGCCCGACTTGCTGGAGGCGGCCACCGGCACGGCCCGGAGCGCCAAGGACACGATGGACGCCATCAAGGCCAATCCGTTGATCCGCTGGACTGCCCCCGCGGGAGCCAAAAGCCAAACCATCCATGTGGCGCCGCGCACCCTTCCTTAGACGCTGGGCCCGGGTCGGGCTGGCGGTCCTGCTGGCGGGCGGCTGCGCCGCCAAAGCGGACCCGTTCGGGCAGCAGGTGCAGCGCATCGATGAGGTCTCGCTCGCGGGGGAGGAATTATTTTCCCGGGGGGAACTGAAGCGGGCCTCCCGGAATTTCTCCCGGGCCCTGACCATGAGCCGGTCCGTGGATTACTTCCAAGGGACGGCGCAACAGCTCAACAACCTGGGGGCCGTGGCCCTGGAGGAGGGAGATTACCAGAAGGCTCGGGACCACTTTACCCAGGCCTACGACCTGAACCAGGACCGGCAGCAGTTCGTGGCGGCCAGCATCAACCAGGCCAACCTGGCCACCGTGGCCGTCAAGCAAGGCAAACCGGCGGAAGCCTCCCAGCACCTGCTAACCGCCCAGGACGCGGCCCGGCAGTCCCGGTCCCCCCAGGCCCTGGGACGGGTGTACCTCCAGTGGGCCAGTTTTTTTCTGGACCAGAATGATCCGGCCTCGGCCCAGGACTTTCTCACCCGGGCCCAACCCCTCGCCACCACTCCGGAACTCCAGGGCGCCCTCTTTCATCACCGGGGCCGGCTGCACCTGGCCCGGGGGGACACCGGCCAGGCCCTGGAGATGTTCGCCCAAGCCCTCAGAACCGACCGGTCCGTTCTGGACCGGGCCGCCATGGCCGCGGACCTGTTTTATCTGGGCGAAGCGTATCAGACCCGGGGGGACCTGGCCCAGGCCTGGGATAACTATGTCCGGGCCTTCGACGTCTACGCCGGCCTGGGGAAAAAGGCCCAATTAGCAAGGTGTCTGAAACGGCTCCAGGAGGTCAACCAGCAAGGCCGGATGGGCCACACCCTGGAACGATTCGAAAAGCTCGCCCAGCCCGGTTCGTCCTGATGGGGACCATACCGACAATCATTCTCTTGCGGACACAACGAAGCAGGAAAAATGTCTGTGAAATCCCCCCACAAAAGGTCAATTTCGCTATTCAGATCATATCCACAACCAATTGAAATTCTTAAGAAGTTTTCCTAGTGGCAAGCAACCTGGCACCGAGGAAAAATCCCTTATGTCAATGAAGAGGGCTTGTCAGAAGCATGTCCTGTTTTGGCAGGACGTGGGGGTGAGATCCCCCCACGCGGCTCGATGGCGGCAGTTGGTTCGCTGCGGCGGTCAGATACCACTACCCGGCTGAGGCCCCGGGAACTTGGGCTGGTTGATGGCGTCACCCGCTTCCCGGCGCAGGGGTTCCCCGACGTCGCCGAGGAACTCAGGAGCCGGCCACGGCCATGGCAGATTCCAGGCGCCCCAAGCGCGCGTCGATCTTGTTAAGGGAGGCCGCCAGCTCTTCCGAAGGGGCCGGGGAATTAAAGGCCGGGTTGGCTACCCACCAATCTATCCCCAATTCTTTGGCCTTGTCCACCGAGCAGATCACCAGACGAATCTGCAGTGTGAGGAGTTCCACTTCCACCAGCCGGATCTTGATGTCGCCAGCGATGACGATGCCTTTGTCCAGGATGCGTTCCAGCAGGTCCGCCAGATTGGTGCTCTGAATGGAACTCTGGATGCCTTGTTGTTTAGCCATGTGCAGTTCCTCCTTATACCAAGTTGCCATCTAACAAGTAATATTGAGATATGGAAAATTCGTCATCGAACGAAGTTTTTCCGGGTTACTAGCGAGATCATTCAAGC
>Ga0194113_10011313_pt1 | contig 10568 bp, 10 predicted proteins | sample TA2MahC200mmetaG_FD_146193 | JGI IMG/M metagenome (GOLD analysis project Ga0194113, IMG submission 146193) | Freshwater microbial communities from Lake Tanganyika, Tanzania - TA2015017 Mahale Deep Cast 200m | ecosystem: Environmental > Aquatic > Freshwater > Lake | place: Tanzania: Lake... | reverse complement strand
CCGGCGATACGAAGAGCTCACCGGTCGGAAGGTGAAGCACCTCTTCTATAACGAGGTTCTGGCCGCATACACCTCCGGCCTGACCATTCTGAAAGTGCAGAAGAACCTGAAGAAGATCGGGATCGTGCTTCCCGGCGATGACCCGGAACGGGACAACTTCTCAACGCGGTATCTGGCGGGCCTTCTCGGTTTGGCAATGCCGGGTGCGGCCACGGCGGAGGTCAGGCGGATCGAGGATGTCATGGCGGTCGTTCAGTTCCGGCTCACGGGGCCAAGCGGCAGGGACTGGTATCTCGTCTCCGATAAGGGCAAAGTGACCCGCCATAACGGCGTAGCCCCGAATCCCGATGCCACCGTCACCGCTTCCGCTGAGGATTGGGCGGCCATTCAGAGGGGGGAACTCAAGCGCTTTCACGCATGGACGAGCGGCAAACTCACCATCACCGGGAACAATTCACTGGTTCAGCAACTTGAGGACACGATCGGCAAGCTGGGGGAGTGAAGCCCCTCTCACGCATCCCGGTCACGAACCGATGGAGTAGCATCCCGTTCCCACAGCGATCAAGTCCCCTTGCTCGTTCCGCAGCTCCATCCGGGCCACGGCCACTTTGTTGCCGGTGCGCAGTATCCATCCGGTGGCAGTGAACTCCCTGCCCTTGCCGGGTCTCAGATAGTCCACGCGCAAGTCTATGGTGGCATTTTTGCTGAGTTTGCGAACCTGAACTTCCCTCGGCTTATCCCGCACCTGCTTGTACACGCTCATGAAAACGGCGGCGCCGCCCACGGTATCCAGAACGGCGGAGATAAGTCCCCCGTGCAGTATGCGGTAAACGAGGTTTCCCACGAAATCGTCGCGCATCTCAAACTTGAAACGTGCCAGATCCAAATCCGGCGAATCATCCTCCAAGTTGAGGAATGTATCGAATGTGGGGTTTTTGCCGGCCAGGCCCTCGAAATATCCCACAAGGCTACGGAATTCCGGATCGTCATCGAAGACATTGCCCATGAACGGCCTCCTCGCAAATCACCGCATGGCAGGGACCTACTGTGAGTGATTATAGCATCACTGATCTCTCTGTCTACATAAGGTGATTGGATGGCTGCGGAGCCACTCTTGCCCGCCTCGAAACCTGCACATCGAATCGGTTGACAAATCGGCGACGGCGTAGCATCATTGGCCCACAGGCGGAGGATACGAGATGGATGAACTCTCAGAAGTCAGGGCACTCTTCATATCCCAGAAACTTGCTGTGCTGGCCACACAGAGCAACGGGCAACCTCACGGGTGCCTTGTGGCGTTTGCCGGTTCGGACGATCTCCGCTATCTCGTGTTCGTCACCGAACGCGATACGCGCAAGTATCAGGATATCCGGATGAACCCCCGGGTGGCGGTTCTGGTGGATAGCCGGTCGAACCGGGAATCGGATTTCGCGGAAACGCTGGCGGTGACGGCGCGCGGCAGCGCCGCAGAGGCGGAGGGCAAGGAACTTGATGAATGCCGCAGGCTGTATCTGGCCAAACACCCCTATCTGGCGGAATTTGTTGACCGGCCGGGCACGGCGCTCATCCGGGTTCGGGTGGAGGAATACCTTGCAGCGACCTTTCGCAGGACCTGGGTTGTTCGCCCGCCGCAGACCGATTGTTGATGCGAGGGCGAGACATGGATTCGAATTGCGCCGAACGGAGATGCGGCCATGATCCAATCCCAGCGGATAAGCGTGCTCGACCATCGGGAGGTGACCCAAGGCGCATATGTGCTGTATTGGATGGAGGCTTCCCAGCGGGTCGAGTACAATCATGCCCTCGAATACGCCATCGCGCGGGCGGATGAGTTGCGCGTACCGGTGATCGTGTATTTCGGCCTCACGGCGGATTTCCCGGAAGCCAATGCCCGGCACTACCGCTTCATGCTTGAAGGATTGCGGGAGGTTGAAGCGGCCTTGATGGATCGGGGGATCGGGATGGTTATCCGGCGAGAATCCCCTCCAAAGGGAGTGATCGCTCTGGCCAGGGAAGCATGTCTAATTGTTGTGGATCGCGGATACCTCAGGGTTCAGCGGGCATGGCGCGACTTTGTGGCCGGACGGATCGAGTGCCCGCTGGTGCAAGTGGAGAGCGATGTGATCGTCCCGGTGGAAACCGCTTCCCCCAAAGAGGTGTACTCCGCCGCCACTTTCAGGCCCCGGATCAAACGGGCCATCGGGGAGTTCCTCATCCCACTCGCGGCACAGTCTCCGCACCGCAGTTCTCTGGGATTGGCGATGGGATCGCTTGATATCGGCGATGCGCAGGGGATCTTCGCCGATATCAAAGTGGACGAGAGCGTTGCTCCCTCAAAGCACTTCATCGGCGGCGCAGGCCATGCCCGCCGGCGGCTGGCGGACTTTCTGGAGAAGGGCCTTGACCGCTACTCCGATTTCCGAAATGACCCGAACGCCGATGCCACTTCGAACCTGAGCCCCTATCTTCACTTCGGGCAAATCTCGGCGCTTGAGATTGCGCTGCGCGCCCTTGAACGTGGCGGCCCGGCCGTTGACGCCTTCCTTGAGGAACTGATAGTTCGGCGGGAACTGGCCGTCAACTATGTTTTCTACAACTCGAACTATGACTCCTTCGGCGCGCTGCCCGATTGGGCCAGAAGAACCCTCGCCGCCCATCGAGGGGATCGGCGACCGTACATCTACGCGCTTGAATATCTGGAACAGGGCCAAACACATGACCCGTTCTGGAACGCCGCCCAGAGGGAGATGACGCTCACCGGTAAGATGCACGGCTACATGCGCATGTACTGGGGCAAGAAGATCCTGGAATGGAGCGCCGGTCCCGACGAGGCCTTCCGCACCGCGCTCTACCTTAACAACCGGTACGAAATTGACGGGCGCGATCCCAACGGCTTTGCAGGGGTGGCCTGGTGTTTCGGGAAGCATGATCGCCCCTGGGCGCGGAGGCCCGTTTTCGGTTCGGTGAGATACATGAATGAAGCTGGCCTCAAGCGCAAATTCGATATTGAGGGATACGTTCGGAAGGTGCAGCGGCTGGAAAGCGGCCAACCTTGAAAGGAGGGAATCCATGCCGAGCCTGAGATCATTCTTCACCAACATGTCGGCGCCGATGCCCTGGCACACCAAGATTCGCCTCTTGCTACGGAACAACTTCATCAAGATCAGGACGGGCAAGAACTGCTGCGGACATCACGGCGAACCCGGCTGCTGAGAAACCCGGAAATGATCTCCCGTGGCGGAGACAGGCGCTCTTGAGGTTATGCCTTCACACCCGGCGGTGGAAATATGCCGGCCACACGATGGCATCGAGTAGTGCAGTCTGGAACGAAAAGAACCATGCCCCGGCGATAGATCCCCAGTATGAGGGCGCTGGGGTACGGGGTTCGAGAAGGCAAAGGAAGGCCAGAAGGGTGAGCGCGGCAAGGCCCACGATGCCGAGCACCGTTCGTATGGCGGCCCAGGTGACCCTGCGCGGGCGCTCGATCATTATGAAGGTGAAGGGCACCCACAGGGCCGAAGCGATCAGGATCGCGGCATAGAGGCCGAGGAAAACCTCATAGCCCAGCGTGCCGGCGATTTCGATTTCATCCGGCTTGATCCGGAAGAGGATGAAGTGGGTGAAGGCCAGGTAGCCGAGCGCTGCCAGCAGCATGGAAACGGTATAGAGCGGCTTGACCCGCGCGGGCACTCCGCCCCATGCCGCATCGCTTCGGCCCCGGTGAGCGCTCAGCCCGTGAACGTAACTCCCGATCACCGCACTCCCGCCGATCACATTGATAGTCAGTAATGTCAATTGCTCAGCCTGCATATTGTACCTTCCCTGGAGGGTTTACTGTAAGGCCCTCCGACTGTGTTCACATCGGCCCTCTGTCCCCCCTATCGGGGGATCAAACCGCACGGGGCACGCCCCCAGAAAAGCTGGCGGGAAGCCGCGCGCACCCCGCTCTCGGAGGTCTCTTAACTGGCTTTGCCGGGGGTACCTTCCCCCGGAACATGGAATAGGTAAAGAAGGCATAGTAATCGGGTATGTCCAGGATGAAGTCCGAAGACCCCGGCGTGCACAACCGTTGATACTCGCGCCAATCCTCCGGCGATACCTCCGGCAGTCGCTCTCCCCAGAGCATATCGAAGAGACTCCAGAGGGCCGTGCGTTGCTTATCATCCAGAGGTGCCTGAACATCACCGAGAAAAGTCTGCGCTCGGACATCTTCCAACCCGGCTTCCCGGAACCACCGCAGGGCCCGGAGGAAATGCACTTCCGGGCGTTTCCCTTTGACGATTGGCACATAGCTCGAGCACGTGGCGTTCAGACGAGCCTCCAGCAAGGGGTAACCGGGGAGCAGTTGTTGAGACGACCATGCCAGGATAATGAGGCTTCCGCCGGGCCTGACCACGCGTCTCAGTTCTTGCAGCGGGGGCTTCAGCTCTCCCACCGGATAGCCGATGCAATCCGCGCTCCAGACCCAGTCGAAGGTATCGTCTGCAAACGGGAGATGGCCCAGATTTCCCTCCTGAAACGTGACCCGCTCTGAATGACCGGCCTTCTTCACCATACCCTCACCGAACGCGAGAAACTCGGGGACAATGTCCACTCCGGTGACATGCCCCTCCGGGCCGATGGCCTCTGCCAACAACAACGCCGGAAGGCCGATACCGCACCCGGCATCGAGGCCGTGGCTACCGGACGGCAATTGCAGGCTCTGAATCACTGAACGAAGCAGGGGCTCTCGCAAAGGATCGGCTTCCAGCAACCTCCGGATGTAGAGATCGGTGTCGGCCATGGTTCTCCCCCACAACGCAAGTGATTCAGTCGAAACGTCTGAGCGCTTCGGCACGCGTCCCGGCGGCACACCGGTCATCGTCTATTCGGCGGAGTACACAATCGAGTGCCATGCCGGATCCTTCCGGATCAAATCCTTTTCGGCGGCGCTGAGTTCATATATCCCGGCATAGTTCCATGATGTGCGCTTCGTTTCGGAGAAATCCCACTCCTCGCAATCGCCGAAGGCCATGGAGAATGCTGAAGCCGTCCGGTAGAGGGCCTCCGAATCCAGGTTCTCCGCACCTACGTTTTTCACCGCTTCTGCGATGATCATCAGCACCCCGTACCACTCCGTGATTCCGCCAAGGTAGGATGACCCGCTCTGGCGAATGGCCACTGCCGCATCCGGACGATTCTCGGTCAAGAGCTGGTTCGCTAGATTTGATAGCTCCGCGTCCTCGTTCCACCACCGATTCGGGAATGAGAACAGCGATCCCTCCATCGCGTTCCATCCCACCGCCTGAACGGTCGCGCCGAGCGTCGAAGCCTGAGACTCGAAGCACAGGAATTTCGCATCGGCACCGGCCTCACGGAATTCCTTCACGAACGTCAGGAGCCCCGCCCCGGGTGGGATGACATAATCGCAACTCTTGAGTGCTTCCACCTGTGAAGGCCATGTCATGGCAAAATTGGTGAGGTATCCTCCTTCCCATGTGAACTGGTCAGGATGGTTTTTGCAGTAGTCTTCGGCCCCTGCAAGGATTTCCTCCCAGAGCGGACCCGTCCAACCAGTTCCGCCCACTCTGGCCGGGCCATTCGCCTGCCAATCCCAATCGTTTTCCGCAACCCACTGGAGGATGGTGTTGGCGTAGGCCGAAATGGGCACGTTCATGCAGAAGACCCATCCCGGCGGGTCAATGGCGTGCTGGCTGGCAAAGAGCGCGAACACGACCGCGCGGTCGCTATCGGCCCGTGGCTTGAGGGTCACCGGGGTGTTCGGCAGGTTTGCGAAGATGACATCGGCTCCCCTCTCCCTGAGCCATTCGTATCCCGGAATATCCTTTGCCGGGTCGTACTGGCCATCGTAGAAAATGGCTTCCAGCCGGGCGCCGGGTATCAACTCGTTCCCATTGAAATACTTGATCAGGTCTTCGAGCGCCTGGTCCACCGGCTGCATTGAGAGAGCCGCCATGCCGGTCTTATCGGTGATGACGCCTATGGTGATGGTCACCTCCGCGGCGGGTGCGGCCGCAGTGGTTTCCTGAGCCGGTTGGGGCGCATTCGCCGGGCCGTTGTCGTCATCGGAACAGGCAGGCAGAGCCAGGACCAGAAGGATTCCAATGGCCATCGCAGCAAATCGCTTCACGTGAGTCCCTCCTCCTTCAGGTATTCGGGTTGGAGAGCATGTCTTTCCAGCGCCTTCCGAACACCCAGACAAACCGACGGTTCACGCGGGGCCATAGATAACTGAAACGCCCACGGCGCGCGGCCCCACATGGCATCCGATAACGGGGCCTATCCTGGCCCGGTAGATTCTCTCGACCGGATATGACTGAGCAAGCCTTTGCGCAAGGATATCCGCCGAAGCCGCATCGCTCGTCTGCATCACGGAGAGTTCCTGCGGCATTCCCCGGGCGAGGGCAAGATCGCACAGCATGGATAACCCCTGGGAGACTGTCCTTGCCTTGCGGAGGGGGACCACTGCCCCTTGTTTGATGGCAATCACCGGCTTGATTCTCAAGAGGCTGCCGATGAGAGCCTGCGCCCTGCCGATACGCCCGCCCTTTTGCAGGTACTGGAGGGTATCGAAAAGGCCGTATGCCACCGTCATGGGTATCGCCCGATCCAGCCGGGATTTTATGTCTTCCATCGAAGCGCCATCGCGTGCCATGCGTGCGGCAAGAATCGTCAGGAGGCCAAGGCCCATCGAGGCCGATTGCGAATCGATGAGTTCGACAGGCACCCTCGCCTCAAGGCTGCCCAGACGTGCCGCATTCAGGGTTCCGCTGAGGCGATCCGAAACGTGAATTGAGAGAATGGCATCCGCTTCTTCAGCCAATCGCCCGTACGTTTCAGCGAACGTGCCCGGAGGCTTGGTGGAGGTTTGTGGGAAAGCCGGGCTCGATTCGAGTTTCCTGTAGAACTCATCGTTGGTAAGATCAACCCCATCCTGAAAGACGGTGTCCCCGAAGTGCACGTTCAGCGGGATCACCGCGATATCAAGGTCCCGGCACACCTCTTTCGGCAAGTCCGAAGTGCTATCCGTTACCACTTTGATCTTCATCTCGTCAGTCTCGCTTCTGGATGAGTGAAGGTGGAAATCTGATTTGCCGTCTCTGTATCATATGCTATTACAGAACGCTGATTTGTCAACAACCGGATCGTATCGCGTTTTCCCTTCCGATTCAGAGCAACCGCGTTTGGATAACTCACAATCGGAACACCGCCCGCAAAGCCGCTCTCGCGGCGTGATATCCGCACATGCCGTGCACCCCTCCCCCCGGCGGCATCGAAGAAGAGCAAAGGTATAGCCCCTTGATGGGTGTGGTGTAGGGCCGCCATCGGCCCAGCGGGCGGATGAACAACTGGCGCAGGTTTCTCACCCCCCCGCCGATATCGCCGCCCACATAGTTGGGGTTGTACTCCTCCATCTCGGCAGGAGACATCGCGCTTCTGGCGAGTATATGCCCCCGGAAGCCGGGCGCAAAGCGCTCTATCTGACGTTCGATCCGATCGGTCATGTCAACGGGCGAACCGTTCGGAACATGGCAGTAGGCCCAGGCCGTGTGTTTGCCCGCCGGAGCGCGGGAGGGATCGAACAGGCTTTGCTGGGCCAGGATGATGAAAGGTCGCTCCATGGGTTTTCCCTCCCAGGCCGCATTCTCAGAGGCCACGATCTCCTCCAGAGTGCCCCCAAGGTGAACCGTCCCCGCCTTCGAACATACTGCGGCCGTCCACGGGATGGGGCCATCGAGTGCCCAGTCTATTTTGAAAACCCCAGGCCCGTACCGGTGATTCTCCATTCTGCGGCGGTAGCCATCAGTGAGCCGATGCCCGGCGATCCGGGCCAGTTGCCGGGGCGTGATATCGAGGAGAACCGCACGGGACTCCGGCAGTTCTTCAAGAGCATTGACTATCCTCCCTGTCTCGATAGTCCCGCCGAGCGATACGAAAAGGGCGGTCAGCGCATCGGCGATCCTCTGCGATCCCCCGCGGGGGATCGGCCAGCCCACCGCGTGGGCAGCGGCGCTCAGCATGAGCCCCGCTGCTGCCGTGCCGCGATGGCCCAGAGGCTGAATGGAATGAACCGCGATGCCCGCAAAGACGGCGCGGGTTCGGTGATCCGCGAATTGCCGCTCGGCCAGATGCCGGGCGGAGTCAAGGGCTATCCTTCCGAAGCGTAGCGTGATCAGCGGATGCCGGGGAAGGCGCAACGGGCCGAGGATGTCCTCAGCAATCTCTCCCCAGTGGGCGGAGATCGGTTCGATGAGTGCGGCGTATCTGGGGGCATCCGAACCCAACTGCGCCGCGGTTGCCTTGATGGATCGTTCCAGAACGATGGCGCTCCCATCATCGAACGGGTGGGCCATCGCACCGGGCGGGTGAATCCAGTCAAGGCCCTGCTCCGCAAGATCGAGAGACCGGAAGAACGGCGATGAGAGCGCCAGCGGGTGAATCGCCGAGCAAACGTCATGTTGAAAACCGGGCAGGGTGAGTTCGGCGGTGCGCATGCCTCCCCCGATGGTCTCCTTCACCTCGATGAGCAGGACCGAAAGGCGCTTTCGTGCGAGGGTTATGGCGGCGGCCAGACCGTTGGGCCCGCTGCCCACAACGATGGCATCGTACTCGCGCTTATCCGGCATTCGCTTTCCCACGCTTCGTGCCGCGGAACGGGCTTCCGACCAGACGGATGGGCGAATAGAGGAGCGTTCTGATCTGGGCATTATGCCATACGTTACCCGCCTGCGACCACTGCATGCGGGTATCGAAGCGGGTCGGTTGCACCGTGATATCCGCAGGGACTTCCAGATGTGCCGCAAGAGACGTGAGAAGGTGCGTCCATATCCGCACCTGCATCTTCGAGCCCACCGCCCGGAACGCGGCTTCATACACCGGGTCATTGGCCCGGGCAAGCCCCACGATTTGAACGGTCGTCCGCCCGTCCTGTTCGTAACCGCTGAAAGTGACCCATCCGGACTCGGGGTGCCCCTGCGGGGTGATGAACGTGAATGATCGCGCATCGGCGTACAGCACCATCACGCCGGTGGAGACCGGTCCGCCCGGTGTGGAGGAATCAATGAGCACGATCTCCCCGGGCTTGATGCCAGCAGTGGATGGATAGAAACGGTTGTAGGAAGGCTGAAGACGGGGAAAGTTGCTTTTGAGTTCGGCGATGGCATGTTCCGAAGTGATCTTGGGATCGCTCACGCGAAGGCGATACACCTTTTGCCAGAGCTGCCCGAACCCGTTCACCGGCCCCACGGCCCGGCGTCCGGCGACGTTCCTGTTCCACGCCTGCGGCGGCATCGGGGGCACCGCGAGCCTGTGAACCGGTTTGGCCCATGCATCCCCATCGAGGGCCTGGACCGGGGCCGCTTTGTATTCAGCGGGTCTATCTGCCGATGGGACTCCCGCCGCGCCCAGCGCCGAAGCAATATCATCGTAAACGGAGATGACCTGGCTGAGTTCGGTCACCTTCAGGATATCCCTCTGATGATCGTGAAGTCCGAACGCCATCAATCGCTGGCGGTTCCGCCGGGCGCGCGCCGCAAGCTTCACCAGCATGCTTGCTCCCAGCCCGTTCATCCTTTGCACACCGGCGAAATCGAGGATGACGTATCGGGGGGCTTGCCCACCGGCCCCGGAACAGGCCTCAAAGACCGGCTCTTCGTTGAAGTCAATCAGTTCCGGCCCGAGTTCCACAACACACCCTCGCTCTCCTGCCTTGGTCGCCTTCATGGTACACCTCCATTCGGATATTATGGAGCCTTGGGGAACCTCTGATTAAGTCCCAGTCAACCCCCTTTGTCCCCCAATCCTGGGGGATGTTTAGGTTCGGGGACACCCCGAACCCCGGCAGGGAAGAATCCCTGCACCCTCTTTTTCAGAGGTTCCTTAGTAATCCGATCTTGCCAGAACGCCGCCGAAGACCTGCCATGCCAGAACCGACTTGGCCGTCAGGCTCAGGAAGATGTACACCGTTTCCCCGTAGAGGTAGTTCTTCCATCGCCCCACCTTCTTGTATTGGAGGACCATGTTGATCGCAAAGAGGCAGAACAGGAAGAAGAGCGATCCCATGATGAAATACACGAAAGTGGGCATATCTCCGGTATTGGCCGAACCGAGGAAGTAGATGGTTACGCCCACCCACGGGAGGATGCCCGCCACGCATCCAAACCAGAACGCCGTCCAGTTGGTCTTCTGAGTGGACTGGTTATGCAGTTCCATCATGAGCCCGAAGAGGTTCATCATTGCCGTCAAGCCGAAAAGCCCGATCAGCGCCACGATATCGTAGACGCCGCTGAGCATGGCGATGAGAATCATCATCAGCGATGCGCTGAAGGCGTATTCGTACCAGCGAGCGTAATTGATCCCTCGCTTCAGGTTCGCCGCATACCAATCGAAAATCTTGGGGGAGGCCAGCAGAAAGTGAGCCAGCGCGGACATGAAGAGGAACGCCGCCACCATCGGGCCCATGCGCAGCAGCACGATGTCCTCCGTCATCGCGTTGAGGGTATTGGTTTCCTGGATGTAGTGGAGAAACGAGTTGCGGATGGGCACCGAATACTGGTTACTGAGGATCA
>Ga0194113_10011308_pt1 | contig 10571 bp, 11 predicted proteins | sample TA2MahC200mmetaG_FD_146193 | JGI IMG/M metagenome (GOLD analysis project Ga0194113, IMG submission 146193) | Freshwater microbial communities from Lake Tanganyika, Tanzania - TA2015017 Mahale Deep Cast 200m | ecosystem: Environmental > Aquatic > Freshwater > Lake | place: Tanzania: Lake... | reverse complement strand
GACTCATCTCGAATATGTCCTTTCCTGCCATCTCGCCTCCTTAATCAAAAAAGAGGCAGTATAGCATCACACGGAATAGGACATTTCTACTTTGGCAGATTAGGACATTTCTATTTTGGTATTACAGGGCAATGCAACAATCAAGGGCGGGTAGTATGTTGCTGTATTGGCAGTTTTAGCTCAATGAGTGATAGCGAGAAGCAATTTTGTATTTTGGATAATTATGTTAGAATGTTTACACAGGGGTTAAAAAGATGTTTTCTTTTGAAAAGAATGCTATAAAAAGAGCAACAGAAAGGCTAAGAGAAGTCCTGGGTGATAACCTTATTGCTGTAGCAGCCTTTGGCTCAAGGATAAGAGGAGATTTCAGTCAGGGGTCTGATTTTGACATCCTTGTGGTAGTAAAGAAGAGGACTTTTGATGTTATTGATACAATAAACGACGTCTTTATTCATGAAGAAGAGGCAACAGGCATTCCTTTTTCTACTGTTGTTAAGGGAATAGATTCTATTGAAAAAGAAAAGGCTTATAATACCCCATTTTATAGGAATATCCAGAAAGAAGGCATAGTCTTATATGGACGGGCTTAATATTCAGGAAAAAATTGTTTTGTCTGATTCAAGGTTTATCAAAAGTAAGGAATCCCTCACAGATGCACACACGAGTTTTAATGCCGGCATGTATAAGACATCTGTTAATAGAAGTTATTATGCCGTATTACATGCAGCACGGTCTTTATTGATACTCAAAGGTGTTGACCCTGTACGACATAATGGCGTTAAAACAATGCTCTCTTTGCATTTCGTTAAAGCAGCTATTCTCACACAGGAAGCCATAAGAATTTTTAGAAATCTTATGACTCTTAGAACGGATGTGGATTATAGTGATTTTGAAACAATAGATAAAAATGATGCTGAAAACGCACTTAAGCAGGCAGAGAGATTTATTGAGATAATGGAACCAGTGAGACAGGTTTTGATTAAAGAGATGTCTTCTATCGGGTAGGTCAGGAATCGAAGACACAATATTCATTAGACCTTTCGAATTGATTTAACCTGGAAAGATATGTCAGTTATTCTCGTAACAAATGATGATGGTATTCATTCTCCAGGTCTCATTGCCCTTTTCAGGGCAATGCAGGAGCTTGGGGATGTATATATTGTTGCCCCCGATCGAGAAAGAAGTGCAACCAGTCATTCCTTAACATTACATAGACCACTCCTGATAGAAAAGATTAAAGAACGTTTTTACAGCATTAATGGTACTCCCACAGATTGTGTCATATTAGGTGTCAATAAAATATTACCTGCAAGGCCTGCACTTATTGCCTCCGGCATCAACAAAGGGGCTAACCTTGGCGATAATATCACCTACTCAGGCACTGTTTCAGCCGCTATTGAGGGCACAATAATTGGGATACCATCATTTGCCATTTCACTTGTAGTAGATAGAGAGCACCATGTACCTTTTCATTTTGAAACAGCATCAGCCTTTGCAATCAAGATTGGCAAATATATGCTTAAGAAATCACTTCCACCTGATACGTTGTTGAATATCAATGTGCCTGATAGAGAAGAAGATAAAATCCCCGGGGTGAAGTTTACACGCCAGGGCAAACTGGTTTACAACAATTCGATTAAGGAAATATCTGATCCGATCGGGAAGAGGCATTACTGGATTGGTGGAGGTCAAATGAATGTGGAGTATGGTGAAGATACAGATATTCAGGCTATAGAGGATAACTATATATCAATCACTCCTATCCACCGCGATTTTACCGACTATGAGGCGTTGAGATTTCTCAAAAACGATTTGTCATTTATAGGAGACTTTTGAAAAACTATTGCAAATGCAACTTAGTGAGGAGGTAATTAGTAAGACGACATTCTTAACGCTTTCTGTCATTGCGGCTTGTCCCGTTAGAAGAGTTACTTCTAACGGGACTTGTCCGCAATCCTTCTGGCTTGTCCAGAATCGTTCAGAAAGATTCCCGACAAGCGGGAATGACACACAATGTAGCCTTACTTATGGTCTTCTTCGTAAGTGTCATTGCGAGGGACGAAGTCCCGAAGCAATCTCATTGACTTTGTACATGTTCCATAATACCCAAAACAAGATTGCCACGCCTTTGGCTCGCAATGACAGCAAAAAAGTGAAAAGATATTTAAGGTGAAAAAATATGATGTTATATATGATGTTATAATAGTTGGAGCCGGTCCTGCTGGCATATTCTCTGCCCTCGAAATTATCAAGCAGAAAAAAGATGCAAAAATCCTTATCGTTGAGAAAGGCAGAGACCTTGATAAAAGGATATGCCCGATGAAGGTACGGGAAATTTCATGCACAACCTGTCCTGAATGCGCGCTTCTCAGTGGATGGGGTGGCGCAGGGGCATTCAGTGATGGAAAATTAAACCTTTCTCCTGATATTGGCGGTTTTCTTTCGAGATATATTGACAGGGATAGGCTGATATCATTAATAAATTACGTTGATGAAATCTACGTAAAGTACGGAGCTCCAGAACAAACATATGGTGGCAATGAAGAAGAAATACATAAAATAGAAAGACTTGCATCAGAAAATAACCTTCTGTTTATACCTACAACGATAAGACATATAGGTACTGATAGGTGCAAGGCGGTACTAAAAAAGATTAAGGATACCCTTAATAAAAAGGTAGAGAGCATATTCAGTTCAGAGGCAGAAAGGGTCATCACAAAAAAAAGAAAGGTTGTTGGCATCATGCTTAAGGATGGCACAAGTTTTTATTCTGAATTTGTAATCCTTGCCCCTGGAAGGGAGGGTTCCAGATGGCTCGAAAGAGAGGCAAAAAGACTACACCTAACGCTGCTCAAAAACCCTGTTGATATAGGTGTAAGGGTCGAGATACCTGCTCCTGTATTTGAACCACTCACAGAAATAACCTATGAACCAAAACTCATATTCCATTCAAGAAAATTCAATGACAGGATAAGGACATTCTGTGTAAATCCATATGGCGAGGTTGTCAAGGAATACCTTAAGGGTATATGGACAGTTAACGGCCACAGCTATGCAAAAAGAAAAACAAACAATACAAACTTTGCACTTTTGGTAAACACATCCTTCACAGAGCCATTTGACGACCCTATATCGTATGGGAGATATATTGCAGGGCTTGCAAACCTCCTCGGCAAGGGTGTTATTGTCCAGAGGCTTGGAGATTTGCAACAAGGAAGGCGATCAACACATGAGAGGATATCAAAAGGGGATGTAAAGCCAACACTTAAAGATGCTACGCCGGGCGATTTAAGTTTTGTCATACCTTATCGTTATATCTGTGACATCCTTGAGATGCTCGATGCACTTGACAAGATAACTCCCGGGGTGACTTCAGAACATACCTTGTTATACGGGGCCGAAGTGAAGTTTTATTCAATGCATCCCAAACTAACAGAATCACTTGAGACCGAGATAGGTAACCTCTTTGCTGTTGGTGATGGAGCAGGACTAAGCAGGGGGCTTATCCAGGCATCTGCCTCAGGGGTGATGGCTGCAAGAGAGATAACAAAGAGGCTATGTTGATGGGGTTTAAAGAATTACGGGAGTTCATGGTCAATACACAGCTCATCCCGAGGGGGATTAAAGACAAGCGTGTCCTGAATGTCATGAAAAGGGTTCCCAGACACCTTTTTGTTGATGAATCCTCACAGTATAAAGCCTATGAAGATATGGCACTGCCGATTGGTGAAGGACAGACCCTTTCACAGCCTTATATGGTTGCAATCATGACAGAACTTCTTGAACTAAATGGTAATGAAAGGGTTCTTGAAATTGGTACAGGTTCAGGTTATCAGGCAGTAATCCTTGCTGAGCTTTCCCGTGAGGTCTATACAGTAGAGCGGATTGCGTCACTTGCTCAGCAGGCTGAAGAACGATTCCAATCACTCGGTTATGCCAATATTCATGTCAGGGTCAGTAACGGTACCTTAGGATGGCCAGATGAATCTCCCTTTGACAGGATTATCATTACTGCCGGGACCCCAAAAATTCCAGACCCCTTAATAGAACAGATATCTGAAGAAGGTTTCATCATTGCGCCAGTTGGAGATCGCTTCTCGCAACAACTTTTAAGGATTAAAAAATCTGGGGGAAGGCTTTTCGAGGAATACCATACCCTATGTGTTTTTGTGCCGCTTATAGGAGAGTATGGATGGAAGGAATGATGTCTTTAATCAAGATACTCAGATGCTTTTGTGATAAGTATTTCTGCATTATCACCGTCTTCAGGCATGCATGAAACACCAAGACCAAGTTTCAAGCCTTCACCAAAAATCCCATGGAATGCCTCATACAGTCTTGATACAACTGGAGAATTCTGAGCGGTATGGGTCAATATTAAACAGAACGTATTGCCACTGTATCGAAAAAGCATATCAGTGCCTCTCGTCCTGCCCTTAACCGTTGCGACAAACAACCGTAAATCATCATCATGGACAGGCACTTCGCCCATGATATTCATCATGATAAGTGTAAGCTGCTGCTTGTATCGTTTTGCCCTCTCCACCTCTCTTTTCAGGGTCTCATTGAAATGTCTGTAATTAAAAGCACCTGTGTCCTCATCTATTACAGATACAGAGATATTTGATATTTTATCTATGAGCACGGCATTTTCTATGGCAAGTGCTCCGGCATTGCAGAGGACAATCATAAGGTTTAACTCGTCATCACTGAAATATTTGGTGTCTGCAAAAAAGATATCCACGGCACCGATGATTCTGTCAGCGACAAAAAGAGGCATTCCTACATAGGATGCGTAACCAAGCATCACTGTCACATCTCGCCACATGGAGAAAACCTCATCTTTGCTCACATCATTTACTATATAAGGACCTTTTTCCTTAATTGCTTTTCCGCATGGGGCTGACTCAATGGATACCTCAAATTTATTCCTCACCATCTCAAGGTATTTTTCGGAGAGGTTGTATCCTGAAACAAGCCTGAGTTTTGTTCCAGTCTTATCAACAAGGTAAACGCGTACAAATTTTGCACTGGTTAAAATGCCCATCCGGTAAGCAAACAGTTCAAGGGTCTTTTCGACACTAATCGTAAGGAAGAGACTCATCTCCTTCAGGAGGGAAATCTCTCGTGCCCGCTGATGGAGTCTTTGCTCTAAGGACTTGATCCTGTTCTGAAGAACAACCTCACCCATTTTTCTTTATAAGCATACCTCAAATATACAAGAAAGGCAATGACCTTGACAGGCTTATCCTTGACCTTTATCATAAGGTACACATATGAAAAAACCCTGGGCTGGAAGATTTAAAGAACAGACTTCAAAGATCGTTGAGCACTTCACAGAATCCATATCCTTTGACAATCGCCTCTGGAGATACGATATTAAAGGGAGTATTGCACATGCAAAGATGCTCGGTAAACAGGGCATTATTCCAGAGGGAGATGCCCAAAAAATCATTAAAGGACTTGAGGAAATTGCGAAAGAGATAGAAACAGGAAGATTCAGATTCAGGGAAGATCTTGAAGATATCCATATGAATATCGAGTCTGCCCTGATAAAAAAGATTGGAGAGGTTGGTGGAAAACTTCATACAGCCCGGTCACGGAATGATCAGGTAGCGCTTGACCTCAGATTATATCTCAGGGCAGAGGTCAAAGAAATAATCTCACTCATAAAAAAATTACATAAGACATTTATTCATATAGCGACAAAACATCTCGACTCGTTAATGCCTGGCTATACCCATCTGCAAAGGGCACAACCGGTATTGCTTCCCCATCACCTACTCGCCTATGTTGAGATGCTTCAGAGGGATAAAGAAAGACTCACAGATATATTAAAAAGGATAAACATCCTTCCTTTAGGCTCCTGTGCTCTGGCAGGTTCAACCCTTCCCATTGACAGGGCATATGTTGCAAAACTTCTTGGGTTTAAAGGCATCTCGGAAAACAGCATTGATGCGGTATCTGACAGGGATTTCATAATTGAGTTTTTGTCGGGCGCAGCAATACTTATCATGCATCTATCGAGGCTTGCTGAAGAGCTTATATTATGGTCAACAGAAGAATTCAGATTTATTGAACTTCCTGATGCATTTACTACTGGTTCAAGCATTATGCCACAGAAAAGGAATCCTGATGTTGTAGAACTTATCAGGGGAAAAACAGGAAGGGTTTATGGAAACCTGATTTCTCTTTTAACAACAATGAAGGGTCTGCCACTCTCATACAACAGAGATTTACAGGAGGATAAACTGCCTCTCTTTGATACGGTTGATACTGTTAAAGCTTGCCTTACTGTTCTGATTGAAATGTTGCCTCGTATAAAATTCAACTTAAAACGAATGCATGAAACCGCAGGGGAAGGATTCTCAACTGCAACTGATATTGCTGAATATCTCGTAACAAAAGGGGTGCCTTTCAGAAAGGCGCATGAAATTACAGGCAAGATTGTTCTCTATTGCATTGAGAAGAAAAAGAAACTCGAAGAACTTACACTCAAGGAATTCTATATTTTTTCTGATTTAATTACAGATGATATATATTCTTGTCTGAAGGCAGAAGAATCTGTACGACACAAAAAATCACGTGGCAGTACATCTCCTGATGAGATAAAAAGACAGATAAAAAGATTCAAAAAACTGATCAAATGAACCATTCATTCAACATAATATTGATGTCATTCCCGCTTGTCCTCGCTTTGTCGAGGATCGGTCGGTCGGGAATTGTTACCTTGTTTGTCATTCCAGCTTGTCTGGAATCTCTCTGAAAAGAAGGATTCCGAACAGGTCGGAATGACAGGAGAAGAAAGATGCCGGACAAGCCGGCATGACAGGAGAAAGAAGGATTCTGGACAAGCCAGAATGACAATCAAACAAATAATAAAGCATTTTTAGATGATAGAAAGCAGAAGGCAGAAGGCAAATCCCCCCTTACCCCCTTTAGTAAAGGGGGGTATAGAGCCTATTGCACAAATGGCAAGATCAGGCATTCTGTCATGCTGAATTTATTTCAGCATCTAATAAAATCAACATTTTATGAGACCCTGAAACGAGTTCAGGGTGACAAAAAACGTATTTGTACAACAGGCTCTATAGGGGAATTAATAACTGTTCACCGTTCACTGACTCTTGTTTACTGCATACTGCTTAGTGCTTTCTGCTTGCTTATTGCTTGTGGTAAAAAAGGCGACCCTACATTAAAATCATACGAGAAACCAGATTCCCCTGCACATCTCAGGGCAATCCATAGAGAATCAGAAATCATTCTTTTCTGGGAGTTCCCAAGGGATAAAGAGCCAACAATAAAAGGATTCTATCTTTTGAGATTGGTTTCGCCAAATCCCCCCCTACCCCCCTTTGAAAAAGGGGGGCTGAGGGGGATTTTAAAGGGCGGCACCGGTGATTTTGAAAGGATTGCATTTCTCGAAAATAATAAACGCTCTCATGTGGATAAAGACTTTAAAACAGGATCTGAATACAAATATAAAATTATTTCCCAGAGTCTGAAAGGGGTCATGAGCAGTGACTTAAATATCATTACCATCACTCCAAATCCTCCGCCCTCCCCTCCTCGAAAAGTTCAATGGAAAGTAGAGCATAATTCATTATTGTTAAACTGGGAAAACGCAGGCAACGGAATCCTGTATAACATCTATAAAAGTGATAAACAAAACGTGTATTCCTTTATACCTGTGAATAAAGAACCTGTTCAGGGAACCTCTTTCATAGATCCGTTTGATGTGAAAAGGACAGTTTACTACACCATAAGAAGTATCAAAGGTAGGGATTTAAAAGATGAAGGTCCTGCATCAGATGAGATCGAAATAAATCCATCAAAATTTGTACCCTCTTCACCCACAGGACTTCAGGCAATAGTTACAGAGGAAAAGGTAAATCTTAGCTGGAAGGAAGCACCAGAGACATGGGTTATTGGGTACAGGGTGTATAGGGAGGTAGATACGAATGGGGGAGTTGTCTTGATCGGAGAAACTCAGACACCTGCATTTCTCGATAGAGAAAAACCCCTTAAAAAGAGAACCTACAGGGTAACTGCCCTTGGTCCTGTAAAAGAAGGCCCTGCAACAGAGATACGAGACGTTGTTTTTATTCCCTATAGGTAACCAGATTGACATAAAAATCTTCTTAAGTTACTCTAAACCTAAGATATACTGCCATGAAGGACAAGATATTACAGACCTTTGAAGAAAGTATCCAGGTTAAGAAAAAATTTGTTAATGAAAATGTTGACACCATTATTGAAGTTGCAAAAGCTATTGCAAATGCCTTTAATGATGGCAAAAAACTAATCCTTTTTGGCAACGGTGGGAGCGCAACCGACGCCTCTCACATTGCAGCAGAATTCGTCAATCGATTCAAAAAAGAACGCCCCAGTCTTCCAGCAATAGCACTCAATACTGACATGGCTGTAATCACATCAATTGCAAACGATTATGACTTTTCCGAGGTCTTTGCAAAACAGCTTAAGTCACTTTCTAATGAAGGAGATATCGTCATCGCGATCAGTACAAGCGGCAGCTCAGCAAACGTCCTGAAGGCGATGGATATTGCTAAAAAGAAGAGATTAACAACAGTTGCATTCACTGGCTTAAAGGGAGAGAAGTTTGCATCAAAGGCAACCCATGCATTTATCGTCCCATCAGATAATACCCCGCGGATACAGGAAACCCACATAACACTCGGACACGTCCTCTGCCGGATGGTGGAAGAGATACTCTTTGAAGCCCCAAGGAAAAAATAACCTGTCAAGGGTATCTGTTTTAAACGGAGGGGTAAGGATTATAGGTATAGATCCAGGAAGTATATCATGCGGGTATGGAGTTATAGAAGTAGCGGTTAGCAGTCAGCGATTAGCGGTTAGTAAAGATGAATTAAAATCTAAAAGCTATTCGCTAAACGCTATACGCTATATTGCATCAGGGAAAATAGTTTTATCACCGAACCGTCCACTTCCTATACGATTCAAAAACCTCTATAATGAACTTATAGATATCATAAAGGAATATAAACCACATGAAATGGTTGTGGAGAAAATTTTTTTCGCAAAGAGTGCAAAGGCTGCATTAAACCTCGGACAGGCACGGGGAATCATCCTTCTCGCTGCTGCATCAGAAGGTTTGGATATTCATGAATATAGTGCACTTGAGGTAAAAAAGGCTGTGACTGGTTATGGAAGGGCTGAAAAGAGGCAGGTTCAGGAGATGGTGATGAGAATCTTAAATCTCAAATCTCAAATCTCAAATCTGAGCGTGGACAGTGCAGATGCCCTTGCCCTCGCCATATGCCATCTGAATACTATAAAGTTTAAGGAGATAATCAACAAATCATGATAGGCTCTTTAAGGGGAAAGCTTATTTATAAGAAGCCTGACCATGTGATTGTAGAGGTATGTGGTGTAGGATACCAACTTAATGTACCCTTAAACATCCTGTCTCTTCTTCCAGAAGAGGGCAAGGATGTATTTTTTTACATTTATACCCATGTACGCGAGGATACACTTCAACTGTATGGTTTCTCATCAGAGGAAGAGAAAAAGATATTTATGACACTCCTTGGCATTACAGGCATAGGGCCCAAGATGGCTCTCAATATCCTTTCAGGAACTTCTTATAACGACCTCCTCCATGCAATAGAGACCGAAGATGTTGCAATGCTCTGCAGAATTCCAGGGCTTGGGAAAAAGACTGCTCACAGACTCATCCTCGAGCTCAGGGAAAAACTCCCGTCACCAAAAGAACCAAAGGACAGGATCTTTGAAGATACCCTTTCTGCGCTCATAAACTTTGGATATAAAAAATCGATTGCACAGGAATGTCTGGAAAAGGCATACGGGAAAGGCTACAATGATATTGAAGGGCTCCTGAAAGAGGCGTTAAAATATCTGACAGGAAATGTTAGTGAAAAAACCAGATAAGCAGACAGAAATTCCTGCACTCTCATCTACCTTAGCCGTCTTAGGCGGAGAAGATGATGCTGGATATGAACTGACATTAAGGCCGAGATCTTTTGATGAATTTGTCGGTCAGGAGAAGATTAAAGATAACCTCAAGATATTCATAAAGGCAGCAGGGAAGAGGAACGAGCCTCTCGATCATGTTCTTTTCTATGGCCCCCCTGGTCTTGGAAAGACAACGCTTTCCCATATAATCGCAGGAGAATTAAATGTAAATATGAAGACAACATCAGGTCCTGTGCTTGAAAGACCCGGTGACCTTGCTGCCATACTTACCAATCTCTCAGAATTTGATATGCTCTTTATCGATGAGATACACAGACTGCCAAGAATAGTCGAGGAAATACTCTATCCTGCAATGGAAGACTATCAGCTCGACATTATCATAGGACAGGGGCCAAGTGCACGGACATTGAAATTAAATCTCCCGAAATTTACGCTGATAGGAGCTACAACGAGAACAGGACTGCTTACTTCTCCCTTAAGAGAAAGGTTCGGCGTAATAACCAGGCTCGAGTTTTACTGTCCTGACGAACTGAAACAGATCGTTCTTCGTTCATCACGGATACTCAAGACAGAAATTGATGATGATGCTGCATTTG
>Ga0194113_10011281_pt1 | contig 10587 bp, 15 predicted proteins | sample TA2MahC200mmetaG_FD_146193 | JGI IMG/M metagenome (GOLD analysis project Ga0194113, IMG submission 146193) | Freshwater microbial communities from Lake Tanganyika, Tanzania - TA2015017 Mahale Deep Cast 200m | ecosystem: Environmental > Aquatic > Freshwater > Lake | place: Tanzania: Lake... | reverse complement strand
TGGGAGCTCACTTCATCAGGCGTAAGTGGACTCCTGGTTATACTGAAAACTTTGAACGCCCCTTAGCTGAGTACTTTACCGGTATGTCAGGTTATTTATCTAAAATAGACGCCCTTCATAACTTCTCTGCGGGATATAAAGCTATTGATAAATTAGTTCAACCCAATTTAAAAAAGGAAGCAGCTTCTTATATAGACTCTATTTTTGATCCTAAAATGAGTTCAACAGTTACTGCAATTAAAACTCTATTATTCCACTATCACTTAGGTCTCAACCTCAAAAGTGCTCTGGTTAACAGCTCTCAAAATTTTATCTCTGGTTATCCAGTTCTTAGCAAATATACAAATAATGCTCTCCCTAAGATGATCAAAGCCATGTTTGATACAGCTACTAAAAACTTCTCTCCTGATGAAGTTGAAATGTTAAAGTATGCTTACCAAAACAGGCTGCTTGAGTCGAGACTTTTACCCGAAATCACTGGAGTCAAAGACCCCTTCCTCAGGTCTATGCAAACTCCTGTGGGTAAAAAATTAATGGATGCTTCGGATATATCAAGTTATATGTTCGATTATGTGGAGTCTAACATAAATAGAACTTCTCATTATTTAGCAAGCTATAGAGCCCTCAGAGATAAAGGCAAAGGAATGAGTCCTGGTAGTGCACCACAACTTGCTAAACAAGCTGCTGACATGATGCTGGAAGCCCACTACGTTTATGGTCCTGCCGATAGACCTGTAGCTGCCCGTGGATGGATTTCTCCTATTATGACCTTCAGATTATTCGGACTTAATTATGCTACTATGTTAAAAAACTTTGCTAAAGAAGGTGAATATGGAGCTCTTGCTAGAGCCCTTGGTTCTATGACCGCTATAGCTGGCGCTGCTGGGTGGCCAGGAGCAGAAGTCCTCGAAGATGTTTATATGCACTTTACTGGGGACTCGCTTAAAGAACAGGCTCGAAACTATGTTAAGGGAGCTACTAGCTTTATCTTCCCCGAAGAGTGGAATGATAGATTTGCTATGGCTGCTACAGATGGGTGGCCAGCTGTAGGAGGTCTAAACTTCAGCGGTAGTATCGGGATGGGAGATGTCGTTCCTGTTGATTTAGTTGGCGCCCTTGGAGTCTTAGCTGGCCGCACAGAGGGGTTAGCTAAAGCTTACAAACTCGCCTCACTTGGAGATCTTCCTCGAGCCGCTGAGAATATACTTCCTCAAGCTATAAGTTCTCCTTTGACAGCTATGAGAGCCCACAAAGGATTAACTACCACAACTGGTCAAGAAGTCCTAGACCCTAAAACACTTTCTCAAATTAAACTCAGCCCTACAGGAGCTATTCTTAGAGGCGTAGGTATTCAACCCACGGAGTATACTGAGGCTCAAAAAAGAGTTCAACTTACTCACGTCAGGAGGGAGCGTGCTAAAGAAATAGGCTTATCTAAAGCTGAGAAAGCTGCTTATATGATAAATACTGGGGATATAGGAAAAGGTGTAAAAATTTTAACTGAACTAGGCACCTCTGACCCTTATGCTTTTATGTGGGCAAGAAATGCTCTTCCTAACTTTATAGGTCCTAAGGTTAGTCCGGTGATTCAAGATTACATTCAAAGAACTCTCTATGACTCGGGGAAGTTTCCTAATATGCCCTAAGAGGTTAAGATGGCTACTTTATTTGAACAACCAGAGAGTGCTAATTTATTAGGTAATATACTTAAATCCATAATTAATCCTGAGCCTGAAGAAATTCCTCAATATGGGGGTTACTCAGGAGCACCTAATTATGCTCTTCAACCTGACCCGTTTATAGATCCTCAACTCTTAGCTGGGGTTCTTAAGGCTATAGGAATTATTCCTTTAGCTTTAGCTAAACAAAGTGTAAAGAAAATATCTCCAAAAGTAACAGAAGATTTAGTCAAAGTGTTTCACGGAACCAAGGAATTTTTTATGCCTTCTATTAAGAAGCATGGAGGGCTTAAAGCTACCAGTATGGAAGCTCAAGCAGCAGATATAGCGGCTAAACTAAAAATACCGAAGAAGGATGTTATAGATATTATAGAAGGACCTAAAGGATATTTAGGAACTTGGTATAAACCAGGAACTAAAAAGGCTGAAAGAGGTGCCAGAAGCTTAAATGAAAAACTTCTTTATGCAACTAAATCAAAAGAAAGGGCAAAAGACTATGCTGAGTGGGCTGGAGAAGGTTATCATTCAACACTTTTGGATATCTTAAATGAACCAAAAATACCTGGTAATGTTAAAGTAGAAGCACAGAAGATAATAGATGATCTTGTTAAGTCAAAGCCAAAAGTATTCTCTTTCAAATTGCCTAAAAATTTAACTAAGACAAAACACCCAGAAGGAGATATTAAAATCCCTTTTGGTGTTTTGTTTAAAGATTTGTTAGAAGAAATTAAATAATATATTAACGCTTTCTCCCATAATACCCTCCCATAGGGTCTTTTCCACTTAGTTTATCTATTAACCAAAGTATAAATATAATAACACTAAAAGTAAAAACTATCCAAGCACTACAAGTTAAAATCCATTTTATAAAGTACTCCATCTCACTTTTCTCCTTTCTTAGTTGATTTTTATTTTCCCTCTTTCTCCCATAAGTGCCTATTAAAATCAGCAAGAGATTCTAACTCCTTAGGTCTCAATAGTTTTTTATGGTCTTTAATAATACCTTTACAACTAAGACTAATATGCTTACAAGCCTCTATCATGCCTTTTTCAAATCCTTTTTCATATAGAATAAATTCTCTCTTACTTTTAAACTTCATCTCTTTTCCCCTTTTCTCTTAAAACTCATCTCCTTCTCCCTCCAATAAGGACAGTCTCTTGGAGATAGACAAAAGCTTGGAGTTGAGAATCTACAAAATGTCTTCTTCAAAACGCAGTATGTTATAGGTCTAAGCATCTGAGTCTTTATTTTTTCTTTCATATCTTACTCTTTTAACACTGCTTATATTAAAATGATACTTTAGTGCTAATTCTTTTAAAGGTGTAGTATAAAGCTCTCTCTCACTTATCTCCCAAAGCTTCCCCTTTCTCGAGCTCCCATCTATCCTCCTCCCATAAGTTCCTCGACCTCTCAAATTAACTCCCAGCTTATGAAGCCTTTGAACTATATGAGTCGAACTAACCTCGAGCTTCTCACTTATTTGATTTGAGGTTAAGCCCGAGATATAGTATAATCTTAAAATACTCTCGGCTCCTTCTCTACAACACAGCTTAGAGCACCTAGGTCTTCCTGGAGTTCCCATTTTATCTCCTCGTTTTTATGGATTCAATATATCAATTTGATACCCTGATACCATATACATCCACAATTAATCTATATATTCAATAACACTAGTCCACACTTAGGGCACTTAGCACTAGATACCTCTGCTGCTTCATAAGCATGACACTCCTCAACTATCATCTCCTTCCAAGGTCTCACATGACCTTGCTTACATATCATAGTTCTTCTATTATCTCCTTCTTTTGATACTAAGTTATACTTACAATCTCTACAGTCTCTCATCTCCCTACCTCCTTCGTAACTGAGTATACTTTCTTTCCTGTTTTAGTTACTTTAATCCTAATCTTACCCGTCTCAACCAATAACTCAATAACCTTATTAAATCCCTCTTTATCCCCCACCCAGTACCAGCTCTTATTCATCAATCTCGAATGTTCTATCTCTCCTCCTTCCTCAACTATATACCTATAAATCCTCTCATACCCCTTCGCTCCCACACTATCGCCAATTCCAGAATAAGCCAAACTCATATAACCTTTAACTTTATCCAGCGCTATTATTGCTTCTTTCAATCTATCAACACTAATAACATCCGAGTTAAACAAATCCCCGTATGAGGCAGAAAGTAACATGGCTATCTTAATAAGATGATCGTGTTCTCGCTCATAAAAACTCGCAAACCTCTCGTCTTTAACTTCATCTCTGTCTAAATACCAACTGTCATAAAAGTTTATAGCCTCTGGAGTAAAATAAAGCTCCCTCTTAACTTCCTTAAGCTTAACCAAAAACTCAATCAAATCAGTTTCTAACTTCTTCTTTTGATCTAATTTCTTTTTATCTATCCTCAACCCTGGCTCCTTCCTCGGGGTTTTATCTTGACAAACAATTATGATTCTCGCTAAGAATCCCGAGTTCATAACTGAGGTAGGTAACTCTGAAAACCAAGCTGGTAAGGTTCCTCCTATGATATTTAAACAGACATTATACAAATTATCTATTCCTTGTGATGCTGTAGAATATTCCCACTTATCTGGGCAGTCATATAGTCTAGTAAGCAACGCAAACAATCCAGTTAATATAGCATCTTTCCCTAAAAATACCTCGAGCTCCTCACTCCAAATAGTTAATTTACTCTCTCCTTCAGCTCTCCCTTCGACTACAACTATCTCATCCGCTAACGCTTGAGTTAGAGCTCTTTTTGTAATTGCCTCTACATAAACCTTAAATCCTGTTTCTCTCAATATCCTATAAGCCATCCCCAAAGCCCCTCCCTTTCTGCATTTACCTGAAGGGGCTACAAGTATCATATAGATATTAGGAAAAAGTCTCGCATTAGGATCGTAGGACTTTCTTATAAATACGTTTCTCCCAAGAACTGAAGCTATAACTCCCAAGCCACTCCAGTAATGGAATAACTCAGGAGATTCTTGGTCCTTAGTATACTCGAGATAATTACTTATCCAACTAAATCCCCTCTTCATCTGCCCTCCTTCCTAGTACCCTCTCTCTTATCGCCTCTGGGTCATACCCAGCCAAATCACAATACCACTCAAACGACCCAAATGAGTTGTTCTTAGATTCTAACCAAGCTATAGCTCTATCTCTCTCGAGCTTTAATCTATTTTTAGTACATATATTTTTAGTCCTCTCCCAAGGAACTCTTATATCATTAACTGCATTTAGAATTATAGCATCTATTAAATTTTTACATTCATCTATATATATCACTCAATTATCTCCATCTCTCCCCAAGATCTCCCCTTCTTAACCTCAACTGGAATCTTAAGAATATCCCCTCCGCAGATAAAAGGAAGCTCAAAATTCTCCTTGATTAACTTAACTCCCCACTCCAAATCGCTCTCACTTAGTTGCCAAAGCAAACTATCATGCCCCTGATGCAACAACTGAATCCTCGGTTCCCCCATATAAAATATCTGGATCATACTCCTATTAACATCATCTACCAAGGTACTCTGAGGCACAAAAGCATAGGCCTCCCTAAATAAATCGTCTCCTATTCTATCAAAAAACATTCTCTTTCTTCCAAAAGAGTTACTCAAGCTTCTATATTTTTTAACTTCTTCCCTAACCTTGGATTGCCAACTCAATATTGACGGAAAAGCATTAAAGTACTTCTTCTGAGCCTCAAGAGCGTCTTTCTTACTAAGCCCCGTATATGATGACATAGTATTAATCCCCATACCATAATTACTCGCATGAACCATACGCTTAGCAATATACCTCTCCTCATAACTCACATCGAGTTCAGATTTCGAAAATATATAACTAGCATTCTTCTTATGTATATCTCCTCCTGATTTAAAAACTTCTTTCATCCTATGCTCATTAGCCAACCACGCCACGATCATAGCTTCCCCTTGCTTTTTATCTGCCTCAACTAAAATCATTCCTTCATCCGCCACAAACATCTTCCTCACACTTGGAGGAATATTCTGAAGATGAGTCCCCTTTCCTGTCTCGTCCTCATGAGAACTCAACCTTCCAGTTTCGACTAAGCTGAACGAAGTATAAACCCTCCCATCTTCAACCTCTCCATTGATGAAGCTCGAAAGTAAAGTCTCTATATGTCTCAACTCAATTATATTATCTAATATCTCAACCCCCATTATATCTCCTCCTCAAACCCCTCGGTGTAAGTATCTTCTTTTTCTATATCAAGAGTTCTTATCCACCAAGATTTATTTTTAGTAATAATAGCTATTCCTGTATCTACACCCTCGTAAACATAAACCTCAGCATTATCTGGAACTTGGTTAAGTAATTTTTTTAGCCTTTTAACTTTGATCATATCTTCCCCCTTAACTTAATTAGAGCTTCTTTACTAGTAGTGATTAGACCTGTCTTCCTATGATACTGTTTAGGTAACTTCAAATCCTCATATAACAACTTAGCTAACTGCTTTGGAGACCTCACATTAACTCCTTCAAAGCTCTTCTCTAATTCCTCTTTTCTCTTAGTTAACTCCCCTCTTATCTCCTCTCTCCTCTCAAGATCAACTCTAATCCCTCTCATCTGCAACCTCAACAATACTGGGAGTAACTTCATAACATAGCCAAAAAAGAAATCTTCCATCTTAAGTTGCTTTAGCTCTTCCTCCAACCTAAGCATAACCTCAAACGTAACTACAGAATCCTTCGCATTATAGCTCCAAAGCTGCCTCGTAATACTCACATCCTTCCAATACTTTCTTTCATCTTTATAGTAAGGCTCCTTCGTATAAATCGAGGCTAACATATCCAAACCTTTAGGAATCTCTGCGTAGCAAGTTTGGTGTGCCCACATAGTATCTATGTATATTTCGAAGTATCCAACTCTCGGCACTAACCACATCATATCAAACAGAGCATTCTGAGCCACAAATAGCCTGTTACTTTGAAACAATTCAGTTAACCATTCCCAAATAAGTAACTCTTGCCCTTCTGACCAATAGCTGTTATACCCGTTTCTAAAAGGTATCGAGATAGCCCAATTAGGACTCGAGCTCAAGCTTATACAACTCATATTTCCATCTTTGTCCACCTCAATATCAAATGCTATTCTCTCCTCTTTATCCCTAATAAGATGCCTAATTATATCTTGCGCCTCTACAAACGTCGGCTCAATCATTAAGTTTCTCTCAGGAATCTTAATCTCTGGGCTTTCCATCTCAGATCTTACCTTCTTAACATCCAACGAAAGTAAAGGTCTCCATTTATATTGTCTGAGTATAGCCGCTGGGTGAACTGAAGGAATCACTTTAAGCCCCTTAATCATTGAGCTCTCTAAAATAGACCCTCTCCATTTCATAATGCCTTTTTCTTTACACAAAGTCTCTAAAGCTAAAGCTCCTAAAGCTAAAACTAAATTGGGCCTAACTCTCTCCAACTCATCTCGGAGGGCAGGTAGAAAGTCAGAGATCGTTAAGCCCAATTCCTTGAGTCTCAATATCTCATTCTGAGGAGGTTTAACTTTAACCACATTAGTAACATAAGCCTCCTCTCTCAGCACTCCAGCCTGTTTAAGCACCGAGTCCAAAAGAAACCCAGCTCCTCCTACGAAAGGTTTCTTTTGTCTCTCCTCTTCCGCTCCAGGAGCCTCCCCTATTATCATTAGTTTAGCTCTCTGAGGACCTTCTCCTTCTACATAAGTTAACCTCTTACTTAAACAGACCTCTTTGATGTTCATAAGTTATTCCTCTTCTTCCTCTTCTGTATCGTCCTTTTCAGTTTCAACTTCCCCTAATCCTCCACATTCTTCGCACTCTGTTTCCATATCTTGCCCACAAGTAAGACACTCATCAGTTACCCAACCCGTCCCATCACAATTAGTACACTTCTCACTCATCTCTTTCACCTCCTTCATTATAAACTCTCGACTTAATCAAAGTTACATAATCTCGCATCTTCTCTATTAATACTGCCCTCCTCTTCCTCCTAAGCGCCGCCACTCCAGTAGTTCCACTCCCAGCAAAGGGATCAAGCACTAATTCCCCAGGCAAACTTGACTGCTCGATAAACTCTTCTAACAACTCCACTGATGCCTCAGCTGGATGCTTCTTACCCTCTGGGACTGGATAACTAAAAACATTCCCATTCTCCGCCCCCATTTTAAGTGCTCTTCTTCCTTTAGAACAAAAGAAAATCGGCTGATATCTCGGCTGATACCTAAACCTCGCATCTACAGTAAATCCTCCTTTATTCTTAACCCAAACTAAGGGTATAGGATCCACATAATCAAAGCTCTTCCTCAACTCCTCATAATACCACCCAATTGTGTGAGCTTTAATAGGAAAGAACATATAAAAATGAGTATTAACCTTAAGCAATCGAGCCACCTCTATAACCGAAGCTTGATACAACTTAAACATATCTTCTTCTTTATCCTCATACTTATCATAACCCGAATTAAAAGTCATACCATCCAGACCTACTCCAAAAGGAGGGTCGCTAATACAAAGATCAAAACTCTCTGAGCTCATGTTTTTCATAACTTCTAAGCAATCTCCTTCGATTACTTTAATAAGCTCCTCCCTTTTTTCTGACTTAAACTCTTTTTCTGCCTTTCTTACAAACTCTTCTCTCACCATTCTCCCTTTTTCATTTCTGAGCATCTTCAACGCATCTGATTTATTTTTACACTTCTCCAACTCAGGCATAACTTCAAGAGCCTTAGCAAGTAATACATCTCTCTTTGTAACCACCGCTGGTTCTCCTATTGCCTGAGCAGTATCTTCCAAACTCCACCCCTCAGGGTTAAATCTATCTGCATACCCATAGATTCGCCTCTTTAAAATGTCTAACTCAAGCTTATACTTAACCTCCTCTTGCCACTCAAGCTGTTTTCTACATATATTTTCTTCTAACTCTATTTCCCTCTTCTCAAACTCGTTTAAGTTATCTTTTAGCTTAAACTCTATATCTTCAAACTTTAACAACTTACACGCTTCTAATCTCCTTCCACCAGACACAAGCACGTTTTTTTCATCCAGTATTACAGGGTGAAATAAGCCGTACTTCTTTATTGAATAAGCTAAATCATCTACATTCCCAATAGCCCTTCTTTTACCCCTATCTTCAGGAATTATTATTTTATCTATCTCAATCACAGGCATATGTTTTCTTCCTTTATTATGAAGGTGTTTGATCTTTGTCGCATAACCAGTTTTGGGTGATGCGGGAATCTCGGACATTTAGCTCGCTCTGCCACTAAATGCCCTCGATGCTCCCACCGATTTCTTTCCTCAACTCTTAGTTTTACATTAGTAGATAAAACAAAAAAGAGAGAGGAACTTTAACTTAGTTCCTCTCTCCTCTAACTTATGCGTTAGAAGCCCTCCTCGATTTGATAAAAGCGATCAAATCATCTTCTGTCAAATCTCCCGCTTTAAGAGCCTCTTTAACAGCCTTCTGAGTCCCCTTAGGAAATATACTCGGCTTTCCTTTGTGTTCCTTATAACCAGCCCTCGCTGCAATCTTCATCTGATTCCTCACATACGTAAGGGCTTTCTCAGCCCCAGGAATCACATCTAACTCCCCAAACTCTGTCGGAAGCTCTAACTCAAACTCCGCAATCAACTCACCTTTAGCATCTTTCGCTGTTACTTTTACAACTTCGCTCATAAAAATTACCTCCTTTGGTTTTTAATTTTAAAGGTTAAAGTTAAATTTTATAGAGCCCCTGGCTTACACAGGTATAGCGATCACTATTTGTTAGTCTTCTCTATAAAATAACCTAAGCTGCACTCACCGAATCAATATTTGTATACTTTGTTCCAGTATCCGTAACTCCAACACTGAGCGAAAGGTTAACTATCTTCCCAACAGCATCATCAGGATTAACATTCTTACCTGTTCTCTTAACTCTAGCAGCTTCTAAAAACGCTTTGAGAACATATTTTCCTCTTCCTATAGTAGGCGTCCTATAAATCAAATCCTTTCCACTATATTGAGCATCATCAATAATTGTGAGCTTCCACTCAATCTGAGGTGTTCCCTTTTTCTTCGACACCGAGGTATCCCAGCTCGTAATCTGAGCCTTAACATTATCTTTCTCAATAACAGGAAACATCTCTTCTCTTCTACGTTCTTCTTCTTGATCGTATTCTTCCCAACTCTCATCCATCTCAATAAGTGCCATCTTTTTCACCTCCCTTCTCAACGAGAATTTTCTCACTAACTCTTAATTTCACCACCTCCTCCCATCCCTCATAAAGAGAGCAAGCTAAAGCTATTAGTCCCTTTTCACTTACCTCAACCACCCACTCTGAACTTGCTCCATCATAAGGGTATTTTCCTACATAAGTAACCCCAGCTTTATAAAACTCATCAACCAAATAACCTACCCAGTTAACTAAAGCTGGGTTACCTTTGAGGAATATAACTTTATTTTTATTTCTTACTGATATAATTTCAACCATAAACTTTATCAAAACAGACAATTTTAGCTACTTCTTCTGAGGATATATTTCTTTTGGTATCTTTACCTCAGCGATCGGAGTGCTTATCTTCTTCAACTCATTATTCCAGCTTCTCAACCTCGCAAGATCAGCTTCATAGCGTTTAGAAATCTCATGGTAGCCTATCCACAACCCAATGAGGATACCAAAGAAAATACCCATTAGAAGTGTTGTGATGAACTCTCTCATTTTTTCCCCTCCAACGCCTCCCTCAATTTCTTCCCAATGGCGTATGAGATTAACTCTTTCCCTACCACGACCTCGACCTCGACCACGACCTCGACCTTGATCCCGACCACGACCCTGACCTCGACCACGACCTCGACCTTGATCCCGACCACGACCCTGACCTCGATCCCGACCCCGACCATGATCCCGACCACGACCCT
>Ga0194113_10011279_pt1 | contig 10588 bp, 8 predicted proteins | sample TA2MahC200mmetaG_FD_146193 | JGI IMG/M metagenome (GOLD analysis project Ga0194113, IMG submission 146193) | Freshwater microbial communities from Lake Tanganyika, Tanzania - TA2015017 Mahale Deep Cast 200m | ecosystem: Environmental > Aquatic > Freshwater > Lake | place: Tanzania: Lake... | reverse complement strand
CGAATCCAATTCCATATGGCGTCCGCCCACATCCAAAACAATCCGGCCATAGAAGGTGTTGTCCTTCAGTTGGCTGATCAGGATATGGGAGATCGTGGCTCCTAACGCCAGGATCGAGTTCTTCAGCAGGTCGTGCGTCATGGGACGGGGCGGTTCGATGTGTTGCAGTGACATGACAATAGCGTCTGCTTCGAACTGACCGATAAAGATCGGCAGGTAGCGTTCCACATCAACTTCCTTGAGCAGGACTACACGATGATGAGATAAGAGACTCACCCGGACGCTGTGTACAGTGGTAGTAATCATCTGCGGAAACCTCCCTAGGCCGCCTGCGGCAGGCAAGAGCTCCGCTGCCTGTGGCAGGCGCAACGACGACGTGGGCAGCAGCGGTCACAACCAGATTATACTCTGTGGGCATCCATGAATCAAATGCCCCGCGTGTCCAGACTTGCTGAAACGCGGAGACTCGCCAATTCTAGGAAAGATGAAGCTTCAGACCGACTCCTGCTTTGGCCGCACGTTTGTAGGCAATAGCCGCGGCGGCTGTGTCCTGCAAAGCCGTGCCCGTGGCATCAAACACAGTGATCTCCTCTGCTGAGGTGCGACCGGGGACCCTGCCCGCCACAACATCGCCCAGTTCCCCATGTACATCCTGTGGGGTGATGAGACCTGCATCCAAAGCGTGATGCAACTCACCCACCAGCGCACATTGTTCCATCAGGTCCACCACAACCTTCGTGCCTGCCAACAGCGTGGGCTCGAGTTCCTGTTTGTCTGGGCTATCGGCGCCAACTGCAGCGATGAACGTGCCAGGCCGGACGTAACGCTTGAGCAGATAGTGCCGCTTGGACGGTGTGCAGGTCGTAACCACGTCGCTCTGCTGCACCGCACTTTCCAGATCTGTTGCGGCTGTGACCGAGATGCCCATGGTCGCGGACATGTCTGCTGCATAGCGCCTGGCCAATTCCTCGTTCGCATCGTAGGCAAAGGCTCGACGGATCGGCAGGATCTGCAAGAGGGCCCTGAGCTGTACACGGCCCTGGTTACCGCACCCGCAGACAGTTGCCACAGCAGACTCTGGCCTCGCCAGGTACCTGGCGGCCACTGCGACGGCAGCACCGGTGCGCTGGATGGTGATCTCGATGGAATCCATAAGCGCCAGCGGGTAGCCATAGTCTCCGTCGAAAAGGATAATCGCCCCCTGGATGTTTGGCAACCCGTATAGATCGCGGTTCTGGAAAAAGCTGCCATTGACCTTCAGCCCAAAGTACGTGCGATCCAGCCTGAGACCGCCCGCCTTGATGTGAAACTCCCCAGGATGGGAATCGATATGCAGCAGCCCAGGCGCCAGGCTCTTGCCTTCGGCGTACATGCGAAAGGCTTCCTCTACTGCACCGATATAGTCGGCCAGGGTCAACAAGGATGAGATGTCTTTGCGGGTCAGAATCAGTATGCCCGGTGCCTTCATAGGATGCCTCCTCTAGTCAGGTCTCTTACGCTGGTGTGCACACTGCACTCTCCGAACTCAGGATTTCGCCGTCCAGAGTGTGGTACTCCTTCAGTAGATAAGAGAGCAGACAGGAATGAATGGGCAGCACGACTATGCTGTCTCCAATCTGGATTCGCTCGAACCATTGGGCGGTGGTCTTGACAACTCCGTGCTCCTGAGACAGAGAGGATACGTAGGCACCGCTGAGCATGGGCCCCCAGCCCGCTTTTTCCCACAGACAAACGCGTCCAAACACCTTGCTGCCGTCTTCTGTGACGATGAAATCCTTCGACAGGTGGACCGCACCACCGTAGAGAATGATCTCATTGCGTGCCTGGTGTTTGGCCACGACAGGACAGGCTACGCCTACGGCGAGATCTTGTTCGGAGCAAGAGCCAATGCTAAGCTGTTTGATATCGTAGAACACAAAATTGCCCGGCCTGACCTCATCGACGCAGCTAAAACCGTCCACCAGACTGCAGCTGGGTGTGTCTCCAACGGACAACTGCGTCTCTGGAAATCCGGCCGTAACCAGGCTCTGTTGGACCTGTTTTAGCATGGACAGCGAGCCCCGGTAAATGGATAGAATCTCTTCCTTGGATGCGACGTGGTAGGTATGCCCCGCATGGACCAACAGCCCTTGGAAGGACAGGCTTCCCGTTTCTTGTACTGCCTTGGCCAGCCGGATGATCTCATCTGGTCGGTCCCAGGCGATCCCTGTCCTGCCGTATCCGGTATCCACCTTGATCCAGGCATCTGCCTTGCTGGTCAGGTGGCGGCCCAGGAACTCGATTGCTTCCGGAGACTCGACCAGCAGACCCAGCCTGATCTGGCTGGCCAGCGCGTTGATTCGCTGTACCTCCAAGAGGTTCACCGGAAAGGCGATGGTGATGTCCTTCCATCCGTTCCTGGCAAAATAGACGGCCAGGTCTACGCAAGAAACCGTGATCGCTTCCACGCCAAAGGGCCTGAACCACTCCCCAATGGCAGCCGAGCGATGGGTCTTGAAGTGAGGCCGGAAGCGAACGTTGCTTGCCTGCACCTTTGTGGCCATCTGTTCGATGTTCTTCAGGACTCGTTTGCGATCCAGAAGGAGAGTAGGCTTCTCGATGCTCAGAGGAGGCTGCGGTCTAGTCAGAGCTGCCATCGTGTCTCACTCCTTTTTGCTGCCGGGCTGCTCTCGGAGCATACCGATCAGCCCATCTAATGCCACGAGATAGCCGCGCCAGCCAAAGCCCATGACCTGTGCAACGCAGACGGCGGCAAGCACCGAGTGGTGCCGGAATGATTCGCGTTTGTGCAGGTTGGAGAGGTGCACTTCCACGGTAGGCACGTCAATGCCGCTCAGACAGTCACGGAGGGCAATGCTGTAGAAGGTCAGCCCCCCGGGATTGAAGATTATGCCTGCAAAGCCTTCAGCCCTGGCACGCTGTAGCTCATCAATCAAAGTCCCCTCATGGTTCGATTGCACAAAGTACAGTTCGACCTGCTCCTGGGTCACTCGTTCGCGCAACTTGGCATTGATTTCGTCCAGAGTCGTTCGGCCGTAAATGGCGGGTTCGCGTATGCCCAGCAGATTGAGATTGGGACCGTTCAGGATGAGAATCTTCACGCTCTTGCCTCCTTGTCAGTGCATTGATATGGCCCAGCGAAGGTCGGCAGCAGACAGCACCCGTACCGGGCACAGAACAAGGTCCATTATATCGCGTTGTGCGAGCTTGTCAACCAATCTTCTGACCGAAAGTCTGCACAGGAGCACCGCGTCCGCAGAATAGGCCTCTTTCTGACGTGTGCTATAATGCTCGCGGAGGGGTAGGTGGACAGGCGAACACCGGGCTGGGCCTTTGTCTCTATAGGCTTGAGCATCGCTGCAGTACAGGGATTGCTCATCCGTCTTTTGCTGGTCAGCTTCTCTGGGAATGAGCTGTCCATTGGGCTTGTCCTGGGCAACTGGATGCTGGCAGAAGCGTTGGGCAGCCGTCTGGGCGGCCATTATGCCGACAGGTTCCGCCGTCCCCGCCAGGCTCTGGTCTACTTGCAGGTGGCATTTGCTCTCCTTTTGCCCTTGGTTGTGTGTGCAGGTTACTTGGTGCGCAGGATGGCCGGGACGGCGCCAGGGGAGGCTCTGGGCTTTACCCAAATCTTCTGGACCTCTCTGCTGCTGCTCTCCCCGCTCAGCGCTGTCCATGGGGCCATGTTCAGCATCGGTTGTGCCGGGCGCGGGATACCCGTCGCATCGGGTTCCGCGTCCGTAGGCCGATTCTATGCTTGCGAAGCCCTCGGGGCAGTGTGTGGCGGGATTGTGCTCACCTTCGGACTGGTCCCTCACTTCAACGCGGTGCAGAGCAGCCTGTTATTGACCCTGCTTGGATTGGCAACGGCGCTCCTGCTCCTGCTGTCGGCTGCGCCCTTTCGCCATCGCCAAGTCTGGACAGTCACGGTCGGCCTCATCTGGGGCTTGTTCTTGTGCGTCCTGGTGTCCCCACAGGCGCTGGCCGCGCATCGCGCTCTTGTACAATTGCGCTGGACACCCGCATTCCAGGTCGTCTATGACCACGATTCACCCTACGGCAATGTAGCCGTCACCCGATTGCTCTCGCAATATACCTTCTTGGCCAATGGCGTGCCCGTTCTCACTACCCCATACCCAGACATCACAACGGTGGAAGAGACTGTCCACCTACCCCTGCTCTTTCACCCCAACCCCCAGCGTGTCCTGGTTATCGGCGGGGGGTTGGGAGGCCTATCTTCTGAGCTCCTCAAGTATGCCCCGGACCGTGTGGACTATGCCGAGTTAGATCCTCTGCTGATCGAAGTGATCCGTGCTTTTCCCACAGAGTTGACCCAGCAGGAATTGCAGAACCCCCGCTTGTACGTGCACACGGTGGACGGACGCTTGTTTCTCAACCGGATGGTCCGAGGAGAGGCCAGTGCAGGCAGGTACGACGTGGTGCTGGTGAACCTGCCCTACCCTTCAACTCTGGAGATCAACCGCTTCTACACTCAGGAATTCTTCCTACTGATTCGACAAGTGCTGGACGAGCAGGGGTTGGTGGTGTTCACTTTACCGGGCTCGCTGAGCTACATCGGAGAGGGGGTGCGCAATCTCAACCTGATGATGCGCAATGGGCTAGGCCATGTCTTTGCCAACGTGCACCCGATTCCGGGCGATACCGTACTGTGGCTGGCCTCTCAATCCCTGCCTCTGACAGGTACCCCAGTGCCAGACCTCGTGTCCCGCTGGCAAGAACGGGCTTTGCCCACACGCTTTATCACAGTGGAGCATCTGCAGGTACGCCTTGATAAGCAACGTCTGGCCTGGTTCCAGGACGCTCTGCAAACAGACCCTGGCATCCGGGCCAATCATGACCTACATCCTGCGGGGGTGCTGTACGGTCTGGGCTACTGGAGCGAAGCGTTCGCCCCCACAACCAGCCGTCTACTGGACGCTGCCGGCCGGATTGCCCTCTGGCAGTGGTGTTTTGGGGTCGTGTTTCTGACCCTGGCAGTCAGCCTCGGGCGACGTCTCTGGCCTCGCGTGAGAGGTGTCACTATTCCGGTGGTCGTGGCCAGTACAGGCTTTGCTGGAATGGTCTGCGACCTGACGATCGTCTTGGTCTTCCAGGCCCTCTACGGATGCTTGTATCAGCAGGTGGGCCTGATCGTGGCTGCCTTCATGGCCGGTTTGGCCCTGGGCGGCTGGACAATGTCACGCCAGCCAGCGAGTGAGAGGCTCAGACCGGGTGCGCTCATTCGTTTGGAAATCGTTCTCATCGCCTACTGGCTGCTGCTGCCCTTGCTGCTCACAGCGCTGGCGACCGTAGCCACATCGCTCTGGGTAACCCCAACTCTCCTGCTGCTGAACGCACTGGGAGGAGCACTGGTGGGAGCACAGTTCGCACTCTCCAGCCAGTTGCATGCCTCAGTACGGATCGAAGCAGGCTACACTGCCGGGCTGCTTTACGCAGCTGACTTGACTGGAGCGTTTTTGGGAGCCGTGGCCGTCGGCATCGCCTTGTTGCCAGTACTGGGAACGGTAGGAACCTGCCTCTTCGTGGCACTTCTGAAAATCTGCAGCCTGGCGCTAGTTCTGACCATGCCTCAGACCGCCCACACGCCTGCGATAGGCTGACCGCAGAAGCGGCATTGGCCGTCCACTACATCCACTGACAGCACACTAAAGTGCACGCGCCGGATGATGCGCGTCTTACAGGCAGGGCAGAAGGTGCAGTTGCGGTCATGGCCAGGAACATTGCCTAGATATACATAATGAAGACCCACCTCATCGGCAACCGCCACAGCCGTTTCCAGGGTTTCGATCGGGGTCGGGGGCAAATGCTGCATTCTGTAGGCCGGAAAGAAGCGGGTAAAGTGCAATGGGACATCAGGTCCCAGGTTGTCCACGATCCACATGCACATGTCCCGTACACCTTGGGGATCGTCGTTGAACCCGGGGATCATCAAGTTGACGATTTCCAGATGCACGCTCGATTTGGCAGCCCGCGTCAACGTCGCCAGCACGGGAGCAAGCTGGAGCGAGCACACTCGCTGGTAGAACTCTGAGGAGAACGCTTTGAGGTCTACCGTGATGGCGTCCAGCTTTTCCAGCAGTTGCTGCAGCGAGCCGCGCAGCATGGTGCCGTTGGTGTGGCAGACCACACGCAGACCGGCCTCTTTGGCCAGTGAGGCAATGTCATACATGTACTCGTAGAAGGCGATGGGTTCGTTGTAGGTAAAGGAGACCGCCGAGCACTTCAAGGCCTGGGCCATTTCCACCACGTCGGGCGGTGTTGCCTCGTAGTTGACAGTCTGCCAGAGCGTACGTTGCGACATTTCCCAGTTCTGGCAGAACTTGCAGCGGCTGTTGCAGGAGGCGGTACCCACACAGAAGATGTTACTCCCAGGCAACAAGTGAAAGACCGGCTCCTTCTCAATCGGATCGACTTGCAAGGCGCAGGGCCTGCCATGAACCAGGGAATAGAACGTTCCGGCTATGTTCTTCTTGTTGCTACAAAAGCCAAGTTGGCCGTCAGTGACGATACATTGGCGGAAGCAGACTTGGCATTGCACCCGGCCGTCGCTCAAGCGCTCGTAATGCATCGCTTCCCGCAGGTTCGGCGGCGTGGAAGTGGGAACAGCACGCTCCGGCTGGGGCGTTGTGGGCGCAGAGCTGCATCCTGGCGCCAGGGGTAAACCCAGCGCTGCAGCCACAGCCGTCGCACATCCTTTAGCCAAGAATTGGCGGCGGGTCCATCCGGTGTGCGCCTTCTCTCCACTCATTCTCCGTCCCTCCTATGAGTGGCTCTCCCCTGGCAATTTCGGCAATCTCCTCGTTACATCCCAAGCAGTGCTCAAGCTATTGCCAGATCTCCCAGGCTTAGCTCTTGTTGCTTCTGAAGCGTAGGCATGCCTGTCTGCGGGTCCCAGCCGCGCACACGGTAGAAAGCCGACAGCAGAATGTCCATGTCGGGCACCTGGGTCTCCACAGCATCGTCCGGCAGGGGCTGGAGCAGCAGCTTGGGCAGGCGGTCATTCTGCGCCGTCAGGCCTAGCTTACCGTTCAGGAGGCGCTTCAGGTTAAAAGCTCGCTCTCCCAGCGGCAGGAGATCAGTCAATTGCAGCTCCCAGCCAGTGGCCGCATTGAGCATGTCCAACGTTTGGTTGGCCGGCGGATTGCAGAAGACGCACATGATGAGCGAATTGTAGAGCGTGCGCCAGTCCATGGTGCGCGAGGTCATCATCGCCTTTTCCTCCGAGCTCTCCAGGCGATTGCCCAGTTGGATGTCCAGTTCTGGCACCGGCGCGCCCAGGTCTACCAGGAACATGTCGCCCTGGTTGTGGCAGGCTCCCCGCGGAGCTGTAGCGTAAACCAGGCCCATCCCGACAAAGGCCCGCGGGTCGTGCATGGGGACCTCCAGCCCGTTGACCTGCGCGGCCAGTTCTTCGACGCCGTATCTCTCGCCCAGGCTGCGCGAGCCTTCGGCCAATATGGCCCCAAAACCCTGGCGGTGCGCAATCTGCTCGATCAGAGTCAAGGCAGGCTCGATGTCGCTCCATTTGAGCTCGAGCCCGCCAGTGTCCGCCTTGCTAACGATACCCTGATCGTAGAGATAGTAGGCAAATGCGATGGTGACGCCTGTGCTGATCGTATCCAAACCATAACGGTTGCACAGGTGGCCAGCGTAGGCTGCCCCTGGCAAGTCGTCGCTGAGAATCAACGAGCCAAAGGCGGTGGCCGTTTCGTACTCGGGCCCATCAATTCCTTCGGTGGCGTGCTTGCCGCCGATGGCTGTCACACGGCCGCAGCCGATCACACAGCGATAGCAGGCTCTTTTGCCGGTGAGGATCGTTTCGGCCATCGTGCCGCCGCCGAGATTGGCTGCCGGCTCCCACAGGCCCAGGGTAAAGTAACGATTGGGCACATCTCCCAGCCACATGGTGGTGTCTGTAGCCGAAGCTGTACCCCCGGCAGAAAGAAACTGCCCCTTGACATCTTCCTTCACCGCCTCGGTAGCCGCGTGTGCCGCGGCCTTGAACGCCTCATCGTCGGCCAGCGGCACCTCAAAGTCACCCCCGGCGGCGATGGCTTTCAGGTTCTTGGAGCCCATAACCGCACCCATCCCCGTCCGTCCCGCGGCTCGTCCCCAGTCGTTCATCACGGCCGCATATTTGACCAGCTTTTCGCCCGCAGGGCCGATGCAGGCAATGCTGATCTTTTCCGAGCGCCATTCGTTGCGAATAGCCTCCTGGGTTTCGTAGCTGTCCTTGGCCGCCAGTCCGCGGGCATCCTTGAGTTCTGCTTCACCGTTCCAGATAGCCAGGTACACCGGATGTGGTGCCTGGCCGGTGAATATTACTCCATCATAGCCGGCAAAACGCAGGTGAGGGCCGAACCGTCCGCCAGAGTTGGCTTCTCCCCACAACCCCGTTTGTGGAGAGCGGGCGCACACTTCGTAGCGCCCACAGTGGGGTGCTGCGGTCCCCACCAGAGGGCCCGTCATAAACAGCAGAGGGTTCTCCGGCCCCAGTGGGTCGGTGTGGCGCTCGATGCGCTGGTACAGATAGCGGCAGGCCAGACCAGCTCCGCCCACAAACTGCCGGGCATAAGACTCATCCACAGGTACCGTGGAGATACGGCCGCTGGTCAGGTCCGCAGCCAGCAATTTGCCCATGAAACCTTTCATGCGCCCTCCTTGACTCATGATTGGGGCTCAGAAGTCGACGGGCTGGCCCGCAAAGACATAGCGGTACAGTCGCTCCAGTTCAGCGTGGTCAGGAATGCGCGCGCTAGCTACCAGCGTGGCATCGTTTTCTGCGTTGTTTACCAGCCTGGGCAGTTGGGTTTCGAATTCTTCCGCGTCAATGCCTGCCCCTTGCAGGGAGATTGGTTGCTGGACGCTCCTGGCCAGGTCTCGGATCTTGCTGGCCAGCAGCTGCGCTGCTTCCTGCGGTGTGTCTGCGTTTATGCCCAGGAAACGGGCCAGGTCCGCGTAGCGTTCGGCGGTGACGGCGGCGGTGAACTCGATGGTATAGGGCAGCATCAGGCCGACCGCCCGGCCGTGAGGAGTATGGAAAGCAGCCCCCAGCGAATGGCCCATGGCATGGGCCATGGCTGCCAGCGAGTTGCCAAAGCCCAGCCCGGCAATCGTCGCCGCGTTGTGCATCTTTTCGCGAGCTTCTGCGTCCTGGCCATCAGCCACGGCCCGTGGCAGGTAATCCATGACCAGTTTGGTGGCCACCAGACACAGGCCATCGCAAAAGTCGTTGTGCCAGGTTGTGGTGTAGCCTTCCACAGCGTGGGTCAGCGCATCCATACCGGTGTCTGCAGTAATCTGCGGGGGCAGGTTGGCGACAAAGACCGGATCCACGATGGCTAGGTCCGCCATGTTTTCCCGGGAGCCCAGGGCCAGCTTGCGTCCTTCTTGGGTGTCGGTCAAGACAATAGCCCAGGTAGCCTCGGCTCCTGTGCCGCTGGTAGTGGGGATGGTGATCAGCCGCGCCTTCTGGCGCAACTTGAGCGGCAAAACGGGGTTGATTTCCTCCGGCACCATCTCGGGATGCTCGTAGAGCACCCACATGGCCTTGGCCGCATCCATGGACGAGCCACCGCCCAGGCCGATGACCCAATCGGGCTCGTATTCGCACATCCGTTGGGCACCGCGCTTGACCGTCTCCAGAGATGGATCGGGCTCCACCTCGGCAAAGACCCGGTATTCCAGGCCGGCAGCCCGCAATCTCTGCCCGACCAAGTCTACATAACCTAAGCGGACAATATTGGCGTCGGTGACAATGAAGGCTTTCCCACCCTCCACGTGTGCCAGTTCGCTTAGAGCATCTTCACCAAAAACGATCAGTGGGCTGTTAAAGTACCACATCGAGTTTGTCCTCCCGGCGAGCAGCCATTACAGAGCAATGAAGCCAACTGGTGTGCCACCAGCGGTGGATATCCATGGCGTAAAAGGGCGATAGGTCGAACGGTGGTACTAGTCGTGGAACTTGGTGGGCACCTTTGTCACGCACTCTACCAGCTCTTTAGCAGCCTTCACGGCTTTCATGATCTTGACCATGTCCCCTTTGAGCTTGAGCTGGCGGGTCATCATGCCCTGGATCGGATCGAGCTTTTTCTCGGCGACCTTGCGCCATACGCTTTCCGGAGCATTGATCACAAAAGCGGGGGACTTGACAGAGCGATCATCTGTCGCAAATGCCTCGCGGCACTTGCCGTGCCAGAGATCCAGGTATATGATGATTTCCTTGTCAACCGAGCCACCTAGGTCCACGATCAGGTAGAAATCGCCTTCCCAGGTCTTGGCTGCTTCGGCATAAGCGCCGCTGGCGTTGATCGCCTCTGCGAACGCCTTCACCCACTCTTCTGACCCGAACTCGTACATAGATGCCCTCCTTTGGGTGCAGAGTTCTGTGCATCGGTTTGGATTATACGCGTCTAGTGGGAGCTGTCAACCGGTCAGGGCTGAGCCTGCCCCAGAGCATGCTGGCGCTTGACACAGCAAGAGCGGCCTCGCCAAGGCAGCGAGGCAGCTCCAGTGTCGTACCACAGACTACGGCTAGTTCTGCGCCTGATCCTCGGACACACCGGGT
>Ga0194113_10011269_pt1 | contig 10598 bp, 7 predicted proteins | sample TA2MahC200mmetaG_FD_146193 | JGI IMG/M metagenome (GOLD analysis project Ga0194113, IMG submission 146193) | Freshwater microbial communities from Lake Tanganyika, Tanzania - TA2015017 Mahale Deep Cast 200m | ecosystem: Environmental > Aquatic > Freshwater > Lake | place: Tanzania: Lake... | reverse complement strand
ACGTACGAAGACGGTTCTCCCTTGCGGCGCGCCACGATCTGGCTCGACCACGTGGGGATGCCGGACCGGGATGACTTCCGAGAAAGCGTGGACAGAAGCGGTCGATTCCTCTTCAAGGAGCTTCCGGCGGACGGGCCCGTTCGCATGACGGTCGTGTACGGAGAGCTTCCACCGTTGGAAATAGCCGAGGCCCCCACGGCTCATCATCTGCCTCGTCTCGTCAGAGTGCCTCGCGGAGCGGACCTTGTCGTCGAGGTACGAACCGATGAACTCCATGAACATGTTGTCCAGGGTCTTGTCAAGGTCAGCCTGAGGCTGCCGTGGCGGAATGAGGTGTCGAAAGCCCTGTCAGACCGTCAGGCGCTTTTCTTCGATCTTCCCGAGGGAAGCGAGAGGGTCTCCGTGGAGGCGGGAGGATTCCTTCCTCCGGAGGCGCAAGTGGTGGACCTCGTCGCGGGGACGACGCAGAGGATCGCCTTCCGCCTGATCGCGAAGGAGACGCAGTCATTCACGGTGAGAGTGACGACGCCGTCCGGAGATCCCGCCGCCGGGGCCAAAGTCTACTTCATCAACCGGTCCGGCCCACCCCGTTTCGTCGGAACCACCGATGACCGGGGCCTCCTCACTCTCCAGTGGCCCGACGAGGCTCCGAAAGCGATCCAGGCCTTCAAGGAGGGGTTCGCTTTCCGCCACGAGACGGAGGCACTCTCTCGGGTCTCAAACAGTGTGTTGGACCTCGTGCTCGCGTCCGAATCAGCCTTCGTCATCCGCGTGAGCGACGACCGAGGCATCCCCATCCAGACGGGGATCGCCCAGATCCAGTCCCTCGATGGAATCTCGGTTCCCGATCCCGTATCGTTTCCGAAGGACATCGGTGGCGGCGGCATCGTCCGCCTCGGATGCCTGGCCCCGGGGCGCTATCGTATCGCCTTCGGCGCCAGCGGTTCCGAATGGGGCGAGATGGAGGCGTCCATTGGCGTCGGCGAGGAACGTAGCCTCTCCTTCAGAGTTCCCCCATCCTTCGAGGTCACAGGGAGGGTCTTCCGCAACGGCCGTCTTGTGACGGGCGGAAGGATCGGCTTCGTCTTGGGGGACATGCAACGCGACGTGCCGGTCGACACTGATGGCAGCTACACCATCCCTCTCAGAAAAGCGGGCAAGTACCGGATCACGTACTCGAGCACCGACGGAAACGAGAGGTTCGAGCAGACCCTCGAAAGGGAGATCGCCGGCGCCGGCACTCTCGATCTCGAATTCTGAATCGTCCCCTTCCCTGACCCCTACCTTCCCCGGCCCCGACCGGGTATCCTGCAATCCTCGTTGGCCGATGGATTCCGTCCGTACCGGATCCCGACGGGGTGCGAATCATGGGGAAGAAAGCGACCGGGCGAGCGGCGAAGGGGGGCAGACTCTCCGCGATCGAGAAGCTCGAACCCGCGGAGGCGCAGGCGGTCCTCTCGGCCCTCCTGAAGGAGCACCCGCAGCTCAGAGAGAGGGCCGAGGAGATCGCTCGATCGTTGATGGGCGACATCTCCTTCGAGGGCGTCGCGGCGGACGTCGAATGGGCGCTGACGTCTCTCGATCTCGACGACCTCGACGGCCGGGCCGGGCGTCATGACTCGGGGTACGTCAGTCCCACCGAGGCCGCGTGGGAACTCCTCCAGGAGGCGATCGAGCCGATGATCCAGGATATGGAGCGCCGGCGCGACCTCGGACTCGCGAGCGGTGCCCTGGAGATGTCCAAGGGTCTGTTGCTCGGCCTGTATACCGTCCGCAAGTACCGGGGCGAGGGCTGTCTCTCGTGGGCGGAGGATTTCACCGCGCAGACCGCGGATGGCGTCCTGGAGAAGTGGTGCGGCGCTGGGAAGAAAGGGAAGCACGCGAGGCGCTTCCCGCGGTCCTTCGTGGCGAAGCACCTGCCCGAGTGGGCCGACCGCTTCGATGGGAGCCTGCTGCGCTGATGCCGAGGAAGAACGTCGATCCCATCGAGCGTGCCATGGAGAATGCCCTCGCCCCCGGCCGGTTCATCCGCTACGGCGAAGTGGGTGGCTTCATCGCAGGACTCGACAAGGTCAAGGAGAGCATCGAGGGGTTGATCCCGAACGATCCCGGCCGGGCGGTCGAACTGTGCGAGACCTTCATCGCCGCGTCCCGGGAGAAGATCGAGGGGATGGACCACTCCGGCGGTGGGATCGGGGAGTTCATCGAGGGTCTTTTCCCGACCTGGATCGAAGCTCGACAGACGGCGAAGGCCGACCCGCACGAGACGGCGCGACAGCTCGCCGCCTGGATTGACGACGACGAGTACGGTCTTTGGCGAGGGATTGCGGAGCGCGCGGTTAAGGCCTTGAACACGGACGGGCGAGATGCATTCGCCCGGGACGCCGGGGAGGCGTACGCAAAGGAGCGCGAGAAGAGGAAGGCGTCGTCGCAGGGCGCTGAGCCTCCCCCCGTATTGGATCGACTTCGTAGACTCGCCGATGTCCTCAAGCTCATCCATCGGGAGCGGGGAGATGGCGCGAGCTATCTCGCCATCGCCCAAGAGATGGGATTGACACCGGCCGATTGTCAGGTTCTTGCAGAGATCTACAAGAATCGGAGGAGGCTCGAGGAGGCCCTCGCCTGGGTCGAGGGCGGATTCCGGCGTCAGGCGGAGAAGACCTGGATCGACGGTTCCGCCTGGGGGCTCGATGAGTTGAAGCGCAAGATCTTGAAGCAACTGGGCCGGGGGGAGGAAGCGCTTGCGTCCGCATGGAAGGATTTCCAGGCGCATCCGTGCGCCATGTGCCATGAGATGCTGATGGAGTATGTCCCGAGGGCGAAGCGTGCGGAATGGCACGGCAAGGTCCTCGAGGTCGCGGAGAGCGCAGATCTCTCGGCCGCGATGGATCTCCTCGTGGCGACGAAGGAGTGGGACCGGCTCGCGGCGCTCGTCCGGAGGTCGACGCCGAATGCCCTCGAGGCCCTCAGCCACTATAGGACGGAGCCGGCCGCGAAGGGACTCGAACGGCGCGATGCTGCGGCCGCGGCGAGACTCTACCGCGCTCTGGGAGTGCGGATTCTCGTCTCCGGGAAGAGCGAGTACTACGACGAAGCGCTGGAGCACTTCGTACGCGCTCGGACGTGCTACCGGAAGGCGGGCGAGGAGAAGGAATGGGAGTCCCTCGTCGCCATGGTGCTGGCCCACCACGGGCGGAAGACGAGCTTCATGCCGGACTTCGAGGCCCTGGTCGAGCAGGGCGAAGTCCCCAGGGAACCGACGCTCATGGAGAGGGCCAAGGCGCGAAGGGCGCGCTTGTTCCGCAAGAGATGATCTCGGAGAGGATAGGAGGTGCCATGCATCGATCCGGACGAATCGCGATGGTCTTGGTGGCTGCGATCGGAGCGGCGACGTACGCCGCGGACGCGACGCGGATCCGCGACAAGACGCTGGTCGCATGGGTCTCGCCCGCGAATCTGACGCAGCGCGGTGGGAGCGTGCTCACGCTCGAAAACCCTCCCGGCGAGTTCGATGGGATCGTCTTCGGCGAGATCGCGCCGGCCCGATGGATGGCCGGGAGCGACTCCTTCCGCCGAACGTACAGGGATCAGGCGGGGTGGCCGGCGGAGGACGCGGATCCGAACAAGCAGGTCCAGATCGCGATCGCGTACAAGGGGAAAGAGGTCTCGATTCTTCGCAACGGGTCGCTCTACGCGCGGTACACGATGGGGACCGAGCCCGCGACGTTCTCGACCGAGAGCCTCGTCCTCATGGGATTGCGGCACATGGATGCCGGCGGAGGGCGGCATTTCCTCGGGACGGTTGACGACGCGCGGATCTACGATCGCGCACTCGATGCGGCGGCGATCGCCGCCTTGAAGCCGAACGAGCGATCGGATCCGCCTCCGCTCGCGTGGTGGACCTTCGATTGCGGAGAGCCTGCGGATCACATGGGTGTCTTCCCGAAGGGACACCTCAGGGGCGGCGCGAAGATCGCCGGCGGGAAGCTCGTCCTCACGGGCGGGACGATGATCGCCGGCGCCGAGCCGCCGCGAGATCGTGCTTCGGAGGACTGGCCGACGTACCACGTGTCGGCGCTCCCCGACGAGGGGCTCTGCCGGCCGTACGATGCGAACGGGTGCATCTACTGGAAGGGGAAGTACCACCTCATGTACATCTTCCAGGATCCGGTGCACGGGCACTCCTGGGGACACTGTTCGAGCACGGACCTCGTCAACTGGACATTCCATGCGCCGGCCCTCGTCCCGCAGCCGAGCGACCCGGACCGCGGGATCTTCAGCGGCAACGCCTTCGTCAACAAAGAGGGCGTGCCGATGCTCTGCTGGTTCGGCATCGATGCGGGCGTGTGTGTGGCGACGGCGGAGGACGACGACCTCATCCGCTGGAAGAAGCACCCGAAGAATCCGATCATCCCCATCCCGAGGCCCGGGACACCCGAGCACAGCCTCTACCGCGTGTGGGATCCCTACCTCTGGTTCGAGCGCGACACGTACTACTGCCTCCTCGGCGGAAACCAGCACCCGGACGGAGAGGACACACTATTCCTCTGCAGCTCGCTGGACCTCGTGTCTTGGAAGTCGGTCCGCCCGTTCTACCGGGCCGAGCCATCCTGGACCGTCCCGGGCGAGGACTGCTCGTGTCCGGACTTCTTCGCGCTCGGAAACAAGCACGTCCTGATGTGCATCAGCCACAAGGTCGGCGGGCGATGCTATATCGGCCGGTACGAGAACGAGACCTTCTTCCCCGAGCAGCACGTCCGCATGAACTGGCCCGGCGGCAACTTCTTCGCCCCTGAGAGTCTCGTCGATGCGAAGGGGCGGAGGATCGTGTGGGCATGGGTCACGGATCCGCGCTTCATCTCGACCCAGCAGTCGACAGGCTCGGGCGTCCAGAGCCTGCCGCGCGTCCTCGCGCTCGGCGATGATGGGACCCTTCGCATCCGGCCGGCGGAGGAGATCGAGATCCTCCGGCGGAATCCGCGTCGCGCCGAGGGCATCGCGATCGAGGCGGGCGGCGAGAAGATCCTCCCCGATGTGAGGGGCGATTGCCTGGAGATCTCGCTCGTCATGGATCCGCGCCGCGCGCGCGAGGTGGGTCTCAAGGTGCGCTGCTCGCCCGACGGACGGGAGGAGACAGGCATCTGGTACGACGCGGGCGCGAAGGTCCTGAAGATCGACATGACGAAGTCGACGCTCCGCAAAGACGTCGCCTACTGCGAAGGCCCGCTCGATACCGGCGGGATCCGGACTCCGGCGCAGAACCGCAATCCCCGGACGACGGTCGAAGCCCCGTTCGCCCTTGCGGAAGGTGAGATGCTCAAGCTCCGTGTCTTCCTCGACAAGCCGATGCTCGAGGTCTTCGCGAACGACCGCCAGTGCGTCACGCAGCAGATCTTCCCGGCGAGCGCGGAGAGCCGGCTCGTCAAGGTCTGCGCGAAGGGCGGCGAAGCGCTCGTCCGGCTCGCCGAGGCCTGGGACTTGGCGCCCGCGACGTTCATCGACGAGAGGACCGGCAAGCCCGCCGCGCCCGGGATCGTCTTCGAGGATCCGTTCGATGGGAAGCTCGCCGCCGGCTGGTCATGGCTCCGCGAGAACCCCGGCAAGTGGCGGATCCGCGAGGGGGCGCTCGAGATCAGCATCGAGCCCGGCGTCGCCGACACCGTCAAGAACGCGCTCCTCCGCGATGCGCCGGATCGAAGCCGTGGCCGATACGCGATCGAGGTCACCGTGACGAACACCATGCTGCCCACGCAACAGTACGAGCAGGCCGGGATCACCTGGTACACGGGCGGAAAGCCGGTCTTCAAGCTCGTCAAGGAACGGATCGATGGAGACCTCTACATCATCCCCGGGCGCAAGCCGATGAAGAGCCCATCGGTGCGCCTCCGGCTGATCGTCGATGCGAAGGCGTGGACCGCGCAGTACCAGCCGGATGGGAAGGGGGAGTTCCTGACCGCTGCGACGGGTGCCCTACCGCCGCCGAACGCCGATCAGGTCAGCATCCAGGGCTACCACGGGCCGCCCGAAGGGGAGCGCTGGATCCGCTTCGATGATTTCCGGATCACTGCGATGCCGTAGTGATCCGTCGTTCCGGTCGATCCGGCCTACAGGCCGCCGCCTCGGCGGCCCGAGCCGGAGCCGTCGCGCGGCCGCCGGCTGCGCAGGAATTCCATGCGCTGATCCTCGGGCAGGCTCAGGAACTTCTCCCGCTCCTCGGGGGACAGTCGATCGAGGAATCGCTGAAAACGCTGCGTACCCCCCTCCTGGCCCTCTTGCGCCGGAGCCTGCGGAGCGGTCTGCGGCGGCGGCGAAGCGGCCTGCGGCGGGGGAGAGGGAGCCGGGGCCGGATTCGCGGCGGTCGGCGAATTCGGTTGAGGGACCGCCTCGACGCGCTGCGCGCTCCTCCCATCCTCGGAGAAGCTGACCATCACGGTGATCTCCTCGTCGCCCCTGCGGAGGCGGATCTCCTCGTCATCGATCGCGACGATCTCCGCGTTGTCGATGGTCTCGCCGATGCGGTAGCCGCGCTGCTCGCGCACGCCCGGCATCTCGATGAAGGCCCAGGAGAGCGCGGGATTGGAGTGGATCAGCGTCCCCCGCAGGATGTAGACGGGCCTCGGTTCCTCGCCGCGCGGGGCCGGCGACTCGGGCGCGGAGGGCGATGTGGAGAACGAAGAGGAGGGTGGAGGAGGCGGCACGGGGCGGAGGAAGCGATCGGGCCGCACGGTCTCATAGTCCTCGAGGGTCCGCTCCTTCGTCCCGGCCTCCGTCACCGTCCGGATCTCGTTCAGGAGATCGATGCGCCGGGGTTCCTCGGATCTCCCGAGCACGAGGCCGGCCACGCGGTCGGCCGCGAGGATCGCGAAGAGGGACGCGACGGCGTAGATGGCGAGCGAGAGCTTATTCACGGGGCGCTTCATCTGTCCCACCGACCTCGTTGAAGAGGAGCATCTTGAATATCTCGCCCTCCTTGCGGGCGGCGACCCCGATCGTGCGGGTCCCTCCCTGCGCCTGGAGCGAGATCCTGCCGAGATAGGCTTCCGCCTTCGTCGTGACCGATCGCTTCAGGCTTCAGTTCGCCGAGGCCGAGCAGGGGACGGTCGGCCGTCCGGACGAAGTCGATGATGGAGCCCGAGAGCCCGAGGACAGTCAGCGCGCCATCCTCCTCGAGGAGCTTGAAGAGTCGTTCGAACGGCTCGGTCGCGATGCGCGAGTCCTCCTGCCGGAGCGAATGGAGGCAGAACTTGCCCGATTCGCTCTCCCACTGGACGGAGATGGTACCCGATCGGAGGGGGAGGGAGAAGGAGCGTCCTTCCGCCCGGGGGGCCCGTCGGGCTGTCCCATGTAGATCCTGTCCGTCCGGAAGTCCATGGCGCTCTGCACCGTCTCCCACGTCGGATCGCCGACGTGGATCTCCCGTGCTCCGGAACGGTGCGCCATCGCGCGGGCGTTCTGGAGCGTGATCCCGGCACCCGGCATGATGATGATCCGGTCGCCCGCCCGCGCGACCAGTTCGGCGATCCGCTCGATCCCGAGCGGTACCGATGGCGCCTGACCTGACGTCGGGATCCGATCCACGCCGATGTCCACCAGCTCCTCGAGCGCGGCCATCGGATCGCGGCATACGTCGAAGGCCCGGTGGAAGGTCACGCGCAGCGGGCGGGCGCGCTCGGCGAGCCGCGCCTCGGCCTGGACTTGGTCGCGCTGGACCTCGTTCATCCGCGTCACCGCGGTCTGCCCCTCCTCGAACTCACGCAGGACGAGATCGCGCGTTCGGCGCGCGATGGCCTCGCTCTCCCTCTCGATCGCGAGCTGCACCTGCGCCTCGCCGACGGCGGTCACGGCCTGTCGGACCTCGGCGGCGATCGAGAGATCGCGCTCCTTGACGCACACGCGTGCGGCCGTAGCTACCCGAGAGGACGAGCTGGGGGAACCAGGACGTGATCCCCCGGCTGACCTCGGTGCGGGCCCGCGCGACGGCGTAGCGGCTCTGGGCGAGGTCGGGGCGCGTGTCGCGCTCCCGGGCAGGCACAAGCTGGACGATTCGGCGAAGGCGCGCATCCTGCGGGGCGATTGGGAGCACGAGGTCACGGTGGTCTTGAGCGATTGGACAGATAGCTTGCCGATCGTCGTCCTGTATAATGAGCGATGGCCTGACACGCGACACAGGAGGACCGGATGCCGTCACCGTTTCCCGGAATGGACCCCTATCTGGAGGGCTACCTCTGGCCCGACCTCCATCGCGCCCTCGCCGCTGAGCTGAGGCGACGTCTCGTACCCCTCATTCGACCCCGATATGTGGCGCGGCTGGAAACGTACGTTGTGGAGGACGAGTCGCCCGAGCTCGAGATCGGTGTGATGTATCCCGATATCGAAGTCCTCACGTCTCGGCAGGAGTCCGGTGAACGCGCGTCGGAGAAACCGGCCTCCTCGCAGGTCCCTTCCCTCCACCCGATCCAGGCGCCTCTGACGATTCCGCTCCTGCATTCCGTGGAAGTGAAGCTCGTCCATGTCCAGGTCCGAGACACGGTCGGGAATGAACTCGTGACCAGCATCGAGATCCTCTCGCCCATCAACAAGAGAGAACCGGGGCTGTCGCGCCGCCGCGGGAGACAGGCAGCACTCCACCGGCAACGTGTGCACCTCCTGGAGGTCGATCTGCTTCGCCGCGGCACGAGGGTTTTGGCCTCGCATCCCCGGCTCCCGGATACTCATTATCTCGTCACTCTCACGCGAGCCGACTCTTCGCGCATCGGGATCTGGCCGATTCGGCTGTCGGATTCCCTCCCGGTCGTGCCGGTGCCTCTGCGGCTGCCCGATCCCGACGTGCCGCTCGATCTGTCCTCCGCCCTCCGGACGGTCTATGACGAGGCGGCCTACGATCTGTCCGTCAACTATGGCGCGCCCCCTCCTCCGCCTCCCCTCTCGCCGGAGGAGGAGACGTGGATGAGGGACGTGCTCGCGAATCGACGCTGAATTGAATCTTGCACTGTCGCGTCGTGATTCCCATCGAGACGAAGGCCTGCATGTCCGAGCCTCCCGCGAACCGAATCCCGCCCCCCCGCCAACCCGTTGACGCCTTCTTTCCTTCCACCAGATCCTCGATCGCGGCCATCGGATCGCGGCATACGTCGAAGGCCCGGTGGAAGGTCACGCGCAGCGGTCGGGCGCGCTCGGCGAGCCGCGCCTCGGCCTGGACTTGGTCGCGCTGGACCTCGTTCATTAGAATATGAAACCACGGCCTCCGGCCGTGGACCCCAAGAGGCTATGCCGTTCCGGCGAGACCGGCGGCCGATTGTGCGGATGACCGACGAAAGGCATCGCTGCGGAGAGGGGCCGGAAAGCAAGCGACGAAGGGATACGAGAGGGTGCGGGGAACCGTGGAGCTTTTCGGCGTGTTGAGCGCGAGAACCGAGTGGTGGTAGCCCAGCCGGTGGCCTGTGCCGGTGCTGGGAGGCCGAGACGATGATGGGTGTCTCGTAGGAGTGAGCAAAGCGAGCGAACGAAGGAGTGACCATTCATGCGTACGAGCCCCAACGGGGCTTTCCCAACGTCTCGCCCCCCTATGGGGGGCTTCCTAAGGCCACGCCCTACGGGCGTGGATCCTTACTGACACCGGCGCGTTCTATGCGGCCGCAGACCGTTCGGACGCCCATCACGCGGAAGCGGCGGCCATCTTCAAGGCGCGCGTTGCAGCCGGAGACCCGGTGACCACGGACCACGTCGTCGTGGAGACCTGGCTCCTTCTGCGAGCGTGTTTGGGGCCCGACGCGGCCATGCGGTTCTGGGGGGGCATGGAAACCGGCCTGGTCGGGGTGATCGGCGCGCCGTCTGGATTTCGTCCGCGCCCATCAGATCGCCCGTGATTGGCCGGATCAAGACTTCAGCATCGTCGACTGCACAAGCTTCGCGGCCTTCACGGTCGTCCATCGCGGCGCATGCCTGGGACGCTCGATCCGCACCGATCGTTGGCGCTACACCGAGTGGGATGGCGGCGCGAAGGGCGCGGAGCTGTACGATCACGCGGCCGATCCCGAGGAGTACCGGAACGTCGTCGAGGATCCGCGCCTCGAAACGCGCATGGGCTCGTCGAGTTGTCCGCCGACCTCTTCATCCTGGCGCCGAGGGACCTCTCGAAGGGGAACGGCGCCCTCCTCTACGACGTCAACAACCGGGGGAACAAGCTCGCCCTGCGGTTCTTCAACGATGGGCCGGGCGGGAACGATCCAACGTCGGTCGCCGATGCGGGGAACGGCTTCCTGATGCGCCGCGGATTCACCATCGTCTGGAGCGGCTGGATCGGCGAGGTCCTCCCCGGCGGCGGCCGCCTCCGCCTCCGCTCTCCGATCGCGCGCGGATCCGAAGGCCCGATCACCGGCCGCGTCCGCTACGAAATCCTCCCGAAGGAGCCGGCGACGCGGTTGCCCGTGAATCGCGAGCAGCACGGCGCGTACCGACCGACGGAGGAAGGGCTCCGGGGCGCGACATTGACCTGGCGGCTGCGACCCGGCGATCCGCGCGTCCCGATCCCGCGCGCAGTTCCGCATCAACGTCACCGAGCCCGATCCTCCGGCGCCGGACGTCCTCCCTCTGGTCGA
>Ga0194113_10011266_pt1 | contig 10599 bp, 9 predicted proteins | sample TA2MahC200mmetaG_FD_146193 | JGI IMG/M metagenome (GOLD analysis project Ga0194113, IMG submission 146193) | Freshwater microbial communities from Lake Tanganyika, Tanzania - TA2015017 Mahale Deep Cast 200m | ecosystem: Environmental > Aquatic > Freshwater > Lake | place: Tanzania: Lake... | reverse complement strand
CTATATCTAAAGAAACTTATTTTTTCTTTACAATATAGGGATATTTTCCCATAATTTCGTTTAGATTTTATTTATGAGGCAACGATACCGTTTCATTTAGATTATTAATAAAGCAATTCGTTTGATTGACATTTATAATAAAAATAGATAATATTAATGCAAGCGCTTGAATTTTAAGGCTTATATGGATTTTAAAAAATGTTTCTAAAAAGGCTTAAATTATTAATATTTTAATATATTCAGCATAAATTCAGGTAAAAAACAAATCAATTCAATTATATATGAATAATAATTTATATAATAATGAGCAAGCGCTTGAGCTTTTTAATAATAATTTATATTTAAAAAAGGGGTTTTTATGAATTTTCCAAAAATTCCGCGGGAAGAATTTGAACAAAGGATGAAAAAATTTAAAGAAAAAATGCAGTCAAATAAAATTGATATGGTTGTTATATATTCAAATCTGCTTGACCCAAGCTCTGTCAGATATCTTTCAGATGTTTCACCAATTAATGAAAGTGCAGCGATGGTAATTCCTTTAGAAGGAGAGCCGATATTATGTTCAGGCCAGGCATGCCATGAGTGGTCAAAGTTTAAATCATTAATTAAAGAAATCAGAATACTACCTGAAATAGGTGAGGTATCCGGTGTCGAGTACAACATAGAAGGACAGCTGGATTTTGAAGATTTATTCAGAGAATTAAAATCAAAATACAAAATATTAAAGATCGGTATTATCGGGGAATTAATATTTCCATATGCGATTTATAAAAAACTTGAGAAAGTTTTTAAAGACACAGAAATAATAAATTCTGAAAAGTTGATATATGAATTAAGGATGCAGAAATCGAAAAATGAACTTGCCTGCATAAGAAAAGCAGGCAAGATTATTGTAGAAACCTTTGAGTATGCTGTTGATAAAATGAAACCCGGGTATTCAGAACTGGATATCCAGGCAGATATTGAAGGCCAGATGCTGCGGCTTGGAGCAGAATCTTATTGTAATTCCTTTGCACCTATGATTCCTTCAGGCAGGGTAAATTCAAACCTGTGCATGAACAGAAATACTCTAAGAAAGATTAAAGAGGGGGAAATAATTGATTTACAGGCAGGCTGCCTGTATGAAGGTTATAATGCAGTTATTTGTACACCTGTAATGCTGGGAGATATACCACGGAAGATAAAAGATACAGTGAGCGTTGCGTTAGAAGCAGAAAAAACAGTTGTAAGCGCAATGAAACCAGGGGCAAGCTCTATAAAATTATTTAAAATTTATAATGATTTTTTAAAGAAAAAAAATTATGAAAAGTTTTCACCATACGGTTCTGTACACTCACTTGGTATGCTTGAGTGTGAAACTCCTTTTTTCTCAGCAACAAAAGAGGTTATCATGCTTGAAAATATGGCTGTTGCCATAGATGTCTATTTTAAAGGCATGTCCTGGGGCTCTTTCAGGATTGAAGATACCTATATTATTACGAATAGCGGTGCGGAAGCCGTGACAGATTTCAATGAAAAATTTGTTCCTGAAAGATTCAGTTAGGAGAAATGATGAAATCCGGTTTTAAGAAAAATGACGGAGCTAAAACATGGTATATTGCAGACGGCTGGCTTCCTCTTAAAAATAGTGTACCTGATGCAAATCTGGAGGGCCATGAAGCGATAATGATACTGAATTATCAGGATATAAATGCAGAAATATTTGTTGATGTCTTTTTTGAAGACAGAGAACCCTTAGAGGAAATTAAACTCTCGGTTCCTGCAAAAAGAATCAAGTGTTTCAGGATAGATAAGCCGGAGTATTTAAATGGGGTTAGTATTGAAAGACTTACCCAATATGCATTAAGGCTCAGAAGCAGCATTGAAGTTATAGTTCAGTATGGGCGCATGGATGTCACACAGCCAAATCTGGCATATATTGGAATGATGGCGTTTCCCGGAACATAAAATTTATTTAAAAATATGCAATTTATTTTTTTAAAGGCGAAGGGAGGTGAATGGTATATATATTGAGTAATTATTAATAAAATAAAAAAAATGAAAGAAGGAGGAAGATAATTGAAAAAGACAAAAATAGCTATAATATTAGGTCTTATTTTTGTTCTTGCAATAACAATAGTAGTAATACCTGGCTGCAAGAATGAGGTTACTGAAACAACAACCGCAGCAGAAGAAACTGAAGCAGATGCAACTGAAGCTGAAATAGCTGCAACTGAAGCTGAGCCTGTTACCTTATCACTATTTACACAGGCTCCGGGTGCATATCCCCAGATTTTTCCTGGAATTATACAGAATTTTGAAGCAAAACATCCAAATGTTACAATAGATATGAGAGTGGTAGGATATGGGGAATACCAGTCTTCGTTAGCAACTATGATTGCTGCAGGTGAAGCTCCCGACATTTTCCTTGAAAACCAGGGTGGAGATTTATGGGGTGTTGCTCAAGCTGGTGAAGTAATGGATCTCACCAGTTATTTGGATGCAAATAATGGTGAATGGAGAAAGCAAATGTATGATTATATACCCGATCTGCTTTCCTGGGATGGCAAGGTATATGCAATTGCTGCTTCTCTAAATAATTTACAGTTATTGGTAAATAAAGATTTACTCGAGGAAAAGAGTCTTAAATCTCCTGAAACTGTTGATGATTTGATAGCAATGGCAGAAGCATTAAAGGGAACAGGAATAGCTCCTATAGCATTTGCTACCGCAGATCTTTGGGGAGCGGTCGACTTGTTTATGGTATTTGTTCACCAGCAGGGTGGCGGAGAAGTATTAAAGAAAGCTGATGCAGGAGAAGAGAAATGGAGCGGTAACCAGATATTTATTAAAGCGATGGAGACTATAAAGCAGTTAAATGATAGTGGTGTGTTTATGGAAGGTGCATCAGCAATGAATTATCATGAAGATGCTTTACCTGTCTGGATTCAAGGAAATACAATAATGCTATGGCCAGGGGGCAATTTTGTGATTCCTGATATTCCTGTAGAACTTAACGCCGATGCAATATGGTGGCCTGCAATGACTGGAGGTGAAAGGATCTTAACAGGTGGCACCGCATTGGTTTGGTGTGCTTCAAGCAAGACAAAGTATCCAGAGTTGGCTGTTGCTCTGCTAAAGGAACTTACAACACAGGAGACATATAAACTTATGTTTGAAAATGGAATAGCTCCGGCGGGAAATCTGGAAGGTGAAGCCGCTTCAGCATATCCTCTTTCCGATAAAGTTAACAGCCAGCAGGGAGACGCCAAGGATAGATTTATTTATACTCCTGAGATTTATAGTGAAGTTGCAGTTGCCGTTCAGGCCCTGATGGCAGGGTATGTAGATGCTTCAGGTGCAGTGGATATGGTCCAGAAAGCAGCAGATAAAGCTTTTAATAAATAGTATTAAATATAATTAATCTAAGCAGTTGATAAATAAAAATGTTCAGCCTATTTAAAAATAAAAATAGGCTGAACATAGGTTTATTGTATTTAATAATCCCTATTATTGTGAGTATATAATTTTGAAGAAAAAAGTATTTGTTAATAATTTAGAAGGCTATTTGCTAATATTGCCTGCTTTGGTATTTTACAGCCTTTTTATTTTATATCCGCTTTTCAATGTCTTTAAATCAAGTACTTTCAAACTAAATACATTAAGCCAGCAGGGTTCATTTATAGGTTTGCTAAATTATTCCGAGTTATTCAAGGATAGCATTTTTTGGCGGGCTCTTCTGAATACATCACTTTATACTGTTGCAATTATTTTTCTTATCAATTTTTTTGCAATAGTCTTTGCAGTTATTATAGATAGAGGGAAAATAAGAGGTAATTATTTTCTAAGGGTTATGTTTTTTATCCCTTCCATATTGCCACCTGTCCTTGTTGGAGCAGCATTTAAGAGGATTTTTGCACCTTTCGGTGCACTTAATATGATTCTGTCAGGCATAGGATTGTCAGTTCTTAAACATAACTGGCTGGGAGAACCTTCATGGGCTTTGCTTGCAATAATTATTACGACTTTATGGCAATGTGCGGGTTGGAATATGGTTATTTTTCTTGCAAGGTTAAAAGAAATACCTAGAGAATTATACGAGGCCGCAAGTATAGACGGTGCTTCTGAATGGGGAATTATAAGGAAAATAAAACTCCCATTGTTAAAAGAAGCCCTGGCTATTCTTATAGTACTGAACATTATTGGTGGTTTTAAAGTGTTTGATCTGGTATATGTAATGACCGGAGGGGGGCCTGCACATAAAACAGAAGTACTAACATCATTATTATATTATCAAGCTTTTAACTTCCATAACTACGGATATGCAAGTTCAATTGCTGTAGTAATGTTAGTTATAATGCTTCTTTTTTCATGGTTGCGAATAAAAGGAACTTTAAAAGGTTAAAGTATGGTAAAAAACAGGATAAAAATAAATCAGGATTCAAAAGCACTCAGTATTTTTGAGTATATTGTGATGTATGGGTGGCTGGTTCTAGTATTATTTCCTTTTATATGGATGATATCATTGTCTTTAAGAAAGACACAAGCAGTGTTTAAAAATCTTTTTTTTCAGAGTTTTAAAGAAATCACATTTGAGAATTACTATTATTTATTTAAAGGTGAATTTCCTTATAGAAAAATACAGGTTTTTTTTCTAAATGCTTTAAAAAACAGCTTTGTTGTTACAGCAATAACAGTTATTGTTATTTTAATTATCGCAATACTTGCAGGATATGCATTTTCTAAATTGAAATTTTTTGGCAGGAGCGCAGGTTTTTATTTTATTCTTGCAGGCATGATGGTACCAGTTCAGGTTATCATGTTGCCGCTTTTTAAAATAGTAAAGATTTTCGGAATTCAGAACACTCTTTTAAGTATCATTTTTCCTTATATTGCTATAGGTTTGCCATTAAGTATATTTTTATTCACAGGATTTTTTAAAAATATTCCTGACGCCCTTATTGAAGCTGCCAGGATAGAAGGTGCAAACAATATTCAGATTCTTTTAAAAATAATAATACCTTTATCTAAGCCTGTAATAGGTGCAAATGTGATATTTCAGTTTATGTTTAACTGGAATGAATTTTCATTGGCTTTAGTGCTTCTACAAAAGGCTAATTTATATACTCTTCCGCTTGAGATAACTAAAGTTCAGGGTCAATATATGACACCATGGAATATTTTTGCAACTACTGCAATGGCAGCAATTGTTCCAATTATTATTATTTATTTGATATTCCAAAAACAGTTTGTTTCAGGTTTAACTGCCGGTGCAATAAAAGAATAACAAGGGAGGAATGTTATTTGTATTCAAGAGAAATATTTCTAAATACATTAAATTTTGAAAAAGGTCAGAGAACTTTAAAATGGGAGTTTGGTTTTTGGGGCGGGACAATAAAAAAATGGCGTAATGAAGGCTATATTGAAAAAACAAAATTTACTCGTGATATATTATATGGAGAATTTATCAACGGACCAGGTATACAGTATCCAATGCCCAGTTATGATGAAGATGTCCTTTTTGCAACAGATTTAAAAGAGGTTTTCAAACTGGATAATGGACCAGCCCCATTTCCTTTTAACTGGTTTTATTTCCCAAGATTTGAAAAAGTGGTGCTTGAGCAGACTTCAGAAAAAGTAAAATATATAGGTTCTGACGGTATTACAAGGATTGCTTTTAAAGATGAAAGAAGTATGCCTCTATGGGTGGATCATCCCATAAGAAATGAATCAGACTGGGAAACGATTAAAGAAGAGAAATTAAATCTTCTTAATTTTGCTGAGAGATTTACTGTAAAAGATATTAAAAATGCCGTTAAAAATTTAAAAAATAGAGATTTCCCTTTAATTCTATATGGTTCTCCAATTGGTTTTTTTGGGATTTTAAGGTTTATGATTGGAGAAGAAAATTTATATTTATGGTATTACGATAAACCGGATTTTATCAGGAAAATAATAGAATATCTCTGTGAATTCTGGCTAGAAATTGCAGAGGAACTGACCTCATTGGCAGATTTTGACTATGGGTATTTTTTTGAGGATATGGCCTATAATAACGGTTCTTTAATCAGTCCTTCTATTTTTAAGGAATTTATGATGCCTTATTATAAAAAATTGATTGATTTTGCCAAATCAAAAGGCGTGAAGCATTTTATAGTGGATTCCGATGGATTTATTGAAGATCTTATTCCTTTATTTATTGAGTGCGGAATGACAGGGATGCTTCCGTTTGAAATCAGGTCAGGGAACAATATAGAAAGAATAAGGAATAAATACCCAAAATTCCATATTCTTGGCGGGATTGATAAGACAGCATTGGAAAGCAAAGAAAAAATTGATCTGGAACTGGAAAAAGTCAGTAGAATGATTCCTTTTGGAGGATATATTCCCTATATAGATCATGCGGTGCCTCCGAACATAAGCTGGGAAAATTTTAAATATTATAGAAATAAATTAAATGAGATTATAGACAGTACACGGGTGCTATAAATATAGGAGTTTTAGAATGTCGGTTTGAGTTTGTTAATATCTTATAGTAAATGAATCAATATAATTAATCATATATTCTATTTATAAGTCAGGTAAACTGTTAGCTATTTGAAAGTACAAAAGAAATGACAAAAAATTATGTATATTATTAAGGTAATTATTATTTATTTTCGAAAGAGTATTGATGAATACAAAAGAATTATTTAATGAAATAATGAGCTTTAATAAGAATGTAAGATCACTAAAATGGGAATATGCTTATTGGGGCTCAACTATTAAAAATTGGTATAATCAAGGTTTACCAAAGAAGAATTATCCAATAATACCGGATAGTATAACAACTATAACAACTTCACTCTACTTAAGGGCCTGGAAATATAGTATTTATGGCACAAGAGAAAATGAAGAGGTTAGTAAAAAAATTATTGAACTACCGGACGGCATTGCAGTATGGGGTAATATATATAGACCCACACAGGGCTTGCCCTTGGATGAAGATGTGGGAAGTTTCTTTGATTTTGACAAATCTGTTTGCCTGTTAGATGTTGAGCAATTATTTTTTCCTCATTTTAAAATAGAATTAATTGAAGAAGATGATTCGAAGATAACTTATATAGATATTGATGGAGTTAAAAGAATTTTTGTGAAAAAGGAATCTACTATACCCACTGCCGTAGATTGGCCTATAAAAGGATGGGATAGCTGGAATAATATCAAGGAGGAAAAATTACAAATAGATAATATAAAAAGCAGGTTCCCGAATAATTGGGAAAAACTTATAAGAATTTATAAAAACAGAGAATATCCGATAGCAATAGGCGGGTACCCGGTTGGAATTTTTGGTACTCTTGCTCATCTTTTAGGCTATAAAAGGCTGTTTCTTCTCTACCATGATGACTCTGGTCTTTTAAGGGATATGCTGAATACAATTACTGGTATTTGGATTGCAATTTGGGAGGTGATTACATCAGAAGTAGATATTGATTGTCTGCATTTATGGGAAGATGTATCTATGGGTACTGGCTCTATGATATCTCCGGCTATATTTAAAGAATTTATGACCCCCTATTATAAGAAAATAACCAGCTTTTTAAAAAGTAAAAGGGTGAAAAATATATTACTGGATACTGATGGTAATTGCAGTAAATTAATACCATTATTTTTAGATGCTGGAATAACTGGTTTATGGCCTATGGAAGTTGGTACCGGTATGGATTTGGTAGAGATTAGAAAAAAGTATCCTGATCTTCAAATAATGGGCGGGATTCCCAAATTAGATATTTCTAAAGGGAAAAATAGAATCGATGATTTTTTAGAGCCAATCAAATGGTTATTAAAACAAGGCGGATACATCCCCTTTTGTGATCATTCAGTTCCTTCTGAAGTTCATTGGAATGATTTTAAGTATTATAGAGAAAAGCTTAATAGTATTATTGAGAATAGAAAAGGAGTTTTTAATGTCTGTAATTACTGTGCAGGGGTTAAAAAATGAAAATGACCTTGGCATAATTTCACCTCATGAGCATATTTTCATTGACATAAGAAACCAGGCAGATATATATACGGAGGCAGATAAAGCTGCTCTCTCTGAAGAAAGGGTTTCAATAACTAATCTGGGTGTTCTTTCCAGGAATCCATATGCAGTAAAAGATAATTTGGTACTTAATAATGTCCAGCTGGCAGAAAAAGAACTTTTATATTTTAAAAATATGGGGGGAAACACGATTGTTGATGCCACACCAAAAGATATTGGCAGGGATCCTCTGGCTTTATATAGAATTTCAAAGTCCCTGGATTTAAATATCATTGCAGGCACAGGATATTATACACAGGATACTCATTGCCATGGAGTAAATAGTTTAACAACGGAGGAGATATCAAAGAAAATTGAAAAAGAAATCCTGGAGGGTATGGACAATACTCAGATAAGAGCGGGAGTTATCGGGGAGATAGGATTGAGCAAGGGAATACTTGATAATGAGAAGAAAGTCTTGAAGGCTGCAGGAATTGCTCAAAAAGAAAAAGGTACAGGGGTATTAATACATACATATCCGTGGTCGAGAGACGGCATTAAAGCGCTGAATATATTAGAAGAAACAGGATGTGAGATTGGAAAAATATGCATATGCCATATAGATATTGATATTGATCTGGAATATTGCATAAACCTTTGCTCAAGGGGTGCATATATTGAATTTGATAATTTTGGGAAAGAATATTATTTATCTAAAAAAGGTGATGGTTTTGCCGGGGGAGCATTCGCACGCGATATCGAGAGGGTAAGAGCTATTAAAGTGTTAATTAATAAGGGGTTTATAAATAATATTTTAGTTTCCAATGATATTTGCTTAAAAATCCTGCTGCATGCATATGGCGGCTGGGGATATGATCATATAATTACCAATATCCGGCCAATGATGCTGGATGAAGGGATATCCCAGGAGGAAATTGACTTATTATATAAAGAAAATCCAAAAAAATTTTTAAATATTGAATAGCAACAATGTAAATTTTACATTATTTAATTCCGTTTTAATCCACGAAGCTTATTATAAAAAAATACTTTAATTTCTTCTTAAAAAATATGGTTTTACAGATAAATCAATAAAGAGGTTTTAACTGATTTTTCTGGTTGAATTCCTAATTATCAATTGTGGCAGCAGTCTTACCTGTTTATAGCTTTTTGCAGCGCCGGTGTTTTGGATTTCTTCAAGTAAAAGGTTTATTCCTGAAGTTCCAAGGTCATTCTTTGGAGGGGATACAGTAGTAAGAGGTGGAGTAAGATACTTGCTTTCAGCTATATCATCATTTCCTATTATAGAAAAATCATCAGGAACTGACATGCCAAATTCATTAATGGCATTATATCCACCAATTGCTGTTTTATCACTTATAAAAATTAATGCTGAAGGCAAGTTATCTTTATTTTTTTCTAAAAATTGTTTAACAACCTCATAACTTCCTGAAGTTTTTAAATCACATTCAAGGAAAAATTGTTTTTCTAAAACTATATTTTTTTTTTTCAGGGCTTTTAGAAAACCATTTTTCATTTGTTGACATGGCGATATTGCAAGCGGTCCATTTACGAGTGCGATTTTACTATGACCGTTTTCGATTAAAAAAAGAGTTGCTATATATGCTCCGTATTCCTGGTCAATAAAAACACAATTAGTATCATATTTTTCAGAAGGTGTTGTGTCCATAAGTGTAAAAGGCATATTATTATCTTTTAGATACATAATGGATTTATTCTTTTTCCCTGCAGGCATTAGCAGAATCCCATCAACTCTTTTATAAATTAGCATTTTTAAGTGCTCAATTTCTTTTTCTGCTTTATAATCAGAATTACATAATATAATATTAAAGTGATTATTATTTGCTATCTCCTCTATAGATTTTACAATTTCAGGGTAAAATGGATTTGTTATATCACCTATTATTAATCCAATTGTCTTTGTTTTTTTTATAACAAGGCTTTTTGCAATAAGATTAGGATGGTAATTCATTTCTGATGCTGTATCTAATACAAGTTTTTTAGTTTTTTTGCTTATTCTGGGGTGGTCTGTTAATGCTCTGGATACTGTAGATTCAGATAAATTTATTTTTTTTGCAATGTCTTTAAGTCTTACGTCCATTTTAAGTTTTTGTTAAATGTTTGATTTAATGCTTTTTATATTATATAAAATATTTATCTTAATGCAATCGCTTGAACAATAATATGGTTTCATTATCCTTTTTAGGATCATATATTTATAAATAAAACAGAAGAATTTATGGTAAAAAAAAGATTCTTGATTATCTGGGCATATATGAATTTAGAAGGGAAAGGCCTCCGCCTAAGGCACTTGCTGTTGCAGATTCATTTGACGATTACGCACAAAATGATTATATAAATTGAAATTATGCAGATTTTTAAAAGGGAAGTTATAACTCCTTACAAAGAACTTTGCCCAGAAAAACTTAAAAAATACCTGCATATTTAATTTATACTTCGGGACCCAGAAGATATTCTTATAAATTTTCTTATAAATTTTCAGGTATACTCGAAATTTTACTTGACTTTTTCCCAGTATAGTTTAAACTTTTCAGGATAATTTAAATATTGCAGCTGTCCAGCTTATAAAAAAGGAA
>Ga0194113_10011264_pt1 | contig 10599 bp, 8 predicted proteins | sample TA2MahC200mmetaG_FD_146193 | JGI IMG/M metagenome (GOLD analysis project Ga0194113, IMG submission 146193) | Freshwater microbial communities from Lake Tanganyika, Tanzania - TA2015017 Mahale Deep Cast 200m | ecosystem: Environmental > Aquatic > Freshwater > Lake | place: Tanzania: Lake... | reverse complement strand
AATCGTATGATCTTCCGGCACACCAAAATAGGTTCGTTCAATTACTCTCTGCCATTGTCCATTTGCATCAGTCCATATTGAATTTTGACGATTCGAACCTGCGATAAGTTCACCGTTATCTAAAATAGACCAGAAAGAAGCTACCCAGCTATTTAAACAGAAGTCGTCTGTTACGGTTGCTGTAATTGTAAATGGTATACCAATATATACTTTACAGGGAGCTGTTAATGTATAAGTGGTATTCCCAAAGTTATCTGTCCATGCGACTGTCCAGTTCGTTCCTTCAGGACAATCTGCATAGACTAAGCTTGTGAATAATAATGCGAATAAAAGGAAGGCCAAAAGAATTCTACTCATTAATCTTTCCCCCTGGATAAATTGATAGCACGTAGGAAAATAAAAGTCAGTATTTTTTCATTTATGTGTTTTTTCATTTATGAATATAATTAAAGTTATAATAAAATATGATTATTAAGACATGAGAACTATTAAATTAATCACACTTCCTAAAAAAATCCTCATAATCAAACCGAGCTCTCTTGGGGATGTGGTACACAGCCTGCCATTTCTGAACGCAATCAGGACCTGTTTCCCGAAAGCTGAGATACACTGGGTTATTGCGAAAGGGCTTGAAGGTCTCCTTGAAGGGCATCCCATGATCAACAAACTTTGGATTATCAATAAAGACACATGGAAAAAGATGAAACATGTAAATATCACGATCAATGAGATCAGGATGTTATTTAAGGCACTTAAAAAAGAAAAGTTTGATCTTGTCGTTGATTTGCAGGGACTTTTGAGGAGCGGCATTCTCACAGCAGCTACAGGCGCTCCAGTAAAGGTTGGTTTTAAAGAGGCACGGGAAGGAAGCAGGTTTTTCTATACCTATAAGGTCGAAGGCGAAAGGGACATTCATGCTGTTGACAGATATTTAAAGATTGCCCGTTTTTTAGGATGTGATATTTCAGATGTCTGTTTCCCATTTCCACTTTATAAACCAACTTCATCCTTCATCTTTCATCCTTCATCCTTTCATTTTTCACTCAGCAAGGACTATGCTGTCATTATCCCAGGTGCGAGATGGAAGACAAAGATATGGCCTTATGAACATTTTGGGGAACTTTTGTCAATGTTACCTCTCGATACAGTGATTGTTGGAAGTAAGGGAGATAAGGATATTGCAGACAAAATTGTTACTTTTTCAAAGGGGAAGGCCATATCCCTTGCAGGGAAGACAGACCTGAAGGATTTGATAGAGGTCATAAGAGATGCAAGGTTTGTTGTGAGCAATGACTCAGGCCCGATGCATATAGCTGCAGCCTTACATATTCCTGTTTTTGCCATTTTTGGTCCTACTGACCCGTTGAGAACCGGCCCTTACGGAGAAGGGCATACAATAATCAAAGAAAAAATTTCATGTGCGCCATGTTTCAAGAGGACGTGTAGTGATATAAAGTGTATGCGAGCTGTTTCTGTTGAAAAGGTCTATGAGACAATTATGGACAAACTTAATTTAGCCACAGAGGACACAGAGTTTTAAAATATAATGATTTCGTTCTCATTGCTATCTCTGTTTCATTTTTTCTCTGTGCCCCCTGTGTTCTCCGTGGCGAATGGTATTATTTTCCCATCCACCATCCTTAAAATCCTGTGGCATTGTATGGAGAGGGATTCATTATGAGTGACAATAACAAATGTAATTCCCTTTTCTTTATTCAGATTCAGTAAGAGTTTGAAGAGATCATCCCCTGTTGCTGTATCAAGATTTCCTGTGGGCTCATCTGCAAGGACTACCTTGGGCTCAAGGATAAGAGCCCTTGCAACTGCCACCCGTTGCTGTTCCCCACCTGAGAGCTCTCCTGGTCTATGCCCTTGCCTTTCAGAAAGCCCCATTTCATTGAGGAGCCTTTCTGCTTTTTCGTGTATGTTTTTATACTGACTTCTGTTTATGAGTCCCGGCATCATGATGTTCTCAAGAGCAGTAAATTCAGGAAGCAGATGATGAAACTGAAATACAAACCCCACTGTTCTGTTTCTGAAGACTGCAAGGGAATCTTCATTGAGTGAAAAGATATCCGTTCCATTGTAAAAGACCTTACCAGAAGTCGGCCTATCTAATGCACCTAAGATATGTAAAAGTGTACTTTTCCCCACTCCTGATACGCCGACTATCCCGACCATTTTTCCCTCGCTGATTGAGAGGTCAATGCCTTTCAGCACATGGAGTTCACCTGCTTCTGTAGTGAATGATTTTTTTAATTGGACTGTCTCAATTAAATTTTGCATTTTTGACTATGATTTTGATGCTTTTTTCTAACCATAATTACTACTACTTGTTGTCATTGACCCGAAAATACCCCTCTTTGGAAAAGAGGGGTTAGGGGAGATTTTATGAGTAATACATGAAAACATTTTTTCTTAAAATCCCCCTTCATCCCCCTTTTCCAAAGGGGGAGAGAATGGTATTTTCATGTTTCTTTGTGAGCCAAAGGCTCATGTCGATTCCTGCGAACGCAGGAATCCAGAGAAGCCAAAGAGACTGGATTCCGCATCAAGTGCGGGATGACATATTTACTCAATAAATTTATTGTTCTATTCATATCGCAGTGGTTCAACCGGATTTAACTTTGCTGCCTGACGTGCAGGATAAAGGGTTGCGAGGAAACTGATGATGATTGCAGAAAAAGAAACAGCTATAAAGTCAATAAATTTCATCTTGACTGGCAAATGGCTGAGATAATAAACATCAGCAGGGAGTTTTATAATCTGATAGGTACCAAGAAAATGATTCAGGAGATAACCACCAGCCACACCAATGCAGGTGCCGAAAATCCCTATGAATAGGCCCTGGAGCACGAAGATGGTCATAATCCCCCTGTTCGTTGCACCTATTGCCTTTAGGATGGCTATCTCTCTGCTCTTTTCTATCACATTCATAATGAGTGTACTGACAATATTAAATGATGCGACAAGTATGATGAGGATTAAGATGATAAACATGGCGAACTTCTCTAATTTCAATGCTGAAAAGAGGTTTCTATTCATCTGCATCCAGTCCCGTACATAGAAGGGAAATTCTAATTTTTTCTGCAATCCCTCTCTGACAGAAGGTGCCTTATAGATGTCTTTCAGCCTGAGCTCTATGCCGTTTACATCTTCTCCAATTCCAAAGAACTCCTGCGCAGGTCTGATATCTGTAATCACAAGATTTGAGTCGTATTCGAACATTCCAACCTCAAATATTGCCTTGACCTTGAACGGTTTGACCTTTGGAAGCATTCCGAGTGGGCCGATCTCTCCAAAAGGCGAAACAATGTTGATTGTATCACCGACAAACACACCAAGAGTGCTTGCAAGCTCTCTGCCGAGAATAATACCAGGCATTCCATCCTTAGAATAGAGGTCTTGTGGATTGCCATCCTTTATGTATTTCATTATTTCAGTTGTCTTTGCTTCCTTTTCAGGCACAATCCCCTTCATAAAAACACCATGTGCCTTCTTCTCAAAGGATACCATCACCTGTCCAAGTACAAATGGTGCAGATGATAGAATATCTTCTTCACCCTCAAGCTTTTTGATTACATCTTTATATCCGTGCATTGATCCTCTATAATCGAGAACGATAATATGGGCATTGACGCCGAGGATCTTCCTCTGGAGGTCTTCATGGAAACCACTCATCACAGAAAGAACGACAAGGAGTGCCATCACTCCAACAGCAACACCACCAATAGAAATAGCAGTATTGATCGAAATGCCCCTATGTCGTTTTTTTGCTTTGAGATAGCGGAGGGCTATGAAGAACTGGTAGGGCAAAAAAAGTGACGAGTGACGAGTGACGAGTGGCGACTTTTTTTCACTTTTCTGTTCACTATTCACTATTCACAGCTCACTTTTACTATTCTGGCTTCAGTTGAGGGAACAGGATAACGTCCCTTATTGACTGAGAGTTGGTCAATATCATGGTAAGCCTGTCAATTCCGATACCTTCACCTGCGGCTGGAGGCATTCCGTATTCGAGAGCCCTGACGAAATCCTCGTCCATCCAGTGTGCCTCTTCATCTCCTTTTCCTTTTGCTTCAACCTGCTTCATGAAACGTTCATGCTGATCTATCGGGTCATTCAACTCTGAAAATGCATTTGCAATCTCTCGTGATGCAATAAAGAGTTCGAACCTTTCAACAAGTTCTGGATTGTCTCTTTTTCTCTTCGCAAGCGGAGAGAGTTCAAGGGGATAATCTATGATAAAGGTTGGTTGAACGAGCTCAGGCTCTACAATTTCTTTAAAGATATCGTCCAGGACTTTCCCGAGATTCGCGGTTTCCCGTATTTCTATTGTATGTTCCTTCGCCCATGCCATGGCTTTTTCTCTATCATACAATATCTCTGAAGGGACCCCTTTCTGAAGAAGTGCATCGTGGAAAGGAATCCTTGGCCAGGGAGGGGTCAGATCAATCATGGTATCTCCATATGGTATTTTCAGAGTTCCGGTGGTTTTTTTTGCAACATGGGTAATTAACTCCTCGGTAAAGGACATGAGGAAATTATAGTCCCGGTAGGCGATATAAAATTCGAGCATGGTGAACTCGGGGTTGTGTTTTGTTGAAATGCCTTCATTCCTGAAATTTTTGTTCAGTTCATAGACACGTTCATAACCGCCAACGATAAGCCTTTTGAGATAAAGTTCAGGAGCAATCCTGAGGTATAAGTCAATCCCAAGGGCCATATGATGTGTCAGGAAGGGCTTTGCGGTTGCTCCTCCTGGTATTTGCTGCATCATGGGTGTTTCGACCTCTATAAAACCTTCTGCCTCGAGAAAATCTCTGATGGCCTTGATAATAATGCTTCTCTTAACAAATGTCTGCTGCACCTCTGGGTTCACAATCAAATCAACATATCTCTGTCTGTACCTCGTTTCAATATCTTTCAATCCATGCCATTTTTCAGGAAGAGGCCTGAGGGATTTTGTGAGCAAGGTGAAATCCTCAACCTCAACGGTCAGTTCATTTGTCTTTGTTCTGAATAGACGTCCTTTTAATCCGACTATATCGCCGATATCGAGTTTTTTTACAAGATACTGTTTTTCACCAAGGACATCTTTTTTGAAATAGAGCTGTATTTTACCTGTTGAATCCTGGATATGAGCAAAGGCAGCCTTGCCGAAGTCTCGTATGGCAACAATTCTGCCTGCAAGAGAACATGAGACATTATCGGCTTCCAGAGTTTCTTTTGTTACTGAATGAAATTTATTCAGGAGATCAATTGCATGGTCTTCTGCATAAAAAGGACCACCGAACGGTTCGATCCCTGATTGTTTTAATTCGTCGAGCTTCCTGATTCTCTGCTCTATAAGTTCATTGATATCTCTGATTTCTTTCATTATTACCCGTGAAAATTTTAATTTATACTATAATGATTCATTCTGAGTTAAGTCAATTAATTGAGGAGATTTTCAAATGGAATCACCCTCTTATCTTATGCTCCGTCCTGATCAAATGTCTGATAAGGTTTTAAAAGCAGAGGAGATTTTGAAAGAATGTGCCTTATGTCCAAGGACCTGCAAGGTTGACAGGACATCCGGACTGAAGGGATTTTGTAGAACAGGGAATAAGCCATTTGTTTCGAGCTGGGGACCTCATTTTGGTGAAGAGAGGCCACTCGTGGGAAGGTTTGGCTCTGGCACTATCTTCTTTGGTAATTGCAATCTTGGTTGCCTCTTCTGTCAGAACTATTCGATAAGCCATCTTGGTGAAGGCGAAGAAATATCGTTTGAAAGACTTGCAGATATCATGCTTTCATTACAGCGTGAAGGATGTCATAACATAAATCTCGTCACGCCAACACATCAGATGCCAATGATTCTCAGGGCTATTCAAATCGCCTCTGAGAGGGGATTGCAAATCCCTATCGTTTATAACTGTGGCGGATATGAATCCCTCCATTCATTAAAAATCCTTGAAGGAGTCATTGATATATATATGCCTGACTTCAAATATATAGACCCTGAAAAGGCTGAACGATATTCATATGCAAAAGATTATCCAGAGGTAGCAAAAAGTGCACTCAAAGAGATGCACAGACAGGTCGGAGACCTCATCATAGATAAGGGGATTGCCCTGAGAGGGCTACTCGTGAGGCATCTGGTACTCCCTGATGGGATTGCAGGAACAGGGGGTGTGGTTGCATTTATTGCTGAAGAGATTTCAAAAGATACCTATATTAATATTATGGATCAATACCGCCCCTGTTTTAAGGCATTTGACCATCCGCCCCTTGACAGGAGGATTACAAAGAGCGAATATATGGAGGCTTTAAAAATGGCGGTAGATGCAGGACTTACGAGGATAGACGGGGTAACCGTATGACTAAAGTTCTATAATCTCTGCTTCCATTTTCTCTAAATCTGCGACTGCCACTGTTGATTTTCCGTAAAGCCAGGAGCCAGCCTCTCCAGGATTGACAATCAGCGTATTTTTCACTTTTCGTATATCAGGTGTGTGTGTATGCCCGTAAATCACAAGGTCATAATGGCCGCTGTCAGCAAGTGCATCAACAACATGATGTTCATGCATAACAATGATTATTTTATCATTCAGTGTGAATATATATGGCTGGTTATGAATATTGCCTTCTGACCTCTGTAAGAGAAGGGGCTTATCTCCATCATTGTTACCGAATATGCCGACATACTTACAATTGAGTTCTTTAAAAAGCTTCAGGGTAAAGGGTGATGTGTAATCACCAGCATGGATCATATATTCAACCTTTTTGTTGTTGAAAAGCTCAATCGCCTTTTTTGTAAAAATGAGATTGTCATGGGTATCTGACATTATTCCTATAAGCATACCTGCATTCTCCTTTTAGCCTTTTATGTTATGTTTGATGATGTTTTCAATACCGATACGTATCATCATGATTGCAATGGATGCAAGAAGAAGTGCCATAACCTTTGATATCCCAACAATGCCACCTTTCCCAAAGAAATGTATAAGCCGCTCGGCATTCATGAGTGAAGTCCAGACTATAATCAAATTAAGTATGAGAGAGATGATTGTCGGAATAATACCATAATGATCTACAAGTACCAGAATAGTCGTAAGCACTGCTGGCCCTACAATCAGAGGCACGCCAATTGGTACTACCCCCAACTGACCAACAGGTTTCCTCCTGTCTTCACCGCGCTTGATGAGGTCTAAGATCGCAAAAACAAGGAGTACAAGTCCACCCCCAATCTTGAAATCATCTGTTGTGATTCCCAATATCTTAAAAATTACTTCCCCCAATGCGATAAATAAAAAACTTACGATGATGGCTGTAATGATTGACTGCCTGATTACAATACGCTTTTTTGACTTTGACATATCCTCAGTCATTGAGATAAAAATGGGAATGAGTAAGAACACATTGGTTGCAACAAAGAGAGGGATAAAGGTGTTGGGAAGTATCTTAATGATGTCTGTCATCTTCCAATTATAATACCCAAACCTCAAAATCTTGACAATCGGCATTATAAACACGAATAATGCAATTAATCACAGAGAACACAGATTTCTCTGTGCACTTTTCTATTGCAAGACCTATAATTATATAAAATACTTTAAATCATGAGAACACAGAGAAATAATCGAGCTATTTTATTAACTCTGAAAATTATCTCTGTGCTCTCTGTGGTTTACTAATGAACTGGATTTAATATGACACACATTCCCAGTCCGAGTTATAGCATAACAATCAGGGTAGAGATAGAGAGCCGGGTTGGTATGTTTGCGCGAATAGCTACAGCGATTGGGCAGGCTGGTGGTGATATCAGCGCTCTTGATATCGTCCGTGTCGAAAAAGGGAAATTGATTAGAGATATTACGGTGAATGCACGAAACGAAGAACATGAGAAGGAGATTGTAAAATCTATCAGGAACATCGATGGCGTAAAGGTTATCAGGGTAATGGACCGTACTTTTTTTGCCCATCGGGGAGGCAAGATAGAGATTCATAACAAGATACCCTTGAGAGACAGCGATGACCTTTCTAAGGTTTATACACCTGGTGTGGCAAGGATTTGTAAGGATATCCAGGAAAATCGAGAACATGCATACCGGTACACAATAAAAGGAAACTCTGTGGCGGTCATAACAGATGGGACTGCAGTATTAGGTCTTGGTGACATTGGTGCAGAGGCAGCTATGCCTGTTATGGAAGGCAAGGTTATGATTTTTAAGGAATTTGCAGGTATTGATGCCTTCCCCATTGTCCTTGGAACCAAGAATATAGAAGAGATCATCAGTACAGTTCAATTCATCTCTCCATCCTTCGGAGGCATAAGCCTTGAAGATATCTCTGCTCCAAGATGTTTTGAGATAGAAGAGAGATTAAGAAAGACGCTTGATATTCCAGTTATGCATGATGATCAGCACGGGACTGCTGTGGTGGTGTTTGCAGCTCTCATCAATATCTCAAGATTATTCAAAAAGGATTTGAAAAAATTCAGATTGGTTATCGCTGGAGCAGGGGCGGCAGGTACAGCTACAGCCTTTATGCTTTCATATTACGGTATAAAAGATATTGTGGTATGTGACAGGGCAGGTTGTATCTATGAGGGAAGAAGACAGGATATGACTCCTTACAAAAGGGCACTTGCCAAGAAAACAAACACAAGAAGGGTAAAGGGTACTCTATCAAATGCATTGGAAGGAGCGGATATATTTATTGGTCTTTCGGTTCCAAACATTCTAAGAACAGATGACATAAAGAAGATGTCAAAGGAGCCAGTGGTCTTTGCCCTTGCGAATCCGGAGCCTGAGATAGCACCGGAGGATGCCTTCCCTTTGGTGAGAGTCCTTGCTACAGGCAGGTCTGATTTTCCCAACCAGATAAACAATATGCTCAGCTACCCGGGCATTTTCAGGGGGTTATTGGATGTTAAGGCAAGGGGGATGAATGAAGAGGTGAAGTTTGCCGCTGCCAGGGCTATTGCCTATACCGTGAAAGACGAAGAGCTGCATGAGGATTACATCATACCAAGTATCTTTTATAAAAAGGTTGTTGCGAATGTTACTCATGCCGTTGCCGAAGTCGCAATAAAAACAGGGCTTGCAAAATATCACAATTACTAAAATCTTAAAGACGAGGTTTGTTAAAATATTGGATATGCCCAATAAAACAAAGGATGCACTCCATCAAAGTCATAAGGAATTGTTTGCCCTTCACAGACTTGCTCATCATGTAAGTGCCAGCCTTGCTGTGGACGAGGTAATATCAAGAGCTATTCAAGAAATTGTGAGAGTTGTTTCCCCTGATATATCGTTTTTTTATTTACGAGAGGGGAATTCATTGATTTTAAAAGATATCTGTCATAAGTCAAAAAAGCCCGGTCCTATACTTCCAGAAGTGAAAGAGGTGGGTGTATGCTTGTGTGGTCTTGCTGCTCGCGAAGGAAAGCCATTTTATTCTGTTGATATTCATACCGATCCTCTCTGCACCCTTAATGAATGTAGACAAGCAGGTATTCGTTCCTTTGCAGCATTACCTCTCTTTAGGCGTGAAGGAATTCTCGGTGTTCTTTCCCTGGCCTCATTCAAAAAGCGCGATTTCAGCAATGAGAGGGCCTTTCTCGAAATTTTAGTCAGCCATATTTCCATTGCACTCCAGAACGCCCTTTTATACCAAAGAATACAAAAACAAGCAGAAGAATTAGAGAAACAAATGCTTGAACGTAATAAGGCAGTGGAAGCGCTCCAGAAGAGCGAAGAACAATATCGGACAATGATAGAGACAATGAATGAAGGGTTGTCAGTGGTGGACCAGAACGGCATCACCACCTTTGTGAACCATCAGTTTTGTGAAATGACAGGATACCATCAAGACGAACTCCTTGGTTATCACGAAACAGTATTATTAGATAAAGACAATCAAAGGAGATTAAAGATACAAGAGGCTGTAAGAAAAAGAGGGAGTGCCACACCTTATGAAATTACTCTCACCAGAAAGGATGACAAAAAGATTTATACATTGGTTGCCCCGAGCCCGCTTTTTGATGAACATGGTAAGTTCCGGGGTAGCTTGGGAATCTTTACGAACATCACCGAACTCAAGCAAATAGAAGAAAAGCTTCTTTCCCATCAGGAGAGGCTGCATGCCCTCGTTTTAGAATTGACATTGGTTGAGGAGCGACAACGGCGGCGTATCGCAACGGAAGTGCAAGATCACATTGGTCAGACATTAGCTTTTTGTAAATTCAGATTAGAAAAACTGCAAGGATCACCTTCTTTGGGGGATCTCAAAGAGTCTCTGGATGAAATCCATACCTGTATTGATCAAGTTGTTCAATATTCACAATCATTAAGATTTAAACTCAGCACCCCCATTCTCTATGAAGAGGGATTAGAATCTGCGCTGAAGTGGCTTGGGGACCAATTTCAAAAACAGTATGGCTTAGTATTCCACTTTAAGGATGATCAAAAACCAAAACCAATGCTTGATGAAACACGAATACTCCTTTATCAGTCAGTTCGTGAGTTGATGATGAATATTATTGAGCATGCACAGGCACGGAATGTAAAAGTCTTTGTAAACAGAGATTATAAAAATATCCGAATCTCTGTT
>Ga0194113_10011249_pt1 | contig 10605 bp, 8 predicted proteins | sample TA2MahC200mmetaG_FD_146193 | JGI IMG/M metagenome (GOLD analysis project Ga0194113, IMG submission 146193) | Freshwater microbial communities from Lake Tanganyika, Tanzania - TA2015017 Mahale Deep Cast 200m | ecosystem: Environmental > Aquatic > Freshwater > Lake | place: Tanzania: Lake... | reverse complement strand
TCTTCCCGCACCAGCCGGCCGATCAGCCTTGGGTCATCCTTGGATAAACTTCGGATCACCCGGCGATATGGCGTTTCGATGAACCCATATTCATTCACCCGCGCAAAAGAAGCCAGGCGTCCAATCAAACCAATGTTCGGACCTTCGGGTGTTTCAATAGGGCATATTCGTCCATAATGCGAGTGGTGCACATCGCGCACATCAAATCCTGCCCGTTCTCTTCGTAAACCACCCGGACCTAAAGCTGATAATGTTCTCTTATGACGCAGCTCTGCCAGTGGGTTCGTTTGATCCATAAATTGGGAAAGCTGGCTCGAGCCAAAAAATTCCCGCAATGCTGCTACGACCGGTCGGATATTGATTAGAGTGATCGGAGAGATTTGATCCTGATCTCGAATCGACATACGTTCCTTGATCACTCTTTCCATTCTACGGAGGCCGATTCTCAGTTTATTTTGGATTAGTTCACCAACGGTTTTTGCACGCCGGTTTCCAAGATGATCGATATCATCAGGGTACTCCACCATATTGTTAATTTTTATCATCCGCCGCAGCAAGTGAATGATATCCCATTTAGAGACCGTGCGGTGAGTAATTTGCACCTTATCGTACAGGTCTAATTTCTGGTTGAGTTTATACCTGCCCACCCGCTCCAGATCATAATGTCTCTGGTCAAAAAGCTGCTCTTCCAGGAATTCACGGGCATTGTCCAACGTGGCCGGGTCTCCAGGTCGCATTCGCTTGAAAAATTCAAGTAGTGCAGCTTCACTGACCTTTAGTCCATGAGATAAAACCCATTCTGGTTCCTGCGAGAATGTGGAGGCAATGAACATTCGATCAGGGTTATTATCTACATCGGAAAACAAACCCAGGATCTCTTCATCTGTACCTTCTGAAAGCGGTGATGGGAAATAATTATTAGAATCATTCACCGCTGCCAGGGCTCTCAGAAATATCGTCACCGGGACTATTCTTTTACGATTAAACCGTAAAGTCAGGTAATCACTTTTTCGCGTCTCGAATTCCATCCAGGCACCCCTGTCTGGAATTAATTTTGCCATAGCCAACAATCTTCCCGTGGAGCGATCAAAGGGTGCTTCAAAGTAGACACCTGGCGAACGAATGAGCTGTGAAACAACCACTCGTTCTGTCCCGTTGATAATGAAAGTACCTTTATCGGTCATTTCCGGAAAATCCCCCAGGAATATATCTTGCTTGATTGGCTCCGGCACATCCGTACCACTTAACAATACCGAAACATAAAGCGAAGAAGCATAGGTTAGATCACGCTCAACACATTCTTCGATAGTATGTTTTGGCTCGCCAAACCAATAACTTAACCCCCACTCTTTCATGCTTTCGTCATAATTGGGAAAATATAATTTCATCCCCTTGTTATATGATTCAATCGGGGATAATTCGTTAAACAGGTCTGCCAATCCATCTGTCTTTAAACGTTTAAAGGAATCCAATTGGACTTCAATCAAATCAGGCAAAGTAAGTTTTACGTCAATGCGCGCATAAGATTTGCTTGGCAATCCAGCCATAATGTCTCTCCTAATTTAAACATTGGGCAAACAATAAAAAGCGTAAAACGTTTTTTTGTTACAGGTGGATACCACCCTGCCTTTAAGCCCATACGTTTTACGCCAACCAATATTAATCTCTAAAAACCACACATATCATAGCTTTATAGACGAACAATTATTATACTCGTTTTTTAGTTTTCGTCAAGTAAAAACTATGTGAATAATTTCACAATGTGGGTTGTTATCCTATGGAACACATACTCCTCCCGGCTGGGCGTTCGCTGGACACGGTGCGATACACAGAGTTGTTTTGGTTTTTGGATTGTATACCCAACAACCCTGCTGACCTATAGTTGGGGTTGGCTTGGGTGGTGGTTTTATTACCGGTAAATCAGCCGGATCCACGTTGATTTCTCCCAACCCACTCCATACCCAACAGTGCGCGCGGCTGCCTGGCAACAAAACCCACCACCAGGTTTTCTCAGTATTCCTTCCATCAACTTGTATTATTTGACCTACAGAGAAAGAGATGATAATTTTATAATCTGTACTATCCCCCTCACGGCAATGTGCATTTTGATGTATCGTAAACTGGGGATCTTGTAGAGTAGCTGTGGGTGGTGGAGTTGGGCTGGCAGCTATGACATCCTGGATGGTCGGTAGGCTGGTAAGTGTAGGAGTTGCTGCAGAAACTACTATCACACTGGCGGTATCTTCTGCTGGTGAGGCGGGTTGTATAGTGGCGGTAGCAAACCCTGCCGGGAAAGGATTAATCGTTGGGGAAGGAATCATCATGCCAGATTTGGGGGGCAAATGAGAAATCACCCGGTTGAAAAGCACTCCACCCATACCCAACATCAGGATGGTTAATAGAAACCCAATGGCTGCCAGAATCCAGATATTCATCGATAAGCCCCCTTTTAATGTTATCGGTATTGAAGCATGATTTACCATGTCCGTAGCAGCTTTTCCATGGGCGAGATTCTGAGAATAGATATCAGGAAGATCATTGTTTTTTAAAAAGCTTTGGTGTGAACCTGGAAACAGCCTCACAATTTGCTGTTGTACACTTGACTTCCAGGCTTGCGAGGGTGTTAAGGGAGGTAACAAAGCCAATGCTGCAATTGCCGGGACCGTAACCCGGCGTGCTTCCTGGCACACAATGCAATCCTTTACATGCTCATCTATCACTTGCCAGTGGTGTCGGGTAAGCTTACCGTCTGGGAATTGATGCACAAGTTCTGCCAGCGATCGACAACGTGGCGGATGCGAAAATACCACCAAAGATAACCAATGTTGCTCGCGAAAACGTTGCCGGGCACGGTGCACAATCTGGCGAGCATTCTCATAGCTGCACGCCAGTGATTGGCTGATTTCCTCGTAGGAAAAATTATGCATCTCATGCAGAATAAGCGCCTGTCGAGAGGTTGTAGGCAGTGTATCCAGAGTTTGCCAGACCACCTCTTGTTGTAGTTTTATATCGGCGCCTTCTTCCGTAGGACGAATTTGTTTTTTTGATTCTTCCATATCAAGCTCTTCTTCTTCAACAAGGCGTCGCTCTTTGCGCAACACATCGATTGCCAAATTGCTGGCAATCCGAAACAACCACGATTTAAAATCCCAAGGTGGTCCAAGATTTGAAATCTGCTGAAAAGCCCGCAAGAATGCTTCCTGGCATATATCTTCTGCAAATTGACGGGTCCCCAGCATGTGGTAAAGATAATTCAACAATGGTTGGTGCAGCCTGTCAAAAAGCTGACCGAATGCTGCCTGCTCACCTTGCCTGGCAATTTGAGCCAGGTAGGTTATGTCTGGATCGAGAACATGCTTCTTATGGCTGTTCATATCTCACCTCTGTAACGAATAACCACCGCAATTTGTGACAGAAACAATCAATACCGATATTTTATAATCCCCCGTTACCATTTTAATCAATCAACCATGTATCAAACATTACTATCAGCAAAATTGGATTTTTATTGTTGACTGTAATTATATGCTAGACATAGCCAGAACTGCAGTTCTCTCTGCCAGGCTCTGGATTGAAAGTGTTTCCTTTCCCGGCAAGTAGGTTTCCAGCAAATCACCCAGGGGAGCAGACCATTGTTCTGGAACAGGTTGGATGATTCCTAAAATATTTCCCACCAATCCACCATTGCAATCCACATCCAAACCTGCCATAGCCAACAACGAAAACGAACTACTCATATCTCCCGCACCATACCAGAGTGCAAGTAGATCAGCAGCCAGATTGGGATAGGCATGGATCCAGTTATATTCTTTGAAGCGCTCATCCAATATTTTCCAGCTTGTCTGTGGGTCATTATGGTTTTTTAAGATGGTTAATGCTTCTGACAGTATTGCGCTGTATTCGCTGCGTTGTGGTAAGTATTTGGCAGCCTCATCAATCAACTGGTGAATATCAGGTTGTATGAATGACAATGAGGTAAGAACCGCTGCAAAAATCTCACCATAAATTCCATTGGCAGAATGGGAAATGACCGCATCAAAAGCAGCCAGGCGAGCAGCCTCAAGGGGCCAACCTGGCGCCAACATCCCACACACCATTCCACGCATCTGTGCACCAATCCAATCCGAGTAAGCATTACGAAAACTACCCGAATCAGGGGGAAATATGCCTTGCTTAATGTTTTGCAGGGCGACCCATTCCGCAGAGTACCCATAAGGTATTTGCTGTACCCACTCTAATGCCAGATCACGGGACGTGAGTAAACGACCCTTTTTAGCAAATACATCCAACAACACCAACTCGTAAACAACATCATCATTGGTTGTCTCTGGTATAGTGATATATTCATCAATCCTGCCATAAACCTTTGAGAGCTGTTCTCCTGAATACCCCTCCAGTGCTGTACCAAAAGAACCTCCCGCCAGTTGTCCGACCCAACCATAATAAATTTTCTCACTTAATTGAATCATTGGTTGAGTTGAACGGCCGCTCTCAATATCCGGGCTCATCTCGGCAACGATATCTTCCCACTTGAGCGGGTGTTGATAGCGCCAATATGGGCTATCAAAATTTTTTGGCGCATGAAACGTTTTTTCCATCAGAAGGGCGGTCAATGGGCGTAAGGAATCCAGGTCATTCTTTTCAGCTAATTCCAAGCCTAGCGGTAGTAATGCCTCAGCCTCTGATACCTCGTAACCTTTATTCGCCATGGACTGCACCATGCCCACATAAAGGGAATCAGGCGCTCCTGAACCAGGTACTTGGTTTTTCCAATACCGTGTATAGGGTTCAAGGTTTTTCGATATTGAACTTACTTGTTCTGACCAGCGGCTTGGGTGTACACGCCGGTCTAATGGAAGTGCGTTCAAACGAATATGACGCTCAATTTCCCAGGCTTTTTGCGACATTATCTTTTCCAAATACCCTTAATCTTCCAATAAAAAGCAGTTTTCAGCTTCCCAATACGTAAACACATTCTGCCCAACTTCAAAAGCTGGCATGCTCTGTTCGTTTTGAACGAATGCTATAATGGTCTCACCATGTGGAGGCAGCATTAAATAAGTGGTACTGGTGCCAAGATAAACCCGGTGAATAATTTTTACCGCAATTTGATTAGAACCAGTGGGTGGTTGGTGCGCAATTTTTACTTTTTCAGGTCTAACAACCAGGCGCACGATCTCTCCGACCCGTTTGTTTCGCGTCCAGCTTGTGCTCAGTGATATTTCATGATCTGTGACCATTTTACCCACCTGGTTTTCCAGCGCAATCAATTTCCCAGAAAATATATTGGATTGCCCCAAAAAATTCGAAACAAACAACGTATCAGGACGTTCGTAAACCTGCTCGGGATGTCCAATCTGACAAATTTTCCCATTATCCATCACTGCAATCCGATCCGCTAATGTAAGCGCCTCTTCTTGATCATGGGTAACGAATATAGTGGTAATTTTTAACCGTTGTTGGAGTTGGCGTAATTCAACTTGCATCTGAGTGCGCAGCTTCTTATCCAAAGCTGCCAGCGGCTCATCGAGCAACAAAACTTTTGGTTGGGTAACCAATGCCCTTGCCAGCGCTACCCGCTGCTGCTGACCACCGGACATTTGTTTAGGATACCTATCCTCTAACCCTTCCAATTCAACCATATCCAGAGCATCATTCACCCTACTGGTGATTTCATTACGATCTACCCGGCGTACGCTTAACCCAAAAGCCACGTTTTCCCTGGCTGTCAGGTGGGGAAATAGAGCGTAATTCTGAAATACTACCCCAATACTTCGTTTTTCAGGTGGAATACCGCTCATATCTGATAGTCCAATGGAAATCCTTCCAGTATCAGGTTCAATAAAACCTGCAATCAATCTTAAAATGGTCGTCTTCCCACAACCACTCGGTCCCAGTAAAGCAAAAAACTCTCCATCATCGATCATCAGGTCGATATGATCCGCCGCAAATACTGCACCAAATTGTTTGCTGACCTGGATTATTTCTACACTACTCATAAACCACCGTCTTATAAATCATTTACCCAGTCAATAAAACATTTATTCCGCTTATCTATAGCCTACCAGGCTAAAAGAATTTTATCTCCCGGCTGGAGATAAGGATTAATACAGCCGAAAAGATAAAGATTATGCCAGATATCGCATTGATCTCCGGTGTAAAACCTTTGCGAATCGCAGAATAAATTTCCACCGGTAAAGTGGAAACGCCTTGCGGCGCCAGAAAATGCGAAATGGTAAAGTTATCAAATGAAACTGCAAAGGTGAACATCATAGCTGCTACCAGTCCGGGTAAGATCATGGGAAAAGTAATCCGGAAAAAAGTCACCAATGGACTGGCGCCCAGGCTGCGGGCAGCCTCTTCCAAAGTCCTATCCATCCCCTGGAATCTGGTTATCATAACCAGGATGACATAGGGTAAAGCCACACCCACATGCCCAATAAATAATGTCATATTACTGCGTGGAATTTTCAACCAATAAAACATCAACAACATAGATACTGCCAGGATCAACCAGGGAATGGTGATTGGAGGCACCAGCAGTGTTTGAAGCACATTCCGACCCCGAAAAGAATACCGTACCAATGCCCAGGCAGCCAGAGTCCCCAAAAAAGTAGCGAGAATCGATACTGAGATTGCCAACCCAATACTATTGCGAGTAGAAGTGAGCAATCGCTCGTTAGTGAACATACGCTGGAACCAGATCAAATCAAAGTTGAATGGCAATTCGTATAGTGGTGAGCGGTTGAAACCCATCAACACCATCACCAGTAATGGACCATACAAAAATAACAAAATCAGTATGGCATAAGCGTAGGCAATAACATGAATACTTTTTTTCATAGTTATTGAGTTCTCAATAGCCGCATCCTGGCTAACATCAGCGCCATAATCCCCATCAATAGCAACACAATCACTAGCATAATGAAGGACAATGAAGCACCAAAGGGCCAGTTAAACAATTGGATAAATTGATCTTCGATGATCGTACCTATCATCGTGCCTGATCGCCCTCCCAACAGGCGCGGTTCGATAAAAGATCCAATCGATGGAATAAAGATTAGGATCGATCCAGATATCACACCTGGCAAGCTTAAAGGGAACAAGATGCGCCAGAATGTCTGCCACCAGGAAGCCCCCAGGCTTGAAGCTGCTTCTAGTAGTGAATTATCGATGCGATCAAGTGATATATATAAAGTTAATATCATGTAGGGTACGTAACCGTGTACCAATCCAACTATAATTGCAGGGTAAGAATATAGGATATCCAAAGTGGCTGGTTTAAACCCCAGGAATTGCAACAATAAATCAATCACTCCCCCATTACGCAAAACAATTGCCCAGGAATACAATCGCACCAGTGTATTGCTCCAGAATGGCACAATCACAAGCATAAAAAGCGCAGACCGCCATCGATTTGGCAGTACCTTGGCGATTACCAATGCCATGGGATAGGCGATCAAAATACTGTAGAGCGTGGTGTAACAACCGGTCATCAACGATTTAGAAGTCAATTTCCAATAAAAACTACGGCTAAAGTAATCAGTATAGTTTTTGAATGTGAATTCCACAACTCGGTTGCCAAATGGAACATCACTCAAAAAACTAAACACAAACATGATCAGCAGCGGAATAAAAATGGCAAACGCTAACCAACCATACCCTGGCAGCAAAAGAAACCATAACACGCCCTGGTTTTTCAAGCGTCGCCAAATCTCCTGTTTTTGACGGGAATTACGCCTCGGGGGTTTTGCCCCCGAGGTTTTATATTCCTTATCAGCAGCCGTCGAGTTTATTGTGATGCCTTCACTTCTTCCCAAAGCCGGTTCCATTCTTCACGTGTTTCAGGGCTCATGGTTTCCATAAATACCAGGTGTTCGATCATCTCCGGTGTTCCCATTACTGCCCGGTTGAAATTATCTTCCGGCAATGCATCCAGGCTTTTTTGCGTGGTGGGAGTAGGTGCCCCAGCAGTAGTATCCCAGGTAACATAGAATTGAGAAGATATCATATAATCCAACCACTTGTATGCCAAATCCTTATTAGGCGCATCTTTTGCAATTGCCCAGGTATCGATCCAACCCAAAGCACCTTCTTGCGGGACGGTGAATGCCATGGGTAAACCCATTTTGGCAGCCCGTGATGCTGCCCCGCTCCAATAGTTACCCAGGCTGATATCCCCATTGGCAAACAGCTTGTTAAACTCATCTTCCGATGCCCACAAAGTTTTGACATTTTCCATTAAATCCATCAACTTGGCTTTCACTGCATCTAAATCATCCGGTTGGTACGGAGTCCGATCACCCAATGCCAATCCCGCAAAGACAATCTCATCTTCAAAAGAATCAAAGACAGCAACCTGCCCTTTGTTTGCTGGGTCCCATAAAACATTCATACTGGTAATCCCCTCGGGGAACTTCTCTGTATTATAAGCCACCGCCGTAGCTCCCCACACCCACGGAACCCCGTAGATATTCCCAGCATTATCACGCAATTCCGGCAGATCTTTAAAGCGCGGCAGCAGGCTTTCCCAATTTTTCATTTTTGTTACATCAATGGGTTCAACCAACCCCTCGCTCATCGCGATTTGCAGGTAAGCAACGTTAGGTAACAGCACATCGTAAGTAGCCGGACTGGTGCGGATCTTCGTCAGCAGTTCTTCTTCGGAATTAAAATAATCATGCTCGATTTTTACATTATACATTTTTCCAAATTCTTCCAGTGCAAAAGCTTCATCTGAACCATAACCATTCCAATTCAACACACGGAAGGTTACCTGTTCAGTAGAAACCACCGGTTCATCTACCTTCTGAGTTCCTGGTTGGGTGGATGAACTGGTGCAGGCTGAGATTAATAACAGCCCAATCACGATCAAGTACATTAATTTGCTTTTCATAGCTCCTCCAATCAAATAGATCAAATTGCATTTGAAATCAATCACCAGTCGGGCTGGTGCACAACCCTTCGATCGAGTTCTTAATCCTTTATATCACATGCATCAACCTCCATAGGCTGGTCTTCTATTTCCTTTCATATCACATTATTTCTTATAAATTCTTCCACTTGCTCTCTATCCGGAAGCGCTGATTGAGCGCCTCTTCGAGTGACAGTAATTGCACCCGCCGCATTCCCCCACCGTAAGGCGTCCTCGATCGAACGATTGTCCATCATCGCCACAACCACACCAGCAATAAAAGCATCCCCGGCTGCTGTTGTATCAACTGTATGTACTGGGAACGCTGGCGTGTTCACCACCCTCGATTTTCCAAGCCACATACAACCTTTTTCCCCCAACGTGAGTATCACCTCTCCTGGAATTCGATTCACAAGTAATTTTCCAGCAGCAACCAAAGCTTCATCGTTATCGATCGAACAACCTGTCAGTATGGCGGTTTCAGTCTCGTTTAGTATTAACAGATCGATTAATCCAAGCAATTCTTGTGGTAAGGTTTGGGCTGGCGCCGGGTTGAGCACAACCCTGGCGCCGTATGTCTTGCCAATCTTCGCTGCATGAAGCACTGTGGGAATTGGAATTTCTAATTGGAAAAGCAACAAATCAGCACTGGCAATCAACTCTTCAACTTTATCAATATCCTGTGGGGAAAGCAACATATTGCTACCAGGTACAACAATGATTGAATTATCACCATCTGAGCCAATCGTGATCAATGCAATCCCAGTCGTTGCGTCCTGGTCTTGCATTAACCTGTCAATATTCACATTATTCGATTGCAGGCTCAGTTTCAATTGCGAAGCAAATGGATCCCCACCCAATTTGCCAACCATGGTTACAATGCCACCTAAGCGCGCCGCCGCTACAGCCTGGTTGGCACCTTTGCCTCCAGGATTGGTAAAGAAACTACTTCCCATGATGGTTTCCCCGACCAATGGATGACGAGGAGCATATACCACCAGATCCATGTTTAAACTACCAATCACAACCATTCTATTGTTCATAGTTTTCTCGCTGTGGATTCTCTAATCACCAATCTTCCCGGCAAGACAACACGTTGATCGGGTAATGAAGATTCACGTTTTCGGTCTTCCAGTAAATTCACTGTCACCTAAGCAATCTGTGGTCTAGGTTGAGCATAGGTAGTATGAGAAGGTTTGTTGTAAGCTGCCAGGTCGATAGCATCGAAACCCACCACCGATAAATCATCGGGTAAACGCAAGCCCATCGTTGCAGCGTGCACCAACGCGCCAAGACGTAAAGAACGAACCAACACATTCGGTCGGCAATCCAGTAAACGCATGGCATCAAGAACTTTTTGGCGTGTCTCCGGCGAGACATCGCGCGTGTCGTTCAAAACATGCGAAACAGTCGTAAAAGAGACTCCAGCTTTTTGAGCAACTTCTCGTATCGTAGACATAAACCCGTGTGAGCAAATGTTAGCGCAACCGATTGCTCCAATATAGTACCCGTTTAAGCCATTGTCAATAGTCATATTCTAACACTGACACACTCATTGTACGTTACAATTACTATATGGAAGGAATTTTATGAGCGAAAATTATCACTCCGGTTTTGTTGCCATAATGGGTCGTCCCAACGTCGGTAAATCCACCCTGGTTAACGCATTTTTACAACAAAAAATTGCGCCG
>Ga0194113_10011246_pt1 | contig 10606 bp, 5 predicted proteins | sample TA2MahC200mmetaG_FD_146193 | JGI IMG/M metagenome (GOLD analysis project Ga0194113, IMG submission 146193) | Freshwater microbial communities from Lake Tanganyika, Tanzania - TA2015017 Mahale Deep Cast 200m | ecosystem: Environmental > Aquatic > Freshwater > Lake | place: Tanzania: Lake... | reverse complement strand
GCCGAGCCGAGTCCTATGTATGCCTCCCCGAGCGGGATTGTTATGATGTATGGCGACTTCCTGAACGAATACCATCCCCTCGTGAGCCCGATTATCCTGCCGCGCATCTTCAGGTTGTGGACGAAAACCTTGGCGTAGTTCCTGCCCAGCTTGGTTTCGACCGTCCTGAAACTGAAGGCTCCCGCCCTTTCCAGCGTCCTCAAGAAATCCGCGTGCCTAACCTTTGGCATAAAACTTCACCTTACGCGTTATCGTCCCGAAATCCGGTGCCTTGCCGACGAGGACCAGCTCGGACAGCCCCTTGAAATCCTCAGGCGGGTTGCCAAGGAGCCGCGCAAATTTCTTAAGCTCCTCCACCATGGTGTCCGTGTCCGCCATGTCCAGCAGGAAAAACACGTCATACAGGTCCCTCGCTTTCTTCCTGTCGGCGAAAGCCGCCATCTTCTCGGCCAGCATTTCTTCGGGGCTCAGAGTCCTTATGACTATAGAGTCGCCGCCAACGAGGTGGAACTCGCCGTCGGAGACGGGAATATCCCTAAACATCGGCGACACCTCTACCTCGACGTCAATGCCGCCCTCGGAAAACCTCATGTAGAGCACGTCGGAGCCGGTCATTTTGCTGCGTACGAGATTGAAAGCCCATGATTTCTTGAAGTGTTCCAATATCTCGGACGGTTTGCCATGATAAAGATCTATGTCGAAAGAGAAGCGCTTGCCTCCGTAAACGCGCCATATGGCTGTACCTCCGTGCAGCACGACTGGAAACCTCGAAGTCGCCTCTATCATCAACTTGTCCTGAAGCTCCGCTATGCGCAGCAGCCTCCCCTTCAACAGCCTGCCCAGCGGGAGTTTTTCGTATAACATGCTATTATTTATACCAAGGTTATATTTAAATATAACCTGAGTATAAAAAGTTCTACTTCACCAAACCCAGATTCCCGTTGAGCACCACGGGCTTCACAGCCCTCAGCTCGTCAATGTATGGCTCAAGCCTTCGGTCTGTCGGCAGCGGATTGAGGAGGAAAATCTTCTTGCCGTAGTGGAAGGCCAGCATTATTTCCGCGAAGGTCGCTCCGCCTATGTAGTTCCTGATAACTCCTCCGACCTTCTGGTCGGAGTAATTCGGGCCCTTCTTGTCCATGTTGACGACAAGGATGGCGTCGCTGTCCTTGATTTGGTTGAAGTGTTCATGCGTGTATCTGGGCTTGATTTCCGTTATGTAGTCGTCCCTGCCCTTAAGCCTCTCCGCATCCACGACGTTCTTCAGTCCGTGCTCAATTATTGATTTCGGCAGAACAGGCTCGTGCCCCATCCTCTCCAGCCGGGTTCCGATTTCATTTATCTTCCCAGCAAACTCGACGCTCCCGCAGATGACAATCCTCATGGCATCTCTCAGCTTTTTAAGCGTTGGCGACATAAATAACGTATGGGTCGGCTGGGAGGAAGGACCCTGATTTTAGTTCTGGCTGTTGTCATACTCTTGGCTGTGTCGTTCATTCTTGTCCAGAGGCCTGCCATTACAGGTCATGTGACATACGGCACGCAGGCAACAGCATCCAATTGCGGCTCATACACAACAAACTCAAACTGCGCTGCCTATTCCAACTGCGTCTGGAAAAACGACTCCTGGGGCGGATGGTGCCAGGAGCTGAACTGCTGGTCGCTCTACACCCAAGGCGAGTGCACAGGCACACCGATAGAAGGCAAGAACTGCACATGGAAGCCAAGCGGCACTACATGGAGCTGTGATATGGCTGGTTGTTGGGCTTTTGATGGCACAAACCAGTCATGGTGCGAAAGTAATACGAAAAACCTGAACTGTATATGGTATGGGGTTTGTTATAGCGAGGGTGTGGGAAGCTCTTACAAAGCAGAATGTTGGAACATTTTGAGCGAAAATTTATGTAAAAATACAACAGGTTGCAGGTGGGGCAGTTGTTCTTCAAGAAACTGCGGGTATTACAACACAGCTGAAACCTGCAATGCTACAAGGGATCCGCAAGGCAGGAACTGCACATGGGTCAATGAATCGGGGGGCAGCTGGTGCAGTGAGAACGGCTGCTGGAGGTATGGAACCAACATGTCTAAGACAGAGGCCCAGCGGCAGACCGAATGCGAATCAGCAACAGGCCTCAACTGCTCATGGAGGAACAGCTACTGCAGCGACATAGACTGCTGGACATGGGACAACACAAACCAGACGGCATGCGAGAGCAACAATCGTGGTCTCAGCTGCCAGTGGAGTTCCTGGGAAGCGGGACAAGGTTCTTGTATGAAAAAAGGTTGTTGGAACTACAATACAAATGAGTGTTTAAGTCAACCAAAATGCACGCTCAGGGCATACACAACATCAGGATGGTGTGAGGAAATTCAGTGCTGGAGATGGGATGGTATGAACAATGGCAACCAGACAGCCTGCGAGCAGAACCCCTACAACCTAAGATGTTCATGGGAAAACACCCCATGGAATACTTCGACAGGCTGGTGCTTCCCGACAATAACAAAGACCTGCACCAATTTCACAACAGAAAGGGAGTGCATGGACACCTTCTACTGCTGGTGGCAGTACACAAATCCGTCCAACCCTTCGGCGGGCGGGGTCTGCAGGGAACCCGGCAACTTCAGCCTGAGCACCAACACCAGCATATTCACTGAATGGAATCCCGGCTGCTACATATTTGACACAAACGCTACTGTATGCAACAAGACAATAGGGTGCAATTACACAAATTCAAGCGCTGGCTGTCTTGCGGTGCGCGGGCATGCATATGAAGGCATCATCAACAGAAGCGGCGTAAACTGCACCATGATAAATGACTCAGCACTCTGTAATACTTTGGGTGTATTTTCAAGCTGCTGCACTTGGCGCAATGGCAGCTGCCAGATAGACAGGATGACCACAGCATGCTGGGACCAGATGCAGAAGAAGAGCGAGAAAGCCTGCGAGGATGCCAGCAACAAGGCGAGGTGCGACGCCATAGCGAACTTCCCGTGGTTCATGCCGTGCTCTTGGCTTGGGGACAACACAACCGGCAAATGCTCCTTCAAAGCAAGCAACATCTTCGGCAACAAGACGCAGACGCTTATGGCAATAGACAACAAGAAAGGCTGCGAGGCGGCAGGCGGCAAATGGATAACCGAGAACTACTGCGAGGGGAGTGTTTCCGTGCCCGCCGGTAGGTGCGAGTACAAGTTTGACGAGGAGGACAACTGCAACAAGGCATGCTTTGCCTGCGAGCTCAGGGACAGCAACGGCGCGGTCGTGAATGCGAGCAACGCCGAGAGCGCGTGCAAGGGCAGCGCGCTCGGCTTCTGCGAGTTTGTGGCGAACACCAACGCGCCAAACGGCGTCGGGTTCTGCAAAGCCAAGGAGCAGTTCAAGAAGGGCTTCGCAAGCAACTGCGAGGCAAACTGCGGCGACTGCACGTTCATGGGCGACAGGCTGAGCAACGACACCACGAAGAGGCCTGACTACATATGCAACAACAGGAAGGCGGATGCGAGCGGCAACAGGTGCAAGTGGGACAACACCACGCAGACCTGCGTAAAAGGCACAGACAAGATATGCGAGGATGCATGCGACAGGTGCACCACACGCTGGAGCTGCCAGAACACAGGCAGGACGTCTGTCGCGAACACATCCGGAAGCTGCAAGTGGTCCGGCGATGACAACACCGGAACCTGCACCTCCAATACAGGCCAAGTCATGGAAGTTTGCTGGGACGGCGTGGACAATAACAACAACACGCTCACTGACTGCATGGATACTGCCTGTTACTCCGACCCGTTCTGCGGCGCCTCAACAAGTTGCCCTGCTTCCAGCCTCGGGGAAGCGAAATGCACGGCAGCGGGATGCGAATGGGTGACTGACAACTGGGGCAGCTGGTGCGACATGAAGGGCAGCCAGTGCTGGAAATACAACCAGAACGTGACCGTGTGCAATGCGCAGAGCAGCTGCCAGTGGAACAACGGCACAGGCGGCTTCTGGTGTGAGCAGGACTGGAGCAGGCAGGAGGCGTGCATGAGCAAGAACATGACACAATGTACCAGCCCGTGCAACTGGACGGTTGACACATGGTGCCAGGGTCAGGGCAACAGCACGCCATGGTGCCAGACCAACGGCGGCTGGTGCGACCATCCTGACTTCAAGCCCAAGAACTGCTGGATGTACTCATCAACCGGCTCAACAGAATGCAACAGCCATTCCGGCTGCTTATGGCGCACCGACCAATACGCGGTTCCGCACTGCGAGGTCAATAACAGCGTCAATTGCTGGAACTACAGCTCAAGCAGCTCATGTTCCAACGCAGGCTGCTGGTGGAGGACAGACGAGTGGGGCAGCTGGTGCACCAACAAGATGGACAAATGCTGGAGTTCATGGAACGAGACAGCATGCGCTGCGCAGACCGACGGCGGCGCCAGCATATGCTACTGGGAAACCTGGGGCGGCAGCGGCGGCTCCTGCCAGCCGCTTTGTCAAAACAGCACAAAGAACACCAATTCAGCATGTAGTGCTGTGTCTGGCTGCATCTGGAAGGAGCAGAACGGCTGGTGCGAGGAGTCGGTTATGGCTGGATGCGGGAACTACAACAACAATGAAAACACATGCAAGTCCACTGCAGGCTGCAAATGGAAGAGCCCTGGCTGGTGCGAGCCCAGGGGCGGCGGGTTTTCAGTTGCCGCGGCAGCTGGCGGGGGCGGAACCGGAGGCGCCATGGGCGCGGTTGAATGCTTCAGGTATGACGGAAACCGGACAGCCTGCACAAACAAATCCGTTAGGATTGACAACCTGAACATAAGCTGCGGCTGGACGCCCGAGCCAAGCCCGAGGTGCGACGTGAACTGGAGTACCAACTGCCCCAACTATCCGAATCAGAGTGCCTGCACAGGCGCAGGCTGCTGGTGGAAGTCGGACAACTACGGCTCATGGTGCACGAACGTAATGGACCAGTGCTGGAACAACCAGAGCCTTCAGACGCAGGTCGCATGCAACCAGAACACGCTTTGCAACTGGACAGGCTGGAGCTGCCAGCCCATGTGCATGTCAAAGGTGACATCCACCACATGCACGACAGGCGCGCTTTCAGGCAAGTGCAGGTGGGTGACAGGATGGTGCAACCCCTCGGGCATGACCGAGATGTTTGACGGCATGCAGGCAGGAGCGCCTGTGCCAATTGGCATGGACATATGCCCTGAACCCGGCAAGCAGGCCAGCGTTGACATATGCGGCTTCGGCATGAAAGACATGGGCGACTCCTATGGCTTCGGCATGGGTGTCCAGGATTTCAGCAACGCATCCGTATGCAACAAGGAGAAGCTGTCCTCATTCGTCATGGGCGGCGGAGGAAAGATGGAATGCCCCAGCGGGCCAAGCGGCGGCGGAGGCTTTGGCACAACATTTGGTCAGGAGAGGATAGGGTCAGGCAATGAAACTGTCATATTCATAGTATATCTGGACACGGACGGCATGACCACAGGCGGATGCACACTAAGCCACAACTCATCCGCGCCCGGATACGAGTTTATGCTCAAATACTCGTCCGTGTGGAACATCAACACCAGCAGGGCGGACGAGACGTTCAATGCATACAAGTGCGAGGGCAACTCATGGAAGGCTGCGGACATCAAGCTGAGCGCATGGAAGAAGATGATGTGCTCGGAGATAGGCGGCGCAATGATAGCCGTGAACAAGGCAGACCTGTCCAAGTTCACGACGCTGTACAATACGTCAAAGGACATCAGGGTGTCGGTGGCCACGATAGGCAACACAGGCAATGTCACAAACCCGACAGATACTGCAGGACCGGGCTGGACAACCCCGGGCTCCATTGATTTCGCCATCAGTGACGTCTTCAGCTATGGCGCCAACACCGCCATGTTCGAGGACATACTGAAGAAGGGCTTCCTTTCAGGCGAGGACTGCTTCAACAGCGTTGACGATGACAATGACGGCCTGACAGACTGCAACGACTGGGACTGCCAGTTCGCCCCGCGCTGCGCGAGCAGCGGCGTCAACCTGCAGGAGGACACGAGGGCTCCGCAGGTCATGGGCGTCAAGATTGAGGAGTATCCCGACGCCGCATTCATCACATATGACACCAACAAGCCGACCAACGGAACGCTGGAGCTTTATGGCGCGGACTCGCGCTGCACCAACAGGACAGACGTCATTTATGATATCGGCATACTCAAGAGCAGCACAGTAAGGCAGTACAAGCTCTGGCATGAGGCAATGATATACGATGACGGCAACCTTGCGGACAATGTGTCAATCAACTACCCGCTGGCGAGCGGCGTCACCTATTACTACAAGATAAAGGTTTGTGACACGAGAGGCAAGTGCGCCGTGAGCAGGTGCTCCAACTTCACGACCCCGTGCACAAACACGACGCAATGCAGCACACTGACAAGCTGCCCCTACTGCAACTTCGTCACAAGGATAAAGACAGCCAGCGACTGGGACGTCTATTACGACCTTGGCCAGGACGGCAATTATGAGCACTGGCAGGGCCATGTGTGCGGGCCGCAGGCAGGACTGAAGACAAACTATACGGACGGAAGGTACGCCAACATCAAGCTGATGAAGAGCGACAACAGCACATATTTTGAGTTCCTGAATGTCTCGCTTACCAAGACAGGGCTCAATGACAAGGTGAGGACGATAAGCGGCTCGGGCGCGATAATACACAACACAGCAACAGGTCTTGTGGGTCTGCCGTCGGAAACAAGGGACAAGATAATCAACAACCTGCACCCGGAGGTGTGCAAGGTGAAGATACAGGTCCCGAGCGGCGGCGTATGCGACACGCTTTACCAGTGCGATGACATAGGCACGAGCACGACATGCATCGACAGGACATTAGCTGCGGGCGGAGCCCCTCTTGACGCCGCAGCCTGCGTGTGGCTCGTCCCGTACTGCGAGTTCTCTGCATACAAGGTAAGGGTGGCCGGAGGCGACGGAGGCGATGGCGGCGGAGGGGGAGGTGGGGGCGGTGGCGGAACGACAGCCTCAACCATAACAGTCACAGCCGAGCAGCTCGCGGCGGGCTACACAAGCGAGCTTGCTGCGAGGGACAGGTTCAGGTTCACCATTGACGCTGATACGCATTACGTCACAGTGCATTCACTTACAGCCACGACAGCGACTATAAACGTTTCCAGCACGACTGTGCAGGCAACGCTTAGTATAGGTGAGACAAGGAACTTTGAAGTCACAGGAGACACGTACTATGACATCTCGGTCACGCTGAACAGCATAAACACAACAGCAAGCAAGGTGAAGCTCACGCTGAAGTCCGTTCATGAACTGATTCCAAGCGGGGCAGAAGCACCAACTGGACCAACAGGAGAAACCGGTGAGGCAGAAACAGGCACAGGCACGGGCGGAGCTCCGACAGCTGGCCAGCCAGGAGAGCTGCCGCAGCTTGACATGGGTGTGGTCCTGCCTGCGGCGGTTGTGGTCGTTGTTATAGTCCTTATAATAATTGTGTTTGTCCTGAGGAAGAAGTAAAGGTTTTGTTCTCAGATGACATAATGACATCATGACAGCTGAAGAAATAATAATTACGCTCAGGAAGCATTACGGCACCAGGCCGCGCAACTGGCACACGAAGCAGGGCCCTTTCAGGGTCCTGGTAAGCACGGTGCTGAGCCAGCGCACGCGCGACGAGAACACAGACCGCGCGGCCATGGCGCTGTTCGCGAAGTACGGCACCGCCAAAAAGCTCGCCGCGGCCAGCGTGAAGAATATTGAAAGGCTGATAAAGCCCGCGGGTTTCTACAGGCAGAAGGCGCCGCGCATAAAGCAGATTGCGGAAATAATTCATAAGAACTACAACGGAAAAATTACTACGAAGATGGACGAACTTCTTGAACTTCCCGGCGTCGGCCGCAAGACAGCCGGCTGCGTGCTGGTCTACGGGCATGGTATTCCTGCGATTCCCGTCGATACTCATGTCCACAGGGTGAGCAATATGTTAGGTATAGTGAAAACACAGACACCAGAACAAACAGAATATGCGCTGATGAAAATCATACCGAAGAAACACTGGCTCCTGCTCAACCAGCTCTTCGTCATCCACGGGCAGAACATCTGCAGCCCGATAGGGCCGAGATGCAGCGCATGCCCTGTGAATAAATATTGCAAATACTACAAAGATATTTACCTGAGCCCGCAAAAATATCAGACATGAAATACCAGACAGAGCATGACAGCGAGCCGAAATTCAAAATGGACCCCAGGGTGTTCGGGGAGCTTGACATGGTTGCCCAGTGGTCTCTGATAAAAGACTCAGGCAAGGATGTTTTCTGGGGCATCAAAACAGGCGGCAGCATAGACACCACGCCTGTCTGGGCGGACGGCATGATATACTTCGGCGCATGTGACCATCTGTTTTACGCATTGGACGCCGAGACTGGTGAGGAGATTTGGCGCTTCAAGACCAACGCGCCGTTTGCGGGCGGCAAGGCTTCCGTGGACGATGGTATTGTCTACTTCGGAAACTTCGACGGCATAATGCGCGCGATTTCCGCGGCTGACGGCTCCGAAATATGGCGGTTTAACACCAAAAGCAAGATATTCGAGCAGACAGTCACCGACGGGGTCGTCTATTTCGGGACCAAGGCGGGCATATTCTTCGCGCTTGACGCCAAGACAGGACGGGAGCTGTGGCGTTTCAGGGCCAAGGGCGACGCCATGCCGCCGCATGTGTCCGGCGGCAGGATATACTTCGGCTCGGGCGACCGCAACATATATGCGCTCGACCTGAAGGGCAGGCTGGTCTGGAAATTCGCAGCTGGCGGAGAGATGAACTGGGGGATATGCGCCGACGAGACGACGCTCTACTTCGGATGCAGCGACCACAACCTTTACGCGCTGTCGAAGGATGGGAGGCTCCGCTGGAAGTTCAGGACAGGGGGCTCGGTGATAACCATGCCCTGCCTGCATGACGGAGTGCTGTATTTCGGATCCTACGACCAGAATTTCTACGCCGTGACTACCGAAGGCAAGCTGTTGTGGAGGTTCGAAACAGGGAATATCCTTTATGCAAGACCGAAGGTCCACGAAAGAAAGGTTTTCTTCGGCGCGTGCGACCGGAATTTCTATGCTCTGAGCTTGGACGGCACGCTGCTGTGGAAAATAAGAGCAGAGGAAGACGAATGCATGGGCGTTGAGGCGCATAATGGAAGGGTCTTTTTCGGCGCATGGGACTGCAAGATGCGCTGCGCCGATGCAAACACCGGAAGGATTTTGTGGGAGTTCAGCACTAGCCTCGGCTTCCCGGCACCTTGCGATGTGGAGGGTGAAATCAGGGAATTGAGCTTCAGCATCATGGTGCCCGAGTCGGCTGAAGAAGAGAAGCAGGCATTGTTCAATGCGCCCAACATGGACGACGATGGAAATTACGAGGCAAGCATAAAATACCGCACTGAGATAGGCTACAGACAGAAAGGCAGATATGCCCGTTAGTGGTCTTGGATATCCATAGTTTGCTCTTCTATTCCGAAGGTACCGATCCCAAAATCTAAGTCTTTGTGGTGTTCGACCATTTGCACGAATAAACTCTTTCACCCGCGTTCACAGGACACGACCTTATCGTGTACGTCTTTCCTTTGTTGACCTCTTTCAAAAACCTCAAACCCTTATCGGAAATTTTATAACCCAACGGCGTCCTTCCTTCGAGGCCGCAAAAGCCTCTGCCGTTACATATGACTACACCGCCACTGCAGCGTTCTATGAGACCCCTCCTTTCTAGTTTTGACAGCCACGCTTGAGCATTTCTGATGGTTTGCTTCATCTCGGATTTCATATGGTGTTTTGTTACAATTCCCCTGACCTTTTGTGCATTGTGAAAACCAACAATGGCTGTGTTAATTGCCTTTGGCCCATATGTATTCTTTGTCATCATACTTAGGCCATAATCCAATTTTTCCTTTCTTTCCCCAACCCTGAAACCAATATCCCTTCTGAACTTTTCTAAGCTGAATTTTCCTTGTATATCAAAACACCATGAAACAGCATATCTTGTTAGCCTTTTTCTGCCACGGTAAACCCTGCCGCCGTATATATTTGTAACAGAATAGCCCAATTCCCTTAGCAGAGAATGTAAATCTAGAAGAAGACTCGGAACATATTCGTGTTTTTCTGTTATTTTGTCATATGGTATTTCCCGAGCTAGTTCAAATCTGATTGAATAGCTATACGGCGGTCGTATCTGTGCAGAGCCTTCATCATCAGAAAACTGCTGCAAAAAGCCAATCTTGCACTTCCGGCTTCCGTTTTTTATAAAGTCCGGCATTCTAGGATTCGTTGCCGTTTTCCTTCCGGGTTTAAGACCGAGACAAAGAAGTATCCTGCCCGCAATTCGTGGTAACAAAATCCAGTTTTTTCTGTCAGTTTTGATGTTGATGTCTCCAAAAACTTCTTTGGATACATCTTTGAAGCTTGTAATCATATCTGGGCAGAAATTTATGTAGCCGACACTCAGATTTTTTGAGAAGTTTCCGTCGCCGAGAACGGCGGCTATGAATTTTCCGCCATGAAAAGAATTAAAATTAAATGGTATTCTCGGATTTCGTATCCCACCACCCCGTGTTTTACCCCCTA
>Ga0194113_10011237_pt1 | contig 10612 bp, 9 predicted proteins | sample TA2MahC200mmetaG_FD_146193 | JGI IMG/M metagenome (GOLD analysis project Ga0194113, IMG submission 146193) | Freshwater microbial communities from Lake Tanganyika, Tanzania - TA2015017 Mahale Deep Cast 200m | ecosystem: Environmental > Aquatic > Freshwater > Lake | place: Tanzania: Lake... | reverse complement strand
CGGGCTGGCGAGCTCCACCAGCAGATCGGGGCAGAGGGGCGGGAACCCACGACGCTGCTCCGGGGTGAGGGCCCGCCAGCGCTCCAGACCCACCAGAGAGGCATCGGGGCTGCGCACCGAGCCATCCGGCAACAGGAACCCTGTGGAACTGTCGAACACCCGCCAGCCGCCCACACGGTCGGCCCAGGTCAGCAGGCTTATCAACAAACGGCTGTTGCGGGCACCGGTTTCACCGCCTGTGGGCGTGGTGTGGATGAGATGGCCTTCGGCGGTGAGTTCCAGCACCGCCTGGGGGTTGGCGCTGCAGACGGTGCCGAACTGCTCAGGGCTGAGGTGCAGATCATCCGGCAGCCGCAAGGGCGCCAAGGCATCTGGGTAGGGAGCCGGAGGAGCAAGCGTCATGGCCCCAGCGCGAGCCACAGAAGTTTAGGGGGGTGTTCCGTGTCCAAGAGGGTGATGGGTGGCCTCAATCTGTTTAACCTCGACGGCGGCACCGTGCTGCTGAGCACCGAGGGCACCGATCTGGTGCGCTGCGTGGTGGTGGCCCTGCCCCTCGGGCTGACCCGCCTGGCCCTGGGGAGCGGCGCCGCCTGCGGCCTGGGGGGCCGGGATCCGGTGCTGCAGCTGCAGACGCCGGCCGGCCCGATCACCTACACGGTGGGCAGCCCACCGAGTGCCATCTGGCGCCGGCGGGTGCTGATGCGCTGCGGCCCGGCCTTCGGGCTGGACGGCGAACCGAGCACCGGCGCAGCCCAGAACCGGGTGCTGCTGGATGGGCTCAGCGTGCCGGGGCTGGAGGCCGCCCTGGAGCCTGACGGGCTGCTGCACCTGAGGCTGCGGCAGGAGTTCGAGCCCTCAGGTGGTGGAATGCAGCGGATCGAGACGGAGATGAGGTTGGGGGGGGGGCTCCCTGAGACGACACCATTCAAGGGAAGCATCACCAGGGTCACCAGCAATGAGGTCGAATGAGCCGATGAATGGTCACCAAGATTGACACCTGAGAAAGAAGGCCCTGCAACTGGCGGAACGGCGGCTACAATCAGCTGACGACAAAAAGTTCTGGAATGACGGTTGATTCTTTCCGAGAAACACTCATCGCCGCAGGCATTCAAGCAAACACGGACAAGATAACCGTTCACCACTATGATAAGCCGTACTCCAAGGCCTTGTATCGGCTTCGAGACAAGGGTCCTTTTGCGATGCTTGAAATCGGCTATGGCTCCGGCGAGGGTGTAAAGTTTTGGAAAAATCTTTTCCCTGAAGCGTTCATCTACTGTTTTGATCGGGATGTCGAAGGCGAAGAGGACCGTGCCAAAGTTCTGAAAGTTGATCAGTCCGATCTGCAAGGCCTGCAGTTGGCCATGGAACAAATAGACCATCCCGTTGATTTGATTGTTGATGATGGCTCGCATCACCCTTCCCATCAGATTCTGACGTTTTCTTGCTTGTTTCCAGCTTTGCTGGGTGACAATGGCTTGTATGCCATTGAAGACATCGAGACTTCTTATTGGCGGAATGGCGCGCTCTACGGATACGCCATGAATTATGGCCTCAATGATCCGTGGTCGGTCATGGAAGCGTTCAAGGTCGCTGCTGATGATGTCAATCGACGCTTTATTTGCGAAGAAGATCAATCTCTCTTGCAGTATCGGATGATGAGTATTGGCTTGGATCCTCAAGCAGTGGAACTGGTTGAGAGTATTCTTTTTTCGCGGAACTGCGTCATTCTGGAAAAGAATAACGCAACCTTAGAGGGCCAGGGCCCATACCACTATTCGGCAGAATCATCAAGATTTACTCAGCTTTGATTGTCAAGTGAGAATGGACGAATCATTCCATCCTTGGGTTGCCCTGGCCTCGAACGTCACCTGCGGCCCACAGAAGAACCCTCAATGCTTCGGGCAGAGTTCATCACTTCCTAGCCTGAACGGCTTGAAAACAGAAATCTTCGAAATTGCGAACATAATCCAATCGTTCAAAGATACGGTGACTGTTTGATCGAATGGACTCTCTGATGCGGATTCTTCGCTCGGGGGAATTTATGAGCTGGGTGGCCAACTCCACGTAGCCATCCACAGTTGTGGCAATCGGCGGATCCTCAAGGCCCATCTCCCTATAGCCGCAGGAGACGACTCTGGAGCGTAGATTGTGACCTTCCAAGGTAAGAATAGGGGTACCAACGAAGGAGGCTTCAAAGAAGGTGATGCCACTTCCGTAGTAGATGGGATCCAACAGAATATCCATGCAGTTGCAGACAGCGTGATACTCAGCCCTACTCATTTTGGCCAATGTCAAGCACCTTTCTCGGACGGTTGGAGCGGTTCTGGCAAGCCTGGCAAGAAAAGCTTCTGTTCTGGCCTCAATGGGGTCTTCAACAAACACGAACGCCACGTCCGGATTTTTTTGTGCGATCAACTCCAATACCGCGTCAAAGTCTGGATGAATCTTGGGCAGGCTTTGCAGGCAACCTAGAAGAGTGTACTCGATGGGAAGCAAAAAATACTCGCTCGGCAAGGGAGTGAAGGCTAACTCTTTGGTCGAGAAGTAACAGGGTAGTCCGCCCGGCAACCGAACAAGACTCTCTGTGTAGCTGGCTTCCGATCCTGCAGGTTCTAGATCAATAGAAGAAACATAAAAGTCGATCTCGTGGATACCGGAAGTGTGGGGCACTCCCCAGCCCGTCATCTGTATAGGAGCCGTTTTGAAAAATGGTAGAAGGTAAGAGTAGGCATTCATGCCGATGTCAGTAAAGAAGAGAATATCCAGGTCAAGGTCGCGCAGGGTGATTGCCGAAGACGTATAGCTTGGTGACAGTTCAACGACCTGATCGGCAGCGACATCGAGACTGTCGCGACCCCGATTCTTATCGGAATGGGCTGCGTGAATAAGGATCACTTCGAATTTCTGGCGATCAAGAAACCGAATGAGGCCATCAAAGGCAATCACATTGCTATGCTTAGAGAAAAACTGGGAGAGAAAGCCAATTCTTAGCTTATCCCGAGCCGGATCCTTCATGATGGCTCTTGAGACGCTGTCCTGTTTTGGGCCTTGACTCAGGAGGGGTTTGGCAAGGGTCCGCATCAAGCTGATATAGCGTTCAAGCAATTCACGATCATTCTTATTGTGATAAGCGAGTACAAAGGTATGGGGTATCGCCTCATCCAAGAAATCAAGCTGTAGAGACTGATTCCTTTCGGCACGGGATAGACCCTCTGAAAAGCGAAGGCGAGCTGTGGCAATTTCTTGTGGGCTCTCGGGAATACCTGGCAGACAGAGATGTTGATTAAGGAACAACGTGGCTGAATCTGGACATTTCAAGGAAGCCTTTCCGAACCAATCGGATGCTTCTTCCCAGCGTGCAATCAGCCACAGAATCTGAGCTTTTCGGCAGTAGTTCTTGACTGACTCCGCATCGATGCTGAGTGCCTTATCAATGTATTTCAATGCCGCGTCATGCCGACGAAGCATAATCATCACGGCGCTGAGATGGGCATAGGCTTGTTCTGCCTCGTGGTCGATGCGAAGTGCTTCTCCAAACGGTTGGATGGCATCCTGGAAGGCTCCTAGTTGGTAGAGGAGTTCCCCCTCCGTCATCCGCGCCTAGAAGCTGTGGGGGAGATGGTCTTGCCAGCGCTTGATGAGCAGAAGCGCTTGCTCACTCTGGTCGGTGATGACCAGTGACCTGACCCATTGCTTCCAGGCCTCTTCTTCCTTTGGGTTCTGCTCCAGAATCCGCTGGCAGACAGCCTGAACGCCGTCATGGTTCTGCTGTACCTGGAAGGCATTAGCCTGGTTCAACAATGCAGGGATATAGGTGGGATCCTGCTGAAGGGCACGATCAATGAACCGCGTCGCAGAACGTATGTGATTCAGCATCAGTAGGCAACTGCTGATACTGGAATGTGCACGTACGCTGAAGTCCTCAACGGAAATCAGCTTGTTCAATAGGCGTATGGCTTGTCGATAGCGCTGAGCTTGAAAATGGAGTCGCGCCGTATGGAACGTCTCTTCAGGGCTCAAGGTCTCAGAGGCCCCCCTTGCCTGGTGATCATCAATGGATTCGGTGGGCAGTCTCATGGGGATTTACGCACCCCTTAAGGCAAACAAGGGTACTGATGCGTCTCCCAGATCCCAGTGGGTTGGTTCAAAATCCATTGGAAGGCCGTGACTCCATGATCACATTACGATGGGCTTGACTCGGAGGCCCTCCCCTGAGCGCTACGAGCTTGAGCAACGTGGGAGTGGCTGGAATACCCGCCGACGGTTCTTGGTTGAGTCAGTCAGCTTTCCTCGGCCACGTCTTTATGTCTGAAGAACCGACGCCAGCCACTGCCATACTCAAGATGGCCGAAGGCGTGCAGATGGTCTGGACGCGTTTCAACGGCTTGAATCTTATCCCTCATTTTAGGCTGGAGCTGCCTCCCAACAGCGCCTAGAACTCAACGCCATGTTGGCTACGGGGATGAATCAATGGAATGTCGTCTATGCCTTGTGCAGGAACGATTGGGCCAGCGTGCGCCTCCGTTGCCAGCGAATGAGTGTTTCTGATCAGGCCTTGACATCGCCAGCCTCCCAAGCCCCATGACGGCTTCCGGAGCTCTTTGGCCCCCGGCTCAACCCACTGACCACGGGCCAGTGCATCATGCTGATGACTTTAATGGTACGATCTTCTTGATGCTCGATTGGAACCGTAGTGGTTGATTCCGGGTTTCTCGGTTCTGTTGAGCGTCGCGACGATCCACTTGAGCTGGCCGGCATCCTCTCGACAGTTGATGCTGCCCTGACAGGCGGAGGTGAGCAGGCTGCCATGCAGCTGTCAGAGTTGTTTTCAGCACGCTGCCACGAGCCCCACGAGTGGCATCAGCTGATGGCGCTTGTGATCAAGCACCGTCTTGAGGTCCTTCTGCCCACGGCGATTGAGGCAACCCTGCAGCTCGATCCAGTGGAGTCCTCTTTCTGGGAAGACTGTGCCAAGGCAGTCTCCGAAGTGTCTGGACAGTCCGCCGCAGACGATGCATTTCGACGCGCCCTTTCCGCACACCCCTTCGAGCCTCGCCTTGTCGATGCCTATGGCTGCTTCCTCCTGCGATCGGAGCAGCCGGATTCCGCTGCAGAGCTCTACGCCTCCTGCCTCCAGAAGGAGGCCGCAAATGGTTCTTCTGGCGAATGTGGCCGTCTATGGCTCCACTATGCACAGGCACTCCTGCGATCGGATCAGAACGAGTCTGCTCTGGAAGCTCTCCTGCAGCTCTCTATCCTCTCTCCCTGGCTGCCTGAGGTTGATTTCCTGGTGGCCACGGCATTGAAGAATCTCGGAGATCATGAGCAGGCCATCGGCTACTTCAGGAGCGCTCTGTCGAGTCATGCTTGCCCAACAGATGTCGTTATGGAGATTGGAGATTGTTTCAACAGCCTTCACCGGCCAGACCTTGCCCTTCTCGAGTACAAGCAGGCACTGACCTGGGATCTGAGCGCTCGGGAAAGAGAGCTGCTGCAACTCAGTCTTGCCCAGATGCACTTCAGGGTCGGAGAACACGAACAGTCCATCCAACTCTATAGAGAGGTGTTAAGTGCAGACCCTGGCCATGTGATGGCCCACTACTTCCTGTTGATTTCCTTGTCCATCGTCGGCCGCCCGCAGGTTGGCCTGATGAGGGCTACAGCAGAATCCTTGTGGACCAGCTATCGCAAGGCCCAGGATGCCCCGGATCCTGACACTGAACCTCACCTGGGCCAGTCTTCGCTTGCGTTCAGCGGCACGGGCCAGCGCAAGATCAGTATCGGTATCCTGTCGGCCGAGATCAAGGAGCATGTGGTTGCCTTTTTCCTGACGCCCTTTCTTGAGAACTATGATCGCAGCCGATTCCAGGTCGATCTGCTTCTTGTCTGCTCCCATGATGAGCCACGCAGCCGCTATCTCAAGGGCCTGGCCGATGCGGTGGTGGATCTTGGTGGCCTCGATCAGTTCCAGGCACGCCAGGTGATCAGGGATCGAGCCTATGACGTCGTGGTTGAAACGTCAGCCTATCTCCACTCCGCCAGCCTGTTCATCCTGTCGCAACGCTGTGCGCCTGTGCAGTGCCATTACATTGGCTTCCATGCCACCACGGGGCTTGACACCATGGATTACTTCATTGGTGATGGGGAAACGGTACCCGATGACTTTGAAGACGACTTTTCAGAGACTCTCTGGCGCCTTCCCCGCCCCTGGCTGGCGCGAAGTCTTACTGACGGTGTGCCGATAGCCCAGTCCTTGGCCACCCATGAGGCACCCGTGTTTGGTTGCTTCAGTTCCCTCCATAAGCTCAACAAGCAGACCTTGACCTACTGGGGCCACGCTCTGCGGGCGGTTCCGAACAGTCTTCTGCTCATCAAGGACCGATTGAGTGTGGTGCCCTCCATTCAGAATCGCATCATGGAGCAGCTCGCTGACTTCGGAGTAGAAGCTTCCCGTATTTCTTTTCTGGGCATGACCCCTGGCTGGCAGGAGCACATGCATCACTTCAACCTGGTGGACATCGCCTTTGACACCACGCCATGGAGTGGTGCCACCACCGCCTTTGACACCCTCTCAATGGGCGTGCCCCTGATCGGTATCCGGGGCGATTGCACCTCGGCCCGGATGAGCTCTTCTGTGTTGAAGGCGATCGGAGCTGATGACTGGATTGCAGAGTCGCCAGAGGAATTTGCCTCCATCGCGCGCAATCTTGCTGATGACTACATGGCAATCCGACACGAAAAGGAAGTGCTTCAGCATCAAGTTCTGACGAGCACTCTATATGACGCCGCAGGCCTGACTACAGACCTGGAGAAGTGCTTTCAGCAGATGCTAGCTCTCTGTGCCAAAAAAAATGGCGGGGTTAGTGCCCGCCAAAAACATGATAGATTCGAATAAATCAGCCGCTGAAGGCACAGATCATTGCGCCGGTGTTGGCCGCGATGTTGACTGTGACTGTGGTGTTCGCGGCGGCGCTTGTGGCGGTGAGACAGCGCACACCAACGGCCCCGGAGGTGAAGGTTCCGGACACGGTTCCACTGGTTGCGCAGGTAATGGTGACGCCACCAGAAGTGGTGGGGGCGGCGCCAACGCCACCGGCGGCGATGAAGGTGGCACATTCCTTGGCCAAGCCGATCACCTCACCTACCCGAGCACCGGCGGAGGCGGCGGCCCGTGCACCAAGGAAGTTCGGAAGCGCCACGGCAGAAAGAATGCCAACGATCGCCACGACGATCATCAGCTCGATCATGGTGAAGCCCTTTTGGAGGGGGCTCCTCTTTTCCCGCAGGCTGCGCATCAGCGCCAGTTTGGTCTTGGGTGAGATGTTCATGGTGGAGGCTGGAAAGCTCAAGGCATAACCAACCTTATGCACCAGGGAGGGGGTTGTCGATCCGACCGCTGCCGTGGTGGGCCTTGAGCAACGGTGTAGATCCTAAGGCGCAGATCCAAGGCCCCATCTGGGCTATGGGGTCTAGCCTGCTTGTCGCAGTGCCCAAGCATGGCGAGGCTTTCATTGGGCACTACGATTGATCGGGGGCCGAATCTTCCCGAGGCCTAATGGACCTCTAATGAAACTATCGGCCTTTTCTCGGTCGCTGGGCCGGTTGAGTGCCCCCCCCAGTGGATATTCGATGCGCCGGCGCCTTTTGGGGCTCAGCCTGCTGGCCGTGCTCGGGGGCTATGCGCTCCTGATCGGAGCCACCGTACTGCTGGCCAGCCAGGAGCGCCGCGACCAGCACCGTGCCACCGTCTCCAGCGTGCGGCAATTGCTCCTCTCCCGCCGCCCCGTCCCAGGCACCCTGGACGAGATCAGCGATGCCCTGGCCCGACTGATCAGCCCCAACTTCCTCGGCTGGGTCGAGACCGAACAGGGTGTTCCCTATGGCGCAGCCGGCCAGATACGCCTGTTCTCCATCCCCACCGGCGTCCCGCTGGCCCGACTGCCTGACCAGGGCAACGGCCCTGGTCAGGTGGCCGTGCTGCGCTTCGGGGAGCTCACCTATCTCACCAGTTCGGAGCAGATCCATCTCGGGGCAAGCACGGTGCGCCTCCGCTTCCTGGAGGACATTACCCAGAAGCTGGCCCAGCAGCGGCTGCTGCTCACCGTTCTGATCGTGGCCGCCGGCCTGGCCACCCTGTTCACGGGCCTGTTGCTTCGGCCGGTGCTGGTGCGGGGCCTGGCCCCCCTGCATGATCTCGGGTTGCGCATGCAGGCGATCAGCTCCGACACCCTCGACACCCAGAGGGTGTCGGTGGCCGCCCAGCCCCGGGAGATGGCACCGATCGCCGTGGCCTTCAATGATCTGCTCGATCGCCTCTCCGCCTCCTGGGAGCGTCAGCGGGGCTTCGCCAACGGCGTGAGCCATGAGCTGCGCACCCCCATCAGCCTGATCCGCAACTACGCCGGCCGCCTGCGCCGCCGCTCCCAAGGGCTCTCGGAGCAGGATGGCGCCCAGCTGGCCTTGATCGAGGAGGAGGCGGGCCGGATGGGGAAGCTGGTGACGGATCTGCTGGCGCTCAGCCGCATCGATGCCAACCGCACCTTGATGCCCTTCGAGCCCTTCGATGTGGCCCAGGCGATCGAGCGGGTGGCGGAGCGCTTGCGCCCGCGCTGCCACGGCCGCCTGCGGATCTGCCCCGGCGCCACCCAGAGCCTGCGCACCTTCGCGCTTGGGGATGCCGACCGCTTCGAGCAGTGCCTGGGCAATCTGATCGAAAACGCCCAGAAATATGATCCCGGTGGCGGCCCGATTCAGCTGCGCCTCGATGCCAGCCTCGATCGGGTGGTGGTGCATGTGATCGATGCCGGCCCGGGCGTTCCCGACCGCGAGAAGGCGCTGATCTTCGAGCGTTTCGGCCGGGGGCGCAACACCGGGGCCATCCCCGGCAGCGGCGTCGGCCTGGCGGTGGTGCGGGCCCTGATGGAGGCGATGGGGGGCAGCGTGACGGTGGCGGACGGGCCGGAGGGGGGCGCCGATTTCCAGCTGCGCCTCAAGGGCGCGGCTCCCCTTCCCGCAGCATGAAACCCACGCCACGCACCGTCTGGATCAGGGTGGGCAGCCCCTCCGGCTCGATCTTGCGGCGCAGGTAACGGATGTAGACGCCCAGCAGGTTCTCGTCGCCGAAGTGGTTTTCGCCCCACACCTCGCGCAGGATCTCCTCCCGCTCCACCACCCGCCCCGCCCCGCGCAGCAGGCAGAGGAGCAGGTCGTATTCGCGCACGGAGAGGAAAATCGCCTGGCCCGCCCGGATCACCTCCCGGGTGGCGGTGTTCACCGTGAGGTCGGCGCAACGCAGCAGATCGGATTCGGCCACACCGCGCCAGTAGGCGGTGCGCCGCAGCTGGGCGCGGATGCGGGCCAGCAGCTCCTCGATGGAGAAGGGTTTGAGGATGTAATCGTCGGCCCCCGAATCGAGCGCTTCGACGCGGTCGCGGATGTCGTCGTGGCAGGTGAGCATCAGCACGGGGGTGATGTCGCCACTGGAGCGCAGCCTTCGGCAGATCTCGACGCCGCTGAAATCGGGCAGCGTCCAGTCGAGCAGCACGAGATCGGTGCTGGCGTCCCTCAGGTGCATCAGTGCCCCCTGGCCGTCTTCGGCTTCGCTGACGGCGTAGCCCTCGCAGTTGAGTTCTCCGGCCAGGAACGTGCGCATCCGCTGGTCGTCTTCGACGATCAGCAGCCGCGACGGGGTGTTGGCCTCCGCCATTCTCAGCGGGGCGGCCCTTCCTTCAGCATGAAGCCCACACCGCGCACCGTCTGGATCAGGGTGGGCTGGCCGGCGGGTTCGAGCTTGCGGCGCAGATAGCGCACATACACATCGAGGAGGTTGTCGTCGCCCACCCAGTTCTCACCCCAGAGCGCATCGAGGATCGCCCGGCGCTCCTGCACCTGGTTGGGGTGGCGGAGCGGGTGCATCAGCAGATCGAACTCCTTGGCCGTGAGGTGAATCGACTCACCGCCCCGTGCCACTTCCCGGCTGGCGGGATTCACTTCCAGATCGGCCATCCGCAGCAGGCCGCCTTCCTGTTCGTCAATTCCGCTGCGCCGCAGCCGGGCCCGCACCCGGGCGAGCAGTTCCTCGATCGAGAACGGCTTGATCAGGTAGTCGTCGGCGCCGGAATCGAGCGCCTCCACCCGCTGCTGCACCTCGTCGCGGGCGGTGAGCATCAGGACGGGAGTGGAGATTCCCCCTTTGCGCATGCGCCGGCACACCTCCACACCGCTGAAATCCGGCAGGTTCCAGTCGAGCAGCACCAGATCCCAGGTCTGGCTGCGGATCCGGCCCAGGGCCTGCTGCCCGCAGGACGCTTCCTCACACTCGTGGCCCTCGACCGCCAGCTCGGAGGTGAGGAAGCCGCGCATTTCAGGATCGTCGTCGACGATCAGGAGGCGGGCGCTGGTCATCTGATCGGGAAGGCTGAACGACGCTCGGCCACGATGGAAGTCAGCACTCTGGAGTTGAGTGGCGCATATGATGCACATTATACCAGCGTGAGAATTCACCTGCAAGCGCACCTGCAGGCTCTCTTGCAACTCGGTGGAAATCCATTGCTTCGCTGCCAGCTTCCGGTGGATGCGGTGAGTGCGGGCCGGAGCCGGAAGGCTTGCCCCG
>Ga0194113_10011226_pt1 | contig 10617 bp, 9 predicted proteins | sample TA2MahC200mmetaG_FD_146193 | JGI IMG/M metagenome (GOLD analysis project Ga0194113, IMG submission 146193) | Freshwater microbial communities from Lake Tanganyika, Tanzania - TA2015017 Mahale Deep Cast 200m | ecosystem: Environmental > Aquatic > Freshwater > Lake | place: Tanzania: Lake... | reverse complement strand
TACCCGTATGCCATGCGTGCAGAAGTATGTGGAAGATTATGTTGGGAAGAAGATTGAACGCGGTGTTGATCCGATGGAATGTGTCGCTATGGGCGCTGCTATCCAGGCGGGTGTTTTATCCGGGGAGGTAAAGGATCTTGTCTTGCTGGATGTGACTCCCCTCTCTCTGGGCATTGAAACACTTGGCGGCGTTACCACTCATTTAATCGAAAGAAATACGACTATCCCGACAAAGAAGAGCCAGGTTTTTACCACCGCGGAAGATAATCAGGGAAGTGTTGAAATACATGTTCTTCAGGGTGAACGCACAATGGCAAGAGATAACGTAACCCTTGGAAAATTTCATCTCACGGGAATACCTCCGGCTCCGAGAGGAATTCCGCAGATAGAAGTGTCTTTTGACATCGATGCTAATGGGATAATTAACGTTCATGCGAAGGATCTTGGCACGGGAAATGAGCAGAAGATTACGATAACCGCTTCAACAAAACTGAGCCAGGAAGAAATTAATAAGATGGTGAAGGATGCTCAGAATTATGCCGATCAGGATAAACAAACAAAGGAAAAGGTTGAGACCAAAAATAAGGCTGACAACCTGGCGTATAGCGCCGAAAAGACATTGAAGGATTTGGGTGACAAAATAGATAGCGCGCAAAAGCAGAAAGTAGAAAATGCGGTCAAAAACCTGAGAGAGGCCATAAAATCGGAAGACGAAAATACGATGAAACAAAAGATGGATGAGTTAACAAACATCCTGCAGGAAATCAGTTCAAAGATTTATCAGGAGGCCGCAAAGAAGGAAGGCCATAAAACGCCTCCCGGTGGCGGCGGCGGTGAACAGGAAAAAAGGGGCGGTGGTAAAGGCGAAGGCGGAGAAGATGACATTATTGACGCCGATTATGAAGTGAAGAATTGAGAATATTCGTTATCAAAAAGAAATACAAATTGTAAATAGTGCTTTTAAAAAATCAGATCCCCAATTATTATCGTAATAATAATTGGGGATTTTGTGTTTTTACTGCTTTTCTATGACAATGTCCGATTCTTTTTCCATAATCCAATTCCAGATACTGGCGGCATTTATTCTGGATATAATTATCGGTGATCCGCAATGGCGTTTTCATCCCGTAAGGATGATAGGAACATCCGTTAATTGCCTGGAATATGTATTACGCAGATTACCACTTCCGGAACGGTTAATGGGTGTGTTGTTAACCCTGGGTGCCGTGTCCGGCGTTGCTGTAATTTCTTATGAAATACTGTATTTTTCGAAACAATGGAATCGTATTTGTGAAGTAATAGCAGGAGTTGTTATTGTTTATTTTGCAATTTCCATAAAGAATATGGCCGATGAAGCAAAAAAAGTACTCGTTGCGCTTCGTGCGAACGATATAACAAATGCCAGACGTATGTTATCCCGTATTGTGGGGCGCGATACGGCACATTTGAATAAAGATCAAATAATACGTGCATGCATAGAAACAGTGTCCGAGAGCAGCGTCGATGGCATCTTGGCGCCGTTGTTTTATGGTTTTATCGGAGGGCCGGTTGCTGCGTTAACCTACAGGGCGGTGAATACGCTGGATTCAATGGTAGGGTATAAAAATGAAAAATATATAAAGATGGGGTGGGCGTCAGCGAGATTGGATGATATCGCCAATTATATTCCGGCAAGGCTATCTGCCTTGTTTATTCCTGCCGCATCTTTTTTGTGCGGATATGGGTTTATTCCATCATTTAAGATGGCCATTCGGGATGGAAGGAAACATGAAAGCCCCAATAGCGGAATATCCGAAGCGGCTTTTGCAGGCGCATTGGGAGTTCAACTGGGTGGGCCAAGCGCCTATGAAGGAGAAGTTGTTGATAAGCCGTATATCGGCGATAACGAAAAACAGATAACATTGAAATCGCTGGAAATGGCATTAAGACTGATGCTCGTTACATCTGTATTGTTTTTAATAGGTGGGATCGGTTTTATTCTCATTGTTAAATCTATATGAAAATTGTTAAAAACTTTTTGGAAACATTAGATCCGAGGACAAAAATCATATCGTCCTTTTTTATTATTTCCTGCATGGCCTTAACGCCTATCAGCAGAATCAAGGATTTTGGAGTATATTTTTTATTCATAGTGGCAATTTCCTTGTTTTCTGATATTTCACCTGCGCGGATACTCAGAAGACTTCGTAACGCTCTGTGCCCCATAGTTATTTTCCCTGTTCTGATACTAATAATTCTTTTTTCAGGAAAGCTGTTTGTTTGTTATTTTTTTAAAGTGGGCGCTTCCGTGTCAAATATCTTGAAAGATGAAGCATGGTTTTTTTTGTTTTTCATGATCAAACTTGATTTATCTCTCATATTAATTGCCGTTGTATTATCAATGATATCCTATACGGATTTTTTGAGAGGTTTGGAAAAACTCTATATTCCACAAGCGGGCGTATTATCCGCTTTGTATCATATCTTTCAGGTAATCAATACTATGAAGAGGTTGATACGGTTTGAGATATACCATTTTCTGGGTGGTAAATACCGGAAAACCATACGAAAATATACGCATCCCGTAAATAAATTATTGGACAAAATATTATCATCTCCGGAAAAAGATAGTAGTGTGAAATTAATGTGTACTGGTGAAGAAATGTGCGGTGCAACATCTTTGCGATTCTCGTATAGAGATTTCTTATTTATATTGGGCGTAATTGCTTTATTAATATGCATCATCTCCGGAGTCATTTATAAAATAGAAGATATAAAGATAAATAACATACATGTGTGGAAAAATTTATCGATATGATTCTTGCTTATATACGGCAAGAGGATATTTCCCAAATTTTTGCAAATCCATCATTCTTGTTCCCAAGGTTCTGCTTCGGAATACAATTGTGAAGGAAGCTCATGCTTCCTGTTTTCCAGTTGTCGAATCTGTTTCAAATGTAGTACGATATGTGAAAATCATTTTTATCTCTTTCCATGAGGGCATATTGATTTCTTATTCATAAACGCAATTGTTCTTATTCAACTTCTAACCAGACACTTGTGATCTGTATTAAGAAGCTATGGCTGATACATGATTAGTAATTGTCCGTGCCACCTCGATATCAATTTACAATTGATAAAGTAATCTCATCTGCTATACTGTTTCCAAAGTACAAGCGTAGTGCAGAGTCAACTCAATAACCATTTTTTAAAATAGAAGAAAACTGTCATGGAAATGAATTCTCATACAGGAAACATTTGTTATACAGAAGATATTTGTGCCGACGGGATATGTTGTTTTATGAGTATCCCGAGGAAGCAAAATCATTTGGGCATATGGAAAAGTTTGTTTAAGAAGAGAAGCGCGTCGTATGGTATTAAATTGCTATATACCTCCCTTCACGGGAAAGATATTGTTTATAATCCATGCAAGTGTTTGGAGTTTTATTTGAAGTGGAAAGATGATTCACCGGATAATGTGCAAATATTACTGCGATGTGCCATGTTTGATAGAAAACGCAGGCCGTATGTATGCGGAGCATTTCCGGAGAAGAAGGATAGTTTTATGCACGATGTGCCCGCCCCGTGTGTTTATAACGAGTATATTGCTCCGAAAGAATATGTTGAATTGAAATACACACATGTTTTTCGTTTGTTTTATGCCATTAAGGACGATCAGACTCTTTTGAGGAAAATATCTCCCAACGGTTCTGCAGAGGAAACAAGAAAGAGATTGGAGCAATGTAATGATGTTGTAAAAATAAGCGCTATATGGAATGAGAAACCTTCGGAATATTTTCTCATAGAAGTGCCCAAGGTCTCTTCTGTTCTCCTGACTTCGGATTTTCATCCGAGGATTAAAAATATAAGACAGGCATATAACCGATGGACAGGACATATTGACACATGGCTTGAAAAGCATTACGGTGGAAAATGGAGCAACAATCTGGAACAGGCGTTAGAAGTGGAAGATGAAAGACTGGGACGGAAAAAGGACACGAACACACCTAAAAGCAAGAAGAGAAGTTGAAAAAATTTTCGGGAGGGGAAAAATATAGTGCTTGCAAAAGGTACTGGCTGAAGATAAAATGTGTTCTTTCTGAAATGTCGAAAAAGATTTATATAGATGATGAGAATGAGTAGAAGCGGAAAGTTCATAATATATGTTCAGATACTGGTTACGGTGTGTTTGGCGTTATGTACTACGAGCATTATTAATAACTGCCCAAAGAAACCAGGCGCATTTCCATGCAAGGAACATGTGTGCGGCTGCAAGTCTGAAACGGATTGCATGACGCATTGCTGTTGTTTTCCTGCCGGAGATAGTCAGGGGATTCATAACAATGCAAAAGAAGACAAAAGCGGCCTTCTTTCATTCATCAGCAGCTTGCAATGCAAATCGGGAAGTGACGCGGTCTCGTTTATTAATAGCAATCTTAAATACATAGTAGAAGTTAATACCATCTCTCATCAGTTGGTATTTTTGTGTTTTCTCTCCAATGTTCCATTCATTCATCCATGCGAACCTATAGTTTCGCCGCCTGAAAAACCCCCGCGTTATTTTCTCTCATAAACCAAACCTTTCATTGTAATTGCATAATAATATACTTGTAGGATAGGCTCATTACGTCGAGTGCCTGGAGATGTTGTTTGCTTATTTATCTCTGATCCTCTGTTTTTGGATTATTGTGAATTCCACGGTGTATTATTGTATGTCGTCGGATATGAATAATGTCCGGTAAAACTGCATTCATTTTAAAACAGGAGAAAATAACGTATGTTAAAACGGAAACGATATCTTTCCATTGTCACTGTTTTCGGGGCAATGCTTATTTCAGGAAACGTCATGGCTCATACAACGGTAATGTCAAAGAATACTCCGGATAATTACAGTTCCCGCGATGAGCTTGAAGGAACAACCAGCCTCAATCATTTTAGTATACCGCACGGCTGTGCGGGGCAGCCGGTAAAGGCGCAAAGCGTTGTTTTTCCTAATGGAGCAGATTCCATTGCCGAGCGTTCCGACACCGGCGATTCAGTTACTCTTGCAGATCATATAGAAGGCAACCCTATTATGGGGGCAAAACCGGCGGTTAATAGCCTTTTTAAAAAGGTCGAAAAACTGACAGGAACTGTTCCTGCATTTACTTCACATGGCTCTGAAACAACAGAGGATACCAGGGCTTTTGTATTTACAAAAGGGAAACTTGAGGACGGGTATTTGGGGCTTCTTCCATGGACTGCAACATTTCCTACGTTTAAATCGGATTCCTGCGTAACAGCATTGACCGTATACATTGCCATTGCCAACTATTGCACCAAATCCACTGATGAGGATGACGATGACCGCGCCGATATATGGATGGGGCGTACTACGGAGAAGTTTGACGATGAAGACGTCGTTTCCGTTGACTTTTGGCCGTATCTGAAAATCGTAAGGGACCTTGAGACTAATCCCATTGATGAAAGCTGCGGTGAGGGATTTGAGATCAGTGTGTATCCTTCTGATGAAGCGATTGATGAATATCTGCCGGTAGATGGATATTGGCCTGCAAAAAGCAATGGGGATAAAAATGGCAAAGATGATGATGACGACCATGGTGACCATAAAGGGCACAACCATTGATGAGATTGTTCCTATCTCGATGATTGGTGAAGGTTCACATTTCTTATTAATCTGATTGAGGTGATTTCATTACAGTTTTCCCTTGCGTAGAGACAGGTTTTAAACCTGTCTCTACATTGTTTTTCTCTTTTCAGAGAAGGACCGTGATATGAGAATTTCAGTAACAATATTTTTGTTCATACTATTGGTCAACAGAGTTGTTTTCGCTTTAGGAGAATGTGGTCTCTCCTGTTGTCTCTCAGACGTAACGACTTCAGACGTAATTTTTGGAGATAAATTTGGATTGTCACTTCAGTATGAATACACGAAAATGGGTACGATACGAGATGGAGACAGCCACATCGGTCATAATGCTTTATTGGATGAAATAGCTTCCGATTGGCCTGATATACCGGAAGGGACGGAAAGTTTTTCAATACCCACAAGGATGATTATGCAGAAGTATACATTTGTAGGATCGTATACAGCTTCAGACCGGTTACAATTTTTGGCTTATATCCCATATCTTATAAATGATATGGATATGAAAATGAGGATGCGGCATCAGATGGACGGGGATGATTTCATGGATATGGATATGAAAATGGAGATGGAGACTATTGAAGGACTGGGTGATATATCTATTATGGGATTATATACAGTGCATGCAGATTCGTATGATCATCCGACAAAAAGGCTTCTGGCGGGGTTTGGATTGAAAACCCCTACGGGAAAAAACGACGAAAATTATGATTCCGGCAATCGTGTTCACGCTATGATGCAATTGGGAACGGGATCATGGGATCCGTTGTTTCTCATTAATTATATGCGTGAATTTTATCCATTGGTCTTGCAGGGAAATTTGCTCTACCACGTTTCAACGGAGGGAGACGAGGGCTACGAGTTCGGAGACCAAATTTCAATAGATATTATTGCCAGGCATCATGTGAATGATTATATAAGCCCCGGACTGGGATTAAACGGACTCCATACCGGCAGTGACAAGGATGATGATGATAATTTTTCAAGCCCTGAAACTTCCTTGCTGGACAATCCTGACAATACCGGCATCACTGCATTTTATATTACTCCTTCCGTTAATGCGAAAATTCCTAAGACAGGATGCAGCGCCGATCTGAAATTTCAGTATCCATTGTATCAGCATGTGAGAGGTATTCAGCAGGTAGTGGATTGGAGAATACTTGCATCAGTTGGATGGAATTTTTGAGAAGGAGGAAAATATCGCTCATTGAAAAACTCTTAAGTGATTCCAATATTAATACCCACAGGACTTCAGGTTCTGAGGGTGTTTATTTATAAGCAGGGTTGATTTCTCCATGAAACCTTGATACATTCTGTCTTCTGTCTTGAGAAACGAAACCGTTCATTATTGTATTGGTTTGATCAGGGTAAAAATCGATGGAATTATTCCATGGAGAACCCGCCCCTTACCCTCCCGAGAGGGGAATAAGCGAAGTCACCTCTCGGGAGGGTAAGGGGTGGGTAAATCACCAATGAACGCAGAGGTGCAAATGAAATGAAAAAAGATAATTATCCGCGAATAGTAATTGCCGGCACTCATAGCGGTGCCGGGAAAACAACCATTACGTTGGGATTGATGTCTGCGTTGAAGGGAAAGGGGTATTCGGTGCAGGGATTCAAGGCAGGTCCCGATTATATCGATCCTTCACACCATACGGCCATCACAGAAAGATTTTCCCGTAATCTGGACACATGGCTCATGAACAATGATGTATGCCTTGAGTTATTTGAGCATGCTTTCGGCGATGCCGATATTGCCATTATAGAAGGGGTGATGGGATTATTTGACGGCCGCCTGAACGGAACGGAAATGGGAAGTTCTTCATATCTTGCGAAGTTGCTGGATGCGCCGGTAATTCTGGTGATGGACGCGAAGGGCATGTCGAGGAGCGCGGGCGCTATTGCCCTTGGGTTTAAAAAGTTTGACGAGAATCTGGCAATACATGGGATAATTTTAAATAGAGTTGGCAGTGAGCGGCATTATAATTCTCTTAAAAAATCAATAGAAGAAAATAGCGGTATTCCTGTTATTGGATATTTGCCGAAGGATGATGAAATAAAGCTGCCGGAGCGCCACTTGGGGCTTGTGCCCTCTATAGAGCAGGAATTTTCCAAAGCTGTGTATCAGAAAATAGGCGATACAATGTCAAAAACGGTTGATATAAAAAAATTAATTGACATTGCCTTTGCCGCAAACAGGCTTTCTCATTTTCAAAAGACGATATATAGCGGAATTATTGAGAAGTATCCTTTGAGAATAGCGGTTGCCATAGATGAGGCGTTTAACTTTTATTATCATGATAATCTTGATTTATTGGAGGCATACGGCGTTGAACTTGCGTATTTCAGTCCAATGTATGATAAATATGTGCCGGCGGACGTTTCTGCCGTTTATATAGGCGGTGGTTTCCCGGAATTGCATGCCCCTTTGCTTTCGTCAAATACCACTATGAAGGAGTCAATAAGAAAGGCGTATAAGAACGGCGTGGTATTTTACGGTGAGTGCGGCGGAATGATGTATTTGCTTGAGCATATGGTGACTTTTAATAAAAATTCATACGAGATGTGTGGTCTCTTTAAGGGCGGAACAAAAATGGAACAAAAGAGGCAGGGATTAGGATATATTACTGTAAAGGGAATGCACGATAATTTGTTGTGCAGGAAAGACGAAGTGTTCAAGGCTCACGAATTTCATTGGTCATTGTTGCAGAATATTCCCGAAAATACACTTTATGCCTATGAAGTCGGGAAATGTGATGGAGATAAACCAAAATCGGAAGGTTTCTTTACATCGCATGCGCTTTGTTCGTATGTTCACGTCCATTTTGCTTCCGATATGAGATTGTTAAAGCGTTTTCTTGAATCAATAAGAATAATGGCTTCGTCATGATAGTGGAAAATACATTAGCTGTGTGCAATTGACTCCTATTGTGTACAAAATTAAAATTATTTTATCTTCAATTCAGGAAGGATAAAATGGCAGAGGGAATTTTATCAAGAGGCACTATTTTTTCTGCAGCGCCCAGTTTAATTGCCTCTTTAGGCATACCGAAAACGACACAACTCTCTTCATCCTGAGCAATGGTATTTGCCCCGGCTTCTTTCATTTTTAAAAGGCCGTGCGCGCCGTCATCCCCCATTCCTGTCATAATAACCCCGATTGCATTGGCGCCTGCGTATTTTGCAACTGATTCAAATAATACTTCTACAGACGGCCTGTGCCGGCGAACAGGAGGTTCCTGGGTTGTAGTAACGTAATAACGAGCGCCGCTTCTCCTGAGTTCCATATGATAATCTCCCGGTGCGATGAGCGCAATGCCGGGAACAATGCTTTCTCCATCTTTCGCTTCGCTTATACGAATGGAACACAAGGAGTTTAGACGATCTGCGAATGCTTTTGTAAATAATTTGGGCATATGCTGCACAATTAATATGCCCGGGGAATTCGGAGGCATTTGTGTTAATACTTCTTTCAATGCTTCAGTGCCTCCGGTGGAGGCGCCGATGGCAACGATTTTATGGGTAGTTTTAATCAAAGCCTGGGTTTGCACACGTTTTATTTCTGTTTTTTTAACTAATTTTTTTTGAATTTTTATTTTTGCTGATTCTTTTATTTTTTCTGCCAGGACATCTATGACTTCGTTAAGCGAGTTTGATACGTCCAGCGTGGGTTTTGCCACAAAGTCAACTGCGCCAACTTCCAATGCTTTTAATGTGGTTTCACAGCCTGCCTGCGTTAAAGAGCTCACCATGATCACAGGCAGCGGATAATATGCCATTAATCTTTGCAAAAAAGAGATGCCGTCCATTCTTGGCATTTCTACGTCTAAAGTGACAACGTCCGGTTTTAACGCCACTATTTTATCTCTGGCGACAAAAGGGTCAGGCGCGGCTCCGACTACTTCAATGTTCGGATCTTTGCTTAGTCCGGTAGAGAGGATTTTTCTTACTACCGCGGAATCGTCAACAATTAAAACCTTTATTTTATTGCTCAACCCATAATCTCCTTAAAATTATTTTTGATATACCGTCGGAATGACATATTTAAATTTAGTGTTTGTGCCTGCGAGGCTTTCCGAATGGCCAATAAAAAGGTAACCTTCAGGGGTTAAATGTTTATAGTATTTTGAAATTAATTCCGCCTGTGTTTCTTTGTTAAAATAAATCATTACATTTCTGCAAAATATGAAATCAAATTGCCCCTTAAAGGGGAAATTTTTTTCCATAAGATTAAATCTTCTGAATACAATAATTTTTTTCAATACATCCGTTGTCTGGTAGTAGTCTTCGAAGTTGTTTCCGCCTTTTTTAAAATAGGTATGTAATAGTTGAGCGTTTATGTTCTTAAGACGGTCTTTATGATATAATCCTTGTTTTGCCTTTTCCAGTACTCTGGTAGAGAGATCTGTCGCTAATATTTTGACATCCCATGTGTCAGTTTGCTCAATAGTTTCGTTTAAGACCATGGAGAGGCTGTAAGGCTCCTCACCGGTAGAACATCCCGCGCTCCATACCCGTATCTTTTTTTCTTTATTTTTCCTCTTTTTTTCCAATAGAGAGGGAATAAGTTTTTCAGACAGAAAGTTAAAATGAGCAATTTCTCTAAAAAATTCGGTAAGATTCGTTGAAATACAGTCGATCATGTGCATCATTTCTCTTCCGGTAGCGTCTGTTTCGGTAACATATTTGTAGTATTCTTTAAAAGATTTTAAAGAAAGTGTTCGTAAACGCTTTACCAGACGGGATTTTAACAATTCTTTTTTTGCCGGGGAAAGATTGATACCGCTTTCATTATAAATTAATTGCTGGAAAAGTGTAAATTCCTGATCGTTAAGGTCTATTTCCATAGAGTGTTTTTTTTGTAGTAAAAGTAATTGTTTTGGTTCGCGAAAGGAATATCCTTCTTAGCTGGTTTAGGTTTGTAATTCAATTTTTATCAGGTTTATGGTAGTCAGCGACTACCCCACATGGTTTGATGCACATTAAATAGC
>Ga0194113_10011223_pt1 | contig 10618 bp, 10 predicted proteins | sample TA2MahC200mmetaG_FD_146193 | JGI IMG/M metagenome (GOLD analysis project Ga0194113, IMG submission 146193) | Freshwater microbial communities from Lake Tanganyika, Tanzania - TA2015017 Mahale Deep Cast 200m | ecosystem: Environmental > Aquatic > Freshwater > Lake | place: Tanzania: Lake... | reverse complement strand
AATGAAGTCAACAAGGCTCTTTTAAAAAAGGGAATTAAGGCCAAAATCCATGGGCGGGCCAAACACCTTTACTCTTTGTTTAGAAAATTATCTCGGCCAGAGATTAACAAAGAGATCAACAAAGTTTATGACCTGATGGCCTTGCGGATTATCGTCAATACCATTGAGGAGTGTTATATTGCTCTGGGGGTCATTCACTCTTTATACAAGCCCGTTCCTTCAGTCGGGGTGAGGGATTTTATTGCCCAGCCAAAGCCCAACGGTTACCAATCAATTCATACCAATGTTTTTGCCCAAGGAAAGATTGCCGAAATTCAAATCAGAACCAAAAAAATGCACGAGGAAGCAGAAAACGGTATCGCCGCCCACTGGTATTTATCCCAACAGAAGAACAAAGGGAAAATTAAAGACATTCAAGTTGAAAGAGGTTTTTTTGCCCCCACCGAGACGATGAGTTGGGTTAATGAGTTGGTTCGTTGGCAACAAGAGTTGGTTGATTCCCAAGAATTTCTAGACTCTTTAAAATTCGATGCCTTACACCACCGGATTTTTGTTTTTTCACCCAAAGGTGATGTTTTTGACTTACCGGCGGAAGCCACCGCTGTTGATTTTGCCTATGCGGTTCACACCGAGTTGGGGGATCAATGTGCTGGGGCCAAAGTTGACGGCAGAATGGTTTCTTTAGATTTTCATTTAAAAAGCGGTCAGATGGTTGAGATTTTAACCAACAAAAGCAAAAAGAGACCTTCTTCTGGTTGGTTGGATTTTGTCGTCACCCAAACAGCCAAACGGAAAATTGCAAAAAGTCTGCGTAAAGGATAAAATTTAACTCATCATGGAAAGAATTTTAACTACCCAAACCGTTAAAAAAATTGGCCAAAAGGTTAAACTCTGTGGTTGGGTGAGTAACCGGCGTGATCATGGCCAGCTGGTTTTTATTGATTTGCGCGATCGATCAGGGATTGTCCAGCTTGTGGGTGATCGTCAATTAGGCGAGCTTCGATCAGAATCTGTGATAGAGGTCATTGGGGAGGTAAAAAAACGCCCCGCCCAGATGATCAATAAAAAAATTCCCACCGGTGAAGTGGAGGTGGCAGCAGAAAAAATGATCATTTTGGCGAAAGCCAAAGAGCTACCTTTTTCTTTAGAGACCAGTGGTTATGAGGTTAACGAGGAGCTTCGTTTGAAATATCGCTATTTGGATTTACGGCGAGAACGGATGTTGAAAAATCTGGAGTTACGTCACCAGATGGTAAAGTTTATTCGAGACTATCTTGACGAACGCGGTTTTATTGAGGTTGAGACGCCAATTTTATCCAAAGCCACCCCCGAAGGCGCGAGGGATTTTCTTGTTCCCTCCAGACTTCAGCCAGGGAAGTTTTATGCCTTGCCTCAATCACCCCAACAGTATAAACAGCTGTTGATGGTCGCTGGCCTGGAGAAATATTATCAGATAGCCCGTTGTTTCCGTGATGAAGACCCACGGGCTGATCGGGCTTATGGGGAGTTTACCCAGTTGGATTTGGAGATGTCTTTTGTTGACCAAGAAGAGATCTTTGTCTTAATTGAGAATTTATACAAGGGGATCACGGAAAAAATCTTGGGTAAAAAAGTTTACCAGTTTCCCTTCCCCCGGTTGAGCTGGGAAAAGGTCATGAAGGAATATGGAACCGATAAGCCTGATTTACGACCGGATAAAAAAGACAAAAATTGTTTAGCCTTTTGTTTTATTAAAGACTTTCCCTTGTTTGAGTGGAAGGAAAAGGAAAAACGCTGGGATTCAATGCATCACCCCTTTACGCGGCCTAAAGAAGAAGATTTACCTTTGTTAGATAAAGATCCTGGTAAGGTTCATTCCTATCAGCATGATTTAGTTTTAAACGGCTATGAAGTTGGCGGCGGGAGTTTAAGAATTTCTGATCCCAAAGTTCAAGAAAAAGTCTTTGCGATTTTAGGTCACAGTCAAAAAGCAATTCATCAAAAATTTGGACACCTCCTTGAAGCTTTTCAGTATGGGGTGCCGCCTCATGGGGGAATTGCGCCGGGGATTGACCGCTTCTTAAAGGTGGTTTTAGACGAACCGTCGCTCCGGGAAGTCATGGCTTTCCCGATGACTTCTGGTGGACAAACTTCAGTCATGGAGGCTCCTTCTGAAGTCGAGGAAGAACAGTTAAAGGAGTTAAAGATCATCCTTAAACCATCAAGAGATAAAAATGCCTCCCCCAAAAAAAGATAGACAGATTTTAATCTTGAAAATCAAAAGAGGCTTTCTTTTGGCTTTCTGTTTTCTTTTCTTTTTTATCCCCTCACAAAATTGGTATTCAGTGGTCCAGGCTAATCCTCAACCATCACCGTTGCAAAAATTAGATTTTGGAATACCGCTGGTGGCTAATTACCCGGTGAATTTGGGCCAAAGCCACCGCCCAGATTTAACCGCTCATGCCTTTATCGTTATTGATTATCAGTCGATGGCTTTATTAACCGGACGTAATGAAAATTTAAGGGTTTTGCCGGCCTCAACGGTCAAAATTATGACCGCTTTGGTAGCCTTAGACCACTATTCTTTAGATGAGGTTTTAACTGTTGGGGAAGTTAAGGAGAATGGTCAATCGATGGATTTGATTAAAGGAGAGAAGATGACGGTGAGAAATTTACTTTATGGTTTGTTGGTGGCTTCAGCCAATGACGCCGCTTTGGTTTTGGCTCAAAATTATCCTGGGGGCGAAAAGTTTTTTGTTGAAGCTATGAATCAAAAAGCCCAAGAGTTAAATTTAACCCATACTTACTTTGCCAACCCCACCGGTTTGGATAGTGACCCTCAGGATAATCTTTTAACTGACTTTTCTTATTCCACCGCCTTGGATTTGGCTCGTTTGGCAGCCGTGACCGTGGAAGATGAGTTTTTATCAAAAATCTTTTCAACAAACACCATCACGGTTAATGATGTTGAAGGGAAAATGGTTCATAAGCTGGACAATATTAATCAACTTTTATCTCAAGTCCCAGGGATGAAGGGAGTTAAAACTGGCTGGACCGAAGAGGCCGGTGAGTGTCTAGTTGGTTATATGGAAGAGGATGGCCATGGGATTATCACCGTTGTTTTGGGCAGTCAAGATCGTTTTGGCGAAACGGTGAAATTAAAAAACTGGGTGTTTGAGAATTTCCGTTGGATAGAGATTACTCCGTCCATTTAGGATCAACGGCGGGGACAAAGCCAATAAAATTATTGTCACCTTCAAAGACGAAGATCGGTTGCAAGAAATGTTGGGGTTGTTCGGCGTCAAAATAGGCCAAGGTTATCTTTCTGATGATAATTTCCCCTTTTTCATTTTGCCCTAAATTGGCAACATAAATTTTCCCACCTTGGACTTCCTGCCAGGCAGTTTGAATATTTTTTAAAGGATAGGTAGCCGAGGTTTCTCTTTCGAGCGGATAATAATGATAGTTAACTTCGATGAGTCTTTTGCCTAAAGTTTTAACGCCAGCAAAGAGAAAAGAGACTAAAGAATTTCTGGGATTAGGCGGCAGAATTTTTAAGCCATCCAAGTCGGCTCGAAAAAGATTGGCCCTGACAAAATCAGCTTCAGATAAAGAGGAAACTGGCAAAAGATTATTCGGTGGTGAAAATTTAAGGTAAACAAATTCAGCACTGCCAGTGGCCAAATCAGCTGGTAATAATCCCTGGCTGGATAAAAAATTTTTAGCTTCTTGAGCCGCTTGTTGGTTCGTTGGCAGGTCTTTACTGTTGATGACCTCTTGATCATTTTCATAAGCGTAGCGCATTTGAAAATTGCCGTTGTTAATATCAATGTCCAATGCTGTTGGTGGGTTAGCCTGATTTTGCCAACGATAGATTTTCTCTGAAATTTGTTGCGGTTCTCCCTCAAAGCCTAGTCTTTGAGCTTGTTGATCAGCTCTTTCCAGTCCCAAAAGATTAGGCCCTTCTTTCGGAATGAAAAAAACACGGACAACTTCTGTGAATTTTGGTAAACCTCCTTGGATTGTTTCCAAGCGGAAGGTCAACTTAAGGTCAGGGTTTTTACTTTCCGGGAAATTGATTAAGGGAAGTTTACCAAAGCTAACTGTTGGTGGTGGTGGCGGTGGGGGGTTAATTTTCTGCCAGACAGTAGTGATGATTTTAAAAGTAATTCTTAAAAAAATGATGGCCACTAAGGCAATGGCTCCAATTTTTAACAAGCGTCGTGTCCAATAAGCAGTCTGAGTTAAAGTTGGCATGGCAGGCTTCTTTGAGTATAGAATTTCACTATGTTAAAATCAAGGCTGTGATGAAAGAAATTCGCACCAGGTTTGCTCCCAGTCCTACCGGCCTTCTTCATGTGGGCGGTGTTTATACGGCGCTTTTCAGCTATTCTTTTGCCAAAAAAAACAAAGGGAAATTTATCTTAAGAATTGAGGATACCGATATGAAACGCCATGTGGTGGGGGCAGAAAAAGTCATTACCGATGGCCTTAAGTGGTTGGGGTTGAATTATGATGAAGGTCCCTATCATCAATCAGAGAGGCTAAAAGAATATCAACAATATGCCCAACAGCTGATTGATAAAAAATTGGCCTATGAAAAAGAAGGAGCGATTTGGTTTAAAGTTCCTTCAGGTAAAACTTCTTGGCACGATTTAGTCAGAGGAAAAATTGAATTTGAAAATAGTCAAATCAAAGATTTTGTCATCTTAAAATCAGACAAATACCCTTCTTTTAATTTTGCCGTGACCATTGACGATTGGTTGATGAAAATTTCTCCTGTTATTCGGGCTGAGGAGCATATTTCCAATACGCCAAGACAAATAATGATTTATCAAGCCCTAGAGGTTGAAATTCCCCAATTTGCTCATTTGCCTTTATTGCGTAATCCTGATCATTCGAAAATCTCCAAAAGGAAAGATCCGGTAGCTATTTCCTGGTATAAAGAACAAGGTTATTTACCGGAAGCCTTGATTAATTTTTTATGTTTACTAGGTTGGTCACACCCAAAAGGGAAAGATATTTTTTCTATTGAAGAGTTTATCCAAAACTTCTCTTTTGAGAGAATTTCCAAATCAGCCCCAATTTTTGACTTTAAAAAACTGGACTGGATAAACGGGCTGTATATTAGGCAAAAAAAAGATGCAGAGTTATTAAAATTATTAAAACCTTTTACTCCTAAGGGAATGAATGATGATTTGATTGGAAAAACTATTCCTTTGATCAAAGAGAGATTAGTAAAATTATCTGATTATTCGGCTTTGGTTGACTTTCTTGTTAAACAACCAGAGATTGATAAAAAACTTTTATTTAAAAAAGCCGAAAAAGATAAAGATTTAATTAAAAAACAACTGGAGGTAATTTTAAAGGAGTTAGAAGAAGTTAAATGGGAAGCTTCAAAATTGGAAACATTATTTAGAAAAATAGCCCAAACGCAAAACTTTCACCTGGGAAAATTTTTTATGGCGGTGAGAATTATTTTAACCGGTAAGATTGCCACTCCACCTCTTTTTGAAACGATGGAAGTTTTGGGGGAAAAGGTAACAAAACAAAGGTTAGAAAAAGCCCTCAAAAGTCTTAAATGAAAAAAATTTTTGGGTTGGTTTTTTTACTTTTTTTAGCAACCAGGTTTTTCTTTTTAGCTAATTTCCCCTTTTTTTATGATTCACCGGAATATTTACGCGAATCTCTTTCGGGAAGTTTTTTTAAATCTTTATCTTCTTCCCATGAAGTGGTTCATCCGGCCTGGCTTTTTTTAACACAAATTTCCCAAAGGATAATCAGCCAGTCCACAAATTGGGAGTTAAGTTTAATTTCTGCTATTTTTGGTCTAGTTAGCCTAATCGCTTTTTATTTTTTAATTAAGAGAAACTTTAATGAGAAAATAGCTTTATTGTCCTCAATCCCTTTAATTTTTTTCCCTCATTTATGGTTGATTCAAACGAATGTTTTACATGAATCGTTAGATCAGGGATTGTTTCTTTTAAGTTTATTGTTTTTTGATTTTTTCCTGACTAAGAAAAAATTTCCCTGGTTTTTATCATCGCTTCTTTTTTTAAGCTTGGCGATTTTTAATTTTGTCGGTCTTTTACTTTGGGCACCAGTTTTTATCGGTTTAACAATCCTAAGGTCTAAAAAAATTAATTGGAGAAACATAGTTTGGGGATTTTGGTTAATAATTTTGAGTTTTGGCTTGGCCTTAGGTGGTTTGTTTTACTTAAATGCTCCTTTAAAAGTTTTACTTTTTAATTACGGCGGGGGAGGAATTTTTGCTGGCTGGAGTTTTTTAGATATCTTAAGGATATTAAGGAATGATGTTTTAATTTTATTCCATGGCTATTCTTTGGCCGCCATTCTAGGATTAATTTTTGGTGGTTATTTTTTATTTAAAAAGAAAAATTGGCCTTTGATAATTTTTCTTCTCTCATTTTTTATTCCGTTTCTCATCACCGGTAAATTTTGGTATGGGGGATTGTTTGGCCGTTATTCATCTTTGGTTGCCTATCCTTTGGCTTTGCTTTTGGCAACGGTACCTTGGCGGAAAATCTATGGATTTTTAATCGTCATTTTATTCTTAAGTTTCCTGCCGACTTTTTGGGTTTATCAAAAAACGCCTGTGTCCCAAATTGAAGCTGGTTTAATTGACCAAATCAGTCTAAAAAAAGAGGATTTACTGATTCTTTCCGACTACCAAAGGCCACAGCTGACCGATGAAAACGCTCTTTATCTGGGCGGTGATCAAAAGCAGCAAAAAGTTATTGAAGAAAAAATCAAGGAGAAATTAAACAAGGGAGAAAAAGTCTTTATTTCTCAACAAGCGATGACCTTTCCTTATTGGCAGTATGACGGGCAGCAAATTCACATTATTTCCAAAGGAGATCAAAACAAGGCCCAGCTAAAAGAATTTTTAAGCGATAAAAAGTTAACCCCGGTGGTTGACAATCCTCAATATCCGCTTTTGACAATTTATCAGTTGAGCTTGTAGATGGTGTAGTTCAAAAAAGAAGCAAAAGAAACCCATAAAAGGTAGGGGATGAGAAGAAAACCGGCAGCTTTGTTGATTTTGAAAAATTTAAGAATCATTAACAAGATGAAAAACCAGAGAATGATGATTTCGATAAAAGCCCAAAACGGCGATTGAAATTTAAAAAAGAAAAAGGACCAGGCAATATTTAAAACAAGTTGGATCGAAAAAATTGACAAAGCTGTTTTAACTCCCTTTGTTTTTAAACCTTTTTTCCAAATCAGAAATAAAGAAATCCCCATCAAGATAAAAAGAATGGTCCAGACCGGAGCAAAAAGCCAATTGGGCGGGTTAAAAGAAGGTTTGTTTAACGTAGCATACCAGGTGGGAATAGAAGGGTTGGTAAAAGCCGAACCAATAAAACCAGCGAAAAGACAGATGAGAATCGAGATGAGAAGTTTCCAGAAATTAGCAATCTTCATAAGCCTATTATAAATCTTTTCAAAAAGTTTGTCTAATTGCCAATCTTTTAACTGTCTTTTTTCTCTCTCAACCATCCTTTAGATTCTATCACAAGAAGCAATAATGAAAAACCTAAGCTGGGAGTCTTCAACTATGTTACGATTTTTTATCGGGGAATTTTAAACTAATAATCTTCAATTTTAACTTCTTTGGGGAATAATAACTGAAAAGGATAGCCAACATAATTCCTAGTTATTTTTCCGCAATCCATTTTTTTCAAAAAGTTAATCATCTCTTTAGTAATTTCTGCTGGCTTTTGATTAGCGAATTTTCCATCGTATTCAATTTCTATAAAATCACCTAAACCTTTTATTGAATCTATAGCAATTTCATAATCTTGATACTTATACAATTTTCTTTTTTTATCAACAACGACAACCTCTTTCATGTTTAAAGAACTAAAAATTTTTTCTAATTGTTTTAAATCTTCAATTGGGGTTTGGTATTCATCACAAAAATGGCTTTTGCCATTCTTATCATAATGCCAATTTTTATAATTAACGGAGTATTTACCAGAAGAATTCCTCAATCTTAACCATTCGGCAACTGGTCTTGGTTTAATGAAATTTCTGTGAGCTGGAGAAAAATACTTATCTATTTGATGCTCTTCGCCAATGAATTGAGCATTTTTATTAAGGAAAGAAACTAATTTTTTACTATTTTCAACTTGGACTTGAATTTCAATTTCTTTATCTTCTTTATTGTTCATAGAGACATTTTAACATAATCTTTCTGAGCCTAGCTGGGAGACTGGGATTCGAACTTCTTTATTGAGATATTGAAGCATTTTGGAAGATGATGCTATATAAAAGCGCATCTTCGGCCATTCTTTTTTTATTTTGTTTTTTGAGGTTTTCCAGACGATCTAGGAATTTAATCAAATAAGATTTCAAACTTTTTTTATCAAGCTTTGACTTTTTCTTTAGAGCTTCTTGAAGAAATCTTGCTGCCATTTTGTCTGAACCCCTGAAATAACCTAGGGCAATACGTTTTAAATCCATAGCCAAATCGCCTAATATCTGTTTATTATTCATAATAATTCTTTAAAAAAATATTTTGCTAAATCTTCAAACCGTTTCCTTATTTTTTGATCTTGAATCTCATTACTGTTATTTTTATCTTTGGGTCTGATATTGATAAAGGAATTACAATCGATTATTTTTGTTTCAATATCGATTCCTCCGCCCCAAAGATTGCTTTGCTGTGAACCTTTATTTAATAAAATCTTTTCAGAATCAAAATGCCTATCAGCTCCAGCCGAGCAAATTTTAAGCTCAACATCAATTACAGTTTTAATATAGACATCAAATAATTCTCTTAATTTTTTGATTTCTTCTTTGGTAAAAGGTCCTGCCTTAGTGACAATCATTTAATTTTTGCTTTTTAATGATTTAGCTGCCCAGCCTCGATTCGAACGAGGATTAGATGGTTCAGAGCCATCTGGCCTACCATTAGCCGACCGGGCAATGATATAAGAATTTTACCAAACTTTACCCAAAATTACTATCTAGAAACAAGGAAAATTTTGTGCTAAGCTAGGTATATGAGAATGATGAGGTGGTTGATCCCAACTTTTATTATTTTAGCAGGGGGAGTTTTGATTTTATCTGGCCGAAGTTTTCTTAAGCAGTCTTCTTGTGGTTGTGGTCCGCCCAAGACTGAAGAAACTGGAGAATACAGTTTTAGTGATGAACAGGCGATTTTTAATAATCAGCCGGTTGATTATAGACTGGCAGAGTTAACTCCAAGCCCAGAGTCTTTGGCGGCACAAGAAGGCGCCGTTTTAGGGGCGACGACTGATGAGCGATGGATTGAGATTGATCTTTCTGAACAGAAATTAAGGGCTTATGAAGGGAATAATATTGCCTATGAATTTTTAATCTCCTCAGGCAAGTTTGCTCCCACACCAACCGGTGAATTTCGTGTCTGGATTAAGTTGAAATACACCAAGATGGAAGGGGGGAGAAAAGAAGATAATACCTATTATTATTTGACTAACGTTCCTTATGTCCAATATTTTTACAAAGGTTATGGTATTCATGGGGCTTACTGGCATAATAATTTTGGCCAGCCGATGAGTCATGGTTGTATCAACATGGCCATTCCTGATGCCGAGAAGCTTTTTTATTGGAGCTCACCGCCTTTGCCTCAGGGGAGGTCCGTTGCCTATTCTTCTAAAGAAGGCCCCGGAACAAGAGTCGTTATCCACGATTGACAATTAGCAGTGATTATGTTAGACTGCTAAAAGAAAGAATTTTTTATGCCAATTTTATTGGATTCAAGCAAAGAAAAGATTTTACCCCTGGTGGCCATTCGTGAAGGCGTTGTTTTTCCCCATACGGAAACGATTTTGACTTTCGGTCGTCCCAAATCCATTGCCGCCGTTGAAGCTGCTTACAAGACTGATCAACTGGTGGCTTTTTTTAGCCAAAAAAACAACCGTTTGGCTGACCCCGGACAAAATGAACTTTATCAGCTAGGGACTTTGGCCAAGATTGAACGTCTTTTATCTATCGGTAAGGTTGGCTTAAATGCCTGGGTCAAAGGTTTAAGACGGGTTAAATTGGAATCAATCGAAGCCCAAAGGCCCTTTTTAGTTGGCAAGGTGATTGAGATTCCTGAGATTATCGATGACTCTCAAGAAGTTAAAATTTTAGCCAAAAGTGTTATGGAGACCTTTCAAAAGATGATCAACTTAGGCAAAGGTTTTGATCTTTTAACCATTATGAAGTTAATGGAAGCCGGTCCTCCTAATGAGTTGGCTGACCAAATTGCTTACATCCTCGACTTGCCTTCTTCAGAAAAACAAAAACTTTTAGAAACTTTGTCAGCCAGAGAAAGACTAACCAAAGCCTTTCAGCTTTTAAACAACGAAATTAAAGTTCTTCAACTAGAGCGAGACATTGATTCTAAAACCCAAACCCGTTTTGACAAATCGATGAAAGAGGCGGTTTTGCGGGAAAGAAAAAGAGCCATTGAAGAAGAGTTGGGCGATTTAGGCAGTGAGGATAATGAAATTAAAGAATTGGAACAAAAGATTAAAAAGGCCCAAATGCCTCAGGCGGTAGCCCAGAAAGCTCAAAAAGAATTAAAAAGATTGGCCTCTTTGAATCCGGCCCACCCTGAATTCGGTTACATCAGGACCTATCTTGA
>Ga0194113_10011220_pt1 | contig 10619 bp, 4 predicted proteins | sample TA2MahC200mmetaG_FD_146193 | JGI IMG/M metagenome (GOLD analysis project Ga0194113, IMG submission 146193) | Freshwater microbial communities from Lake Tanganyika, Tanzania - TA2015017 Mahale Deep Cast 200m | ecosystem: Environmental > Aquatic > Freshwater > Lake | place: Tanzania: Lake... | reverse complement strand
CGACCCGCAGCACACTCCCGGCAATGGAGGCCAGGGCGGTCGTGATCGGCTGGGTTGTCACGGGCAGATAGCCGACCCAGTTCCAGCCTGAATGCAGCGCCAGTGTGGTGGTCGGCGGGACGGTGAGGCCCTGTACCAGCAGATTGACACTGGACGTTCCGGTAATATGTACCCAGTAGCCCAGGTCGGCGTGCAGCTCAGTCAGGGTCGTGTAGGTGACAGGCAGGCTGGGAGCCCAGACGCCCTTCTCACCCAGCGCGCGGTCGTAGCGGCCTTCTATGGAGCTGAACACCCGGGGCACGAGTGGCACCGGCGGCTCCAGATTAAAGGAAAGCAGCGTCCAATTCTGCGGTTCGAGTAGAATGGATTGCCCCTCGACCGGGCCGGCCGCCAGGTTTACCGTATGGCCCGCCTTATCGTCGTGCCAGTAGAACGACGGGGTTGCCACGGTTGGGGCGCCGTTGACACGAAACTCGACCAGTTCGCCATCTTTCATGCCGGGGACTGGCGGGCTGGTCGTGGTATCCCTGCCGAAGACGCGCAACACATAGGCCCCGGTGTCAGAGACGATGGCGCAGCCGACCGTGTCGCCGGCCGTAATCGCCTGGACGACTGTGCCCACTGCGGCAGGGACGCCGTTCACGGTGATCGATCCGTAGGCCTCGCAAAAGTAGGGAGAGCGGGTCACGGCGCAGTCGGCCAACGCGCTTGTCGCCGTTTCCTCTTCCAGTGCGATCTCGTTGACGAATGCACCCGTCTCCGCGCCCAGCCGGACGATGCCGACCGTCAGGCGGCCGTCGTCGGTGTAGGCAGCCAGCGGCACGGCCAGACTGGTGCTGTAGACCTGCCCGCTGACTAAGTTGAAGCTCGGTCCGGCGTCCGCAGCGTCGAACTGCGCCTTCTGGACGACGGCTGCGCCGGAGACCTGGTAGAAGGTCAGGTGGACCCGGTAGCGTTTGCTCGCGCTCAGGCCGTCGAAGCGATAATGCAGCGTGGCGTCATTCTGGTTGACGCGCACGCTCTGGTAGGGCAGCGTACCCCACGGCTGCGGCGTCGGCGCAGTCCCTTCCAGCCAGCCGTAGCCGCGCCGGTCGGGGTAGGCTGGGTCGTTGACCCCGCCCGCGTCGGCATAACGATAGTCTACGTCGTGCAGCCAGACTTCGTTCACCACGGCGCCGTTCATCCCCGCGGCCTCGACGCTGACGCTGATGGTGCGATCGGCGTAGAGCGCAGGATCGAGGCGCAGCGAGAGGGTGTGGCTGAGCGCATCCCCCAGGTCGAGTGGCCCCGCTACCTGGTTGCTGTCCACCTTGACCAACTCCTGGCGTCCCACGCGGTCGCACTCGTAGAGGGTCAGGTCGAGGTGGTAGAAGTGGCCGGGCAGCAGATCGTCAAAGCGGTAGACGACGCGGCCGCCGGGATCGCGGCGATAGCTCTGATAGGCTGCTGATCCGCATTGGCCGGTGACATCGGCCAGACCCTCGTCCACGACGCCATAGCCCCGAGACGGCGTGTAGGTCGGCTCGGTCTCCGGTCGGCCGCTGTCGAGCATGATCGGCCCGTGGAAGCCGACGTAGACGTCGAGCCAGCGGTCGTTGTTGCCCTCGTTCGCTTCATTGACCTGATGATCGCGGTCGGCGCGGACGAAGAGACGGTGCAGGCCAGGCGCGGGAAGCAGCCAGGTGAACGAGATCGTATCGGTCGCGCCGCCGGGTAGGGGCGGACGGCCGTCCGCCCCCACGATCACGCCACCCGCCTCGGGGTTGCCATCGTAGAGTGCGATCGTCTGCGTTCCGGCGGTTGTCTGGCCGGCGTTCTGCAGTGTCACCGTCACCGTCACCGTTTCGTCGGTGGTCGGTTCGTCGTCCGATAGGGCGATAGCGGGGATGCTGAGATCAGGCCGCGTGCGGATATTGATCGTTGCCGTCACCACGTTGTTGTTTTCGTTGCTCTCGGCCACGCGGTTGGAGAGATCCACGATGACGCGGATGGGAACCGTGCCGGTGAAGCCCAACGTATTCCACTGCAGGGGCACGGTCGCCGCGCCCGTGACCGTCACATTGTCCACGAACGCGCTGCCGATGTACCAGGGCGTCGCATCTGTTCCGCCCGTAGGCGCTGCGTAGAAAGACGCAGTCAGGGGACCCGTATCCAGTGTGCCGTCGTTGTGGATCGTGGCGTTGATGATGATGATGTCGCCTTCGACAGGGGCGCCCATGGGCGCCGCCAGTCTGTCTGGCGCCAACGCCGTCGGGCTGCGAAGTGGAAGGCCGGTGAACCGGCCTGGCGCGGCGGCTAGGCCAGCCGGTCGAGACCGGCTTGCATTTCGTAGACCGGTCGCTTCAGCGCCGGGCGGACTGGCTTGACGAGACGCGTCCGCCTGAACCGCGACCGCCCCACCAAACGTCACATCCCCCGCGCCGATGCTGGCGTCCGGCTGCCCGACCGGCGTCGCGGTAAAGCCGGTCAGATCGAGCGTAGCGAACGGGGCCAGGTAGAAGCGGATGGGCACGTCCACCGGATCCGGCTTGCTGGCCAGATACGCGTTGGCCGCCGCGGCCAGGTTGCCGGTGGTCAGGGCGGCGGGATAGGCCGGCGAGCCGGTGTACGTCCAATCCACCGAACCGTCGCCGCCCACGTCCACGCCGACCGCCAGTGGGCTGGTGCCGTCGCTGACGGTGAAGCTGGCCGCCACGTTGCTGTACCCCTGCGGCCGGACGGGCAGACGGATGGCGCGGGTCTTGCTGCCAGTCGGCGTGACCTGCAGGTTGGTGAGGAGCACCTGACCGGCGCGATCCAGGTAAACGCGGATGGGCACGTCCAGATAGCCCGTGGTGGGCGCGCCATGGCTGACCCAGTAGGCGTTGAAGAAGGCCGCCAGGTTGGGGCTGATGTACTCGCCGCCATTGCCCACCGTGCCGTTCCAGGAATCGCTGCCGGTGTTGCCCACGTCGAGCGCAAACCAGGCGTTGCTCGACAAGTCGCTGACCAACGCTTGCAGCGTGACCGAGGTGAAGAGGCCGGCCGGCACGCGCAGCGTCGTGACCTGGTTGGCCGCGCCGCCCCAGTTGAGCTTGCGGCCGTATTGCACCTGGTAGGTGTGGTCGCCGGATTCGGGCAGGTTGAGGCGGGCGCGGTCGTAGGGCGCGGATTCAACTTGCTCAACGATGTAGCAGTCGAGTTTTTGCTGGGTCCCCGAAGGGTTGGTTGCTCCAATAACTGATTCGCAATACTTTGTGTGGATACGTCCATTACTCCCGTTACCTCCGTAGAACTCCCACCCATTTGGCTCGTTAGTATTGATCCCTCGTGCTCCCCCTAGGGTCTGAACTTGATTGTCTTGCCTATTGATGGCCGCGCCCACAATGTATATCGCGCCGCCGCCACCGCCGCCACCGCCACCGGTCCAGTTGTAGGTGTTTCCGCCGCCTTGTCCGTTCGCAGCTACTGCACCTGTGATCTGGATTTGCCTTCCATACAGAACTACAATGCCGCCACCCGATCCACCCGATGGGGCGGTTCCAGGGGCATTGCTGTCCGCATCAGCTCCCCCTCCGCCTCCACCAGACCCCAAAAACATCAAAGACAGATTGTCAGGCCCACCGGGACCAGTACTGTCTTGAGCCTGATGAGGATGTTCTCGGTCATAACCCCCATTTCCCCCCGTGCCTTGGTATGAACCGCCACCACCGCCATGACCAACACAACCAGTGTTCGGGTAATAGTCTCCCTCGCCGCCGCCACCGGCAGCACCGTTTGCAGGCCATGTTCGCCCACCTGATCCTCCCGTGCCTTCCCCCTGGCATCCTACTTGCCCATTGGTTGAGCCGCGAACTCCACCGCATCCGCCTCTGAAACCATATCCGCTTGCATTCACAGCGCCGGTGATATTCATTGTCCCGTTGCATTGAACCGCGAGAATTCCTCCCCATGTACCATTCCAACCAGATATCGGCGTCACCGTCCCGCTGATCGGGCAATTGGTGTACTGTGGTACGCGCTGGATCTGCGCATGATTGTTGCCTCCGCTGGCATAGTTGCATTGTAGTGGCTTTGCAAGTTGGATATCTGCTGTGCCTCCAGCGTAGTCCGATACAGCCTTGTTCAACTCCCAACATCCTGCACCTGTCCCTTGTGTCTGGTGGATCAATACAACGTCGCCAGGGTTGATACGCCAACCATAGTAGACATCGGTTACATTGATGGAATAGACGCCAACGCTTCCGTTATTGGCAATAGCGACGCCGACACCATTGTTATTATCCAGATTGCCGCTCGAGGGCATCACGCCGTCACGGCCGTCGCCAAACATATCGTAGGATGCCGTTCCCTGTCCAAACGATGTAGCGTATTTGCCCACCCCTTTCAGCGTGCCGTAGTCCTGGCTCCACACCTTCACCGGGTGTAAAGTGGCAGGATCAGGCCTCAGGGTGTGCGTGAACTCTACCCACTGACCCTGTGTGTCGGAAACGGGCGCGGGCCAGTCCAGCGGCCGCTGCATCGCGCCAACCGGCGTATCCGCCGCCGCGGCCGTCACCGTGCCGCTCACGTGCACCGTCCGCTCCCGTGCGTCCGGGTCGCTGGTGCGGATAGTGATATCGCCGATGTACGGGCCGACGGGCAGGCTCGCGGTGTTCAGCGCCATCTCGTAGGTCGTCATGTCGGCTATGCCCACGCGGCGGCTGCCGGTCTGCGAGACGGTCAGCCCCGCGGGCGCGCTGACGTAGGTCAGCAGGTCGAGCGCGCCGGTGTTGGCGAAGGTGAAGCTGCGCTTGAGGAGCGTGCCCTGGGGGACGGCGCCGAAATCCCAAGTTTCGTCCGCGGTCGCCATGATGAAGGTCGGCTCCGCTTCGGGCAGGAACAGGTTGAGCGGCCGTGCGGCAGTGTCAATGATGTTGTTCTCGCTGTCCGTCCAGTGCGCGATCAGGATATTGCTCTTGGCCGGGTCGTAAGGCTGCGAGAACTGGCTCGTGCTCCATTCCACGTCTACCAGGTTCGGGCCGGGCTGCACGTCCAACGTGCGCGTGAGATGCAGCACGCGGGCGCCGTCGGTCAGGAAATCCAGGTAAACCTGGCTGCCCAGGATCGGCGCGGGATGGGGGCTGTTGAGCAGCAGCGTCATCTGGTTCGGCGCGGTTGTCGTGACCGCGGCATGGGTGCGGATGGCAAACTCGAGCGGCTTGAGCATCTGCCCGCTGAACGGCGCCAGGCTTTGCCCAAGCGCGGCGAGTTTGACCGGCGTTACGAATTGGGTATTGCCGTGCGGATCGTTGTAGCTCACCACGATGACCGGCTCGGTGTAGCTGGCCGGGTCGTTCGGGTCAGTGTTGATGGTGTAGCGCAGCGTGTCGCGCGGACTGAGCGCGGTCACTGTGAACCAGTTGCTGGCGGCCAGGGTGCCGGTGTTGAACCCGATCTGCAAGCCGTCGCGGACGGTCAGCGGGAGCGGCGCGTGGTAGCTGCCGCCCAGGTCGAGCGTCCCCGTGCCGCCCGCGCCGTCTGTCCACGTCATGGCAGCGCTGCCCGCGCCGACGGCGCCCGCGTTGGACACGGTGAAGGTGAACGTGTGGTCGGAGCCGGTGTAGTTGCCGGTCGTGTAAGGCCGCGCGGTGCTGCCGCTCCAGCTGGACAGCGTCGGCGGCTGGATCAGGCTGCCGACGGCGACGTGCCGGCCGGGCCGGACGCGGCCGTTGCCGCCCACGACGTTGTCGTTCACGGTGGTCGTGGCGTCCGGCGAGTACATCGTCGCCTGCACGTTGTAGGCGTCGAAGGTGCCGCTGTTTTCCAGCGCCAGCGTTACCGTGACCTGGTTGCCCGCCCGCGTAGCGACGTAACCGGCGAGGATCTCCGGGTTGGGATGGCTGGCCGCATCGTCTTTGTCCGTGCCGTAGCGCAGCTCCACGCGATCCTGGTAGCCGTCGCGGTCGCTGTCGCGGCTCATTCGGATCAACATGGCCTGGCCCGCCTCCGCCGGCAGATCGCGCAGCGGCAGGTCGGCGGCGTCGGGCTGCGTCGAGTAAATGTTCCACCATTCCAGGTTGGACAGGAAGTGCTCGTGGAAGACCGGCGGGCTGGCGCCGCTGAACTCCGGCGTCCACAGGCTGTTCAGCAGGCCGTCGGCGTCGTAGCCCGCGGGGAAGTAGCGCGTCAGCACCTCCTGCACGCTTTCAGCCCCCCAGGTCGGGATGACGTACATATCCACGTTCTCGTCGCCGTCCTCCACTCCATCCTCGATATAGATGGTCATGCCGCCGGTGATGGCGTTCTGGTAGAACAGTTCGTCGGCGCCGTAGCTATAGTCTTCGACCACGATGCGCAGCCTGCCGCCCGTATCCATCGCCTTCATCTGGTCGAGGGTCAGGGCGATCGGGTTCGAGTGGATGTTGATCGGCGCGCTGTTGGGGAAGAGGTTTTCCAGCTTGCCGTTGGGGAACTGCTGCCAGGCGGGATAGGAGCTGATCAGCTCGTCGTTCAGGTAAACGTTGAAGATCAGGCCGGTCAACTCGCGGGCATACTCCGTGCCGGTGTTCCGGATCGTGTAGGTGAAAACCAGGGTGGCGGCGCGGCTGGAATCCACCGCCCAGGCCGTGCTCCAGTTTTCGCCCGTGGTGAAGCCGTTCTGCTCGGTCAGCGCATGTTCTTCGTATTCCTCGTTCGTCACCGTCTGCGCGCCGCCCCACGACTTGCCGTTGGCGCGCGTCTCGGTGATGCGCGGCGCGAGGATCGCGTTGGCGACGTTCGCCAGCCCGCGATCCAGGACGGCGGTCTGGCGATCCATCGAGAGCGACATGGCGTGGAACCCTTGCGCCATCGCTTGCCCCTGCTGGCCGATCGCGTATTGCAGCCCGCTCACCGCGCCGACCATGGACTCGCTATCGGGGTCGGCCTCGAAGTTGTTCTGCTGGATCTGCGTCACCGAGTTGTCGTTGTAGGTGACTTGAACCTGTGTCTCATCCTTGTTGAGGCCCAGGAGGTTCTTGACCGGTTCTTCCAATAGCTTGCCGGCCACAGCGCCGGCCAGACTGCACAGCGGAATCGCGACCGCGCCGACGCCCGTCAGCCCGCAGATTACGCCGCCGGCGATGGAGCCGATGTTCTGGCCTGACAGCTCGGGAATGTCGTTGGTTGCCTTGAGGGCGCGCTTGGCTACTGTGTTGAAGCTGGGCTTGCGTCCCGCGACGCCGGCCGCGCTTGCGGCTTGCGCCAGCGGTCTTTCGATAGCGGTCGAGACCTCCTCCCACTCGTTCCACGTGCGCGTGTCCGCGACGCTGGAACGCTGCCCCTTGCGCGCCTCGCTGCCGTAGGTCTTGGTGGCTTCCGTCATCTGCCCTTGCTGCGTGGTGATCGTCGTCACGCGATCCATTTTCCACGAGCCTTCGTCGACGCTGACTTCCGGTATCGGGAATGCGGCGACGAAGGGGTTGTCGCCGGGCGGCAGCACCCAGGTCGGCATTGTATCCTTGATGTAATTCCAGTACTCGACGCGCGGATACGCGCCATAGCCGCAGCTCGCGTCCCCGCCAGGACAGAAGGTCACGCCGAACAACTCCTGCCCGTCGTCGAACTTGTCGCCGTCCGTGCTTTCCGCGGGCACGCGCGTGCCCACCATATAGACCTCGGCGTAGTCGGGGATCGTGTCATAGTCGCCATCGTTGCAGACGTTGACGTGCGTGCCGTTGCGGTCGTTGAAGTTAGGCCAGGCGGCCGGCGGGCCGAACGGCGGGCCGTAGCCCCAACGCACGTTGCGCGGCAGGGTGAAGTCGAGCAGCGCGGCGACCTCCTGGCCGTCGGTGTAGCCGTCGGCGTCACCGTCGCTGTTGGGGTTAAGCGGATCGGTGCACCACCAGGCTTCCTCGGTGTTGGTCAGGCCGTCGCCGTCGTCGTCAATGCTGGAAAGCGCGGCAAGCGCGGTAGACATGGCGGGAGTAGACAAGGAAGAAGTAGACAAGGAAACAAGGGCGGCGATGTTCATCCGCTTATCCGTTGCCATCCGCTGCCTAATCTCCCCCCACGCCGCGGCCAGCCACGGCTTTTCGACCGTATGCGCGGCGACGAGCGCGTCCGCGTCGTCGGTCGCGCGCGGCTCGAAACGCAACCGCGCCAATGCTTCCAGTTGATCGGCATCGGCAAGGATGACCAACGACGAACGACCAACGACGGACGACGAACTTCCTTCGTCCTTCGCCGTTCGTCGTTCGTCCTCTGTCAGCACCACCACCCCCAACCCCTCCAACCGTGCGCGGTGACGGGGGCTGTCCACGATCACGGTCGTGCGGTAGAGACCGCCTGCCGCAGGCGCGGCGATGCCCTGTCTACTTGTTTCCTTATTTCCTTGTCTGCTTGTTGCCTTGTCTACCTGTGTCCCCGTCACCGCGAGCGGTTGGAGCACGATCGTGAACAGGACGACCAGGGAGATGAGCTTGCGGTAATATGAAGCGGACATGATGCACCTCGTTCGTGTGTTGAGTTCAGGTCTGTCAGCCTGCGGTCATATCTTCTAAGACGCACCTGCCGATGCGTGATTATCAGTGAATGCCTCCACTATCACCTGGCTTGTCACTGCCCAGGAACAACCTCGAAGGTGAACATGCCTGTCGGCGCGGAGGGCGCTGAACTCAGATCGTGCGCGTCAATAGCCAAGACCACGTAATAATTGCAGACGGCGCGGTGAACGGGCCAGGATCAACCCAACTGACCTGGAGGCCCGCGCCAGGCGCTACGACATCGTCCAGCTTGATGACGTCCACCTCGCCAGGCGCAAAATAAGGTTTCACGCTGCGGTAGACAGCGTAGCGCACGACATTGCTTCCTGCCTGTGTCCAGCGCAGTTCCACCCCGCCGCTCGTCTTGTAGGCATTCACTTCCGGCACGGCGAGTGGGTTGCCCAGCAATGCGAACTCGGTCAGATGATTTAGCTCGACTACAATGCGGTTGTTGACCGTGTCCAGCGAACAGCCATCGCACGGCAGGATCGCGATCCAGGCGATTCCATTCCAGTAGTACAGGTTAAGGCTGTTCTCATCGGATATACCCGCGGTCTGCCAGTCCGTGTCCTGGTAGTTCAGTGTGATCGTAAAACGATCGGCGAAACTCGTGACCGGTTGGCCGTACACGTCGGTAGCTTCCAGGGTAAACGAAGCGCCAGCGAATGAGAGTCCGCCAGTGGTTTCTGTGGGCGTGATGAATTCAGAGTAGGTGAATATGGTCGTAGTCGCCACCAGGCCGGCTGGCAGCGCGATCTGACCGCTGGCGTCAGGCAAGGTGATGGTGAGCGGGGTTGACGGCTCGGCGGTAGCAACGACGGTGGCGACCGCTGTAACGACTGGCATAGCCGTCGGTGTGCTGGTTGGAGTGAGCGTCGGCGTATGCGTTGCGGTCTGCGTATTGGTCGCCGTAAGTGTAGCTGTCGGCGTGTTGGTCGGCATCGGTGTATTTGTCGGTGTATTTGTGAACGTCGGGGTCGGTGTTCTGGTTGGAATCGCCGTCGGTGTATTGGTCACCGTTGGCGTTGCGGTCGGTGTGCTGGTTGCCGTGGGCGTGTTGGTCAGCGTAGGCGTGCTGCTCGGCGTGCTGGTTGATGTGAGCGTCGGTGTCGGTGTATAGGTGAACGTTGAGGTTGGCGTTCTGGTTGGGGTCGCCGTTGGCGTATTGGTTGCCGTGGGCGTCGGCGTCGGTGTGGAGGTCGGCGTTGACGTTCTGGTTGGCGTCTCTGTCGGCGTTGTGGTCGGCGTGAGTGTGCTGGTTGCTGTAGGCGTGTTAGTTGGTGTGTTAGTCGGCGTATTGGTCGCCGTGGGTGTGTTGGTGGGCGTTGGTGTGTTAGTCAGCGTGGATGTTGGCGTTCTGGTCGGCGTGCTTGTCGGTGTGTTGGTCGCCGTGGGTGTGTTGGTCGGCGTATTGGTCGCCGTAGGTGTAGCTGTAGGCGTATTGCTCGGCGTCGGCGTGCTAGTCGGCGTCTCTGTCGGCGTTGCAGTCAGCGTTGGCGTACTGGTTGCCGTAGGCGTGTTAGTTGGTGTGGGTGTAGCCGTCGGTGTGTTGGTTGTCGTCGGCGTATTCGTCAACGTAGACGTCGGTGTTCGGGTCGGTGTGGCTGTGGGCGTGTTGGTCGCTGTGGGCGTCGCTGTCGGCGTATAGGTCAACGTGGACGTCGGCGTTCGAGTTGGTGTGGCTGTGGGCGTGTTGGTCGCCGTGGGTGTGTTAGTCACCGTCGGTGTATTGGTTGCCGTGGGTGTCGCTGTCGGCGTATTCGTAAACGTGGCCGTCGGCGTTCGAGTCGGCGTCTCCGTCGGCGTAGCAGTCGGCGTAGGTGTGCTGGTTGGTGTCGCTGTCGGCGTTGCGGTCGGCGTGGGTGTGCTGGTCAGTGTGGGTGTGCTGGTTGCCGTAGGCGTGTTTGTTGGCGTGTTAGCCATCCACGCAGCGGTGCTGCGTTCTTTTACGTCAGAAACAAGTTGACGTATAATGGCGGCAGTTCAGGCAGCTAAGACCGTCCGGCCACTGGTGCGTCAGCGCCCGTGTGTTAGCCTGGTTCCGATGCCGCGTGGTTCGTACACTGGTGGACCGCAAGGTACCCCGTTTGGTAGGCTACAGAGCAGCAGCGGCATCGGGCCTGAACGTTTGCATCA
>Ga0194113_10011219_pt1 | contig 10620 bp, 12 predicted proteins | sample TA2MahC200mmetaG_FD_146193 | JGI IMG/M metagenome (GOLD analysis project Ga0194113, IMG submission 146193) | Freshwater microbial communities from Lake Tanganyika, Tanzania - TA2015017 Mahale Deep Cast 200m | ecosystem: Environmental > Aquatic > Freshwater > Lake | place: Tanzania: Lake... | reverse complement strand
TGTTCGGCTAAGCGCCGTATGGTGTAAAGCCATCACCTAATACACGGTCTCCCGGCCCTCGTCGCGCCGGGGTGATTTCTTAGGTCTTTCCGCCATATGGGAATCCAGGCTAGTCCGACGTCCGAGGCGGCTGCTTGATCCAGCGTTCCACTTCCGGCCCAAACAAGTTCGCCAGGATTTCGCGGCGCCGCGTGTCGTTCGAGTCCCGCGACAGGATTTCGTACGGGGCAGTTAAATGCCCCTCGGGCCGACAAAGAGATTCATCGGCCGCGCGTGCCTCGACCAGTGTGAACGTGGTCGTGACCGTTCCTTGCTGAGGCATGTCGCGATGCACCACCAACCGGCGAATGGCCCGCGTTTCGCGATCGCACTCCAAAATCATTTCCCGCACGCGAACGCGCTTCCGCCACAGCCAACCCGGCGTCGCGGTAATGACGTAGGTGCTCTCGGTCTCGCTGGACCGTTTCAGGCGGCAGTTCTTCAAGACGTTGTGCAGCAAGGTATCCAGTTCCAGGCTGTAGACATCGCTGATGGATTGCAGCGACGGACCGACTTCGTCAGGCTCAATGCGGATCGCCCATTTCGATCCCACGGTAAGCCAGATCGCGTTGTCCGGGTCGCGTCCCCACACCCAGCGCACATCTCCGCGTGTCATTTCCAACCTGAATCGGTCCCCCTGTGTGGCGATGCGCACATCGCGGGGCGGAGTTGCCCCCGGCGCGGACAGCCGGTTGGGCTCGACTTGGACCAGATATGCTCGTTCGACCGGCTCGCGATGCGTTTCGATCGCCGCTCGCACCAGCAACGTGGGGCTGGCCAAGGCGCTGTTCTGCCAGCGGCCGATCAGGAAGGCAACCATCAACAAGACAGCGACCGCCGCGAACCAGCCAACTCGCCTCCGCCAAGGGATTGTCCCCGAACGTCGCGCACCACCGCAGCTTTCTGCCGCTGATTCGGGAAATAGACTTGCCTCGAAATGGTCAGCTTGATTACCGCGAAACTCCCAACACAACGCCGCGTGGGTGTGGAGAAAGCCAAGGTATTCGTCGTGTAAGTCCGGTCGACTGCGGAGCAATTCCGACAAGCGAGACGCATCCGCAGGGCTCGCCGTTGCGTCAACCATGCGATGCGCCAGCACGCGCAGCTCCTCCTGGAGAATCCTCACAATGATCGTGGGGCCGGCGTTGTCGGCCGCCTTCATGTGGGTTACTCCTCGCACAGCTTCTTCGCAACTGCTATCGGTTCCTCCAAAGCGCGGTCGGCACAGTCCCGGTCGTACTCCAACAGGGTCACCTCCTCAAACAGCAATTCATCAATGGCGTCCAGAACCTTCGTCGGATCCGGCCGGTTGTACGCCCAAACAAACAACTCCGCCAAGACCACGCTCGATGTATACAGTCGGCCCGAGTGCTGAAAGAAACGGTGTGCCAACCCGGAGGGCCGGCGCAGATGGGCCGACAGGATATTGGTATCCAGCAGGAAGCTCATTGCGGCGCCTCCCGCCGAGTTTCCCGTTTGCGATCCCGGTATATCTCCTCCAAGACGCGGTCATCCTCCTCCGTCCATGAATCCGCCAGCACACCGGCCGTCGAACTCGCTTGGCCCGGCCGCCATCCCGGGGGTGGTCCCGGCAGTCGCTTCTTCGGGCGAATCATCTTCACCTGGACTTCCACCTCTTGCCCATCCACGACGCCGAGGTCTTCGTCCAGTTCGATGGTGCTTCCGTGGACTCGACCGCGCAATGTCTTGGTCATCATGGATCCTCCTATTCACCTTCTTCCAGCATGGTACGCTGGAAAGGACCAAGAGGTCAACGTCTTCGGGATCCCGAAGTCTTTGGTCTTTGGTTCGGACATCCGCCAGCGGCTTGCCGGTCACAGCGCCGTCGTCAAGGCGGCGGATCAGGTGCTGGCCGTCCGCCGAGAAGCACGATCAAACACCCAGGTATCTTCCAAGTCATTGCTGGCGTCTCCTGAATTCCATGAGACGATTCGCCTCCTCGCGTGAAATCGCTCCGTCGCGGTCCGTGTCCAACCGCATCAGTCGGTCTCGCTGGCCGGCCGGCAGTTCCTCGGCGGTCACCTTGTCGTCCCCGTTCCGGTCCAGCCGGCGGAAGGCCGCGTCGAGATCGACGCCGGCGGCGCCGCTTCGCGGCGCGAGCGACTCGCCGACGCGAGGGTCGTTTGTGTAGTACTCGACGTAGCCCAGCAGCATTTCGTCGAAAGTCTGCGGTCCCCAGCGGACAGTCTTGTTCGGGTCGGGATTGGCCGGGTTCTGCTCGCTGTTGTCGAACCACGCCGTGAAGACCAGACGAGTTCCGCGCGGCACCAGCAGGGGCTCGGCAAGTTCGTAACGCAGCTGCCAATTGAAGTCGTACCGTGGTATGTCGAGCAGCACCTTCTGCGCACCGTCGGGAAAAGTAGCTTCGTAGCGACAGGCCTTGCCCCGCACGTGCAGGTGAGGCACGAAACCGAGCAGGGTGACATCCCAAGGAACCGTGATGCTCGCCTGGTCGCGATGGTTGGCCGCCCGCGGCGGAATGGCCAGGCGCGTGTTGGCCAGTCCGGCCACGTTGACGCTATGGCGCGGCGGCTCCTTCGCAAAGACGAACCCAATCCGCAATTGGTCCTGCGTGGCCGTGCCACTGGGCGTGTAGTGAATTTGGAACCGCAGTCGCGCGCCGGCGGGAATTCGCTTGGCGAAACCATCCGCGAACACCTGATGCGCGTTGCCCGGGACATAGATGGCGAAATAACCGCCGATTCCCTCGTCCTCCGGACCCGGCAGGCTTTCGCCGGGAGCGCGAACGAACACCAAGACGTGATGCACAACGTCGCGCGCCGTCGGTTGAATCTCGTACGCCTGCACCCACTTGTCTTCCTGGAAGTCGGTTTCGACCGTCACGTTCTGATAGGGCATCGTGCCGGTGGCCTTGACGGCGATCGGCGACGGAAGTTGGAGGACGGCATCCGGCTTGCCGATCTGCCAATCGTTCGGGATCGTACGCGGGAGCGGCGCGTCCTGGGGATCGCCGACAGGACGGCTGCTTGCCAGCCATGCCAATAAGTCTGACTTGTCGTCGGCCGCCAAGGAGCGATCGTTGGCCCAGGGAGACGTCTCGCCCTTCGCCACGAGCGCCGCGAACCAGGGTGGCATCACGCCGCGCGCCACGACTTGTTCCACCATTTCCGCGTGTGACTGGACATCTTCGTAGGTCGCCAGCCCAAAAGGAGCCACGCCACCGTCACGATGGCACTCGATACAGTGGTTCTGCAGGATCCGCGAGATGCGGTTGTGATAGGTCAGGCTGCCTGAAGGCGCCTGCACTCGTTGGAAGTCCAGCGCACAGCCGGGAGCGTCCGTGGCCGCGACAGCGGGCGCACGGCCCGCCAACAGCGCATCGAGTGCGTTGGCCAACAGCGTCCTGCGCGGCGAGTCGAGCGAGTAACCGAAGCCGTACTGGTCGTCGACCGCTCCGCGATACACCAGAGTGCGCGCCCGGTCGAGCACAAAACACTCCGCTGTCGTCGTCGTGCCGAGAGGCCCCAACAGCTTCCCGTCCGAATCACGAACATAGACACCGCGCAGACCGTGCGCCTCGATCACCGCGCGAATATCTTCATCCGAGTCGCTGGGCGTCGGATTCACGAAGACGAAGGCCACCTTGCGATCGCCGTAGGACTTCTCGAGTTGGGCCAGTGTCGGCAGATAACGTTTGCTGATCGGGCAACTCGTGCTGGTGACTGCCACGACGGTCAAGTCGTGCGCCGCCCACTCCGACAGTGTGTGCCGGTGTCCTTCAAGATCATGGAACTCCACATCGGGAACCAGGCTTCCCACACCGTGTTCGGCGGGCCTAAGTTGCCTTGGTCCCTGCCGCACGGGAGCAATGGTTTGGTCTTTCGCGTTCGAGCGATCCGCGGTTGCCGGGGGATTCCCGGTCGATTGAGGACGCTGCTGCTGCTGCACACTCTCCGCGGCCAACAGCGCAATGGCCGACATGGCAAGCATGAGCCAGGCGACAATCGCTTTCATAATGCCCTCACTTATGGAGCGGTAAAGATCTTCATTGCGTCCATCACTGCTTTATCCCTTGCCCGCGACGCGCTCCGTAGTAGGCTTTCACCTCTTCCGGCGTCACCATGCCGTCGCCGTTCTTGTCCACCTGCTTGAACGCGCCCAGGGGGAATTCGACAAGTGTCAGTATTCCGTCACCGTCCTTATCCGCGTCCGCGCTGTCGGAGAGCTTTGCCGCCGGAAACGCCTCCCGCGTCAGCTTGCCGTCCCCGTTCTCGTCAAACTGTCGGAAGCGTGCGTCGAGGCCGAGGTTCAGGGCATCTGCCGTAAGCCCGCGGGAAACACCGCCAGATGCAAGGGTGACCGACAAAGCGAAGGCAAGGGACTTCGTGGCATCGATTCTCCGAGGCACGCAACCGTCTCCCGGGTGTCCCTCAGATTCAGCCGGCCTGGCCATCAGACTGCGGCGGACTCCGTGTGCTTCCGCAAAGCCGGGGGATGGAAGGCAAGGACCATGTCCTCCGGCGGCACGCCTTGGCGCAGCAGCGCGGTGGCGATGCCCTCCTCCGTCATGTCTTCCTCGACCCAGATCTTTCCGTCGCGGAGCCGTACGTGCAACGTCGTGGCGCGAATGCGACGGCTCCCCGACCAGCCGATCTTCAGCAACAGGTAATGGTCGCGCTGCTCGTCGAACACGCACTCGCACTCAACTCCGGTCCGCGAGGCGGGATGCTGCTCGCGGATTAAACTCGCCAAGTCGGAAATATGGCGTTCGATCAGTTGCCGGTAACTCAGCCGCTTATCCATCGCACGATCTCCTCGCTCTCGACGTTCACCAGCACCAGTGCGACCTGAAAACGCTTCAGAATAAGTTGGATCGCCGCGCGCTGGAACAAGTCCAGATATGTTGCCTCACTGACGGCCAGAAACAGTGTGCGGGCCGGGTCCGTGACTTCCAGCAGAACCCGGTACAACTGGTACTGGCCCAGGGCCGTCTCGAATTCCCGGACCGCGGATCGCCCCAGAAAGCTCTTGATTTACAGAGCAATCTTCCGTCCGTCCTTTTCTGCTGCCAAGGTCCGCTCGGCAGCCAAGTCGACGAATAGCGACAAGTCCTCGTACTCGATAACATACGGGTCAGCGGTGATGGTCCACCCATCCTTGATCAACGCGTTCTTCACGGTGTCGTGAATCACGTCTCTGGTCGGCACAGCCACTCCCCGTCAACAGTACCCTTGAGCAACCCTTCAGCCCCACCCTCTGGCCTTCATCCTACTGGAACAGCCCAGTCCTGTCATGTGCGGCAATCACGCCCTGAGCGTCTGGGCTCGATCCGGCGTCGCCGACGCGCTGGGCGCGGGCATCGCCGCGAGGATAACGATGGCTGCCATCCAAGCCGTTCTCATGCTCAGTCCTCCGGATTGAAGGGCGGGCGGCGGGCGCTGCCGTAGTAGGCTTTCGCTTCTTCCAGCGTCACGACACCATCGCTGTTCGCGTCCATCTGCCGGAAGGCTCCAGCACGAGGGAATTCGTCCAGCGTGAGCTTGCCGTCGCCGCTCTTGTCGAATTGCCTGAAACGCTCCTCGATGCCGCGCGCGGGAGCAACTTTGGGGCGACCCCCGCGTTGGGAACGACCGTCCTGCCGCATCCATTGTCCCGGCATCATCTGCCGTTCACGCCGACGCCGGCATAGCCCAGGTCGTCGGGCAGAAAGATGACGATATTGGGTTTGCGCTCGGCGGCGAACGAGGATGCGAGCAGGCGGAACGACGAGAGAATGACGAGCGAGTTTCTCATGGCTTGGTCTCCGCCCTCACTGGGGTTGATTGCGAGCTTGCCAGATTCAGGTCGAGGAACTGATCGGTTTTCACGCCGGCGAACGAAGCGGTCTCGCCGTCGGGAAGCGTGATCTTCAGGTGGGCTGCGGTCTGTTTGCCGAGGCCGAAGTGGGTTTCAAGTGCCCCGCCGCTCTTGTAACTGTGATTGCTGTGAATCCAGCGGTACTGCCCTTTGGAGTTCGGCGACTTGTCGCCGCTTTGGCTTCGGCTTGGCGAGGAGCCAACCAGAGTGTCTGCGCCCGGCTCTGTCGTGATCGCAACGGAACGTGATGGTCTCATCGGCGCTCGAGTTTTGCTTTGCTGCCGGATTGGTTCACTAAGGCGTCGGAAGCGAGCCAGGCTTTGGCGGTGGCGTCGGCTTTGAGCGCGGCGTCCCAGAACGCGGTCGTGGCTTGCTTGACCCACTCGAAGATCGCTTTCTGGTCGCCCGACGCGCCCGCCAAACCGGTGCGCCCGCTGCCCAGCCGGCCATCGGCGCGTGGGCCGGTGGTTTTCTCGTCGGGGCTCTCGGTGGATTGCGGAGCGGCGAGCTTGGATGATTTTCCTTCGAAACGCTCGCGCAACCGCTCGCGTTGTTCGGGCGTGAGTTGCCGCGAACGTCCCGCGCCAGGCAGGCGGCCCTCGACCATCTTTCCAGTGAAGGAACCGTGGTGCGCGCCTTCGATGAACAGGAAGTACTTGTGGCCGGGAGGCGAATACTTGAATGGATCGCGCTTCCACTCTGGACCTTGGCCTTGCGCCCCGCGATCCAGCGAGCCGGTGACGCACATCATGGGCAGCTTGAGGTTGTCCCAAGAATGCTCGTGCAGGCCCTGCTGGTCCTTGCCCTGGCCGGAAAGCTGAAGGATCGCCTTCACGCGCGGGTCAGCGAAACTCCGCGGTTCGTCTTGGCCACCGAGTTTCAGGGTGGCACCGCCGACGACTTGCGCGGTGAACGCGCCCAGCGAATGGCCGCCGACCCCGACTCGGTCACGGTCAAACTTGCCTTGGAGCGCGGGAACTTTTTCCTCGAGCACATCGAGCGAATCGAGCAGGAAAGTCACGTCTTGCGGACGGCCCGTCGAGTTGCCTTCGCCCAGCGCGCGGCTGAGAAGGCCGCCGCGCGCTCCCGCCGCGGCGTCTCGGCCGGCCCCGCGTTGCAGCTTGATGGAATCGGCGTGCGTCGGGCAGAGCACCACGTACCCCTGGCTGGTCCAGTGTTGCACAATCGGGAAACCCATGTCGCCGGACCCCATCGCGCCGTGAGAGAAAACGATGACCGGGAACTTGCCGTCGCCCTTCGGATAACTGACAAACACCGGCAGGTCCTTCTTTCGCTGCGCGTCGTGCAGGACGACCTCGTCGACCGTCTCAACCACATAGGGGCCTGCAGCCACTATGTAAGGCGCTGCCTGCGGTTCAGCGCCAAGCAATTGCACCAGGGTGTTCGCCGACAAGATCAACCCGGCAAGCATGTGAACGCGGTTCATGAGTTCTCCTGTTGTGCGAATGAGGTTTCATCGTCCCGGATCTTCAGATCCCGATTGCAGTGTGGCGACGAATGCGCCCCCACCCGCAGGCGCGACCAATTCAAACTGGTCGAGTTCCAATCGATAGCTGTACGTGCCCACCAGCGTCACTCGGTCGTCGTGGTGCGAGGCCAGAGCAAAATTGGCGGCATGGCCTTGGGTCGGCAAGTGCCTGGCCCACACCGCACGGCCCTCGGCGTTGAACTTGGCCACGAACATGTCCGACGGGCCCGTGGCTGTGAGCAGGTGTGAACCGATTTGAATCGCACCGTGAAACTGGCCAGAGATGACCGCGTTACCAGCCTCGTCCACTTCGATTTCGCAGCCTTCGCAGCGGCCGCCGCACGGCAGCGACTGCGCCCAAAGCACGACGCCATCCGAACTCAACTTCAGCAGGAAGATGTTGGGACCGCTGCTTCCGCTGGTCAGTTGTCGCTCGCCGAACGCCACCGTGCCGCCGAACACGCCGGAAATATAGCTGTTGCCCTCCCGATCGCAGCCGACGCCGCGCGCGTAGTCGGCTGCGACGGAGCCGAAGCGGAGCGCCCAGCGCTGCTGGCCGTTCGGATCGTACTTGACCGCAAACACATCGCGCTGCTCACTGTCCGCGGTGAGTGTGCTGCCGCCCAGGTTCAGTGTGCCAGTGAACTCACCGACGACAATCACGTTACCTCGCGCGTCGCCTGCGATGCCCCGGCCTTGCTCGTTTTGCGGGCCGGCGATGGAACGTACCCATCCAAGCTTCCCGTCCGGTGTGTATTTCAGGACATAAGCGTCCGTTCCCCCGCGATGGCGAAACGTCGTCGCACCCGCCGCGAAATCTCCGTGAGCGTTGGCGATCACGAGCACGTTGTCTGCGCCGTCGACGGCTACTTCGTTGCCGCCAGAGAGCCGGTGTCCGCCGGCGGTTGCCACCCAGAGTGCGTTGCCGTCCGCGTCCAGCTTGGCCGTAAACGTGTCGCTGAACCCTAGCGACTGAACGGTGTGTCTGCCGAACTGCGTGCCTGTGGAGCACATCCCCGTGACGAGCACTGCCCCGCGACTGTCACAGGCCACGTCGAAAACGTAGTCCGCGCCGGCCCCGCCGAAACGCTTGAACCACTTGACCTGTCCGGCCTGATTGAAAGCCGCCAGCATGGTATCGGGGCCGCCTGCCGAAGTCAGTTCGATACCGCCAAGTTGGACCGTTCCGAGGAACGAGCCGCCGGCATACGTGCAGCCATCCGGCGCAGCCCCCACGCCACGCATGACACGCGGCAACTGGATGTGTCCGTGCCCGCCGCGGACCGGCAGGCGGCGCCTTACCGTGTCACTCTGGCCGCCGACCGAGGCGCTCCAGGCGACCGTCGGTCGCGAACCCATCGAGGTGGCCCCCGAGGCGTCATCGGATTGAAGGCCGGCAATGAACGGCGTCACCGATGAAGTGAGTGTCTTGCCATCCTTGTCCTGCGTGAACGTGGCCTCGCAAAAGTTGTCCACGCGCAGGTCATCGAGGCCGAATGTCTTCTCGACGAACCACGAACCGCCGGGCTTGTCCTTGGGGAGGATTTGCGCGCCGCTGACCGGCTTGCCATTTGCCTCGCCCGTGGTGGACGCGGGGGCGTCCAGGGCGTCAAACGCCGCGCGGTAGAACGCCCAGTTGTCGTCGCCCAGCGCGCTCAGCACACCCATCGGGTCGTGCGTGACGCCGCTCAGCACGGTCCAACCGTGCGGGATACTCAGGCGTTCGAGGTGCTCGTGGAACGCGCGGTTGTTCTCCAAGGTCTCGTCCTGGTCGCCGATGACGATGCGCACCAGCGAGCCCTTGGCGATCGCCTCGGCGTTCTGCTCAGCGAGCGTTCGGGGGCTAACGCTACGAAAGTACGCCTGGTCGCCGCCGTAGACCTTCTGCAGGACTTCCGCCGCCCGCTGTCGCCCGGCCCGCGGCGCTTGCACCAGCTCGGGCTGCATCGGCCCGGCGCCGACGATCGACACCGCGCGGAACAGGTCCGGATACTTGAAGCCCAGCCGCGCGGCCCCGTAGCCGCCCATGCTGAACCCGTCGAGCATCCGCCCCTCCCGTGCGGCGATGGTGCGCCAGGTCGCGTCGACGTGCGGCACGAGGTCTTTGACGATCACTGTCTCCAGAGGGGTGGAGGCGTCCTTCCAGTCCACGTACATGCCCTCGACGAGCCCGTTGACGAACACCGCCAGGAATGGCGGTGTTTTGCCGGCCGCGATGGCGGAGTCGAAGTGCCGCGCGAGTGGCGGGATCCCACGCAGCCCGCCGCCGGAGCCGTGCAGCCAGTAGAGGACGGGGAATCGACGCTCCTGCTCCCTGTCGTAAGCTCGAGGCGTGTAGATATGAAAGCTCACGCGCGCGTTGGCCGCCCGGCTTTCGAACGTGCGAAAGTCCACGCCTGGCGCGCGAACGGGCGGTGTCACCCAGGGCGGATGGTTCACTGCGTTCGGCGGCCTGTCGGCGGCGGGTATCTCCTTCTCCAGAAAGGCCCGCACCTCCCGCACGACTTCAGAGACCACCTTCTCATCGGCCCCCTTGCCCCAGCGGTCATCACCGCCGCCGAAGTAGAAGCCGTGTCCGTAGCCGGCGTATTCCCGATACTCCACCTTGACCCCGGCTTCCTTCATCATCGGCACGAACAGCGGCGCGTTGAGCTTGTGGAGGTCGTGCCGGTCGCCGTGCAGGATCAGCACGGGGGCGCGAACCGTTGTGAGTTTCTTTCGGGTCCGCTCGCGCAGCTCCGGCGTGAAGAATGTTTCCGGCTGGGCCATGATCTCCAGCCGCGGGCCGTAGTCGCCGGTGGTCAACATGCCGGTGTAGAGAACCGTGGCCGGCTCGCCGGCGACGATGGCACGCACCGCCGGCTCGCCTCCGAGTTCGAGCGCGATGCTCCCTCCGCCGCTCCCACCGAAGAGCGCGATGCGATTCGCGTCCACATCGGGGGCCTTCGCCAGCGCGTGAACCACGGCGCGGACGTCCTCGATGGGGCCGCGCGACTGCACTTCCTGCTCGTAGGTCCGGAACGTCGCTTGCACCACGGCATACCCGGCCGCGAGCATCCGCGTGACGACCGGATTGACCGCCAACTGTCGGCGCAGCGATTCTTCCGGGAATTGCGTCAGGCCGCCGTGGATGAAGACGATGGCGGGAAACGGCCCGTCGCCTTTCGGCCTCCGCCAAAACGCCCGCACGTCGCGGCCATCGGCCGACTTCGCATCCAGCGGTTGGACTGGGCTGTCGGCCTCCGAAATCTCCA
>Ga0194113_10011217_pt1 | contig 10620 bp, 9 predicted proteins | sample TA2MahC200mmetaG_FD_146193 | JGI IMG/M metagenome (GOLD analysis project Ga0194113, IMG submission 146193) | Freshwater microbial communities from Lake Tanganyika, Tanzania - TA2015017 Mahale Deep Cast 200m | ecosystem: Environmental > Aquatic > Freshwater > Lake | place: Tanzania: Lake... | reverse complement strand
GGTCGCCGGACTGGAACCGCCGTCGATGGCCGTCCTGAACGCCGGGTGGTCCTGGGGCGGATGCTTCGCCGACTTCGACAACGATACCTTCCTCGATCTCTACGTGCTCAGTGGTTACTTCACCGCGGCCAAAGAACTTTCATCCGAATTGGACCTCGAAAGCAATTTGTGGCGAACCATGCTGCGCACGGATGAAAATCTCGCCCGCGCCAGCTTCCGTTTCTCTCCCGAGTGGAAACGAACCGGTCCGCCCGATAACTCCGGTCCGCAGATTGACTCGCGCCTGGCTGGAGTCGAACGCGACGGCGAAAAAATTCTCGTCCATTCCCTGAACGGCAACGAACGCAACCATTATTTCGCCAATCGCGGTGGCCGCGCGTTCACGGACCTCTCCGCTATTTCCGGTTTGGACAATCTGGCGGACAGCCGCGGCTTCGCCGTGTTGGACTATGATCGCGACGGCTCGCAGGACATCGCGCTGGTCAACGCCAACCAACCCCTCTTCAATCTCTACCACAACGAAATGGTGGCGGCGGGGCAGCGCGGCGGCATGATCGCCCTGCGCTTTGTCGGCGGGAACAAGACGCCCGCTCCTTCCAAAGAATTCACCTGTCGCGATGGCTTCGGCGCGCGCGTCACGGTGGACTTGGGCGATCAAAAACTGGTTCGCGAACATCGCTGCGGCGACGGCTGGTCCACGCAAAATTCCGCCACGATGATTGTGGGGATCGGCGCTCATTCCACGGTTCCCACTCTCACGGTGCGATGGCCCTCGGGTAAAACGGCCTCCACTCAAACCATTCCGGAAGGAACGCTACTGACCGTTTACGAAAACCCCGCCGACCCGCCCTCCGGCGAAGTCTTCACCCGCAAGCCGTATCGAATCAAACCCGCGGCTTCGCCGACGATGAGCGCGCGGCCTGAGTTCCCCGTGCGCGCTTTGGATACCGCCGCCAAACCCGCGCGCCTGCGTGTTTACACGACGTTCACAACAACCTCTCCCTCCATTCCGGCGGACATTCCCGCGCTGCGGCAGCTCAAGGAAGCATTGAACCCCGAGGGCGTCGATATAGTCGCCGTGCCCATCGACGAAACGGACGACAATCCAAAACTCGCCGCTTACGCCCGGCAATGGAAACCCACCTCGCGACTGGTCAACATTGCTCCGGCCCAACGAAAAGAAGTTGTCGCAGCGTACGCCAAAGCGCTCGGCGCGGAACCCGCGTTGCCTTCCACCGTGATTACGGATGATTCGGGCCACATCCTTTCCGCGCAGCCCGGCGTGCCCAGCCTTTCCGAACTGCGGAAAATGCTCGCGGAATTGCCGGCCAAGTGAGCCGGAGGGCGAGCGCGGGTGTGAGTGTCGAACTCCGCAGCCGGCCCGCGTTTCCAACTGTCTCAGCCTGGGAGAAAACGAAAACCTGAGTGACAAACCAAGAGAAGGGAGACAGGATCAATCTGATGAACAGGGGCAAAGCCCGGAACCGCTCCCGAAAGAATTCATCCAGTAAATCCTGTTCATCCTGTTTATCCTGTCTGCCGGTCGGCCGCGAACGAAATCATCGGCAAATTTGGCGGCGCAGACGAACTCCGCGCCGCCGCCAACCAACTCCAGTCATTGCTGTATGCTCTTTGAACCATGATGACCTTTCGCAACCATCGCCTTCGCGACTGCGCCGCGCCGATGAGCACCAACTGGCTGCTCAACGACATTGCCGAGGCCAAGGGCAAACAAGAACTTTACACCCGTCAGTCGCCACAACTGCTCAAGGCGCTCCGTGCAATGGCGCTCATTCAAAGCACGGGATCTTCCAACCGCATCGAAGGCGTCACCGTCGCTCCGGATCGCCTTCGTCCGCTGGTGTTGGGCCGTGCCCGCCCGAAAGATCGTTCCGAGCAGGAAATCGCCGGCTATCGCAGCGCGTTGAATCTCATTCACGCCGAAGCCGCGAATCTTCAAATCACGCCCGATTTGATGCGCCGCCTTCACCGGCTTTGCCAGGAAGGCAGCGGCGATGCCGGCCAGTTCAAGAAGGTGGACAACGAAGTCATTGAACTCCGAACCGGCGCAGCGCCCATCGTTCGCTTCAAATGCGTCTCCGCCAAGGCCACACCTGCCGCCGTGGATGGCCGAACATCATCCGCATTGACCACTTTTACCGGCTCAAACTGGAATTGAACGGCGTGAAGCCGTTGGTGCTGAACGCGACGGACAAGATTGAAAACGCCGAGATGGCGGCGGTTGTCGCGGGCAAACCGAACCTGGCGGTCCTGACGGAGATTGATTTGCAGGCGTTGGCGGAGCGTTTCCGCTTCCAGAAGATCGTATTTGAAGTCGCGCGGGACATTTACGACCAGATGCAACCGCGCTGGCATGGAAACAAACAAAACCTGCTCGCGCAAGTCATCCGGCTCGTCGAGAAATTCATATCGTCGCCGAATCTCGAAATCAATCCGCCTCTATTTTATCCGGACGAGATGAAACGGCGGGTGATGCTCACGTTGAACATGGGCCGGATTGTTCAACACATCTTTGGGGAAATCCGGCAGTCCAACACCGAGACGCTTGAGCCTGTCTTCGACAGCAACAAGCCCATTCGCTCGACGGCGGACATGCTGCCGTGGTTCACCGGCAGACCGGTCGTGGCGGCGAACAAATCACACATCAACCTATCTGTCGCGCATTCGACGTGGGAAGCGCCGGCGGCCTACGAACTCGACTACAACAAGAGCGTGGCTGCGTGGGCGAAGAATGATCACCTGGGCTTTGAAATCGCCTACATCTTCTCAGGCGTCTTTCACAAGTTCCATCCTGATTTGCTCATTCGCCTCACGAACACGACGAATCTGATTGTTGAAATGAAGGGCGAGAACACTCCCAAGGACGAAAGAAAGCGCGAATACCTCGACGAATGGGTGAGAGCGGTCAACGAGCATGGCGGATTTGGAAAGTGGCAGGCGGCGGTTTGCCTGAAGCCGGAAGACTTGTCGATGAGGGTTCACGAAGCTGCTAACCAGTGAAGCGTTGATGATCCTCACGAGAATCATATTCCTCCGGTTCCTCAATGATCAGGAACGGCTTGATTGTGCCCTGACCTGCGGCACAATGGCCTCGTTCATATGAAGACCATGCTTACCTCTCTCGCCGAGACTCGGATACCCGGGCTGTGCTGTAGAATGAACCTGCAGTTTACTATGCTTTTGGCCCTGGCTCTCGTCGGCTGTGCCACTTCAGGCGGCGGCGATTCCAGCCCCAACTCCTCGCGTCCGTACCTGGGAAAAATCCACGTTATTCCCGGCATGATCGAGCTGGAGGATTTCGACGAGGGCGGCGAGGGCGTGGCCTATCACGACTTGGAGCCTGAAAACCAGGAGAAGAAGCAACCACCGTATCGGCAGACGGGGGTCGATCTTGAGTGGCGCGAGGCGGCCAGCGGCAAGTTCAACCTGGGATGGACCCGGCCCGGCGAGTGGCTCACCTACACGGTTGATGTGAGGCAGGCGGGCATTTACCGCATAGACATGCACGTCGCGTGCAAGGGTCCGGGCGGCACGTTTCGTCTCGAGTTCAACGGTGTTGACCGGACCGGGCCGATCACCGTTCCCGACACCGGCGGTTGGGAACATCTCAAGCCGTTCTCGCACGGGGGCGTGAAGTTGGTCGCTGGCCGGCAGGTGATGAAGGTGGTCATGGCCACCGGAGGCGTGTCCGGCTCCATTGGCGACATCGATTACTTCAAGTTCGTGAAGCAATGAAGTTCGGCCAACCGGTAACCAGGTTTTAAAGTGTGCATTGAAGATACGCAGCCACAGGGTATCGCCAACCACCTTTCAGTTTTGAAGGCATCGAAGCAAAACGAAGAACCAGATGGAAAATCCTCGGCAATCCCAGAAAAAAGCAATCGTGGTTACGAACCGGAGTGACCTTCGGCTGGCCGCCTGGCTGCTGACCGCCACGGGTCTGGCCGCCTTGGGGCATCAAATTCTTTGGACTCGGCGCCAGCAGTGAATCCACCGTCAGAGTGTTCGTCTGCTTTTTCCTCGGGTTGGCTTTAGGTTCGGCGTTCGCCGCCCTGTTGATTTCGAGAATCCGGCGGCCCTGGCGTTTACTCGCGGGCGTGGAATTGGGCATCGGGTTGACTTGCTTGCCGATGCTCGCGCTTCCACTTTGGAGCGAACGGATCTGGCCGGCGCTCGGCCCCGAGAACCTCGTTTCCAATTGGGGTGCGCTGGTCAAGACCTCGCTTTCGCTGGGACTCTTGCTGCCGCCGGCATTCTTAATGGGAATGACGCTCCCTGTGATCGTGTCGGCGGTTTGTCTGACGAACGAAGGTTTGTCCAGCCAGGCAATTCGGCTCTACGCCGTGAATACTCTTGGCAGGGTGCTTGGGGTGGCGCTGGTAACAGGCGTGGCAATTCAGAAACTGGGCGTGCTTGGCTCGATGGCGCTCGTCATCGCGGCTCGTGGCCGCGCTTTGCTACCGCCGGTCTTTGCGGGGTGAACCAGCCCCGCGCCCGAGCACTAACCCGGCTGCTTCCATGGTCGTTGGCAATAGTCCCGATCCGTTCCGATTAGCGGTTTGCCTCGCGCTGTTTTCAGGTGCCGGCGTGATGGCGCTTGAAGTTCTTGCGCTCCCCATGATCGACCTTTCCGTCCCGCTCTCCTTCTATCCGCCCGCGGCAATTCTCTTCTGTGTCATACTGCTGTTGGCGCTGGCGGCAGCGGCGGTAAAGGTTCGGAAAAATATAACTTCCGATTTTTGGAGAGAGGGCAAGGTTTCGGACGTGAAAGATTTTTCCAGACGCCGCTTCAGCGCTTGGCGCTTTGTTTGACGACGCGCCCTTCAACCCAGCGCGTGTTGTATTTTTGATGGAGGACATCGCTGGGGAACGCGGGCCGCTGCTCCCGGCCATAAAGTTGATCGTTCATTCCGTGATATGGCAGCGGCTCGACAGTCGTCCCCGTGGCGACGTGAAAATCCGAGTCTTTGTCCCAACCGTCAGCGTAAAGGAAAAATTCACGGACAGTTCCTGGTGGTTTCGATGGCAGAGAACTCGCCGCGAATTTCAGCGTCAATTCATCCCCGCCATTCATCACCACGAGTCCTTCGTCGCGCGCGGCGATCAGTTCGGAGACATCGCCGTAGCGCGTGCACCAACCGCCAGGGGTAATGGTCCAATAGGAATTCGCGCGGGCGGTTTCGTAATCCGGTGTGAGCGGCCAGTCGGGCGGGAGATTCTGAATCGCGCTGAAGCCGCGGAAATGCAGGTCCGCCGCCGTGGGCGTGATAAACGTGATCTTCGTCCGGGCGTCCGGTTTCTTTTCCATCAACGCGATGCGGTCCCAATGAATTTCCAAAGCCCCGGTCAAACGCAACCGGCGCGTGCCGGCGGACAATTTGCCCTCAAGATCGACGAGGATGGTTTTGGTTTTCCCGGCTGGTGCGCCGACTGTTACTTGCACCTCCTTCCAAGCCCCGGAAGCGACTTCGGCTTCCAGTTTCGGAAAGGGAAACGGAAGCGATGGGTCGTGTGCGGCAGCGATGTTGGCCATGCCGCCGCCGAACCGAAGCCAGCCGTTCAACACGAGCACCAGCGGTTTGATCACGTCCAATGGTCCGAAATCGAGAATCACTCCATGCGGCTCGGCCAAACCGCGAAGTTGCGGCGCGCGCAGCTTCGGCGGCGACACGCGCCGACCATCCATCGTCTTCAAAGCAGAAGTGAACTCCTGCCCATCCAGTGTCTCGGCTTTTTGCAACGGATGTTCGTTGTGCAGCGTGATGAGCGCGCCGGGAGGAAATGGTTTTCCCGGAAGCAATTTGTCCGTGCAATGCACCTCCATGCCCGGCTCGTGGTCCACGACAACGAGTTTGGCTTCGTCGAGGTAGAGCACTTCGCGAAGTTCTTCGGTGATTTGAAGCTGATGACTTCCGTCCTTCACGGGGAAAGTTTGCTCGTTGCCGATCCAAACAAATTCTTCCGGATCAGCGTCGATGTAGCGGCCCTCCGCAACGGGCAGGCCGAGCGGCGCGGCGCCCAAAATGTCCGTGATGAACCGAAAGCGCTTCCCATCCCACGCATACAGATAGGGACAGGAGCCTTCCTGAATCGTCAGTTCGAGGGCCAGCAGCGGCTCCTTGCAATCGACCGGCGCTTCAGCCAAGCCTTGCGGCCAGTTGAACCAATGCACCAGGAACGAATCCAGTTTCTGATGTTTGCCCACGCCCACTTCCACCGGCAAGCGATCAACCGTGCGAATCAAGCGCAGTCCGCCGGTTTCGATTTCGATCTTGCAGCCGATCCCGCTGGCGTTGGAACGATTGCCAAGCATTCGAACTTTGACCTGCCCGTTGGCGCTGGCGCCTTCGTTTCGCAAGTAACGCAATCCGCCATTGGCCAGAGCAACGATCGCATCGGAATCGCAGTCCTTGTCAAAATCCGCAAAGTGAATCTCCGACACCGCGCCACCGGTGAATTTATCAAGGCCGAGTCGGGCGGTTTGTTCCTGAAAGCCGGAAAGACCGGCGTTGCGCCACGCGCGGATTTTTTCTCCCACCGCCCACAGGTCCAGCCACCCGTCGTTGTCGTAATCGACGGCGAGAAGTTGGTGAATGCGCGCCTCGGACGAAACGGCGATTTCTCTTCGCGATCCACTATGGAAACAGACGGTGATTTTCCCGTCGCGCGCCATCGCCACGTCCGGTCGCAGGTCGTTGTCAAAATCGCCGGAGCAAAAAACCGCGCCGGCGACCCAATTCGTCGGTTCGCGCGGAACCAGCGGTCCGCCGCGTTGTTTTTCCAGGAGCAACGGCGGCGCGTCGTTCCGGCTCGCAATCAAATCCATGATCCCGTCCCGATTCCAATCCTCCATCGTCACCGCCCGGGCGTTTGGCAAAGCCGCCGGCATCCCGGACGCGCCCGTGACGTCATTGAAAAGCAGCGGACCGAATTGGCGATAGACCCGCACTTCATTGGTGTTTTTTCCCACGGCGATCAAATCCAGTTTCCCCGTGAAATCGAGGTCGATCAGCATTCCGTCAATCGCGCTCAGAGCCTTCAAACGGCTTTGCTCTGAGACGTCAGCCGCCAGCCCATTCGTCGCGAACTTGAACAAGTGACTTCCTTTATCGCCGAGCACGACGATGTCCTCGAAGCGGTCGTTTTGCAGGTCGCCCACCAACATCTTGGAATAATTCGCGCCGGAGATGGCCGGGTAGGACGCGCCATGCGGATGAAAAGTGCCGTTGCTATTCCAGAGCAAGCGAAAGCTGCTCCGCTCGTTCGCGAACAAACTGTTCCAGCCGGTCCGGTTGCAATCAATGATTCCGATGGGGCCGGAGAAATTTTGCGACGCAGCGCCGAAGGTTTCTTTAGTTGCATCGATGAATCGCACCTTGATCCCTTGCTGGTCCGGCTGGTCCAGTTTGAACGGAACCCGAGCCTGGGTAAACTTGCTTCGTTCGAACGTGGCCGCGTTGATGGCGGGACCTCCGCCTTCCACGTCGGCCTGGTGCAATTGCAGTTCGCGGTTCGCTTCTTCCTGCCGGCCGGCGCGCATCAACGCCTGCGCCAACAAATAACGCGGCCCCGTGTTGAGGCGTTTGGGGTCCATCCGCATCCCTTCCCGGAACGCGGTGATCGCTTCGTCCCATTGATTCAAACCCATCCTGGCCCGGCCAAGTTGGAAGTACGTCGCCGTTTCTCCGGGATCGATCTGCCGGGCGTTTTCCAACGCTTTCACCGCTTCGCCCGAGTTCGACAATCGCAAGTGCGCCGAACCTTTGACAAAGTAGGCCGCGGCGGAATTAGCATCGAGCTTCAGGACTTCGCCGGCCTCGCGAATTGCATCCGCCGCCGCGTCGGCAATCAAATAGGAATTGGCCAGGTTCAAATGCACCTCCGCGTCATTCGGCGCCAGGGCCGCCGCCTTTTTATAGATCCCCAGAGCGTTCGTGGCATCGCCCCGATCCAGAAAATTTTTTCCGACGTTCATCAAACTGAGGAACTGATCGGAGGGATTGTTCGGCGCGGCGGCGCGTTGGTTCGGCGAATCCGATGAACCGCGCCTGCATCCTGCCAGGCAAAACGCCAGCAGAACCAAGCTTGCCAGTTGGACAAAACGCCGGGGCATGGAGCGCACTATAGGCGCCGAGCCTTTAGTTGGCCAGCTTGGCCATGACAAACCGGTAAGCAACGCCGTGGACGGTGAGCAAATGCTTCGGCCTGTCCGGGTCTTTCTCCAGCTTGAGCCGCAGCGAAGCGATGTGATTATCGACTGTGCGCGTCGTGGGATATTTCTCGTAGCCCCAGACTTCGTTGAGCAATTCCTCGCGGGCCAGCACTTCACCGGCGCGCGCGGCGAGCAGGCGCAGAACGCCAGATTCTTTGGGCGTCAGCGCCAGCGAGCGTCCGGCCTTCCGCGCTTCGTATCGCTGGAAATCCACTTCCACGTCATTCACGCGCAGCGTCTCGGGCAGCGCGCGATTCGATTGCGTTCGCCGCAGCAGCGCCCGCACGCGCGCCATCAATTCCGAGATGCTGAACGGTTTGGTCACGTAATCGTCGGCGCCCAGGTCCAGGCCCATGACGCGATCCATCTCCTGCCCGCGCGCGGTCAACATGAGGATCGGCGTGGCGACGCGTTCTTTGCGCAGCTTCCGGCACAATTCAAAACCGTTCATCTGCGGCAGCATCAGATCGAGAATGATGAGGTCGGGCGGACGGTCGTGAATGAGTTTGTAACCGGCCTCGGCGTCGCGCGCGGGCAGCGGCTCGTAGCCCTCGAACTTGAGGTTATCGACCAGCCCGCGAAGGATCACTTCGTTATCTTCGATCACGGCGATTTGTGGACGCATCGGAATCATCGGTTCTCACAGGGGTAGTCGAAAGACTTCAACGATTTTCCGTGCAATCTCCCGGCGCCGTATCGACGAAACCGATCCTCGACGGTTCTTGAGCGCGTCCTTTCGGACAAAGAGCAGTTTGTGGCAACGCACCGCTGTTCGCCAACTGAGACCGTCATTTTCGTCCAGCAGAACCTCAAAGCTCTTCGGCGGGCGAGTGATTGCGCGATGCGTGGCGCAGAACAAAACGTTAACCTCGGGAAAATCCGGATTTGAGCAAACTTCGTCTGGGGATAAAATGACGGCCGGATGCGACCCTTCGGCAAACGGGTACGAGTAAATGTCCCATTGTTTTATTCCCGATCTGGTTTTGGAACGACGTTCGCAGTGGAGAACTTCTTGTCCAATTCCGGATCCTCGCGGTCAAACTGGAAATAACCGGGCGGGCGCAGCGGAATGGGATCGAATTGGCGCGCCCTCTCCGCGGAGAAATCAACGCGACCGGTGCTCGCCGACGCCGACCGTGCGCTGGATTCACACACGATCTTTACGTGAAGTCCCTCGGGCCAGTCCACCGGCTCGTCGGGGACGACTGCGCCGTTGCGATAAATGCCTGAAACTTGATTGATGAGCGCACTATACGGCCATCTGCTTCGCGCGACAATCTCTGACTTGCGGACGAAGTCATTGGCAAAGGCAGCCGGCGCGCGGCATTTCACGCCGCTTCCTGGTTGGAATCTCGCACGGGTTGCGCATTCCAAATCTTTAGGGTTTCAGGAGTCGAAGCGCCCTGAACGCGCCGCGCACTTCCCAGCCAGGCCGCGAGCGGGTGGGCGGCGGCTTGAGGCGGTCGCCTTTGCCGGTTTCCGAACGGCAAACACGACAAACAACTGGAGATGAAGAATACGACCGTTTCTGCCAGAATCAAACCGAGGACGATCAACAACACGCCCATCATCCCGGCGTCGTATGCCAACCAGAACGCGTCGGAAAAATTGAATCCGTCTGGGAGCGGCTGAGACATGCGGTCCACCGTGGTGCCATTCTCAACTTCAACATTCTCGATTTTCCGGAGGAACGCAGCACTCGCCTGTCAGTTCAAGGTTCAAGGTTCAAGGTTCGGTCGGACTGGCAGGCTCTTCCGGATGGGAGGCCGAACAGGCTTCAACTTTGAACGTTGAACCTGGAACTTTGAATTCCTTCCCCGTCCAAGGCGAAGTGATTTTTGAAAACGTCGGCTTCAGCTACTCGCCCGATCGCGTGGCGTTGAAAAACATTTCTCTGCATGCCCGCCCCGGCGAAAGGGTCGCGCTGGTCGGGCCAACCGGCGCCGGCAAATCGACCTTGGTCAATCTGCTCCCGGCTTTCTACGAACTGACGTCCGGCCGGATTCTCATCGATGGCCAGGAGGTCAGCCGCGTTTGGCTCGAATCGTTGCGCGAGCAGATCAGCGTCGTCAGCCGGGAGCCCTTTCTGTTCAACGGCACGGTGGGCGAAAACGTTCTTTACGGGAAACTCGACGCGACCCACGACGAACTCATCGCCGCCTCGCGCGCCGCCAATTGCCACGACTTCATCACGCATCTGCCGGAAGGCTACAACACGCGCGTCGGTGAACGCGGCGTGAAGTTGAGCGTCGGCGAAAAGCAGCGCGTCAGCATCGCGCGGGCACTGTTGAAAAACGCGCCGATCCTCATCCTCGACGAAGCCACGGCCAGCGTCAATACCGCGACGGAAAAACTCATCCAGGAGGCGCTCGATCGTTTGATGGCGG
>Ga0194113_10011211_pt1 | contig 10626 bp, 9 predicted proteins | sample TA2MahC200mmetaG_FD_146193 | JGI IMG/M metagenome (GOLD analysis project Ga0194113, IMG submission 146193) | Freshwater microbial communities from Lake Tanganyika, Tanzania - TA2015017 Mahale Deep Cast 200m | ecosystem: Environmental > Aquatic > Freshwater > Lake | place: Tanzania: Lake... | reverse complement strand
AGAATAGTACTTCTTTTACTGGCAGTTGTATTTGGCATTGCCGCTGTAATTGGCGTGATGATATACCTGAATAATGTAAGATCAGCAATAGAGGAAGAAGGAGAGACGGCAAAAGTTGCAGTAGCTTCTGAAAATATTGCTGTTGAGACCAGGGTATCAGCCATGATTTCATCAAAAATTATTGAAATAAAAGAAATACCGAAAAAATTCCTGGTTGAAAATGCCCTTGATTCGCTTCAGGGGTATGAAGACTATGTTGCAAAGGTTGCAATCACAAAAGGAGAACAGTTAACGGCAGCCAAGTTTGGCAAAATAGAGGAAGTAAGAATTTCATTTACCGTACCTGAGGACTTTGTCGCCGTATCGATTCCCTATAATGAGATAAAAGGTGTTTCCAATCTTGTAAAAGCCGGCGACAAGGTAAATGTTATCGGCACATTACAGCCGTCAAAAGATGACCTTTTGCTTTTAAATAAGGACATGGTGACACAGATGCTTATCCAGTTAAAAGATGATAATAGCCAAACAGAGACAGAATCAGGCCTGCCAAGCAGCAGTTTTTTGTCAATGGACAGCATTATGGATGAATCAAATTACATAGTATACCCTTTAACAAAAATCCTATTATGGAATATAGAGGTACTTTACATAGGCTCAATGAAAGTAACTGCAGCAGATACTGAAGAAGGGAAAAGCATAACAGCATCCGGCAGCAGCTCAAAGGATAAAGAGGCCATAAAAACAGTAACCCTGGCGCTTACCCCTGAGCAGGCTGAAACGCTTGTATTTATTGAAGAACTTGGCAGCGTCTGGCTTGCGCTTGTTCCAGCTGGCGGCATAGATGAAGAGGAAACTTTGGGCAGGACATACCTCAATATAATTGAATAATTTGTTTAAAAAGGATTTAAATGAATAAAATACCTGCTGTATTGATTGAAAAAGATGAAAAAAAAATAGATCTTCTACTAAATTTCCTTGATACTTTTCCGGAAATAGGAAAGACCAGGTATTCAAATGATATATATGATCTTGAGATTGTGCTTGCAAAAAAAGAACCGGCAGTAGTTTTAATAGGCCCCACTTACAGTTTAACTACTATAGAAGATATGCTAAAGCACTATGCTGATGCACTCAACAGGATAAGAGTTATACTTCTTAGCAGTGAAATATCTGCAAAACTTTTAAAACATGCGCTGAAAATGAATATTCATGATGTGCTTGAATATCCTGTGCAGGAAAAGGATTTCAGGGAATCCTTAAAAAGGACATCATATCTATTTGAGACTAAGGAAAGTATTTTGCAATCTGCCGCTCAGGAATGCAAAAAAATAATGTTTTTCAGTACAAAAGGGGGTTCAGGAAACACATTCTTATCCATTAACTTTGCTATAGCATTAAAGCAGAAAACAAAGAATGAAGTCAGCATATATGATTTGAATTACCAGTTTGGCGATGTGGCGCTTATGCTTAATATTTATCCCAAAAACACTATTTTTGACCTTATATCACTTAATAAATATGATGATGAAAGCCTGGACGTGTTCCTTATACGCCACAATTCAGGAATAAGGATACTGCCTGCGCCAATAGACCCGTCTCAGGGCGAAAGTATTGATGCTGATGCTACAAGCAAGATTTTACAGGCAATGGGCAGGATTAATAACTATGTTGTAATAGATGCGCCTTTCAGTTTTTCAAATTTAGTGATTTCTGCAATTAAAAAAGCTGATCACCTATTTATCACAGCCACAAAAGATGTGCCTAGCGTGAAAAACCTGAAAATATGCCTGCAGCTTTTGGACAGGCTGAATTATTCGAGGGAAAACATATCCGTGATTCTTAACCGCTCAGACAGCAAGATGGAATTTGAGATAGATGAAATCGAAAAAACCATAAAACGCAAAATTGATTTTAAAATACCGAGCGACAGAATGGTCCCTATAAGCATAAATAAAGGCATACCGGCAATTACTGGTGCGCCACGCTCCCTTGTTGTAAAAAACATAATAAAGATGCTTGAAATATTAAATACAGAGGAAGGGAATATAAAAATCCGCTGAAATACGCTTAATAATTTTTAGCCGGAAATTGTTTTAAGGCAGTTAATAAAAATTGCGCAAGAATAAAACCGGACAAATAAATATTATTTTATTAACAATGATGACATAACCGGAAGGGTTAAAATGGGTTTACAGGAAAAAATAAGGGATTTAAATGATTATGAAAGCAGGCTCCAGGCAGAAAGCGAATCTTCTTTATCTGCCAGGGCAAAAAGGATAGAAGAAATAAAGCAGAAAGTGCATATGAAGATAATAGAGGATCTCTCTGATGTAATCTTCAAAAAAAACATAACAGACTATGAGCTTAAGCTAAAAGTATCAAACAGCGCACAGCAGATGGTTTTTGAAAGTGAATTTCCGCTTACTCATGATGAAAGAAACAGGGTTACCTCCCAGATAGTTGATGACATAGTAGGTTACGGACCAATTGAAGAATTGTTAAGAGATAAAGAAGTAACTGAAATAATGATCAATAACCCTTCAACAATATATATTGAAAAGAAGGGTAAAATTTATAAAACCGACAGGACTTTTTTGGATGAAAATCATTTAATGAGGATAATAGACAAGATAGTCAGCCGTATAGGCAGGAGAGTGGATGAAGCGTCCCCATATGTGGATGCCCGTCTTCCTGACGGCTCAAGAGTAAATATAATAATTGCGCCCCTTGCACTAAATGGCCCGGTAATGACTGTAAGGAAGTTTGCTGCCGACCCATTTAAGGCGGAAGACTTGATAAAAATGGATACATTTACAAATAAAGTAGCAGAATTTTTAAAAGCATGCGTAAAGGGAAGGATAAACATACTCATATCAGGCGGCACTGGAACAGGAAAAACAACTTTTTTAAATGTTGTATCATCTTTTTTGCCTGATAATGAAAGAATAGTAACAATTGAGGATGCTGCCGAGCTTCAACTGAGCCAGACACATGTAATAAGGCTTGAGTCAAGGCCGCCCAATATTGAAGGAAAAGGTGCAGTTACAATAAGGGATCTTGTAAGAAATGCTTTAAGGATGAGGCCCGACAGGATAGTGGTTGGCGAAGTCAGGGGAGGGGAAGCCCTTGACATGCTACAGGCAATGAATACCGGACATGACGGAAGCCTTAGCACAGTGCATGCAAATTCCCCAAGGGATGTGCTTTCAAGGCTTGAGACAATGGTGCTTATGGGCGGGGTGGACCTGCCTGTTAGGGCAATAAGGGAACAAATATCTTCAGCAATCAATTTAATTGTGCATATGAACAGGCTGAAAGACGGCTCAAGGAAAGTTGTAAAAATTTCAGAGGTACAGGGAATGGAAGGCGATATTATAACACTCCAGGAAATATTCCAGTTTGATTACTCAGCAGGTTTTGATGAAAACGGCAATTACAAGGGTAAGATAAAAGCCACAGGGCTTAGGCCGCAATTTATGAGAAGGATTAATGATTATGGTGTTGAAATACCTGCGTCAGTTTTTGCAGAGGAGCAATAATTAGCCTGATAAATTTTATAATATTATTTTATTTCAGGAATTTATACTAATGAAAACCAGGATAATATTTTCGATTCTAATAATTGCAGCTGTTTTTGCAGTATTTTTTACTGTTTTTGCGGATGATGCAGTTTGCCAGGATGAAAGCCAGGGCATGATAATTTCAACATCCGGTGAGGCAGTAATAAAAAATGTAGACACAGCGGGATTTCCAAATATAAGCCTTTACCTAAGTTTCAGGGAAGGCTCAAAACTCGGGCTCATAAATCTTGAAAAAGAAGATTTTAAAATAATCGAAAACAATAAAGAAATTAAAGATTATGATATCGAAAAAATAGGGCAGACTGATGAGTCTTTTGGAATAGTTCTGGTAATTGACACCAGCGGAAGCATGAAGGGCCAGCCATTGATAAATGCAAAGTCTGCTGCAACTGCTTTTATCGAAGAGATGAGTGAGACAGACAAAACTGCTATTGTCGGTTTTTCAAACAACGCAACAGTTTTTTCTTCTTTCACATCAGATAAGCCAGCTCTTAAGAATTCAATTGATAGCATAGAAGCTGGCGGTGAAACAGCATTATTTGACGGTATTTTAAAAGGCATAGAGCAGTTTAACCAGGCTGAAGATATCAGGCATAAATATATTATTGTTCTCTCAGACGGCGCAGACACTGTAAGCCTTAGCAGCCCTGAAAGTATAATTGAAGCCGCAGAATTGGCAGGCATTACTATTTACTCGCTTGCGCTCACATCAATTGAGTTTAACCCTGAACAGATTGAGGCAATTGCAGCAAATACCGGGGGCGAATTCCTTATGACCGATGAAAGCAGCCGCCTTAAAGAGCTTTATGCAAATATTTCCGAGAAAATTAGGAATCAGTACAGGATAACTTTTAAAAGCGCTTCTGAAAATGCCGAATCTTTCAATGCGAGCATTTTTATTGAAAAACTTGGTTTAAAGGACTCGCTGCAGCTCTCATACGAAAGCCCTTTTTCTGCTCTTACAGGAAATGAATCAAAGACCAAAGAGGCCTCTTCACAGGTAATGGGCAAATTGATGGTTCTTGATAAATGGTGGATTAAGCTTGTAACTTACATGCTTATTTTTGTCAGCGTTACAATCTTTATATATATTGTTTCCACCATTATGGTGCCCAATAAACAGGACCTTAAAACCAGGACAGATAATTATCTTTATAATCTTTCAGGCAGCGGCGAACCAGTTTACCCTTATGAAGAAAAAAAATACAGCGGATTTTTTTCCAGGCTCTTCAGGAAATACAGGGGTAAAAATGATAAAAAAGGATTTTCTGATCTTTTTGAACAGAGGCTTAGAAGAGCCGGAATGAGTATTTCAGGCCAAAGATTTGTATTTATTCATTTGAGTTCTGTAGTTGTACTGACTCTTGCAGTTTTTCTAATTACAAAAAATTTCCTGGTCACTTGCTGTGCTGTAATCCTTGTGATATTTATGCCTTTTCTGTTTATTAATTTCAAGACGGCCCAGAAAGTAAAAAAATTTAATGAACAGCTCCCTGATACCCTGCAGCTTATTGAGGGGGCTTTAAAAGCAGGGTACAGCTTAAACCAGTCTCTTGCAATGGTTATAAAGGAAACAAAACCTCCTATTTCAGAAGAATTTATGGTGGTCCTCAATGAAATAAGAATGGGCCTTGATGAAAGGGCTGCTCTTGAAAATATGGCAAAAAGGATAAACAGCGAACTTTTTGACTGGGTTGTGCTTGCAATAAATATACAGAGGGAAGTTGGCGGCAACCTTGCAGAAATCATGGACATAATTGCAAACACAATAAGGGAAAAGGAAAGAATACTTCGCCAGATTAAATCACTTACTGCAGAAGGAAAGCTTTCAGCTTATGTGCTCATAGGTCTGCCAGTGGTGCTTGGAATAGCCCTGTCGATACTCAACAGGCAGTACATTGATGTTCTTTTTACTACAAAAATCGGGTTTTTAATGCTTTTTCTTGCAGCGCTTTTAATGCTTGCAGGAATTGTATGGATAATGAGGATTATTAAAATTGAATACTGATTTTAATAGACGGGAGATGATATAAAAGTGTACATATATATAATAATAATTTCTGTATTTGCAACTGTTTTCAGTTTTATAATGTTTTTAATAATGCCAAAAATATTCGACAAAAAAGGTAAAGACCTTTCAAAACTTAATGATTATATTATGCTTGCAAAGAAAGGTGAAGAAAAAAAGGCAGGCTCCAGGAAATCCCTGGCAGAAATTTTACTTAAGATGTTTTCCTTTACAAGCAGGATACTGCCAAAAAATCTTGTGGAATCTGTAAAAACAAGGCTTGAGCTTGCCGGAATACAGGAAAAAATGCGTATTGATGTTTTTCTTGCAATTAAGTTTTTTATGCCATTTATCTTTTTATTTATGCTTGTTTTCTTCATGCTTTTTTTTGAAATACCTGCTTTTGCAAGGTTGTTTCTTGTGATAATGATACCTTTTACATATATATTTCCTGATTTTTACCTGAAGAATAAAACTGCAAAAAGGCAGGATGAAATAAGGAGGCATCTGCCGAATGCGCTTGATCTTTTGACAATCAGCGTTGAGGCAGGCCTTGGATTTGACCAGGCGCTTATAAAGGTTGCAAATAATATTAAAGGATGCCTGGGGCCTGAGTTTAAGCGTGTAATAAAAGAAATGGAAATTGGAGTTTCCCGCAAGGAAGCCCTGAGCAATTTAAGCAAAAGGACAGATGTCACAGAGCTTAATACTTTTATATTTTCGATTATACAGGCAGATATTTTCGGCATATCGGTAGGGAAAGTTTTAAGGGTGCAGGCTGCAGAAATGAGGGTTAAGAGAAGGCAGCTGGCAGAGGAAAAAGGAATGAAAGCACCAGTTAAACTTGTCTTTCCTACTATACTTTTTTTATTCCCTGCGCTCATGGTTGTTGTGCTGGGGCCAGCTGCAATAAGGATATGGGATACTTTAAAGCTTCTTATGAAATAATTAAAAAACCATTTCCATTTTCCCAAAAATCCCCATTACAATTACAAAAAGGTACAGCTAACCAGCCATACTCCTTTACCCATAAAAAATAAATCAGTTATTCTTTATATTAAATATAATGTAATACCCCTTAATGCTTCAGGGCTGCTTTCTGGCATTTGCAGCAATTATAAGAGTCAGTGAACATAATTTCAATAAGAATCCTGCACCCCTAGGCGCAAAAATATTGAAAATTCAAAGCTGTCCTGTTTTATAGAGTAACATTAAAAATAGTATTATCAATAAAAAGGTAAAATATTTTAATTAGTATCTTGCATTATAAGATACTATGTGCTATTATAGCCTCGCACTGATTAAAAGAAAGGCAAAATACATGAATATTCAGTTTAAAAAAGGTGTGCTGGAACTTTGCGTCCTTGCACTTCTCACGGAAAAAAACCGTTATGGATATGACCTTGTAAATGAGATATCAAAAAATATACAGATTTCTGAGGGTACCATATATCCGCTTTTGCGAAGACTAAAAAATGTTGGCTATGTTACTACTTATCTTCAGGAATCACAGGAAGGCGCCCCGAGAAAATATTACAGGCTTACAGAAAGCGGGCGGAAAATAACAGGAGAATTAAAAAGCGACTGGTTTGATTTTGTAAAAAAAGTAAGTAGTCTCTTAAAAGGCGGTGGCAAAGATGAATAAAAAGAAGCATTTCCTTGAAAATCTTGAAAAGAATCTAAGGGGCATACCGAAAGAGGAAATTAATGATATTCTTGAAGATTTCAGGGAATATTTTGATATTGGTGCCGAAAGGGGAAGGCCCGAAGATGAAATAATACTTTCATTCGGAAACCCGAAAATTATTGCCAAACAGATAAAAGCCGAGTCTTATATAAAAAAAGCAGAAGCAAACACAAGCGCCGCCAATATAACAAGAGCAGTATTTACAACTGTCGGCCTTAGCTTTTTCAATATCATTTTTATGCTGCCTGTTTTTGCAGTAATTTTCTCTATACTGGCTGCACTTTTTGCAGCAGCGGTATCAATTGGCGCTGCAGGAATTTCAGGAACAGTTGCAAGTTTATTTTATCCGCTTTATTCCCAGTATTTTACATTTACTATAAATACTGCAGTGCCAGTATTTGCATTCATCGGAATGGGGGCATCCGGGATTTTATTTTTCATAGGGGACATATATCTTGCAAAACTTATTTACAGATTGATAGTTAAATATTTAAAACTGAATATAAGTATTGTAAAAAACAGGAGGCAGATAAATGAAATTTAATATAAAAAAACTTGTAATAGTCCTGGTTTTGATAATGCTTGTTTCTTTTACTGCTGCAGCAATTACGCTGTACTTTACGGGGGGAATAAGCGTCCTGTCAGCGGGGGCAGGCCAGGTGAAAACTTCAAAAAGTTTTTCTGCCCAGGAAATTGAAAATATTGTAATTAAAACAGTAAGCACAAAGATAAATGTCATACCTGTTGCAGACAGGAAAGTGGGTATAGATTTTTATGGAAATATCACGACAAATCTGGCTGATGTTAAGCCTGAGCTTGCTGCAAATATTGAAAACAGCACTCTTAAAATAGAAATATCTTATCCAAAAACCATAAATATTGGCCTTATAAATTTTGAAAAGCTTTACCTTGATGTCTATATACCCGACAATTATTCAGGCAGCATTGAGGTGGAAACAGTGTCAGGAGATCTTGATATAAGGAAGCTAAATCCGGCCAGGCTTGTCTTTAAAAGCATCTCAGGAAATATAAATACAGAGTCTGTAATTGCAGATATAATGGAAATGGAAACTGCTTCGGGAAAAGCTTATTTAAAAGATATAAGCGGAAATATAAAAATAAATTCAATATCAGGTGAAGTGGATGCAGTAATTGCCGCTATTGAAGGGGACATAAATATAAAAACAATTTCCGGAAAAGCGGAAATAGAATTACCCGGCAGCAGTGTTTTTGATTTTGAATTCGGTTCAGTTTCAGGAAATATTAAAAATGAATTTCCTGCAGATATAAAATTAATAAATAACCGCAAAATAGAAGGAAGTGTTGGTAATGGCGCCTACAAAATAATAATCAGCACAACCTCAGGTGACATATCAATTAAAAAAGGAGAATAAGATGCAAAAAGAAGCAGTTAAAAAAAATGCAGGCTTTAAAGTAATGGCAGTGATTTTGCTGATATTGCTTGCTGCAGCAACTATTACCTCCTGCATAAGGATTACAGGATTTAAAGGCTCCGGGGATGCTGCAACACAGGAAAGAAATATATCCGGGGTAAAAAGCGTTTCTATAAGCGCAGGCATGAATCTTTACATACAACAGGCTGGCTCTGAATCGCTGAGAATAGAAGCTGATGATAATGTGATTCCAAAAATATTAACAGAAGTAAAAAACGGGCACCTGGAAATAAAATATAAGCCATGGATATTTGGCTTTGGCGGCATTAACATTAAAAGTCCCGTAAATATTTATCTAACAGTTACAGATATTGATGCAATCAAAGCTTCAAGCGGAGCAAATGTACAGAGCAGCATGATTAATACAGAAAGCCTTAAAATAACACTCTCCAGCGGCTCTTCAGGAAAAGTTGAGATTGATGCAGCAAAGCTTAATGTGGATCTGTCAAGCGGTTCAAATCTTACAATTGAGGGAACTGTAGAGAAGCAGGAAGCAGATTTAAGCTCAGGGGTAAAATATGATGCATACAATCTTAAAAGCCGTGAGGCAGCGCTTAATGTATCAAGCGGAGCTGTGGCTGATATTGATGTAAGCGAGCGCCTTGATGTCAATATTTCAAGCGGCGCGACTGTAAGATATATTGGAACGCCGCAGATAGTATCCAATATATCTTCTGGCGGAAACCTGAAAAATATTTCATCAGATTAAACAAGGAAGCATTTTATTATGGTTGCAATTCCATATTAAAGATAAGGCAGGAAAAAATAAATAAGCCTTTGGAAAAAATAAATCAGATTATATTAAAGAAAAAACTTAGAGCCAATGGTTTTTACATCTAAGTGAATTGAAAGGAAAGGTGTATGAAAATGAATTTAAAAAGAAAAAACATCAAAAAAATTATATTAACAGCTTCCATACTAGCTCTTGCGGCGCTGCTCTTGCTGACAATGAGCTCCTGCATTACTATAAAATTAAACAGCATTAAAGGAAGCGGGGAAGTTGTATCTGAAGACTTTGACGTAAGCGGATTTAATAAATTATCTTTTTCAGGAATAGGCAAAATAATTATAGAACAGTCTGCTGAAGAATCCCTTACTGTTGAGGCAGAAAAAAATATAATAGACGCACTTGATATAAATGTAAGCGGAAACAGGTTAAATGTCGGCCTTAAAAGGGGATTTTTGAACATCATTCCCACAAAAGATATTATTTTTTACCTCAGCGTCAAAGATCTTAAGAAAATAGATCTTACAGGTGCAGGAAGTGTTATCTGCAAAAGCTTTGAAACACAAAGCCTGGAAATAAACTCAAGCGGTTTGGGCAATATAGAGTTTGGCCTTGAAGCAGAAAATCTGGAAATAGATATATCAGGTGCCGGGAAGGTAATAATGGAAGGAAAAGTCGCCATTCAGGAAATAGAGGTGTCCGGTGTAGGAACCTATAACGGAAAAAAGCTCCAGAGCAATGAATGCTTAATTAACATAAGCGGGGCAGGCCGGGCAGCAGTCAATGTCCAGGATACCCTGGATGTAAGGATGAGCGGTGTTGGCCATGTTGAATATACTGGTAATCCTCAAATAACCCAGAACATATCCGGTGTGGGAGGTACTGTAAAAAGCATTGACTGATATGCGCTTAAGCCAGGTTAACTTACATCTGCAACAGTAAAAAAATATTTATTAATAGCAAAATAAAATCAAAAAGGAGAAAAAATGGACGAAGAAGCAAAAAAAGTGGAAATGAAGGGCAAGAAGATTGTTGAAGGGCCAACAATATATTTCTGGGTGCTTTCAATAATTACAGGCCTGGGGCTTTTTTCACTGAATTTCGGAAACTGGATGGGCCGTGATTTTCATATCGGGCCATTTTCAATAGGGCTGCCCTCACCCAATACT
>Ga0194113_10011209_pt1 | contig 10628 bp, 5 predicted proteins | sample TA2MahC200mmetaG_FD_146193 | JGI IMG/M metagenome (GOLD analysis project Ga0194113, IMG submission 146193) | Freshwater microbial communities from Lake Tanganyika, Tanzania - TA2015017 Mahale Deep Cast 200m | ecosystem: Environmental > Aquatic > Freshwater > Lake | place: Tanzania: Lake... | reverse complement strand
CCGCACCATCAACTCCCGCAGATCGTCGAAACTCAGGGCCTGGTTCCCTCCGCAAAGCGCACCGGCGGGATCGAGGTGGATCTCGACCATCACGCCGTGCGGCCCCACGCCTCGCGCGGCGATCGCCAACGGGAGCACGAGATCGCGGTGTCCCGCCGCGTGGGACGGGTCGACGACGATGGGCAGGTGCGTGAGCGATTTCAGGATGGGAATGGAGCCGAGATCCAGCGTATTGCGTGGCGTCGTCTCGAATGTCCGGATGCCGCGTTCGCACAGGATGACCTGATGATTGCCGCGGGCGACCACTTGCTCCGCGGCCTCGAGGAATTCGCCGAGCGAGGCGGACGGGGCGCGCTGCAGCATCACGGGCCGATTGATCCCTCCCAACTCGCCCAACAAACTGAAATTCTGCATGTTGTACGAGCCGACCAGGATCATGTCGGCCAACGTGGCGACTTTCTCGACGTCCTCCGCCGAGATGACTTCGGCGAGGATCGGCAGGTCGTAGCAGCGTCCCGCCTGGGCCAGCATTTCCAGACCGTGGAAACCCAAGCCGGGAAAACCGTCCGGGGAGGCATGGAGCTTGAAGCAGCCGCCGCTGAGAATCTTGCCGCCACACTCGCGCACCTGCCGCGCGCACGCCTGGATCTGCTCCTCCGATTCCACCGCGCAGGGTCCCGCAATCACCACGAACTCCGGCCCGCCGATCTCGACGCCACGGCAGGAGATCACGGAATCGTGGGGCTTGGCGCCGCGTCCCGCCAGCGGAAAGGTACCCGCCACGTGCACCCGCGTGTCGCCGGGCACGCTCGGCCGATCCGCCGTCGTCGCGCGCCCGGCACCGGCGACCTTCCGAGACGACGCCACAATGCTCCGCGTCTTCGGTTTTGTCTTCCCTCGCGCCTCGATCGGATAGCTGCCCAGCATTTTCAGAAAACTGGTCGCCGCCCGAAGCTCGCCCAACGCGTCTCGCACTCGCTGCTCACCGCTATTGCCCTCGAAGTCGATGTAAAACAGATACTCGAACCGCGTCCCCCGCTCCGGTCGCGACTCGAGCTTCGTCAGATTGATCCCATGCCGTTCGAGCACGGTCAGGGCCTTCATCAACGCCCCGGCCTTGTGGGCCGTGGCCAGAATGAGCGATGTCTTGGCGGGAATCCGCGGATCCACGTCGACGGGCCGGGGAGCGATCACGACGAATCGCGTGAAATTCTCCGGATTGTCCGCAATGTCCCGCTGCAGGATCTCCAGGCCGTACAGGCGCGCCGCCTCCTCGCTGGCAATGGCCGCCTGCGACAAGTCCTGATCGTCCTTCACCTTTCGCACGGCCATTGCCGTGTCCGTCGCCGGCTCCGTCTTGCAGTGCTGAAGCTGCGACAGAAACCGCGTGCACTCCGCCAACGCCTGATACTGCGAGTACACCCGGCGGATCCTGGACAAGGGAACTCGATCCACGGCCAGCAGGCAATGCCGAACCTGGAACACCTCCTCTCCCACAATGCTCAACTTCATCCGCAACAGTTCGTCGTAGACGTCCTGGATGCCGCCGGAGACCGTGTTCTCGACCGGCAGCAAGCCGAAGTCCGCCTGCCCCTCCTCGACCGCCTCGACGACGTCGGTGAACCGCGCACACCCGATGAACGTGGGTTCGTCGCCGCGGCCGGCGAAGAACTTCTGCGCGGCCAGATGGCTGAAATTCCCGTCAATGCCCTGATAGGCCACCTTGATCAGCCGGCGCTCGGTGTCCGCGTTCAACCTCCGCTGCACAAACAGCTGCTGCGAACGCACCGAGTCGTCGATGATTTCGTGAAAGATCTTCGTGACGCAGTGCGCGTCCAGGCCGACTTCGCGCCCCTTGGCGATCAGACGCGTCAGCAGCTCCTCCTCCCGCTGGGCGTCGCGGATCAGGATCTTTTCCCGATCCTTCAACCGCACCACCTCGCGCACCAGCCCCCGCCGCTGAGCCAGCAGGTCCAGGATTGTGTCATCAATCGCGTTGATCCGTTCTCGAAACGTCTTCAGGTCCATCGTCGGTCATCACAAACTGATGTAGGGTCTTCGCCAAGGAGATGCACGCGGCGAGCGCCGTTGCACGACCGGCACTCTTCCCCCGTCCGGTCATCGCGAATGGCAGGAGTGCCCGACCCGCGTCTTGCCGCGACCGCGGACCGCCTCCCACCCGCGTATCATGCTATCACACGGCGGGCCTTTTCTGGAACGGCCCCTTCCGCCCGGCAGACGCCCCGTGAGCGCGGCACTCGCCCAAATCGCCACTGCCGGGGAGCCCGTGAGAACCGCCGCGTGCCCGCTCGACCGCCACATCCCATCCCCACAGAGCCGTCAGTTTCCAGTACAATGGGGTCCTGCTTGTCCCGTCCGCGGCGAATGGGACGGTTCCGGATCGTCGTGGTACCTGGCATTTCGTGAGGATCGCAAATGAACGCATCATCGAGGAATTCCCGACGCACCTTTCTCAAGATGGCGGCCATGAGCGGCGCGGCGCTGGGCACGGGCCTCGCCGTCCCCCGCTCGGTCCATGCGGCCGGCAGCGACCTGCTGACCGTCGGGTTGATCGGTTGCGGCGGACGTGGCGCCGGTGCCGCCGGAAACGCTCTGGCAGGGCGCAAGGAAACCAAGCTCATCGCCATGGGCGACCTGTTCCGTGATCAGGCGGTGCGCATGGCCGGCACGCTCAAGGCCCAATTCAACGACCGCGTGGACGTGCCCGAGGAGCGGATCTTCGACGGCTTCGACGCGTACACGAAGGTGATCGCCTGCAACCCCGATATCATCCTGCTGGGCGCCCCGCCGGGCTTCCGCCCCCTGCATTACATGGCCGCCGTGCAGGCCCGCAAGCACGTCTTCATGGAAAAACCCTGCTGTGTCGACGCGCCCGGCTACCGGCTCGTGATGAAGGCCAACCAGATGGCCGACGACAACGGACTGAAAGTCACCGTCGGCCTGCAGCGCCGCCACAGCAAGAGCTACAACGACGCCATCCCGAAGCTGCAGGAAGGCGCCATCGGCAAGATCCTCTTCCTCCGCTGCTACTGGAACGGCGAACACGCCCACGGCGGGTACGGCGGCGAACCGCCCAAGCAGCGCGAACTCGAGTGGCAGATCAAGAACTGGAACCACTTCTGCTGGCTCTCCGGCGACCACATCGTCGAACAGCACGTCCACAACATCGACGTGTGCAACTGGATCTTGAAGGACGCGCATCCCACCGAGGCGAACGGCATGGGGGGACGCGAAGTCCGCAAGAAGTCGAACATGTACGATCACCATTTCGTCGAGTTCACCTACGCGGACGGCACGAAGATGTACAGCCAATGCCGCCAGATCGGCGGATGCTGGAACCCCGTGACCGAATTCGCGCACGGCACTACCGGAAGCATGGAACTCGGCGGCAACGGCAACGACGGCTACGAGAAGGAGCACGTGAACCTGGTCGCGGCCATCAAGAGCGGCGCGAAACTCAACGACGGCTGGCACGGCGCCAACAGCACCATGACGGCCGTGCTCGGGCGGATGGCCACGCACAGCGGACAAGTCGTCCTGTGGGACAAAGCCGTGCAAAGCGAGGAGAGCCTGGCGCCCGAGTATTCCTCCTTGGACGCCAAACCGCCCGTCACCGTCGGGCCCGATGGGCTCTACCCTGTCGACGTCCCGGGCGTCTACAAACCGTACAAGAACGTTTGATCGTCCGACCCGCCGCGAGTGCCGGCGCAACAGGCTCTCGCAGGGTACCCCGGCTCGTTAGTGACAATAATGCGCTAGGATCTGTCAAGAATTTAGTCGCCGAATCGACGTAGGACGGATTGGCAATCCGTCCGTGTTTTCCTGGACGGATTGCCATCCGTGTTCTCCTGGACGGATTGCCGTCCTTGTTTTCCTGGACGGATTGCCAATCCGTCCCACATCCAATTCGGACAGTTGTTGCTTTGCAGCGTCTTACCCCTGACGCCTGACGGCAAGCGCCGGCGCGCAAACACGGGGCGCGCCAAGCTTGCCTGTGACAATGACGGGGCACACCGGGCGGACGGCGGCCAGCGCCGCCGTTCCGGACAGGTCGCGCGCGGGCCAACGTCCCCCCGCGTGAGCGCCGCCCCTACATCCCGGGGTAGAGCGTCATGTTGTACAGCGACGGTTCCTCCAACGGCCGCGCGTTGGCGTAGATGCAGAAGCCGCGGGAACCGAACAGCAGGACCTCCTCGCGACCGTCACCCCACACGTCGGCCGCCATGCCATAGCAGTCGGACGTGAAGTCGGTTTCACCCGGCGCGGGACCCGCTTGCAGCGGCAACATGTCCACCACGTCACCCTGGCCGTTGTAGATGCGAGCCGGTTCGCCGGCACCCCGTTGGTTGACGGAAAAACCGTACACCAGCGCGCAGTCGGGCTGGCCGGGCCCGAGCCAACGGATCAGGCGGGGCGCGATGCACCACTCGCCCGACTGCATCTGGCGCCGCCACAGCTCGCGCCCGTCGAGATCGTACAACAGGAGCAGCGCCCACGCGTTGGCGTCGCGGCGGTGGGTCGCCACGGGCGTGCGATCGACCACCATGAACTGCAGCGGCGAATCCGCGCGAAACCGCCCGGCCACCACGTGCTGCGCCTCGCCCAATACGTGATGCCACAACGGTTCGCCGTCCCGGCTCAGGCAGTGAATGCCGCCATTGCCAAACAGCAGACGCCATCGGCCGTCCGGCGGCTTGACGAGAAACGTCGCGTCTTGATGAGCAGCCCCCGCGTCCTTCTGGAACAACACCGTGCCGTCGTCATCGATCAGCGCGAATCCGACAAACACCTCGTCCCGGCCGTCCTCGTCCAGATCGGCGATCGCCGGATAGTGTCCGACGGAGCCGGCGTAGTCCCAGAGCACTCGGCCGTCGTGCGCCACGCCCCACATGTTCCAATACCGGTCCTTCACGACCAGATCTTCCCGCCGCCCCCGCCCCGTCAGGTCCGCCAGCAGGAAACTGTCGTCCGCCGGCGCCGGCAACGCCAGGCTGCCCTTCTCGCGGCCCGTCCGACCGTCCAGGACCATGAGGGTCGCTTGGCCGTCGTAACGCGGAGCCCGTTCGCGCACGACGCGCGGGTCCGCCGGCGGCGCGTCCAGGTACGTGGCCTGACGCACATAGAGCACTTCATTGCGGCCGTCGCGGTCCCAGTCGTAGATCTGCACGGGCAAGTCGCAGTAGCAGCTGCCGTTGTCCGCCGACGGCGTGCCGGTCTGCCACAGGACTTCGCCGCCGATCGTCGTGGCCGTCAAGCACGTAATGATGCGCGGCCCGTACAGGTTCTGTACGAAGAGCACGTCCGGCGCGCCGTCGCCGTTCAGGTCTCCGACCCGCACGGTCTCCGACAGATAGTCCTTGCCGACGATCCGGCTGACCATGTGCACGGTCCCGGTCGACTCCGCCGCCCACGCGGCTCGCACGACCGTCATGCCCAGGAACACCCACAAGACAACTCCAGCCCGTTGCGACATGATCTGGATCTCCGAACGCGAGCTCTCCGACGATGGCTCGCGCAAATAGTGACACTATGTTGCTACTGAATTCCGTTAAGGATCGGTCAAGAATTAAGTTTCCGAATCGTCGTGGGACGGATTGGCAATCCGTCCTTGTTTTCCTGGACGGATTGCCGATCCGTCCCACATCCAATTCGGCAGATTATTGTCTTACAGCGCCTAAGCTCTTCTTCAGGTCCGCGGCCCGCGCGGGGAGGAACCGCGCATGAGCACCCCCCGGGATTGTGCCAAAACGCCTTCGTCACGACAATGATACCGTGTTCGTCGGCCACATTCGAGCGGCCGGAACCTGAGTCGCGATGCGGCCGCACGCCGCGTGAACGTAGGACGCGAACTAATTGCCTCAAGAAAGGAAATCCGCCTTGGGCAATCCAAACGAAGAACGGTTCCGCGCTGCTTACCAGGGCCAGCCGCCGTGGGACTTGGGACGACCCCAGAGTCCCTTCGTCGCAATCGCGGACCAGATCACCGGGTTGGTCCTCGATGCCGGCTGCGGCACCGGCGACAACGGCCTGTTCTTCGCCCAACGGGGACATCCCGTGTTGGGGATCGATTTCGTGGAATTCCCCATCATCGAAGCTCGGCGGAAGGCCGCGGAGCTTGGCGTGGAGGCTGAATTCCTGCAGATGGACGCCCTGCAACTGACGCGATTGGATCGGCAGTTCGACAGCGTGATCGACTGCGGGCTCTTCCACGTGCTTTCCGACACCGAGCAACGCCTCTACGTCGCCGGCGTGACCCACGTCACCAAACAGAACGGCAAGCTGTTCCTGATGTGCTTCAGCGACCAGGAACCGAGCGACCGGGGGCCACGGCGGATCAAGCAAGACGAGATCCGCGCGGCATTCGCCGATGGCTGGATCGTCGAGTCCATCACGCCCACGCACTTCGAGCCGAATCCCCAATCGCCGGAAGTCTTCCAGGACGGCGGGCCACGCGCCTGGTTCGCCGTCATCCGGCGGACCCGCTGACCGCGCGCCCGCCGAGTTTCGGGCCCGCTTTTCGCCAGGCCACCGGCCGCGTTATCATGACCTCCCGCGACGTGGCCACGTACCGTGAACCTGTAACCAAGAAAAACCCCGTGGATCAGCGCAGTCATGTACAAAACGACCTACTCCCTCCTCGCCGAACCGGCGATTGTCGCGGCGTGTCTGTGCGCCCCCTTCATCGCGGACTGCGGTGCTGATGAGCAGTCAGTTGTCGCGGAACCGGCCGATGGCTACGCGGTCGTCGTGTCCCAGGCCACGCTCCGGCTGCCCGATTGGAAGAGGGTAACCGATGTTCTGGTGGCCAAGCACGGGGGGCGGCTGGTCGCCTACGACCAGCTGACGCAGGCCCAGAAGGAACTGGCGCGCACGCGCCCGCGCTACGCTTGCTTCGTCGCCACTCCAGAGGAAACCACGCGTCAATTCGTCGCCGACGTTCATCGTCTCACCCGCCGACTCGATGACGACCTCTACACGGACGTCTGCTGGGGCATCCTCACCGGTTACGATGCGGACTGCGCACTGCGGATCGCCGGACACAAGGAACCGCTCGTGATCCGGCGCGTGGCGGCCGGTACGGAAGTCGAGCTATCGCTGTGCGACGAAGGCGTGTGGTACTGTGAACTCCAGCGAGGCAAGATGGTCCGCAAGGAGCGCGGGAAGGCACCCGAGCAGCAGCAGGTGCCGGCCGACACGACCAAGGCCCTGGTCGATACGCTCAACGACTACAAGGCGCAACTGTTTGTCACTTCCGGCCACGCCACCGAACGCGACTGGCAGATTGGCTTCCGGTATCGCAACGGCCATTTCCGCTGCCAGGACGGCCAGCTCTTTGGAGCGGACACCAAAGGCCAACGGTTCCCCATCCACTCCGACAATCCCAAGGTGTACCTGCCCGTGGGCAATTGCCTGATGGGCCACATCGACGGACCGCAGGCGATGGCCCTGGCGTTCATGAACAGCGCGGCGGTCTACCAGATGGCCGGCTACACGGTCCCGACCTGGTACGGCTACGCCGGCTGGGGAATGCTCGATTACTTCGTCGAGCAGCCGGGCCGGTTCACATTGTCCGAGGCTTTTTTCGCCAACCAGCAGGCCCTTCTCCATATGCTCGAGACGCGGCATCCCGCGGACGCGCGATCCGATCCGGCGCCGGGCGAGGTTCGGGGCAACGGGCTGCTCCACGACCGGGACGTGCTGGCTTTCTACGGCGACCCGGCCTGGGAGGCGCGGATGCAGCCTGGCGACTTGGCTTGGGACCAGGTTCTGACGTGCCACGGGACTACGTATTCGCTCGTGATTACGCCTCGCCGCGGGCTTGACAGCTTCCGGCCGATCAACACGAACGGCTCGCAACGCGGCGGCCGGCCCATCGTGGCGATCCTGCCGCACAGGGTCCGCGACGTGCGGGTTCTGGAAGGGCAGGAGTTGAAGCCCGTGGTGACGGAGAATTTCGTGCTGGTCCCGCTGCCGGAGCACCGTGAAGTCGACCGCGCCTACAAGGTCGTTTTTCAGGCTGTGCCGGCGTCGCGATCGGAATGACATCCCGCCAGCAGCGGCGCTGCCGACGGAACGTGCACGACAGCGCCCCGGCGGCTCGTGCTGGACCCCGCGTCGGCTTGTTCCTCGAGGCCCCTCCGTCAAACAAGGCGCCCCGCTGCGCAGCAGGTTGCCGCGCACGTGATCCGCTAGTCACTTGAACGCGTGCCCCGATTGAGCCACCCCTCTCCGATCGATTCGGAACACGCCGGCCACGCCTCCCAACCCGCCTGCGATACCGCCGCTGTTATGTCTCGCGTGTGACACGCTCTCGTCTCTACCGATGTCGGCGCCCCGTCTCTTGTCGTGCGCGGGCCGCTCGCCCGCACATGACACACCCAGGACACCACGGCGGGCCGGCACCACCAGTGGCAACACCGTGGGCCATTGTTGATGAGGCATCGAATATCTGCAATCCATGTGGGGAGTTTTGCGAGCAGGGCTCCCATGGGCCTGGACGATGAGCCGCGCATCCATCTGCCCGCGCGCCGGAAGCCACCCAGAACGGCCGACCCGGCCACGCAGTGCGAGGCGAGGTCCCGGTCTCTACCACGGCGGCGGACTTGATGGGATGTCCGTTGCCGCTTCCCACTGCGTGCCTTGGGCGGCGGCTTGTCGGAGAACCGTCTCGCCATCAGACCTGTCCGCTCAGCGCAATACGACTGACCAGCTACCAGCGACCAGCAGCGCCGGTCGCCACCGGTCGTTTAACCGCGACGCGGAGGGGGCTGCCGAAAGACACGCCTCGCCAGATGATTGAATGTTGCCGGCAGCCCCCGACGCCGAGCGGGTGCCGCCGAGCATCGCCCGAGATCTCCCCGGGAAACGCGGCCGCGCGGAATCGCCACAACTGCCACGAGCCCACGAAGTCCGACCACGAGCCTCGGGGGGGTCGGTCGGAAGTCAGAACCCGTACGCCCCAAACATGACGTGAAAGCCATGTACCATGGTCTCACGACAACGGCTCACGCGATGGCGATAAGGGGTGACGTTCGCGCGAGGCTTTCCAGGCGACAGCGTCGGACGGGCTCGTCCGCCGCGCGCGCTCGCCGCCGGAGTTCGCTGAACAGCCGTCCGCTAAAATCGACACCCTCGCCAGCGAACTCCTCTGGGTCGCGGTTAAGCGACCGGAGACGGCCTTGCGATCGCAGTCCGCCCGATATGCGCCAAAGGCGTCTGACAATGCCACGAAGCTGTCACAACGTCCTCAGAAAGAAGCGGCCGAACGCCTCCGCGACGCCCCACTCGTGGCCGATCGAGCCACCTTCCGACGTCATTTCCCAATGACACGCTTCTGACAGCCTCCCGGCGGGCCGTTTACTTTCGCCATAGACTATTGCGTGCCCGCTCGTCTCGGGCCTCTTCGCCGCCGCCCACCGCCCTCTCACCGCACGTCACCCGGGATGCCTTTGGGTCTGCTTGCAGGCTATTCGCCGATTCTAGGGGTCTAGGGGTCCAGGCCATCGTAGACCGTCTTGCTGAAGACTTTCGAGCCGCCTGATTGCTGCTTGATCGTGCGACCCGCGTCGTCGCGCCAGGTGTCGGACACAAGCGCGTCGCCGACCGTGCCGTCGTCCGGGTCCACGGCATAGGTCTTGGTCCGATAGACGCGGCCCAGCTTGTCGTACAGGTTCTCGGTTCGGCTCAGCAGCCGGTCGCCGCCATCGACCGTCCCGTCCGTTGGAAAACTCTCGTCGTCGTCCGCGTCGTAGTACCGTTCGCTCTTGGTCACGCGGCCCTCTGCCGGTCCGCCGTGTTTGTTCGTTCGCCCACGTGTGCCATGCAGTTGTCGCAGGGTGGCGGAGACGCCCCAACGGGGCAGCAACATGCCAGCCCGGGGCAGAGCGGATCGGCCCGCCGGTTGTCTGCCACCACCGATGATCGTGCCGGGCCGGTCCGCGCCGCCCCGGGGAAGCGGAGAGAAATGCCCCGTGCCCTGAAAGGGCGAAACAAGGTGCGGCGCGGACGGTCGTCGACCGAGCACCGCCGTTCGATGGGCGCCGGCGTGTCGTCCTCGCGCGGTGGTCGGCGGTGTCGCGGCGCCTGTTTCGCCAACTTCAGGGCTCGGATGATTGGGGCCGGGTTCCCAGGGCGGCGCGGATCGGCCCGGCGACGTTCTTCGTAGCGGACAACAGAGCCGGGGCCGATCCGCTCTGCCCTGGGCTAGGATGTGCCTGCCCCGTTGGGGCGGGACGGCTTCCAGCGACAATGACGCGTCACCGTGGTTGCCGCACGCTACGAACGTCGTGGCGCAAGCGATGCGCGCAACGGCGAGATGTTCGTCACGCGCCCCGTGCAACTGGCTGAGCGAGCCGAGTGTGTGCTACCACCAGCCAAGAGTCAATCGGCGAGCGGAACCAGTGGGGGGGGGGTGGCTGGTAGGGCGTCACATGCCACTGGCTCGCGCCGTTTCGCACGCTGAAGTGGATCGTGCACAGTCGCAACTCGTGGGAGCCGCGCAAGGATGGGAGGGGCGTGCCACTGTGTGCGAAGACGCGTCTGGCCGAAGGCGAACGCGGAACGGGAGGAAAGCGTGTCCCAACAAGCCGCCGCTCAAGGCACGCAGT
>Ga0194113_10011207_pt1 | contig 10629 bp, 8 predicted proteins | sample TA2MahC200mmetaG_FD_146193 | JGI IMG/M metagenome (GOLD analysis project Ga0194113, IMG submission 146193) | Freshwater microbial communities from Lake Tanganyika, Tanzania - TA2015017 Mahale Deep Cast 200m | ecosystem: Environmental > Aquatic > Freshwater > Lake | place: Tanzania: Lake... | reverse complement strand
GTTGCCGCTCAGGCTCCGTAATCGCCGTCAGATTGTAGGTCTTGTTCCATTTTTGCAGCAGGGCCAGATAGGCCAGCAACTGCGCCTGAACGGTAAGCGGCAGATCAAGACGCAAGGCGGTCAGACCCTCCTTGAGAGACCGATCCAGGTTCATGCCCCCCGTCCCTCCACGCCCTGCCGTTTCAGATACACCTGCAACACCGAGACAGCCGCCGGCGTAACCCCGGAAATCCGGGCCGCCTGCCCCAGCGTCGCGGGTCGCAACTGGTTCAGTTTCTGCCGCACCTCAATCGACAGACCGTGAATTTTCCCGTAGTCGATATCGTCCGGGAGCCGGGCCTCTTCCTGCGTCCGGCAGCGTTCAACATCTTCCCGTTGCCGCTCAACATAACCCGCGTACTTGGCCTCAATCTCCAGTTGCTCGACGACGGCCGCATCTTCCACACTTGGCCCAACACCCGGCCAGGTCATCAGATCCTCATAGCGCACCGCCGGCCGGCGCAAGAGATCAAAGAGGTTGTACTCGTGATCAATGGTTTGGCCCAATACACGCTCTGCCTCGGACGCTGACAGAATGGCCGGATTGACCCAGGTCGATTTGAGCCGCTCGGTCTCTTGCGCAACCGCATCGCGCTTGCGCGAGTAGATCTCCCAACGCGCGTCATCAACGATACCCATGCGCCGGCCCGCCTCCGTGAGGCGGAGATCCGCATTGTCTTCACGCAGCAATAAGCGGTATTCGGCCCGACTGGTAAACATCCGGTAGGGCTCTTGTACCCCGCGCGTGGTCAGATCATCCACCATAACCCCGATATAGGCCTCATCGCGCCGCGGCCACCACGCCGCCTCGTCACGCGTCTGGCGAGCGGCATTCAGGCCCGCCAACAGGCCCTGTGCAGCAGCCTCTTCGTAGCCCGTGGTGCCATTGATCTGCCCAGCAAAAAACAGGCCGCCAATGGCCTGCGTCTCCAGGCTCGGCTGCAAGCCCCGCGGATCGTAGTAATCGTATTCAATCGCATAGCCCGGACGGAGGATATGGGCGTTCTCCAAGCCCCGGATTGAATGCACCAAATCCAGCTGCACATCGAAAGGCAAACTGGTCGAGATCCCGTTGGGATAAAACTCGTGCGTCTCCAGGCCCTCGGGCTCAAGAAAGATCGGATGCCCATCCTTGCCCGCAAAGCGCGTGATCTTGTCCTCGATAGACGGACAGTAACGCGGCCCCACCCCCTCGATCACCCCGGTGTAGAGCGGTGAACGGTCCAGACCCGCGCGAATGATGTCGTGGGTACGCGCATTGGTGTGGGTCATCCAACAAGGTAATTGGCGAGGATGCTGGGCACGCGTGCCAATAAAGGAAAACACCGGCTCCGGGGTGTCGCCCGGCTGCTCCTGCAACACCGAAAAGTCGATGCTGCGTCCATCAATACGCGGCGGGGTCCCCGTTTTCAGGCGGCCGACCGGCAGGGCCAGCTCCTTGAGCCGCGCCGCCAACGACAAGGAAGGCGGATCGCCAAGGCGCCCCGCCTGAAAGTGCGCCAACCCGACATGGATCAAACCATCCAGAAAAGTGCCGGTAGTCAGAACCACCGCACGGGCCTTGAAGATCACGCCCAACTGGGTGCGCACGCCAGCGACCCGATCGCCATCCAGCAACAGATCATCGACGGCTTGCTGAAACAGGGTCAAGTGCGGTTGATTCTCGAGGCGACTGCGAATGGCCCGCTTGTACAACACCCTATCTGCCTGCGCCCGGGTGGCGCGAACGGCAGGCCCTTTGCTGGCGTTAAGCGTCCGGAACTGGATCCCGGCCAGATCGGTTGCCAGGGCCATCATCCCGCCCAGGGCATCCACTTCGCGAACCAAATGACCCTTTCCTATCCCGCCGATGGACGGATTGCAGGACATGGCGCCCAGCGTATCAATATTGTGTGTCAACAGGAGGGTTTCGCAGCCCATGCGAGCGCTGACCAGGGCCGCCTCAGTGCCCGCATGGCCTCCACCCACCACAATGACATCAAAATTTTTGGGGAAATCCATCACCGCCTCCAAGGGGTGGCGATCATACCATCACCCGCCGGACACAAGCACCCGGGTGCGTCATAAAGAACCCGCCTTTGTCGTCCCCGCATGAGTTGCTCGCCGGCAAGCAATGGCGCCGACACACACCCCTACGGAGATGCCGTGTCTTTACACACCGGAATGTTTCACATGAAACACTCAATGCTCGCCATACAGTTTTCGGTACAGACCGCCCTGACGAATCAGGCTTTCATGATCGCCCTCCTCGACAATCCGCCCGCTTTCGAAAACCAGGATACGATCAGCCTGTCGCACCGCCGACAAGCGATGGGCAATGATCAGGGTGGTGCGCCCGCGCAGAAAATCGGCCATGGCGCGATGTACGGCGCGCTCCGTTTCGGTATCCAGGGCGGAGGTGGCCTCATCGAGGATCACCACTTTAGGGTCCGTCAAAACCATGCGGGCAATGGCCAGTCGTTGCCGTTGCCCGCCAGAAAGGCGCACGCCATGGCGGCCCACGAGGGCCTCCAGCCCGTGCGGCAAGTCAGCAATGAAGGTCTTCAGTTGCGCCACCTCAAGGGCATGCCATAACGCCGCGTCCGTGTATGCGCGCCCCATGGAGAGGTTTTCCCGCACGCTGGCGTTGAACAGGACCGGGTGCTGCAAAACCACGCCCACCTGTTCGCGGACTGCATCCCAGCCGATATCAGCGACCGGCACCCCGCCATAGCAAATCTCGCCGGTATTGAGTGGGTATAGGCCCAGCAAGGCCTGCACCAGCGTCGATTTTCCGCCTCCCGAGGCCCCCACCAAGGCCACCTTCTCTCCAGGAGCCACGGTCAGGGTCACGCCGTCGAGGATGACCTCCCCTTCGCCGTACGCGAAGCGAATGTCGCGCATGGACAAGTCCACCGTCACCCGCCCTGCAAACGGGTCCGCCTTGGCCCGCATCGGCTCCGAGGATGACGGCGACTCAGGCCCACCCAGGGCCATCAATTCATTCAAGCGCGCGATGGCCGCGTTGGCGGCATGGCCGCTGTACTGAATGTTCACAATCTCCTGCACCGGCCCCATCATGAACCAGAGGTAACCAAAAACGGCCAGCATCTCACCGATGCTCAGGCCCGAGAACACCACCATCAGCATGGCGACCGCGCGGAAGACATCAAAGCCGATCAGGAAGACAAACATGGAGATGCGTCCCATGACATCTGACTTCCAGGCAAAATCGGCGGCATGGCGGCGAATATCCGCCGCCCTGTCGATCACGCGCTGCAGATAATGGCGCTCACGATTCATGGCGCGGATCTGGGCCATCGCCTCAAGCGTCTCGGTCAAGGCCTCCTGGAAGGCCTCGAAGGCCTGGTTTTCGTGCTTCTTGAGGCGCTTGACCTGGCGGCCAAGGCGAGTCGAAAAGAGAATCACCAAGGGGTTTAAAAACAGAATAATCAGTGCCAGTTGCCAGTGCATCCAAAACAGAATGCCGGCCACGCCGAGTAACGACAGCGCTGCAACCAGAAACCCTGATACCGTGGCCCCCAGAAAGGTATCAATGGCATTGATGTCCGTTACAAAATGAGAGGTTACCCGCCCCGCCCCCAGGGTCTCATATTCCGACAACACCACCCGCTCCATATGGCGCAGCAGGCGCTCGCGAAGTTTAAAGACCACCGCCTTTGAGGCCAGCGAAAACGCCCGTGACTGCCAGACATTCAGCACGATGGCGATCAAGCGCAGGCCGATGGTCAACCCGAGGGCCGCCAGGACGAACAAGACGGGACCATGCCAAGCCACTGGAAAGAGGGGCCCCATGGCCGCGACAAAGGGACCCGGTTTATCGAGCAGGATCTCGTCAACCAGGATAGGCAAAAAGAGCGGAACCGGGACCGCTGCGGCAACCGCCAGCAGGGCGGCCAGATTGCCCGTCAGAAGGGCCTTCCGATGGGTTAACAGGTCGCGCAGAATCCCCCGCCAGGTTAGCATCGAGTTGCCCTCATTGGCCGTGTTATTTGCCGATACAAAAACGCCCGAAGATCTCGCCCAGCAGATCATCCGCGCTGAACTCGCCGGTGATCTCGGACAAGGCCCCTTGCGCCAGGCGCAGCTCTTCGGCCAGCAATTCCAAGGCCACGCGTGCCGCCGCCTCGGCCTGCTGTAAATGCACCGCCGCACGGCGGATGGCCTCAACATGCCGCTGCCGGGCCAAAAAGGCCCCAGAGGCCTGCGTCTGCCAGCCCGCCAATGCCAGCAGGCGATCGCGCAGCAACGCCAGGCCCTGACCGTGTTTGGCCGACAGCCAGATTTCTGCACCATCCTCGGACTGCTGGGGAGCGCCTGCCGTCAGGTCGATCTTGTTGTGGACCGTCAGGCGCGGGATGTTGGGCATGCGACTCAAAATGGCCGCCTCATCAGGCCCCACGCCATGCTGGGCATCCACCAGCAGGATTGCCACATCGGCCTTGGCCAGCGCAGCCCAGGTTCTGGCGATGCCGATCTGTTCCACCGGGTCACGCGTATCGCGCAAACCCGCCGTATCCGTGACATGCAGCGGCACACCTTCGATCTGGATGGCCTCCCTGACCGTATCGCGCGTCGTCCCTGCCACCTCCGTGACGATGGCGGCCTCGTATCCGGCCAGGGCATTCAGCAGGCTGGACTTGCCCACATTGGGCTGGCCAATCAGGACCACATTGAGGCCCTCCCGGAGCAGGGCGCCCTGTCGCGCCTCTTGCAGGACATTGCCCAAACGCGCCTTTAACGCGGACAAACGCTCAAAGGCCTGGGCCCTCTCCAGAAAATCAATCTCTTCTTCCGGGAAATCCAGGGTCGCCTCAACCAGGGCACGCAACTCAATCAAACCCGCCACCAAGGCCTCGATCTCTCTGGAAAAGGCCCCTTGCAGGGTCCGCACGGCGGCGCGCGCCGCTTCACGGCTTTCGGCGTTGATCAGGTCAGCCACCGCCTCGGCCTGAGCCAAATCCAGCTTATCGTTGAGATAGGCCCGGCGCGTAAACTCGCCCGCCTCGGCGTGGCGTACCCCTAAGGCCGTGCAACGCTCCAAGACCAACGCGAGGATGTGCGGGCCGCCATGGCCTTGCAGCTCCAGAACATCTTCGCCCGTGTAAGAGTGCGGAGCGGGAAACCACAGGACAATGCCCTGATCAAGCACCGCCCCCGTGGCGTCCTGAAAAGGGCTGTAAATGGCGCGGCGCGGCTCGGGTACACGGCCCAGAAAGGCCTCGGCAACGCGCCCCGCCAAGGGTCCGGAGACCCGAACAACACCAATCCCGCCCCGTCCGGGAGCCGTCGCGATGGCAGCGATCGTATCGATACGGGCCATCGCGATCAGTCGTCTTTACGCCCGGTTGGCGCGATCCACCACCACATTGATGCGCCACTGCTGGAGGATGGACAGGATGTTATTCACGATCCAGTAGAGCACCAGTCCGGCCGGAAAGAAGAAGAAGAAGACCGAGAAGGCGAGCGGCATGTACATCATGATCTTGGCCTGGAGAGGGTCCGGCGGCGGCGGGCTCATCTTTTGCTGGATGTACATGGAGACAGCCATCAAGACCGGCAGGATGTAATACGGGTCCTGGGCCGACAAGTCAGAAATCCACAGCGCCCACGGGGCCTGGCGCAATTCCACGGCCCCCATCAGCACCCAGTACAGGGCGATAAAGACCGGAATCTGGACCAGCATCGGCAGACAGCCGCCCAGAGGATTGATCTTTTCTTCGGAATAGACCTTCATCATCTGCTCGTGCAGCTTCTGGCGATCATCGCCATAGCGCTCTTTGACCTGCTGCAAACGCGGGGCCACCTTGCGCATCTTGGCCATCGACTTGTAGCTGGCCGCCGAAAGCGGGTAGAAGACCAACTTGATCAGGATCGTCAGCAGGATGATGGCCCAACCCCAGTTGGGCACCACGATATGAATCCACTTCAGCAACATGAAGAGGGGATAAGCCAGCACGGTCAGCCAACCATAATCAACCACATAGCCCATACCGGGCGCCAAGGGCTCAATGTGCTCAAGGGCCTGCGGGCCCACATACAGACGGGTCTGTAGCAACTGCTGGGCATTGGGCGCGACCTGAACCGCCGGCAGGAACATCCCGGCCGTGTACTGCCCATTTTCCAGGTTGCGGGTATAGAAATCACGCGGGCTGGCGTCGTTGATAGTGCCCGTCAACCAGGCCGTGACAAAATGGTGCTGAATCATGCCCATCCAGCCATCCGTCGCCTGCGTAATGTGCTCCGGCTTGGCCTTGCCGGCATCGGTAAACGCGATTTTCTGGAACTTGCCCGCCTCGGTGTACATTGCCGGACCGGTGTAGGAGTACATCATGGCCGACTCCCCCGCCGGGGCATTGCCGTGCCGCAACAACTGGTAATACGGGCGTCCACTGATGGCAGACGCACCATGATTGATCACCTGCTGCGCCACCCCAACCACATAGCTGCCCCGGGTAAAGGTGTAGGTCTTGATGATCTCGACAGCCCCCTCGCGTGCCTTGAGCGTGAGCGTGAGCGTGTTCTGGTCCGCCGCAAGCGTCTGCTCGCCGGGCGTCATCTCAAAGACGGTCTTGTGGGTTGGAAAATGCTCACCCACCCAGCCAGACTGCGCGAAATACTCTTTTCCGGCCCCCTCCTGAAAGAGCGTAAAGGGTTTGCTGGGATCTTCGTTGGCGCGATATTGGGTCAACACCGCACTCCGCAGGTCGCCGCCATGGGCATCAATCTCGACCCGCAGGACATCCGTCTTGATGATGGCCCGTCCGCCGCGCTCCGCTTGGGCGACCGCGACCGCCGTGGCCGGAGTGGCACCGCCGGGTGTTGCCGCCGGTGTCGGAGCGGGAGTTGGAACACTGCCCGTGGCCGAAGACGGGGCCTGAATGCTTGCTGGCGCCTGCGCTGGATGCGAATACTCCTGCCACGCCTCCCATAACCACACGAGGGACAAAGAAAAAACCACCAGGGCGATCAAACGCTGAGTATCCATACTAGGCTCTACGATTCATTAAACTTGAGGTTGCAAACAGGCGGCGGCTTGCGTCCGTATTTCTTGCAAGAGTTGAGCACACTCGCGACGCAACCCCCCCCTGAGTAAGGCCGGATCTTGCGGATCGGCCAGGCTCACCAGACGCACTATAGTATCAAGGTCGCCCAGTTCGTGCTGAACATGACGGAAGGCCTCGCGGATCTGGCGCTTGACGCCGTTCCGATCCACGGCATGCGGGAGGATTCGCTTGGGCACGATGAGGCCGAGTCGCGCCCAACCCAGTCGGTTCGGCTTGGCCAAGACCTCAAGGGAAGGACCGCGCCGCTTGTAACCTTGTCCCGCAAACGCGCCTTTATGAACACCCGCGCGCAAACGAAAAACGGATGAAAAATCATCCGCTTTTCTGATCTTCTTGGACCACCCGAAGGTGTAGGTCCGTGGCAACAAGACGACCTCGTATGCCTAAGGCAAGACTTAGACAGCTAAGCGCTTGCGTCCCTTGGCGCGACGGGCATTGATCACCGCACGACCACCTTTGGTTTTCATGCGTGCGCGGAAACCATGCGTCCGCTTGCGGCGCACGGTAGAGGGCTGATAAGTGCGTTTCATAACTCAGACTCGCTTTAAACTCGACCGGAAAGGGCGCAATTAAACCCTGTAAGCCCCTAATCTGTCAAACCTTTCGTTATCCCGACACGGCATAGTTCGCGGGCAGATGTACAATCCACCCTCATACTCATGTGATCCCTCGCCCAAACCTGACTATGGATGATTTCTGGATGCTTTGCCTGAACCATTTTCAGGAAAAGTTGAATGCACAGCAATACAACACTTGGATCAAGCCCTTACGGGCCGAGAATGATGCCGGCAGCCTGCGCATTTCTGCGCCCAGCCGTTTTGTGGCGGCTTGGGTCAAGGACCGCTTCCTCCCTGAAATCGCGGACCTGGCTGAAGATTATTTTGCTGCGCCCATTTCCATTCAGCTGGTGATAGCGGGGGCTCCAACCCCCAAAGAGACGCCGCAAGCGGCGGTATCGGCAGCGCCCATTGTTGATAAATCTGAAAAATCCACACCCAAAACTCCTTCCAAACAAACACCCCTCCCCGCTACAGGCCCGGAAGGATCCCAGCTTAACCCGAGCCTTTCCTTTGCCAATTTTGTTCCCGGCAAGGCCAATGAACTCGCGCGGGCTGCCGGACTACAGATCGCCGAAAATCCGGGTTCGGGTTACAACCCCCTGTTTGTTTACGGGGGCGTAGGCCTTGGAAAAACGCATTTGATTCAAGCGATTGGCAACCAGATGCTGGCCCTGAACCCCAGCGCGCGGATCCGTTATATTCATGCCGAACGCTATGTATCAGATATGGTGCGCGCCTTTCGGCACAAAACCTTTGATGATTTCAAGCGAAAATACGATAATCTGGACCTGCTCTTGGTTGACGACATCCAGTTTTTTGCCAACAAGGACCGCACCCAGGAGGAGTTCTTCTACACCTTCAACAACCTGATCGAGAACGGTAAACAGGTCATTCTGACCAGTGATGCCTTTCCCAAGGACATGGAAGGGATCGAGGAACGCCTGAAATCCCGTTTTGCCTGGGGTCTGACCGTCCTTCTCGAACCGCCAGACACCGAGATGCGCGTGGCCATCCTGATCGACAAGGCGAAACAGGAGCGGGTCACGCTAGAGCAAAACATTGCCTTCTTTATTGCCAAACAGGTCCGCTCCAATGTGCGCGAACTGGAAGGAGCCCTCAAACGCGTCATTGCCTACGCGCAGTTTCATCAGCAGACCCTGAGCATTGATCTGGCCAAAGAGGCCCTCAAGGACTTGATGGCGGCTCAGCGTCGTCAGGTTGCCATCGAAAATATCCAGAAAACCGTCGCGGATTACTACAAAATCAAGATGAGCGACCTGTTTGCCAAAAAACGCACCCAAACCATCGCCCGACCGCGCCAGATCGCCATGCACTTAGCCAAGGAATTAACCAACCTGAGCTACACCGAGATTGGCAACGCCTTCGGTGGGCGCGACCACACGACCGTCCTGTACGCCTTGCGCAAGGTGGAGGAGCTGCGTGCCAACGACACCAACCTGCGCCGGGACTACACCTTGTTGATGCAGGTCTTGACGGGATAAACGGTGGAAAAGATGTCCATACATTGTCAAAACATCACAAATTTCCGGCCCAAGAAAAAGTTATCCACATGTTTTCCGATCCTTTCATAGCCCTTTACCCACACCATAATGTCGATATAATCGCGTGATTCTTAAAGAATTTTTGTGTTATACAGAAAAACACGAGACCTCTATCAAGTACTACCAGGAAAATATATGTCTGTTATACAAATCCGCCGCGAGCAACTGCTGAAACCTCTGAATGCTGTGGTGGGTGTTGTTGAACGCAAACACACCCTTCCCATCCTCTCCAATCTGTTGGTTGAAAGCGGGGGCGGAAAGGTGTCGTTGATAGGGACAGACCTCGAGCTACAGATCTCCGCCAATCTTGCGGAAGGCGCAATGAGTGAGGCCAGCTTTACGGTCTCTGCTCGCAAGCTGTTGGATATCAGCCGTTCGCTCCCGGCAGAGACCCTGATGGATCTTGATCTTGATGGAGAAACTCTCAAGATCAAGGCAGGAAAGAGCCGCTTTACCTTGCAGACACTGCCGGCGCGCGATTTTCCGCAGATGCAGCTTGCCGAGGATGAAGGACTGCAATTTTCCATATCCGCAGACAGCTTGCGGCACTTGTTGATGCGTGTGCAATATGCCATGGCGGTGCAGGACATTCGCTATTACCTGAACGGAATGTTGCTCTCGGTTAACAAGGGAATGCTGACCGTGGCGGCCACCGATGGACATCGTCTGGCTGTAGATGCGATTCCCATGCCGCTTGAAAACCCCACAGATCTGGATGTAATCCTGCCGCGCAAGGCGGTGCTCGAGTTGGTAAAACTCCTAGGAGACAACCTCGATCCGGTAGAGGTGCACATGAGTGCGGCGCAGGTCGTCTTTAAACAAGCCGGATTCGAGCTTCGTAGCAAGGTTGTTGACGGAAAATTCCCTGATTATCAAAGGGTTGTTCCGGTTGGATATAATAAAAATGTATTTATCGGACGGCAGCTGTTCAACCAGTCATTGGCGCGGGCAGCCATTCTGACCAATGAAAAATATCGCGGCATTCGCATGGCGCTGGCTGAGAACAAGCTGCGCATTGCCTGCCGCAACAATGAGCAGGAAGAGGCACAAGAGGAACTGGATATTGATTACACCCAGGAGCCCATGGATATTGGCTTTAATGTCCAGTATTTATTGGACATCCTTAACAACCTCGATTGTGAGACGGTGCAGTGCTCCCTGAATGACCCAACCTCGAGCCTGCTGATCAGCATTCCTGGAGAAGAGCATTTCCGCTATGTTGTAATGCCGATGCGAATCTAGGTTAAGACAGATAGCAAACATAGATCCCAGATCCCGATTGACCCCTTAATGTTTCACATGAAACAAGAGCAGAGAACCCATGGCTGATAATTACGACGAATCCAGTATCCAACAACTTGAAGGTCTGGAGGCCGTGCGCAAGCGCCCGGGTATGTATAT
>Ga0194113_10011206_pt1 | contig 10630 bp, 7 predicted proteins | sample TA2MahC200mmetaG_FD_146193 | JGI IMG/M metagenome (GOLD analysis project Ga0194113, IMG submission 146193) | Freshwater microbial communities from Lake Tanganyika, Tanzania - TA2015017 Mahale Deep Cast 200m | ecosystem: Environmental > Aquatic > Freshwater > Lake | place: Tanzania: Lake... | reverse complement strand
CGCCCCGTCACCAAAACCTTTTCCTCAGTTACTTGGACTCCAGATAAGGGGCCAAAAATTTTCAAAGTCGGTGGTCTGACTAAAGAAAGATATTGATAAAGAAGCCAACCGCCCAAACCAACTAAAAAAATGGCGACCACCAAAAACAGGGTGTTTTTCGCAGTCAGATTAAAACCCCTTTTATCAATTGGTTTTAAGATGCCTTGAGGAATGACCTTCTTTTTTTCTTTTTTGCCAAAATCCCGCCGAAAGATGGCCAAAACCTGTTCTGAAGGGAGATCTAAAAATTCAGCGTAGGTTTTCAGTAAACCTTTGATTGAAGCCACGGAAGAGATTTTCTGAAAATCATCTTCTTCTAGGGCTGATAAAACATCTTGGCGAATCTTGGTTTGGGCCGCCACCTGCGGTAGAGCAATGTTTTTTTCCCCACGAGTTTTCTTAAGAATTTGGCCAACGGTTCTCATCCTTGAGTCATTTTCGAAGTCAGATAATCTTGAGCGTTTTGGTTAAAAACCTCTCTGGCTTTGGAGCCTTCAGAAGGACCGACAATGCCCACCTTTTCCATCTGGTCTAAAATTCTGGCGGCCCGAGCATAACCAACCTTTAATTTTCTTTGCAGCAAAGAGGCTGAAGCCCGGTCGTAATTGCAAACGGTCCGCACCGCATCATCAAAAAGCTCATCAGTCTGTTCCTCTCCCTCAACCTTACCCAAATGAGTTTTGACTGGGGTGTGAATCACCTCTTCGGTATAGGCTGGAGCCACACCGGTTTTTTTCAAAAAGTCAATCAATTTTCGAATTTCACCATCAGAAACAAAAGTCCCCTGAATACGAGAAGGTTTGGCCTGGTCAGGGGGAATAAAAAGCATGTCACCCCGACCTAATAATTTCTCAGCCCCCGGCGTATCCAAAATAACCCGCGAATCAATTTGCGAAGAGACGTTAAAGGCGATCCGGCAGGAAATGTTGGCCTTAATCAAACCAGTGATGACGTCAACCGAAGGCCTTTGGGTGGAAACGATGAGGTGAATCCCGGTGGCCCGTGCCATCTGGGCGATGCGACAAATTTTATCCTCGACATCAGCCGGAGAGAACAAGATGATATCCGCCAACTCATCGATGATGATGACAATGTAAGGCAGGGCGGTAAAACCGGCCAGCTCATTGTAAGCCTCGATGTTTCTGGTGCCCACTTCAGAGAATTTTTTGTAGCGCTCATCCATTTCATGGATGGACCATTCCAAGGCAGAAAGGACTTTGTCCGCTTCGGTAATCACCGGAGCCAAAAGATGAGGAATACCGTTGTATTGGGTTAACTCCACCCTTTTGGGATCAATTAAAATCAGTTTAACCTCTGAAGGTGAAGAACGAAAAAGCAAGGTGTTGATAAAAGAATGAATACAAACCGATTTGCCGCTGCCGGTGGAACCCGCAATCAGGACATGAGGCATCCGGCCGATATCGGCAATGACCGGTTCTCCGGAAACGTTCAAACCTAAGGCTACCGCCAGTTTTGACTTGTTTCTCTTCATCTGCTCTGAAATCAACATCCGTTTTAAGGTCACAAACTCCAGGCTGCGGTTGGGGACTTCAACACCGACCATGGAACGGCCAGGAATCGGGGCTTCGATTCTAATCTGGCCAGTCGGGGCGGCCAAAGCCAAGGCCAAATCATTGGATAAGGCCGTGACTTTGGACAATTTAGTCCCCAAGGCAATCTCCAGGGCGTATTGAGTCACCGCCGGCCCTAAATTAACCTCAACCACCCGGGCGGAAATACCAAAAGATTCCAGCGTCTTTTCAATTTTTTCGGCATTGCCCTTAATATCCCCCCGATCAGCCTTGCCAGAGATGTTATCGACCAATAAAGACAAGGAGGGGTATTCCCAAACCCGACCCTCAGCTGACAAACTCTTAATGGCGCTTTTGCCTTCCTCTTTATCAATCCCAATTGTGGTTTTGGCCAATTCCGGGGGCAAACGAGGACCTTCTTTGCCTTCTCTTTCTTCTTTAATTTGAAAAGGGATGCGACGGGCATTAAATTGAGCCCGACCTCCACTCTTTCTTAGGGTGGCAAAGATTTTCCCCAAAAACAAAAGCATTTCCTCCAACGAAGTATTAAATAAAACGACCAGGCCGATAAAAACAAAACCTAACAAAGCCAAAAAGGCGCCAACGCTGGTAATTAAAAAGGCCAAATTCTGCCAAATTTCAAAGCCAAGGGAGCCAGAACGGGTCAAGGCCATCAACGAAGCCATCAGCAATAAACCACCAACCAAAACATTGGGATGAGCAAAACGCCAACGCAAACGAGAGAGCATCAAACCGGCAACAATCAACAAAAAGGGAAGGAAAATTAAACTCCAGCCAAAATAGTGGGACAAAATCAAAAAGAGTTTTTCCAAAAAGGGACCCTGACGGGAAAAGGAAAGAATAATCACCCCGGCGACGATCAAAAGACCCACTGTGGAAAAAGTGTACAAGGTTGATGGTTTGAGTTTTAACCTAAAAGGTTTTCGCCGTCGACCTCTGGGCATAGATCAATTCTATCACACGACGAACTGCGGATGAAGGGTAATTTTGGGGCCAAACCTCACTTGACCGTCAGCCCTCAACTCAATGGTTTGGCTTTTCTCGGGTAAAAGAATTTGTTTTTCCTCAAAACCCATTCTCTGGGCCAAAAGGGCATACTGCTTCATCTGGCGAAAAGCACCGCCAATCGGCAGCAACCACTTGGGTCTGGTTAAACTAATCAACAAGGCCAAATCAGCCTGTGCCCCATGACCACTAACATGAATGTCATCGGAAATTTCTGAATAAGAGACATCGGCACCCAAATAGGAAAGACGGTCAATTAAGTGATGAATGGCGATTTCGTTCCCAGGAATATAGTCAGTCGAAAAAACGACTTTATCCCCGGGTTTAATCTTAATTTGACGGTGTTCGCCCCGAACGACCTTTTCCAAGGCCGAACCAGACTGAGCCTGCGACCCAGAAATCAAAAAAGCCAACTGCTGGGGGAGAAAACCACCGGCTTTTTTCAGGGGAATAACCACTCCTGGGGGGAGCTTCAAGTAGCCCAAACGAACGGCAATACTGACCACCTTCTCCACCGAACGGCCAACAACAACCGCTCTTCTCCGGTGGGCGGCGATGACGTTTAAAGCCTGCTGCCAGCGGGAAACGTTGGAAGACATCGTGGTGACAAAGAACTTGCCCCGGCAGTCTCTGATTTCCCGTTCAAAGGACTCCTCAATCATCTGTTCTGATAAGGTATAACCGGCGTTTTCACTGCGTAAACAATCGGACAATAAAAGCGTCACCCCTTCGTGGCCAAACTGGGCGATTTTCCCGACTTCACTTTGTTTGCCGGTGACCGGCGTCCAGTCAAATTTAAAATCACTACCGTGGTAAACCAAACCCACGGGCGTCCGGATAACCAAATGATAAGAATCAGGAATGGAGTGAGTGATAAAAACAAAATCAATTTTAAAGGGCCCTAAATCCAAATGGCTTTGGGAATCAACGATATTGATTTTGGCATGAAGATGATACTCCTCCAATTTCTCCTCAATCAAGGCCGCACTCCAACGAGAGGCATAGATGGGAATGGGTTTTTTGACTTTCGTCAGAAAAAAGGGCAAACCGGCTATGTGGTCCTCATGACCATGGGTAAAAATAATCGCCTTGATCTTATCCTGGTTTTGTAAAAGATAATTAAAATCAGGGACAACCAGTTCGGTTTTACGGTGAAGTTTTTCCACAAAACCCACGCCACAATCGATCATTAAAAGCTGACCTTGGTATTCATAAACAAAAAGATTTTGAGTGACGTTGCCAAAGCCACCAAAAGAGATGATCTTTAAGACCTCGTTGTTTTTATCTTGATGAAAAATTTTTCTTCTAAAAATCATTTTATTATTTTTTTCTTTTTTACCAGGTTGGTAAAAACTCCTTAACATTTCCTTGATTAACCTCAAAATTTTGGCCTTTGCCCTCAACGACCATCTTGGCGATTTTTCGACAAATTCCCTCCACCGTCCGTTCTAAAGTTCGCAAACCGGCATCAAAGCCCAAAGGCCGCACGATTTGAGCCCAAACTTCAGGGGTAATTTTCACCACCTCTGGCGATAAGCCAGTTTGCCGTAAAATATTGGGCAGAACATAATCCCGAGCAATGGTGATTTTCTCCTCATCAGTATAAGAGGGCATTTGAATTGGCTCTAGCCTGTCCATCACCGCCACGGAAATATTACTGGTGTTGTTGCCGGTGGCGATAAAAAGAACCTCAGATAAGTCAAAGGGGAAATCGATAAAGTGATCCTGGAAAGCGGCGTTTTGTTCCGGATCCAAAAGTTCCACCAAAACTCCCATCAAACTCGCTCGTCCCTCATCCGTCACCCGATCGATTTCGTCTAATAAAATGACCGGGTTTTTACTCTCCGCTCTTCTTAAGGCCTTCATCACCAAACCAGGCTCAGCGTCTGGCCTTAATCGGGATTGACCTCTTAAATCCAAAGGATCACCCAAACCGCCGAAAGGAATCCGGGCAAATTTCCGTCCCATGGCTTCGGCAATGGAAAAGGCAATCGTCGTTTTGCCAGTTCCGACCAAACCCACAAAACACAAAATCGGTGCCCGCCGAGCCCCTTTTTGGTCTTTTTTTAGATTCAAAACCGCCAAATATTCCAAAATCCGTTCTTTAATTTGGCCCAAACCATAATGGTTTTTATCCAAAATCGCCCGGGCGTTTTCCAAGTTTAAGGCGTCCTGCGTTCGCTTATCCCAAGGCAGACTGGCTACCCAGTCAAGATAATGGGCGACTTTTTCGTATTCGGCTGAATATTCGCCAAAACGAACCATCCGGGACAAACGCCCAATCATCGATGAAACCTTTTCCTTCAACTCTTCAGGAAGATCAACGGAAGTGGCTTTTTTGGCTAAATCAGCGATCTCTTTGGCCAGAGGGGCAAGCTTATCGGTCATTTTCTTATTCTTATCTTAAGGTAACTTGACAAAAAAGAAAAGAGGAAATAATCATTTAACGGCGCGGGAAACGGGAAGGTCTTTGTCTGGGTCGGTGTGGCCGACGATCAAACCCCTGGCGAGGAAAATCTGAAGGTCTTTTTCTTTCCCCGTCAAGATTCATCGATAAATTAATTCTTCCCTGGTCATCAATTTCCGTGACCTTAACCTTCACCTTTTGGCCAACTTGAACAACGTCAGTAGGATCGCTGACAAATTCGGTTGACATGCGGGAAACATGAACCAAACCTTCTTTACCGGGTAAAACTTCAACAAAAGCCCCGAAAGGTTGGATCCGCTTCACCGTCCCTTCAAAAATTTCTCCGGCTTTAACCTCGCGGATCAAGCTTTTAACCCATTCCACCGCTTTGTTAACCACCTCCTGATCTGGTGAGGAAATATTCACCGAACCATCATCCTCAACATCCACCGCCGCGCCGGTCTCCGTAATAATCTTACGGATGATTTTACCTCCCGGACCAATAATCTCACCAATCTTTTCCACCGGCACCTTCACGACTTCAATTTTCGGGGCAAATTTGGAAACTTGGGCCCGAGACTCAGGTAAAACCGAAAGCATTTTTTCTAAAATGAAAAGGCGACCGACTTTGGCCTGAGATAAAATTTGTTTGATCGTTTTAAGCTCTAAATCAGTTCTTTTAACATCCATCTGGATGGCGGTTAACCCTTCCTTGGTTCCGGCCACCTTAAAGTCCATGTCGCCATTGAAATCCTCCAAACCGATGATGTCGGATAAAATGACCTGCTTTTGACCGTCACTGACCATTCCCATGGCAATGCCGGAAACCGGTGCTTTGATCGGCACCCCAGCGTCCATTAAAGATAAAGTTGAACCACAAACTGAAGCCATGGAAGTGGAACCGTTGGAAGACATGATTTCTGAGACAACCCGAATGGTGTAGGGAAATTTTTCCTCTGAAGGAATGACTGGCTTCAAGGCTCGTTCGGCCAAAGCACCGTGACCGATTTCTCTTCTTGAAGGCGAACCAACACGACCGGCCTCTCCTAAAGAAAAAGGCGGCATGTAATAATGATGAATATAGCGCTTGGATTCCTCGCCCTCCATGTTTTCGATTAACTGTTCCAACGACGGTGAGCCTAAAGTCGTCACCGTTAAAGCCTGAGTACTGCCCCGACGAAACATGGCTGAACCGTGGGTTCTGGGCAATAACCCGACTTCAACCTCCAGTGGTCTTATCTGGTCAGCCACTCGACCATCAGGTCTTTTTTGCTTGTCTAAGATTTTCTGACGGAGCGTCTTTTTAAGCAACTTCTCCACGACCTTAACCAAAGTTTCTTTTTTCTCCTCCGGATATTTTTCTCCCAAGGCTTCATGGATTTCTTCTAAAAGACCACCCGCCTCTTCTTTTTGAGCCATCATTTCGACTAATTCCTCTAATTTAGAAAACCATTCTTTTTCAATCTTTTTAACCAGATTGGCATCAATGTCTTTGTTTTCAACTTTTTGCTTCTTTTGACCAAACTTCTTGGTTAAATCTTCAATCAAGCTGATGATTTTTTGAGCCTCTTTTTGGCCAAACTCCAAGGCCGATAAAATCTTTTCTTCTGGGACTTCTTTGGCACCGCCTTCAAGCATGATGACCGCTTTTGGGGTACTGGCCATCACCAAATCAAGTTGAGAATAGGCCAAGTCTTGATAGGAAGGATTAACAATAAAGACACCCTCGCCATTTTTAGGCACCAAACCAACTCTAACCGCTCCCACCGGACCTTCCCAAGGAATATCAGAAAGGCTTAAAGCCGCGGAAACAGCACAAATGGCCGGGATATCAGCGTCATTCTCCGCATCGACTGATAAAACAGTGATAATCACCTGAATTTCGTTTTTGTAACCTTCAGGAAACAAGGGTCTGATTGAACGGTCAATCAAACGGGCGGTTAAAGTTGCCTCGTCAGTCGGCCGACCCTCTCTTTTCACCCAACGGGAACCCTTAATCCGTCCCCCGGCATAAAGCCGTTCCACGTATTCGACTTGTAAGGGAAAATAGTCTAAATCTTCCCGTGGCTTGGAGGAAACCACGGTTGCCAAAACCATCGTCTCCCCATAAGAGGCCACCACGGCACTCGTGGCCTGCTCGGCAAAACGGCCTATCTCTAGGGTTAATTTTTTACCGCCAATTTCAACTGATTTGGATTGAATTTTCATTTGGAAATCATTACTTGGAGAGTTTCAACTCTGCCACAATCCCTTTGTACCTTGACTCATCCTTTTTCAAAAGATAAGCGAGTAGTCTTCTTCTTTTGGAAACCATTGACAGCAAACCCCGTCGGGAATGGGTATCTTTTTTATGGTCCTTCAAATGGTCGGTTAAATTTTTAATCTTGTAAGTCAACAAAGCAATTTGGACTTCCGGAGAACCAGTGTCGCCTTTGGTTTGGGCGAACTTTTTGATAATTTTTTGTTTTTCTTCTACACTTAAAGACATTGTTTAAAAAATAAATTTTTCCTAAAAACAAGATTCTGAGCCAAACTCAGGTTCTTATTTGAAAAACAAGGTTCTGAGTCAAGCTCAGGTTCTTATTTTAACAAAAAGGCTTTGACTTAACAAGAGGATGAAAAAAATAAAATTAGCAGCGCCAGCCAAAATTAATCTCGGTCTTTCCATCTTAAAAAAACTTCAAAGCGGTTATCATGAAGTTCGTTTCATCTTTCAGCAGGTTTCGCTTTTTGACCGTATTTATCTTCAAGAGATTAAAAATGATGACATCCGGGTTTATTGCAACCATCAAGATATTCCCCTAAACCAGATTAACACCGTTTATCAGGCGGCGATGTTGGTCAAAAAAACGATGAAAATAAAAACGGGCATCGCCGTTAATATCGAAAAGAACATCCCCTTAGCAGCGGGCTTGGGCGGCGGCAGCTCGGATGCCGCTCAAACCTTGCTGGGCTTAAACAAAATCTGGAATTTAGGCTTAAACACCAAAGACTTAATCAGGTTCGGTTTGAAAATCGGTATGGATGTTGCCTATCAACTTGTCGGCGGGACCAAATTGGCGACCCATTTAGGCGAAAAACTGCAAAAATTACCCGTTTTGCCCCCAATCTATTTGGTTTTATGCAAACCTAATGTTGAGGTCTCTACCCACTGGGCCTACCAGCATGTTGATTATTCCCAAATCGGCCAAAAACAGCTCAATGAACTTATTGAGGCGATTAAACAAAAAGATGTTAAAAAAATTGCCCAAAATCTTCACAATGATTTTGAATTTTGGGTGCCTAATTTTTATCCGGCCATTTTAAAGATTAAACAAAAGATGCTCAAGGCTGGAGCTTTGGGAGCGATGATGAGCGGTTCTGGGCCCACGGTTTTTGGCATCTGCCCTAATCAAGCCACTGCGGGTAAAATCGCCCAAACTCTTAAAAAAGATTATCAACAAACTTTTGTCGTGGAAAATTTAATTTAGACTTTGGTGTCGCCCTTGTAAATCTTGGGCCTGTACCAATCAGGCGAAGGTCGACGCTGAGGTTGAGGCCCGACTCTTTGTCTTCTGGGTTCGATCCTTCTTTGAGGTTGAGGTTCATGTAAAGGCCGGCGGCCCCCGGCCCGTAAACACAAAGCCACGGCTTCAAAAGTCGAGACCCCAGCTTTTTCCAAAGAAAAATTAAAAGTCGCTTTTTTCATCCCCAGCAAAAGATTACTGGCGATATCTTCATCAAAAGGCAAATTTAAAGAAGACAGTAACAAAGTCACCATTTCACTTAGCGAGCTCATTTCGCTTTTGACAAAGTTAATCTTGGCAAACTGCTGATTTTGAGGATTGACGTCAATATTAAGGCTCTGGTTTTCCTCAAAAGATTCTTTGTTACGAGAGTAAAGTTCGCCTAAACTGGCCCAATGGTTAACCCCGACCGTTAAAACCATACCAACCTGACTGCCAAAGTAAGAATATTTAATTTTGTCTGAGGTAATCGGGGGAATGCCCTCTTTAGGTTGAATGACTAAGTTGAATTGATTATTCTCACTCTGATAACTGACTTTTTCAATTGAGTCTTCGTTGTAGCCGACAAAACTGATCAGCAAATTACGACCGCCCATTTTCTGACGAATTTTATCCACCCCGACCAGCGAAGAGTATTCCACCGTCATCGGCACCGCACAAACAATCTCCACTTGTTTGCCGGCTTTTTTCAAAGAAAGAGACAGAGCCAAAGCGGCGGCGACTTTATCCGTGTTTAAATCAGTGGGTAAAACCACGGCAAAAGTTTGAGCAGAAAGCAGGGCTTCTTCAACCGGAGTGAAATCATAAAAATCTTTCATTTATGATTGCGGCTTTCGGTAGGATACTATCACATCACTGATATTAAAGTCAAGGCTAGGGGAAAAAACGGCGCCAAACTCCTCGCCGGTTTTAATTTTCTCAACATCGTTTTTCCCTTTTTTCAAAGACTTAAACCTCATGTTGCCCAAAACTTTTCCTTCCCGTAAAAGATGCAGCGACGCGTCTTTGGTCATCTCGCCTTTGTTCACCCGACAACCAGCCACTCTCTCTTTCATTTTAAATTCGGCGATAATTTCCGCTTCGCCCAAAACTTCCTCATCAATGGTTGGTTCCATCTTTTTCAAAATCTTTTGGGTTAACTCTTCTAAAAGTTCATAAATAACCGCGTAAGAAGAAATTTTAACTTTTTCCCGCTCAGCTAATTTTTTCATTGCCGAAGAAACCTTGACATTAAAGGCAATAATTTCCGCCCGACTGGTTTGAGCCAGTAAAATATCGGACTCATTGACTTCACCAACCTCAGCCTTAATAATCTGACAATCTTGAGAAAGATTACCCTTAATCGCTTCCAAACTGCCTTCGACATCAGCCTTTAAAACAATCAAGACTTTCTTGCCTTCAGAATCTTCCTCAACTTTGGGAGCTTTAATCACTTCGGTTTTAACCAGGGGTCGGGGAGCCTCGTCTTTAATCACCTTTAACTGGCCACCGACGGGCGGCACCTGACTAAAACCTAAAATCTCCACTGGTTGACCTGGCAAAGCTTTGGCCACCGACTGGCCCTTGTCATCAAACATGGCCCGGACCTTACCAGCCACTTCTTCCACTAAAACGCTTTCTCCCTGATGAAGCGAGCCGTTGCGAACCAAAACCGTGGCCAAGGGGCCGCGGCGGGAATCGATTTTGGATTCCACGACTACGGCTTCCAACGTTCCTTGCGGATCACCTTTCAAACCCTCCATTTCAGCCAACAACAAAATCATCTCCAAAAGATCATTAACCCCTTTCCCTTCTTTGGCAGAAACCGGCACCACGACAATCTCCCCCCCGTACCCTTCAATGGCAAGACCATTATCAGATAAATTCTTTTTGGCTTTTTCTAAGGAGACTTCAGGTAAATCAATTTTGTTTAACGCCACCAGAAATTTAATCCCCGCTTCTTGAATAAACTTCAAACTTTCCACGGTTTGCGGTTTAACCCCTTCATTGGCCGCGACCACCAAAACCGCTAAATCAGCGACTTTGGCCCCTCTGGCCCGTAAATTATTAAAAGCGGCATGGCCCGGAGTATCAATAAAGGTAATTGGTTGGTTTTTGAAATTAATCTGGTAAGCGCCAAG
>Ga0194113_10011197_pt1 | contig 10632 bp, 7 predicted proteins | sample TA2MahC200mmetaG_FD_146193 | JGI IMG/M metagenome (GOLD analysis project Ga0194113, IMG submission 146193) | Freshwater microbial communities from Lake Tanganyika, Tanzania - TA2015017 Mahale Deep Cast 200m | ecosystem: Environmental > Aquatic > Freshwater > Lake | place: Tanzania: Lake... | reverse complement strand
GCAGGGCCTCATGGCGGTCGCCATGGTCCAGATCGCCCGTTCGTACGGGTTCCCGGTCTACATCAACGTGGGTCTGACCGACGCCAAGCTGCCCGACGCCCAGGCCGGCATGGAGAAGGCCGCCACACTCCTGCTCGGCGTGCTGGCCGGCGCGGACACGTTCGGCCATTGCGGTATCTGCGGCACCGACCACGCGGGCAGCCTCCTGTGGCTGGCGTTCGACGACGAGCTGATGAGCTATCTCAAGCGCATTGCCCGGGGCTTCACCGTGGACCCCGAGCGCTTGGCCACCGATGTCATCCATGCCGCCGGCCCCGCCGGCAACTTCCTGGCGGAAGAGCACACGGTCCGCCACTTCCGCGAAGAGCTCTGGCTGCCCAACCCCATCTGGACGCGCCAGTCCTATGACCTCTGGCACAGCGGCGGCGCAACCTCCTGCGTCGACCGCCTGCGCGAACGCGTGACCAATATCCTCGCGACTCACCAGCCGCCGTCTTTGGACGAAACCCTGTCGCGCGAGATCGACCGAATCGTCGCCTCGGCCCAACGCGAGCTGGAGTAAGGGCCTGTCCCGCCGGAGCCGTGCCACGGGCTCCCTCGGAAGCAGGCGGCATATTCCGCGCGAGCGTGCCAAAGCCATGATTGAGAAATGAGGCTGTATTGATCCGTGGGACGGAGATAGCATGGCGACTGTTGCCCAGATGACGAAGAAAGAGTTAGAAGAGATGATAGGCGCTGTCGTTGAGCGGAAGCTTTTGGAGTTGCTCGGCGATCCCGATGAAGGACTGCCGGTGCGGGAATCCTTGCGGAAGCGTCCCGTTCGCCAGAGACAGGCGGTGGCCAAAGGGCGGCGCGGCCGGTCGCTGGGCAGGGTGGCGCGCAAAGCCGGTCTCCGATGATGGAGGCTCACCCGATCACTCTTTTGGACCCAGTCGCAGGGGAATTGGCCGGGTTGGACGAACCTGATGGATTGTGACGAAAAAGTTCTGCAACATATGTGTGTGGGCCTGCTGCCGGCGCTTTCCAGTGTTCGGAGTTCCGCCTTCAGGCGGGTCAAACAGTCCTGCCTTCCTTCTTCCTTCCGCGGCTACGGAATGTGGAGCCGGCTGCGCCGGAAGGTTTTTCGGACCCGCCTGAAGGCGGAACTCCGAACGAAGCCAACTCCCAACGCCGGGCTGGACAGGGCGGACGCACAGTCGTTCAACGATGCCCCATGCATGGCATTGCGAGCGCAGGTTGTAGGGTGGGGCTTGCCCCACCGGGAAGCCGGACCCAAGGAAAGCGGTGGGGCAAGCCCCACCCTACACATTGCCGAACTTGCTCGTCAAGACTCCTATCGCGTGATCTATATTGACGATCCGGGGTTTGCGACTTACGATGCGGCTGGTTGTCGGCTGTCTTGTCTCTGCCCTTAGAGAGTGTGTGAGAAGCCGGTTCAAGGTGGCATGGGCTTCCAGCCCATGAATCATCGGCAGGATGCCGATGCCACAAAAGCCCACGGGCAGGATGCCCGTGCCACTTCTCACAGATCCTCTTAGGGGAAATGCAGCCGTCTGGAAAGCACAGATGACGTTGGAGTAGCGCAAATGAGCCCTTCGAGACAACAGAACCCCCGGCGTGTCGCGGTTATAGCTGCCTTCGTCCTGCTGGCCCTGCCCTTGGTCGTCTCTGGCAGTGACACGGCGGAGAGTTGGATTCCTCTGTTTGACGGGCAGACTCTGACGGGCTGGACGAATCCGTATGACTGGGGCAAGGCCTGGGTCGAGAACGGCGAGATTCTGCTCCAGGCCGACAAGAAGTTCTTCCTGGTCACGGAGAAGCGCTGCCGGGACTTCGTCTTCGAAGGGGAGGTGAAGATGCCGGAGGGGAAATCCAATTCCGGCTTCATGTTCCGCTGCCACGTGCAGCCGAACCGGGTCTTCGGCTACCAGGCCGAGGTCGATCCCTCCGACCGGCAGTGGTCGGGCGGCCTCTACGACGAGGGCCGCCGGGGCTGGCTGCACCCGATCCAGAAGGCCCCGAATTCCACGAAGGCCTTCGTCGCGCGGACGAAAGGGGCCTTCCAGCGCGAGGGCTGGAACCGCTACCGCATCCACTGCGTCGGCCCGAGCATCCGGATCTACGTGAACGACGTGCTCACGACCGATTATGTGGACACGATGGATCGCGAGGGCCATCTTGCCATCCAGCATCACGGCGAGAAGGGACAGATCTACCGTTTCCGCAACCTCCGGGTGCGGGAGCTGACGGCCCCGGCGGCGCTGGCGGAGAAGCGGAGCGATGTGCCGCTGGTATTCTTCGAGGACTTCGAGAGCGGGGCGGGCCGCTGGGTCCCGACCGATCCCAATGCCTGGAAGGTGGTCCCTCGGGGCAACGGGCACGTGTATTCGCAGCATCGGCAGAGCAAGTACGTGCCGCCGGTCCGTTCGCCGGTCAATCTGGCCCGGATCGAGGACCTGAGCGTCTCGGATTTCGTCGTCCAGGCCCGCATGGAGCAGACGAGCCGCGAGTACGGCCATCGCGACATGGTCATCCTCTTCGGTTACCAGGACCCATCGCATTTCTATTACGTGCACATCGCGACGAAAGCGGACGCCGCGGCCAACTCGATCTTCATCGTCAACGGCGCCCCGCGGGTCTCCATTGCCAGGGAGCGGACCGACGGCACCGACTGGAGCACCGGGTTCCACGATGTGCGGATCGTGCGGGACACCGCCAGCGGTGCGATCGAGGTCTTCTATGACGATATGGACAAGCCGATCATGCGGGCCGTGGACAAGACCTTCCTCCGGGGCGGTCTCGGCTTCGGCACCTTCGACGACACCGGCAACCTCGACGACGTGATGATCTGGGGCCGCAAGCGGTAGCATGATTCGCTCCCCGTGAACCCTTTGCGACGAGGTCAACCGATGAACGCAAAGACACTGCTCGCCCTCTGCATCCTGGCGTTGGTAGTGGCGTCGTCAGACGCTATCTCTTATGCTCTTACGAGCACACTACCAACCAAGGCCTTCGCCGAGGCGGTGGGCTGGGCCGCCTATACGCCGGGTGGTCGCGGCGGACGCCTTCTCCGCGTCACGAATCTCCAAGCCAGCGGCCCGGGCTCGTTTGCCGAGGCGGTCGGCGCTCAAGGCCCGCGGATTATCGTCTTCGAGGTCGGCGGCGTGATCGATCTCGGCGGCCGGTCGATCCGCATTGCCGAGCCCTTCGTGACGATCGCCGGCCAGACGGCCCCGAGTCCGGGCATCACCTTCATCCGCGGGGGGATCGGCATCCAAACGCACGACGTGATCGTCCGGCACATCCGCGTCCGTCCGGGCGAGGCCGGACGCGCCAAGAACAGCGGCTGGGAAGTCGATGCGATCTCCACCACCGGCGCCCACAACGTCATCGTCGATCACTGCTCCTGCACTTGGGCGACCGACGAGAACCTCAGCGCCTCGGGCCCGCGCTTCGAGGGCCAGGACGTTGAGCAGTGGCGCCGCGGGACCTCGCGAACGATCACCTTCAGCAACTGCATCATCGCCGAAGGCCTGAGCCGCTCCACCCACGCCAAGGGCGAGCACTCCAAAGGCTCGCTCATCCACGACAACTGCACCGAGATCGCCCTGGTCGGCAACCTGTACGCGCACAACCGGGACCGCAATCCGCTCTTCAAGGGCGGCGCCCGGGGCGCCGTGGTGAATAACTACATCTACAATCCCGGCACCCGGGCCATGCACTATGCCCTCGTGCCGACCGAGTGGGGCGAGCGTTCCTATGCGACCGGGCAGATGGTCATCGTGGGCAACGTCCTGGAGCCGGGCCCCTCGACCTCGGGGACGATCTCATTCTTTCGTCACCATCGCGGCGGCCCGAGCGAGGTCTTCCTGTCCGACAACCTGACCGTCGGCGCCCTCGGCGTCGTTCCCCTGGTGGAGATCGACCCCCGGGCCGAGCCGGGCGAATGCCGCGTGCTGCGGTTGCAGCCCTTCTGGCCGCCGGAGCTGACGGCCCTGCCGGCCGCCCAGATCAAGCAGGACGTCCTGGCCCACGCCGGCGCACGGCCGTGGGACCGGGATGCGGTGGACCGCCGCATCGTCGCCGAGGCCCTCAGCGGGCAGGGACAGATCATCGACAGCGAGCAGGAGGTCGGCGGATATCCCCAGGTCGAGCCGACGTACGCCCCGTTCGATCCGAGCCAGTGGGACCTGGACGACATGACCAGACGATCCCGCGGCGCCAAGAAATCCGAAATTCGAAATCCGAAATCCGAAACAAGCTCGAATATTCAAATTTCCAGACATGCTATTGCGACCGGAGCGAAGCAATCTCCCGGCACGCGGTCTGAGAACGTGTATGAAAAGTGGCACGGGCATCCTGCCCGTGGGGTTTCGTGGCATCGGCATCCTGCCGATGATCCAGGGGCTGGAAGCCCATGCCACGTAGAACCGGCTCTTCACACACCCTCTGAGATTGCTTTGTCGCTGCGCTTCTCGCAGGGACATGAACGAGGCTTTCGCGCGGCGTCAGCGTTTTGGTCATTGGGATTTTGGTCATTTGAATTTGTTTCGGATTTCGGATTTCGGATTTGGGATTTCTGCGCCGCGCGGCTTCAGATTTCCCGCTTGCGTTCTTACCCCGCGTGGGCCCGGCCCGCGGTGATCCTCAAGCTCGGCCACGGTCTGGACGTCTCGCACCCCGTGCACAAGGGGATGGTCTTCATGGCCGAGAAGGTCCATGAGAAGTCCGGCGGGCGGATGCGGGTCGAGATCTTCCCCAACGAGCAGCTCGGCAACGAGAAGGAGTGCATCGAGGCCCTGCAACTGGGCTACCTGGCCATGACCAAGACCTCCAGCGCCCCGATGGAGGGGTTCGTGCCGCAGATGCGGGTCTTCGGGATTCCCTACCTGTTCCGCGACGCCGAGCATTTCTGGAAGGTCTGCAACGGCCCGAGCGGTAAGAAACTCCTGCTGGCCGGCGAGTCCAAGCGGCTGCGCGGCCTGTGCTACTACGACGCCGGGGCCCGCAGCTTCTACGCCAAGCGGCCGATCGAGAAGCCCGCCGACCTGACGGGCCTGAAGATCCGCGTCCAGAACAGCATCATGTCCATCAAGATGGTCCAGGCGATGGGCGGTTCGCCCACCCCCATCCCCTGGGGCGAGCTCTACACCGCCCTCGACCAGGGCGTCGTCGACGGCGCGGAGAACAATGCGCCGTCGTTCCGCACGTCGCGGCATTACGAGGTCTGCGGCTACTACAGCCTCGACGAACACACGCGGCTGCCCGATGTCCTCGTGATCAGCACGCGGGTCTGGAACCATCTGACGCCCGAGCAGCAGCGGATTCTCCAGGAGGCGGTCGACGAGTCCGTCGCGTACCAGCGGCAGCTCTGGGCCGAGGCCGAGGAGGCGGACCTCAAGACCGTGCAGGAGGCGGGCGCCAAGATCGTTCGGCCCGACCTGGCCCCGTTCCGCGCCTCGGTGCAGACCGTCTGGAAAGAGTTCGAAGGCACCGAGATCGGCGACCTCATCCGCCAGATTCAGGAGGTGCAGTAAGTGGCAGTTCTGCGAACCGTCAAGAAGGTCCTGGACCGCTCGCTGGAAGTACTGGTCATGCTCGCGGTGGCGGTGCTCGTGCTGGATGTCCTGTGGCAGGTCTTCACGCGCCTGGTCCTCGAGAATCCCAGCACGCGGACGGAAGAGCTGGCGACGTTCCTGCTGGTCTGGGTCGCGCTGCTCGGAGCCGCCGTCGCGCTGAACCGCGGCGCCCATCTCGGGATTGACTACTTCACCGGCAAGCTGCCGGTCCGCACGCGGGTGTTGACGGAGGCAATCGTCTTCCTAGGCGTCGCCGCATTCTCCTTCTTCGTGATGGTGGTCGGCGGCATCGACCTCGTCTCCAGCATGCTGGAGCTGGGCCAGGAATCGCCCGCCCTGCGCCTCAAGATGGGCTACGTGTACCTGGCCGTGCCCATCAGCGGGGCCTTTCTAACGCTCTATGCAAGCATCGGCCTGGTGGAAAGGATTCAGGGTCTGCGCAAGAAGCACGAGGTCGCGCCATAAGGAGGCGCACCAGACCGTTTTGTGCCGTCAGTGGAATGGTACTGCCGGCAATCGTGAATGATCGTAAATCATAACGGAATAATATACTTGACAGACCCAACCTTCTGCCGAAAAACCCAATGAGGGAACGTGCAGTGAGAAAAGGGATCTGGCTTGACTTGTTATCAGACCATCACGAAAGGCACAACGGCGCAATGCGGAGTGACCCAGCCAGATTTTTTTTCGTCCTCCCACTTGTGGTCCAACGCCGATGTTGTCATACTGTGTGGTACAGGATCAGATTATGGCTGCATGGAGTCCAACATCTGAAAAGGATTGGGCAAGGCGGTTTGGCTTTGTTGCGGTGCCCCTTTTCGGCAAGCAGCGGTCGTCGAACCAGCCGGGCAATCACTTTGTGCTGCTTGATGGACAGCGATCCAGTCTGACATTTTCGCGCGGTGACGCCCAATCCCTTCTCAAGTCCCGGCGTCCCATCGAGTGGGCTTGGTCGGCGAATGTGCGCGGCTCGATTCTTGTTGACGAGGTGACAACGAACATCTATGGTGTGAATTGGGACCAACCCAGCGATGTACGAGAAGGACGCGAGGCGGATACGTTGCTGAAGGGTATAGAGGTCGCTCCACTTCTCGGCGCCGAGACGTCGATTGCGCGAGCGATGGACGTTTTCCGGTCGATTCGGCAAGAAGTGCGTGACTATGGCGGCCGTGACTTGGATGCGATACACGCCTTCACCGTCCTACTCATGTTGGTTGATTCCATACGGCAAGGAGTTATGCCCGACAACGTGAGAATGCTGGGCGGCGTCTTGACGGAACTGACACGGCAAGGGCGCGTGTCGATTGAACCAGGCACTCTTTCGTCGCGGGTCGCCGCGCTTCCTATTCGCGATCTTGCAGATCAGTTACTATCCGGCAACGGTCCGTACTCGTTGGACCCATACCTGCTGATGCGGCACGCCAGCGGAACACTCTTCCAGGAAGCACACGTCAGGTTGGCTGAACCATTGCAGACGCAACCCAAGCTGTTTATCTTGCTTCGTGATGAAGTTCCAAGACCACGAGGAAGAGCGCAATCGGATATCCATTACACCCCCACTTCACTGGCGCGGTTCCTAACAGAACAGGCAGTGACTGAATTCCGGCGACTGAATCCCAACGCAGGCTCCGTAAAGGTGCTCGATCCGGCCTGTGGTTCTGGTGTCTTCCTTGTGGAGGCTGTTCGCGAACTGGAGAGCACCGGTCTTGCAATGAAAATAACAGGCATGGATTCATCGCCAATATCGGTTGCGATGACACGATCCTCCGTTAGTTCAGCACTGCGGGATTCCGTTGCTGCGGTGGAGTCCACACCCCCGGACATCATCAAAGGCGATTCGCTCATGCAGGAATGGGGCGAGCCGGACATCATCCTCATGAACCCGCCGTTTCTTCCGTGGAGGCGGATTGACAGCAAGACCCGAAACGCCATTGAGGGGAGCTTGGCAGACCTGTTTCACGGTCACGCAGATACGGCGATTGCCTTTATCGGAAAGGCCGCGCACACATTAAGGCCCGGAGCCGTCATGGCGACGGTGCTGCCGGCGGCATTGTTGGGATCGGAGTCAGCGGCAAAGCTACGCTTATCGCTTTCTGGTCCCGACTGGCGGATGGTTGTCCTGGGACGCGTTCGTGGCTATGGCTACTTCAAAGATGCTACCGTCGAGCCAGCATTTGTTGTTATCAGCAGAACTGCCGAACGTGTGTGCTGTATCCGAACACTGATGGCAGAGTCCGATGCCCTTGACCGCGCGATTCGCGCCGTGCGCACAGAACCATTCGATAAGAACGCAGAAGGGCCTGGGTGGGAGCTCGGAGTCAGCAGTGCCTTGAATGCCGACGATTGGAACCCCCGTCCGGCCCGTGCGAAGGAACTACTTCGGCAATTCAGCCAAGACGCAGTTGTTCGGCCTGTGCTCGATCTATTTGACGTTCATCTGGGTATCCGAACCGGCGACAAGCATGTGTTTGTCGTGCCGCTCTCACTTGTCCAGCAAATGGACCCAACGGAGCGGAGGTTCTTTCGCCCATTGGCGGACACCATTAAACGCGGCCGTATTCGGTCACCTCAGTTTTTGTTCTATCCATACGACGATAGGAAACTGACCATTACCTCAGAGGCGCAACTGAAAAGCCTCGTGCCAGTATTCTATTCCGCTCGCTTGGCACCGAACAAATCCAACCTTCAGGAACAAGGACGCCTTCAGGGTAGACACTGGTGGGAACTAGCGCGGCCTCATCTTAGTTGGCATACGTTTGGTGGCCCGCGTCTGGTTTCCACGAGCTTTGCTGGCCGCGAAGCGTTCGCATTTGATGAGGCAGGCGAATATGCAGTCCGCCAGGGGAACGCGTGGATTTGGAAGGGATCGAGGGATTTGAACACGGAAGAATGGTTTGTTTATCTGGCTGTACTTAACAGTCCCATTTTTGAGGCCGTATTGGACTATTTCTGTCCACAGATGCAAGGTGGACAGTATGAGGTCGCTAAGCGTTTCCTGAAGAGCGTGCCTTTGCCAGATGTGACCCTTTTGGCGCAGCGAAAGAAGAAGCAGCTTGGGGAATACGGTCGTGCCATACATCAAGGGAAGCGAGTCCCGCTCTATTCCTTGAGCGCTTCTGCTGCGGCAGCATTTGGTGTGACGTTGCAGGACTTCATTACAGCCTTCCCGCTCATGCCATCTGCTCGCCTGGAAATGGACTTTGAACAACTGGCAAGCAAATGGAAACGCGAAACAGCGGTGTTCTCTTCCGACGCACAGAAGATGGATCATCCCTCTATACGCAGCGTATTGCGGATGGGTAAGGCTGCGATTCCATTGATACTTCGAGAACTGGAGAACCGTCCAGCGTGGTGGTTCGGAGTGCTACAGACACTGACTGGCTCTGATCCTGTTCCACCGAACAAGAAGGGGCTGTTGGATGAGTCTGCCGCTGCATGGGTAGCATGGGGCAAGGAAAACGGTTACGAGGTATGATCCGTAGGTCACGGAATGTCGAAAGGTTGTTTCGAGGCATTGCACTCACTGGCTATGAGCGGCATAGCCATCCAACAAGATCATACAACTGCTTTGCGTACGCAGTTGGGGATCTGTTCGAGTGGTGGGGACCAAGGCAGTATTGGCCGGCAGGCGTGAACCGTGGCTACGCACTGGCCGGTCTCATCAATGCCCTTGCAGCCGTAGGATTTGAAATCTGCGGCATGAACAGTCTGCCTGAAAAGGGATTTGAGAAAGTGGTATTGTATCAGAACAACAATAGCGAGTACACGCATGCGGCCCGTCTCAGGCCAGATGGTTGGTGGGAAAGTAAGATCGGCGAATACGACGATATACTGCACAACACACCAACCATATTAGAGGGCAGAACGTATGGCAAAGTAGCATGCTACATGAAGAGGACCATTCCCGATGCCGTCAAGGCAAGGATTGCTGCGAGGAAGCGCGCAAGGGAGAATCAAAAATGGTGAAGCCAGACAAGAAACAGGGTCGCCGGGAAGGGCCTGAGAGCAACGTGATTAAGGTGCCCTTTGAAAAGGCCGTAGACATTCTGCCCTCGACTCCACCGAAGAAGTCCGCCAAGAGAAAGAAGAAGTCCAACAGGTAGGTGGTCAGGGTATTCCAATCCGATTCAGGCTGGGTGTGTAGAGTATATGGTTCCGAATTACAGATCATAAATCCGGAGGCTCCGTGGATTTGCCCGTTCTGGTCCTGGTGGTCGGCTTCGTCGTCCTGCTGCTGCTGAACGTCCCGGTGGCGTTCTGCATGGGCATCGCCACGGTGCTGGCGTTCCTGGCGATGGGCGAGGTGCCCGCCTTCACCGCCGTCGCGCACAACATGGCCACCGGCATCGACAGCTTCGCGTTGCTGGCCATTCCCTTCTTCATCCTTTCCGGCCTGCTCATGGGCCACGGCGGCATCGCCCGCCGACTGATCGACTTCGCCAACGTCCTGGCCGGCCGTTATCGCGGCGGCCTCGCCTACGTCAACGTCGTCACCTGCATGCTGTTCGGCGCAATCTCCGGCTCCGCCACCGCCGCGGTCTCCTCCGTCGGCGGTTTCATGATCCCCTTGATGAACCGCATGGGCTACCACCGGGACTTCAACGCCTGCGTCACGATCTCGGCCGCCACGACGGGCCTGCTGATCCCGCCCAGCAACATCATGATCGTCTATTCGCTCGCCACCGGCGGCTTCGTCTCCATCGCCGCCATCTTCATGGCCGGCTATCTGCCCGGCATCCTCGTCGGCCTGGGCCTGCTGCTCGTCAGCGGCGTGACTTCCGTCCTGCACAACTACGGCAAGGGCGAGACCTTCCCCTTCCGCGAGGGCCTCGTCCGCTTCCTGCGGGCGATCCCGGCCTTGTTCCTGGTCTTTATCGTCATCGGCGGCATCCTCCTGGGCTGGTTCACGCCCACCGAGGCCTCCGCAGTCGCGGTGCTGTACGCGTTCTTCCTGGCGGTCGTGGTCTACCGCGAGGTCAAGCTGGGCGACCTGCCGCGCATCCTGCTCCAGACCGGCATCACGACCTCGGTCGTTTTTCTCCTGATCGCCACG
>Ga0194113_10011191_pt1 | contig 10634 bp, 5 predicted proteins | sample TA2MahC200mmetaG_FD_146193 | JGI IMG/M metagenome (GOLD analysis project Ga0194113, IMG submission 146193) | Freshwater microbial communities from Lake Tanganyika, Tanzania - TA2015017 Mahale Deep Cast 200m | ecosystem: Environmental > Aquatic > Freshwater > Lake | place: Tanzania: Lake... | reverse complement strand
CTGCCCCGCCGGGTCGATCTTGAACCATCCCGAGCGCTCCAGATCGCTCCGCAGGGTCTGCACGAAGAGGCTTCCCGTCTCGCCCGCGGCCGCGAGCCCGGCGAGGCTGACCGCATCCTTGCCGGCGCCGGCCCCCCGCACCACGATGTCCGCGCCCCACACGGCCGTCACCAGTCCCACGACCGCAATCATCAGTGAAAAACGTTTCATCGCCGCCCCGCTCCTGTTCGCTCTTCCACCCGCCTGCCGCATCGCGGCAGGCTCCTGTCACACGCACGCCGGAAGTATCGCACGTTTGCGCGGGTCTGTCCATACACCCCAACAGCGCCCTGGTTATTGCGGGCTCCGGGATTGACGCGCCGCGCGCCCCGGCGTATAGTGTCGCCCCTCGACCGGCCCGCTGCGCGCGGCCGGGCTCATCTCGCCCGCCATGACACAGGAACGTCAGCCTGTCCCCGCTGGCGCCGCCGGCCACCCCGGGTCGGCGGCCGATCCGCTGCTGGAGCGGCTCACGCAACAGATGCTGCGGCAGCGGGGCGCCGACGGCGTCTGGGAGGGTCACCTCTCCTCCAGCGCCCTGGCGACCGCGGTCGCCGCCTTTGCGCTGCACCAGGTTGATCCGCGCGGACACCGCCAGCGGGTCGGCCAGGCGCTGCGCTGGCTCGCCGCCCATGCGAACGCCGACGGCGGCTGGGGCGACACGCCGCACAGCCTCAGCCATCCCAGCACCACCCTCCTGTGCCGCGCGGCGCTCACGGCCGCCGATCCCGCCGATGCCGGCTGCCGCGCGGCGCGGGTCGCGGCGGACGCCTGGATCGCCCGCCGCGCCGGCTCCCTGGCGCCCGAGGCCATCGCCGCCCTGACGCTCACATGCTACGGCCGCGACCGGACCTTTTCCACGCCCATCCTCGTCATGTGCGCCCTGACGGGATTGCTGGGCAGCGCCGCGAGCCCCTGGCGCCACGTGCCGCCACTGCCGTTCGAGCTGGTCGCGATACCCGCCCGCTGGTATCGCCTGGCCGGGCTGCCGGTCGTGAGCTACGCCCTGCCCGCGCTGATCGCCCTGGGGGTGGCCCACCACCGCCGCCGGCGCTCCCGCCTGCCGGGGCTGGCGCGGCTGCGCGATGCGCTCACGCCGCTGGCGCTGCGCAAGCTCGCACGCATCCAGCCGGCGTCGGGCGGGTTTCTCGAAGCCGCCCCGCTGACCGGCTTCGTGGCCCTGTCGCTCTGCGCCGCCGGCGAAGCCGATCACCCGGTGGTCGGCCGCGCCGTCGGCTTTCTCACCGCCACGGTGCGCGCGGACGGAAGCTGGCCCATTGACACCAACCTCAAGACGTGGGTCACCACGCAGGCGGTGGAGGCGCTGGCCGGACTGCCGCCGGCCGACGCCGCGCGCCTGTCGCAGTCCGGCGTGTTCGCCCCGGTCCGCGACTGGCTCCTGCGCACCCAGCACCGGGCGCCGCACCCGTACACCGGCGCCGCGCCCGGCGGCTGGGCCTGGACGGACCTGTCGGGCGGCGTGCCCGATGCGGACGACACGGCCGGCGCGCTGATCGCGCTGCGCCACCTGGCCGGTCCGTCTGATCCCGTCGCATCGCGCGCCGCCGAACACGGCCTGCGCTGGCTGCTCGATCTGCAGAACCGCGACGGCGGCCTGCCGACCTTCTGCCGCGGCTGGGGCAAGTTGCCGTTCGACCGGAGCTGTCCCGACCTCACCGCGCACGCGGTGGCCGCGATGCGGGCGTGGTTCGACGCGTCGCCCCCCCGACTCCGCGCCCGCCTGCGCGCCGGCATGCGGCGGGCGCTCCGCTATCTCGAACGGAGGCAGAACCGGGACGGCAGTTGGACGCCGCTCTGGTTCGGCAACGAACACGCGGCCCACGGCGAAAACCGCACCTACGGCACGGCCAAGGCCGTGCTGGCGCTGAGCCGGCTCGACGCCGCCGAGGATCGCTCGCGTCTGGCCGCGATGCTGGCGGCGGCGGTCCGCTGGCTGCGGGACAACCAGAACGACGATGGCGGCTGGGGCGGCGCCCGGGGGACGCCCTCGAGCATCGAGGAGACCGCTCTGGCGACGCGCGCGCTGGCCGTCGTGCGGGCCGCGCCGGACACGGCGGCCGGCAGGGGCATGGCCTGGCTGCAACACAACCTCCCGGAAGCGGATGATCTGAAACCGGCGCCGATCGGGCTGTATTTCGCGAGCCTGTGGTATTGGGAGCGCCTGTATCCGTTGATCTACGCGCTCGGCGCCTGCGCCGCCGTCACGTCCGTGCATCACTTCTCCGTCTCTAATAATCAGGGAAGACACCTCGCTGTCCACCTACATGGCTCTCAGAACAGGTGGTCGAGAATCAGAGTGGGCAAGCCCAGGCCGATGGCGATGCCATAGATGTAGTCGAGCCAGAAAAAAGTGAGCATGTTGGCGATATAGATGGCTATCACCAGCGGAAAACTCAGAATCGCCAGCAGGTTGAAAGAGCGGGCAGCCTGTTTCGCTTGCACCCACAAGTTGGATGCATCTTGCATCGACGGAAAAGCATGCATTCCTATTGAAATTCCCAGCCATAACAAGAGGTATGACAGGGGGTCGGTCATGCCAAATATCCGCACCGGCACAAACGCCGGCAAACAGACGAAGAAGCACAGCGCCGAATTGATAATGAAAGGGCCGACCGCCACAAGAAATGAGGTAACAAAGTCATCCACCCGACCATGCACTACGTACCCGGCGGGGTTGCCAAATCGGAAAAAGCATACATCGAGTATAGGCACACCCCTGATCTTGCAAAAGAGCATGTGCGCCGATTCGTGAACGATTACGCCAGGAAATGTCATAATGGAAATAATAAAACCTGGTATCATGGCTGCTCCTTTGGCTGCCGCCAGCCGTTTGGGAATCTGCGGGCAAACTCCTTGTGATCGATGACTTCTCGGGTGTAGAGACGATGCAGAATTCTTTGTTGATAACTCTCAAAATATTCGGGTGAGTTAGTTGTGCGTGACGCCGTCCCCGCTTTTTCGAGCGATTCGAGAGCTCGTTTCTTGAATTGTTCATCGCCGCTTTGCGCATACAGGCATGCGTATGCCGAAGCTATCTGCCCCGCAAACGTTGAGTCGTCGGGATGCTTGTTTTGCACTTGCATCGCCAGATCGAGGAAGGCATTATAGTCCTTGGTATCGAAGGCGATTCCGATTTTAGCGTTGATGATACTTTCTTCCACCGTTGGCCGCAGTTGAGATGGAAGCGAACCGCCGCACGAGTTTAATCGCGCAATCGCCTGATCCCATTTCTCCTGCCGCATCAGGACAGCACCTTCGTAGAAGCAAGCCACGGCGCGCAGATCCTTTCTTTCGGGGATACAGGTCGCAGCGGCGTTGAGGCTGGTAGCGGCCTTTTCAATATCTCCCGTGTTAAGGAACTTGTGGGAAGCCTTCAACTGGACGTATCCCTTGATAAACCGCACATTCCATGCAAATGAGAAAACTACCAGACCGCCCACAACGGTCATGGCAACTTTGATCCATAGAGGAAAAGGCCGGTTTCTAATAAAGCTTTCGCACTGCGGACAGACAGGAAGTTCGGCGACGGCATGAAAGTCTATGAGTCCATTGTCCTTGCCGCACTTGACGCAAATCGTAGGGTCTGTTTGGTGCTCAACAATTGGCTTGGTCTTGAGATTCTTGTCCGACAGGATCTTTTCTGCGCAGGCGATGCACACCACTTTGCCGGCCACCTTGAGTGTTTGATTGACGGAGCATTCTAATGCACAATCTGCACATTTGCTTTGTTTCATTGTCATTACCCGATTGAAAAGAAATCGCCTTTCGGTTGGCCCCGGTCCGCCCGCGCCGAAATCATGCCGGAACCGGTCTGACGCAGCGATGTCATGGCGAAGAGCATGGTTATCATGGCGGGGAGCATGGCAGAAACCGGAATAAGTGTCAAGAACGTCGGGTATAAGCGTCCCCCCGTGCTTTCAGGCAGATCGCCATCCATCGTTTCGAGCGGACGCTTGCCGTTCTTCACCTCCGCTTGGTGCTCATGTGTTTAGGCTTACATATAAACTGCTGTTTGTCAATGCTCCTCAGCAATTCCTGCAGCAATTCTAATTATGAGGCGATTGAGTTATCGGGGTCGGGGTCGGTATCGGAATCGGGGTCGAATTTCCGTTGGTTTTATCGATACCGATACCGATACCGACCCCGACGCCGATGGTCCCATCTTCAAAATTAGAATTGCTGGCAATTCCTGTTTGCTGCCCGCCGCAAATTCCAGATGGCTTGCCTCTGTGACTTTTGTTAGACTACCGGCCATTCAAATAGCAGGGTTCAACAGGAGGAATCGAATGAGTACGAACGAGATCGCCCGGTACTTTGAATTGCGGAAGCGGATCTTCGAGATCGAGGCGCAGCTCGAAGCCATGAAACCTGCGGTCGCCGACCAGCTCCGCCGGCAGAACGGCGTCGCCCGTCTGGACGGCTACGACCTGATCCTGAGCACCTTCACCGCGTGGAACTATTCCCCCAGGATCGAGGCGCTGCAGCAGTCGCTGAATGAGGCCAAACGGGGCGAGCGGCAGAACGGTACGGCCTCGGTCAGGGAGAAGCGCGATATGTTGGTCCTCAAGGCCCACCGGGACGCGGATCAGGTTCGCGAGGAAGAGGCTACGTACGGCGAGTGGGAGTCAGGCGACGGCACGCGCCCTGTTCAACACGGTTCGCCGCTGTAGGCATCATATGGACTACGAACCCGACCCGAAGCGCTACGAGCGCGGCATGATCTACAACCGGTGCGGGCGCAGCGGCCTCCGGCTGCCGGCGGTCTCGCTCGGCCTGTGGCATAACTTCGGCCAGGCGGCGTCATCGGCCGCGTGCCGCGAGATTCTCGCCACGGCCTTCGACCTCGGCGTGACCCATTTCGACCTGGCCAACAACTACGGTCCGCCGGCGGGCGCGGCCGAGGCGCGGCTGGGCGCGCTGCTGAGGGACACCTTCGGCGCCTGGCGCGACGAGCTGGTGATCGCGACCAAGGCGGGCTACTTCATGTGGCCCGGCCCTTACGGCGAGTGGGGCTCGCGCAAGGGGCTGCTGGCGAGCCTTGATCAGAGCCTGAAGCGGCTCGGGCTGGACTACGTGGACATCTTCTATCACCACCGGCCCGATCCCGACACGCCGCTGGAGGAGTCCATGGGGGCGCTCGACACGGCGGTCCGCCGGGGCAAGGCGCTCTACGCCGGCCTCTCCAACTATCCCCCCGAACTCGCGCGGCGCGCGGCGCGGATCCTGCGGCAGATGGGCACCCCCTGCGTGATCCACCAGCCCCGCTACAGCATGCTCGAGCGCGGGGTCGAGGACGGCCTGCTCGCCACCGCCGAAGAGGAGGGGTTCGGCGTGATCGCCTTCTCGCCGCTGGCGCAGGGGGTGCTCACGAACAAGTACGCCGCCGGCGTCCCCGCCGATTCGCGCGCCGGCAAGGGAAGCCCCTTCCTCACCGCCGCCCGTCTGACTCCCGCCGCCGTCGACACCGCCCGCCGCCTCGCGCCGATCGCCGCCGACCGCGGCCAGTCGCTCGCGCAGATGGCGCTGGCGTGGGTCTTGCGCGACACGCGGGTCACCTCGGTGCTGATCGGCGCCAGCAGCGCCGACCAGATCCGTGAGAATATTGGTGCCCTGCGCAACACCGTCTTCTCCGAGGATGAGCTGGCCGAGATCGAAGCCGTCCTCGCCGACGCGTGAGGCCCTGTTCCGGCAGACGTGGCATTGTACATTTCTCGCAAACGTGCTACGTTAGCCCCTCCGCTGGAACGATCATTCGTTTCGCGCGGATTAGGGCAACTAAGCGGGAACTTTTTCGCCCCGGCGGGTGTCTCATCCTGCACACATCACAGGAGAGTGTCTATGCTGATTAAAACGCTCACGACCGTTTTCACCTTCGCCGCTGCGGCGGTCATCGCCACCGCCGCCACCACCCCAACCTGGCAGAAGGTCTACGAGGCCCGCGACAAGGGCCTTCCCAAATCCGCCATCGAGGAACTCCAGCCCATCATCGCCGACGCCCTTCAGAACAAGAAGTACGCCGAAGCGATCAAAGCTGTCTGCACCAAGATCGCCCTGGAGGGGCAGATCGAAGGAAACAAGGCGGAGGAGAAGGTGGTCCGACTGGAGGCCGAAATCGCCAAGGCCCCGGCCGAGATGAAGCCGGTGATGGAGGCGATCCTGGCCAACTGGTACTGGCACTATTTCCAGCAAAACCGCTGGCGCTTCCAGCAGCGCACCCAGACCGCCGAGCCGCCCGGCACCGATTTCACCACCTGGGACCTGCCGCGCATCCTCGCCGAGATCGACAAACACTTCATCGCCGCGCTGGCCAATGAGAAGGTGCTCAAGACCACCCCGATCGGAGCCTATAACGACCTGCTCGAAAAGGGCACCGTCCCCGATACCTATCGCCCGACCGTCTTTGATTTTCTGGCGCATGAGGCGCTGGCGTTCTATCAGGCCGGCGAACAGGGCGCCGCCAAGGCCGAGGACGAATTCGAAATCGCTGCGGATAGCTCGATCTTCATGGATGCGCCTGCGTTCATGGGCGGGTGGCTTGCCATGCCGGATACGGCTTCACCCCGGTTCAAAGCGATTCGACTCTACCAGAAGTTGCTCGCCTTCCATCAGAACGACACGGACAAAACCGCCTTCATTGACGCCGATCTCTGGCGCCTCGCCTTCGGAAAGAATCAGGCGGTCGGCCCCGACGTGAACGAGAAATACACCGCCGCCATCAAGCGGTTCGTGGATCAGTGGGCCGACCACGAGATCTCGGCGCGGGCCCTCGCCGCCTGGGCGTCCGTCGTCCTGGAAGAGGGCGATCCCGCCGCCGCGCACACGCTGGCCGCGCGCGGCGCCAACGCCCATCCCGCCAGCACGGGCGGTGCCGAGTGTTACAACCTGATGCGGCAGATCGAGGCCAAACAGATCAGCATCACCGCCGAGCGGGTCTGGAACGCGCCGTGGCCGACCCTCTCACTCAACTACAAGAACCTGACGAACGCCTATTTCCGCGCTGTCCCGATGGACTTCACGGCGTTTGTCTCCAAGCAGCGTTGGGGCTACAGCGACGCGCTGCATAATCTGGATTGGAAGGAGCGGGATGCGTTCATCGCCGGTCTCATCGCCCGGAAACCGGCCGTCGCGTGGGATGCCGCCCTTCCGGCCACCCCCGATTTCCGCGAACGCATCGAGAAAATCGCCGTTCCCAAGGACCTCAAACCGGGGTTCTATTTCATTCTCGCCAGCCACGACGCGGCATTCGCCGCCGACAACAACCAGATTACGCTGGCCGCCATCTGGGTCAGCGATCTGGCGCTGGTCATGCGGCCGGCCCATTCCGAAGGGGTGCTGGACGGCTTCGTGCTCAAGGCTCTGTCCGGCGCGCCGATCGAAGGCGCAACCGTGCGGACGTGGACGCGCAACGACCACGGCAAGCTGATCACCGGCCCGGAGACGAAGACCGACACCAACGGCATGTTCCGCTTCACCACCCGCAGCGATCAGGGGCTGTTGCTGCTGGCGCAGAAGGACGATCAGACCATCGCCAGCGATGCCATGTTCTCCATCGGCCAGTCGGAGACGGAGGCACCCTCCGCAGGCACCGTCTTCTTTACCGACCGCGCGCTCTATCGCCCTGGTCAGACCATCCAGTACAAGGGGATTTGCCATTCGGTGGACCCTGCGGGCAACACCTACCGCACGCTCGCGGGACAAACGCTGACCGTGGTCTTCCGCGATCCCAACTACAGGGAGATCGCCCGGCAGCAGCACCGGGCGAATGACTACGGCGCCTTTTCCGGCAGCTTTACCGCGCCGGGCGGCGTGGTCGCCGGACAGATGACGCTGCAGGTCATTAGCGGACCGCCCGGTTCGACCGCCTTCAACGTCGAGGAATACAAGCGGCCGAAGTTTCAGGTCGAGCTGGCGCGGCCCAAGGACGCCGCCAAACTCGGCGCGGCCGTCGTCGTCCCCGGTACCGCCACCGCCTACACCGGCGCGGCCATCGGCGGCGCCAAGGTCCAGTGGCGCGTGGTGCGCGAAGTGCGCTTCCCGCCGTGGTGCTGGTGGGGCTGGTACGGCCTGCCGCCGGGGCGCGGCGCCAGTCAGAACATCGCCCACGGCACCGCCCTGACCGGCAGCGACGGCACGTTCGCCGTCACCTTCACCGCCCTTCCAGATCTCTCCGTGTCGGAGAAGACCGAGCCGACGTTTACCTTCACGGTCACTGCCGATGTGACCGACACGACCGGCGAGACGCGATCCGACAGTCAGAGCCTTCTGGCTGGCTACACCGCGCTCGCCGCCACGATCCGCGCCGATGCGTGGCAAACGCAGGACAAGCCGGTCGAATGGACGCTGGCCACGACTTCGTTTGACGGCGAACCGCAGGCCGCCGAGGGGACGCTTAAGATTCATTTGTTGAAGCAGCCCGAGCGCATCGAGCGCGCCGCGCTTTCCGAAAACAGACCTTATTGGTTCTATCGGTCTGGACGCGCCGCGAACACGGAGCCCCAGGCCGACCCCGCCAATCCCGACTCCTGGGAGCTGGCTGAAGTCGTCGCCGAGCAGCCTTTCAAGACCGGCGCGACCGGCGAGCTGAAGCTCGCGACGCCGCTCAAGGCGGGCATCTACCGCGCGATGCTCGAAACGAAGGACCGGTTCGGCAAGACCGTGACCGCACGTCAGACGATGCAGGTGATGGATGTGAAGAGCGCGACGTACCCCGTGCGGGTGGCGCACCAGTTCGCCGCGCCCGCGTGGTCGGTCGAACCGGGCACAACCTTCACCGCGCTCTGGGGCACCGGCTATCCCACGGGCCGGGCCTACGTCGAGTTGCGCCACCGCGGCACGACGCTGCGCGCGTTCTGGACGGGCGCGGGGCGGACGCAGGAGATCATCGAACAGGCGGTCACCGAAGCGATGCGCGGCGGGTTCACGGTGCTGATCACCTATGTCCGCGAAAACCGCGCCTATCTGGAGAACCGCGTCGTGGATGTGCCGTGGTCGAACAAAAAGCTCACCGTCAAATGGGAGCACTTCACCTCCAAGCTCGAACCCGGCAAGCAGGAGACCTGGACCGCCGTGATTACCGGCTCGGATGGTAGGGCGCGACCGCCGGGCGCGCCGAAGGCTGCGGAGAGCGGACGGCCCGGCGGTCCGTCCCTACCTGCGGGTGGACAGCCCGACGATCCGTCCCTACCAGTGGAACGTGCCGTCGCCGAGATGGTCGCCACCCTCTACGACGCCTCGCTGGATCAATACCTGCCGCACAGTTGGATGCAGGGGTTCAACGTCTTTCGCCGCGAGACCAGCCGTGTCAGCCCGCAGTTCGAGAACACGGCGGTGCCCTTCCAGCACATTCTTGGCAACTGGGGCAGCGACAGTCGTTCGGTGACGCTGCTCTACCGTCGCTATCCCGACGACCTCTCGGCGCAGATCTGGTGGGGCGGATGGGGTAATCATCGCCGAGATGGCATGGCCTTCTCGAAGATGGCCCGAGCCAGCGGCGCGGCGATGGAGATGGCGGATGCAGCACCCATGATGACGTCCGCGATGCCGGCAGAAGCGGAGATGAATGCTGCGGGGCTTGCGCAGATGGTGGTCGCTCCGGGATCGGGGTCCGCCAGCAGCGAGCCGCCGCCCCCCCCTTCTGTCGCGCTGGACAAAGTCACGGCACGCAAGAACCTCAACGAAACCGCCTTCTTCTTCCCGCACCTGGTGAGCGACGCCGAGGGCGTGGTGCGGATGGCGTTCACCCTGCCGGAGGCGCTGACGGAGTGGACGTTTATGGGCTTGGCTCATGATCGCGAGCTGCGCAGCGGCTATTTGCAGGACAAGGTGGTGACGGCCAAGGACCTGATGGTCGAGCCGAACCCGCCGCGGTTCGTGCGCGAGGGCGACGTGATCGAATTCACCGTCAAGGTCAGCAACCAGTCCGCCGCCCGCCAAAGCGGCACCGTGCGGCTGACGTTTGCTGACGCGCGGACGCTGAAGGATGTAACGGCTGCGCTTCTCGCTGACACCCGAAACCTGACACCTGAAACCTCTTTCGACATTCCGTCGAAGGAGTCGAAATCGTTCGCCTGGCGCATCACGATCCCCGATGGCATGGACTTCCTCACCTACAAGGCGGTCGGCGCGACCGACCGGCTGAGCGACGGCGAGGAGGGCAACCTGCCGGTGCTGTCGCGGCGGATTCTGGTGATCGAGTCGCTGCCGCTGCCCATCCGAGGCAAGCAGACCAAGACATTCGAGTTCACCAGGCTGCTGCAATCCGGCGCGTCGAAAACGCTGAAGAGCGAAAACCTGACCGTGCAGATGGTGAGCCAGCCGGCGTGGTACGCGGTGATGGCGCTGCCGTATCTCATGGAGTATCCGCATGAGTGCAGCGAGCAGGTCTTCAACCGGCTCTATGCGAACAACCTCGCGCGGTTCATCGCCAACGCCGACCCGAAGATCCGGCGGATCTTCGACCAGTGGAAGAACAGTGGCACGGGCGTCTCGCCCGTGGATGGCGGAAAGGCAGGCGGGACGCCTGCCACACTGGATTCGCCGTTGTTCAAGAACCAGGAGCTGAAGGCGTTGATGAT
>Ga0194113_10011182_pt1 | contig 10640 bp, 7 predicted proteins | sample TA2MahC200mmetaG_FD_146193 | JGI IMG/M metagenome (GOLD analysis project Ga0194113, IMG submission 146193) | Freshwater microbial communities from Lake Tanganyika, Tanzania - TA2015017 Mahale Deep Cast 200m | ecosystem: Environmental > Aquatic > Freshwater > Lake | place: Tanzania: Lake... | reverse complement strand
CCCGTCGGGGCGGCACCCGCGCTCTGTCGTGCCGCCCCGTCGGGGCTGGGGGGCTCTCGCCTGCGATCCGGCGGCTTGCGCCGCCGGCTATAGCCTTACGTCCCTTCGGGACTTCGCAGTTGGTGAGAAATGCGGGTTAGCCTTCCTCGACGACCTTGAGGCCCATGAGGGGCGCGAGGTCGGCCAGGTCGCGGAGGCGGTTGCCGTAGAAGACGACGCGGTGCAGGAGGGTCATCATGTCGTTGGGCAGGACGCCCCCGCCCCAGTTGGCGAACATCTTGCGGGCGTCGCCGACCTCGGTGACGATCTGGGTGCGGCAGCCGCGGTCGTAGTAGTCGGGCACCTCGGTTATCTTGCCCGCCGAGACGAGCAGCGTATCGTTGTTGGCCAGCTTGGCGCAGGTGATCTCCTGGCCGACCCGCATCTCGACCTCGAGCGACACGCCCTGCTCGCTGTCGCACTGGGTGCGGATGAGGAAGGGGGCGCGCTCGCCCGCCACGCCGTCGAGCCGCGTCACGCTCGTGCAGTGGGCGTGGATGAGGCCGTTCTTGGCGAAGTCGAAAATCGGGTCGGTGATGAAGCCAGGGACGCCGAAGGCGTATTGGAAGAGGAGCATGGTGAGGGTGGAATCCATGTCGCCCTCGCAGGCGCCCACGAGGCCGAGGTCGTTGAGCTTGCTGAAGGCGAGGCAGCCCTTGGCCGGCATGTCCATACAGTGGGAGGAGGTGACGGCCTGGGCGCGCTCTTCGATCATGAGCTTCTTGAGGGCAGGATAGAGCCTTGCGGAGGCGATGATGGCCTCGCGGGTGGGCTCGACGATCTTCTTGGCCTTGCTGAGCCAGTACTCCTCGGCCTCAGCCTCCACTGCTTTGGCGTCGATGGCGTTGTAGATGTCCGTCACCCGCTGCTTGGGGATGACGGCGACTTCGCAGCCGAGGCTCTTCTTCACCGCGTCGGGCGTGCAGGCGGCCTTGGTGCCCCGCGGGTGGCCGATGACAAGGATGCGGCTCTGCTGCATGCGGGCGGGCACGCGGAGGAGGCGGGCGGCGCGCTCAAGCTCAGCGTAGTCGCTCGTCGGGAGGACGGCCATGCGCTTGCCTGCCTTCTGCCACTGGGAGTAGTACATCCACTGGTGGCCGGTGAAGGGGTAGAAGAACACCACGGTGGGGCGGCCGGCATTGACGAGCGGGGCCACGCGCCCGCCGCCGTCGAAGTTCAGGTCGAACACCAGCAAGCCGGCGGCCTCCTCGAGGTCGGCGGCGGCCTTGGCCGCCTCCTGGGCGTTTTTCACCTGTTCGCCGCCGACGAACTGCACGTCGCCGAGCTTCTTCTCGACTTCAGCGAGGAGCTTCTCGTAGCGGGCGATCTCGGCGTCGGCCTTGAACTTCGGGCTGGGCCAGGCGCCGCCCGAGGTGCCGGCGTAGAGCTTGCGAATCCTCACCGGCGGCAGCTTCGGCCAGTCCGGCTCCTCGGCTGCGCCGAGTCCGCCGCCGGCCAGCGGCCCCACGAGCGCCGCGCCTGCCGCCGCCACGCCCAGGAACTGCCTTCGGTTCGCCCTCGTTGCCATTGCTCTCTCCTTCGCTGTCAAGCGTAGCCGCTAGCGTCCGGAGCCCATTGCTGGCTATGGGCGCTGCAGTCTTGAGTAGCCGCTACGACAGGAACATCGTAATCACATGCGGGGCAGGGATCAAGCTCTGAGCAACCCCGAGTAGCGCCAGCCCAAACCCGAAAGGGCGACAGAGGATAGCCACGGGCGTAAGCCCGTGGAGAGAGGCACAACCCAGGGGCCCAGCCCCCGCAGGGGGCGGCAGAGACCACGGGGCGTGCGCACCTCACGGCTCCTACCGCCCCCTGCGGGGCTGGCAACAGGACCGTCGCGTTCCACGGGCTTACGCCCGTGGCTACCCCCTGCCGCCCGCCGGGGCGGGCTGGACCGCCGACGAAGCTGGACCAGCGCTGTCTGAGCGATCGCCCCTTGCGGCCCGACGCATTCCGGTCTAGGCTATAGTAGGGAGAGGGACAAGGAGGCCGAGATGAAGCTATCGAGGGTTCTCACCCTGGCCATCGCCCTGCCGTGTCTCGCCCTGCTCAATGCCTGCGGCGCCGCAAAGCGGCCCGCCAGCCCACCTAAGGAACCCAGCATGGACAAGACAACGAAGACCGACGATGAGTGGCGCAAGGAGCTGACGCCCGAGCAGTACCGCGTCCTGCGCGAAAAGGGCACCGAGCGCGCCTTCACGGGCAAGTATTGGGACCACAAGGGCAAAGGGGCCTACCGCTGCGCCGGCTGCGGCGCACTGCTGTTCGCCTCCGACGACAAGTTCGACTCCGGCTGCGGCTGGCCCAGCTACACGAAGCCTGCGGACCCCAAGGCCGTGGCAGAGAGCGAGGACAGAAGCCACGGGATGGTCCGGACCGAGGTCACGTGCTCCCGCTGCGGCGGGCACCTGGGCCACGTGTTCACCGACGGCCCGAAGCCGACCGGCCTGCGCTACTGCATCAACTCCGCCGCGCTCACCTTCAAGGAAGCCGGCAAGGACAAAGCGAAGTAACCCCACAGGGCCCGGGTGGCCGAGGCGGTCCGATGCAGGGCTGGGCCACTCCATACTTGTTCAAGTATGGAATTCTCTTCGTCCGATAAACCTACCCGGCTGCTGCATGCGACGTAGGCAGGGTTCCATACTTGTTCAAGTATGGAACCAATGCGGCGGCCTAACAACACGAGATGCGCGTGCGGCGCAGGGCGGGGCTGCCTGTCTCACTGAGCGCTCAGCCGCACGAGGGCCTTGACGACGCGGCGGGCGCGTAGGGCCTCGAAGGCGTCGGCGATGCGGTCGAGGGGGAACGGGTTCGCAAGGTCGAGCCAGACTGAGGGCTCGAGCTTCCCTGCCTGGTAGAGGGCGATGACCTGGTCGTGGGCCTCGGCCTCGTCGAGGTAGTCGCGATAGACGGTGAAGGAGCCCCGGGCGGCGTCGGGGTTGAGCGTGCACTTGCCGTAGTCGTCAATGCCATAGATGCCGATGGTGCCGCCGCGGCGGAGAAGTGCGAGCCCGAGGTCGCCCAGGCCCGCCTTGCCCACGGCGTCAATCGCGATGTCGAAGCCGTCGGGGCAGAGCTTCCCTGCTGCCTCCTTGACCCCCGCCGCCCTGTAGTCGAAGAAGTGCGTCGCCCCTGCCTTGCGCGCGGCGGCCTCGCGCGTGGCCGAGCCGATCATCACTCGCAGGGCGCAGCCCTCGACTTCGCTCGGGCCAGGGCCGGCGTTGGCCGCGTGGGCGATGTAGGCCAGCGCGTTCCCGCCCGAGCCGATGACCAGCACGCTCTTGCCCGGCCCGTAGCCGATGCGGTTCGAGTAGCTCAGGGTCTCGCGCCAGGTGATGAACATCGTGGCTGCGGCGGGGTCGGTGCCCGGCGGGAGCGGCCGTTGTACGCGATAGCCGCCCCAGACTGAGGCCGGCAGCCCATCCTCTTGCGCCGCGCGGAAGTCCGTGGCGGTGCCCAGTTCGGCGAAGCCGCCCCAGGTGACGCTGTAGCCTGGCACGGCCGGCGTGTTCACGCGGGCGATGAGGTCGCCCTTCTTCAGATAGCGCACCTTTGGCCCCAGCTCAACGACCCGTCCCACGCTTTCGTGGCCGAGGACGGTGGGGTAGGGCGGAATCCAGGGGAAGCTGCCCTCGATGATATGCGAATCCGTGCCCGAGCATGTCGCCCCATAGAGCAGCTCGCACAGGGCCTGGTACTCGCCGGGCTTTGGCTCGGGAATGTCCCTCACAACAAGTCGGTTTGGCCCCTCGACTACAGCGGCCTTCACAGGGTTCCCCTTCATCAACGCCACATGGGACACGGCACGTTGAGATGGTGGCCGGGAACATATGAAAGCGCGCAGTGGCAAAGGTGTCAACCGCTGACGAGTCTGCTCGCCGGCCCTGGCGGCCCGGCGAATCAACAGGCTCTGATGGCGCAGGAGGAATTCCATACTTGTTCAAGTATGGAAGCAGTGGGGAGGGCGAGCGTGAGGCGTCCCCACTGCGGATTGGGGGGAGAATTCCATACTTGTTCAAGTATGGAACCCGTTGGCACCAGGGTCAGTAGGGGGCTCCACCGTGTAGCAGGGCCCTACCAGAACTGGGTGACATAGGGTGCAATAGCGGGTTTGCGCGGGCGCAACGCGGGCAGAAAAGGGGACATTCTCCTTTCTGCGCAGCAGCCTTCGGCGCCCCAAGGGGCGAAGAGGTGAATGTCCCCTTTTCTGCCCAGGAGGCCGACGGCGATTACGCGCGCAAGTCCGCTATTGCACCCGGTGCCATGCTCGCTGTTGACAGGATGCCGGCCCCTTGATACGGTAGCTGCCGCGTTGCGAGCGTGTGCGGCGGGGAGCGCACTTTGCAGAAGGGAGTCCCAGGCGATGCCCCAGAGAGAATATGGCGAGGAAGAGTTGAGGTACTTGAGGCGAGTCTTCAAGTCCGGCCGGCTCTCGGTGCTGGCCGGGGGGAAGATGCAGGGGCGGTTCGAGCGCGCCTTCGCAAGGGCGCACGGGGTGACGCACGGCGTGGCCATGAACAGCGCGATGTCGGTCCTCCATGCCTCTGTGGCCACGGCAGGCGTGGGGCCGGGCGACGAGGTGCTGTGCGACCCCGTGTGCGTCTTCGGCGCGATGGCGGTCATGTACCAGCGGGGCAAGCCTGTTTTCGTGGATTGCCTGCCGGTGACGTACAACATGGACCCCGCGCAGATAGAGGACAAGATCACGGGTCGGACGAAGGCGGTGATCGTGACCCACGTTGGTGGGCTGCCGGCGGAGATGGACCGCATCGTGCCCATCGCGCGCAAGCATGGGCTCCTGGTGATCGAGGATTGCGCCCACGCTCTCTTCGCCACGTATCGTGGGAAGCGCGCGGGGGCCTGGGGCGACATCGGCTCGTTCAGCTTCCAGGCATCGAAGCAGCTCTCGCTCGGGGACGGGGGGATGGCAATCACTGACGACGAGAAGCTCGCCAAGGCGCTCGCGCTCCACGCCGGGGCGCCGACCTTTCACTCCATCGCCTATGGGCTGCACTACAACTTCCGCATGAACGAGCCCACGGCGGCCATCGGGCTGGCCCAGTTGCCCAAGGCGCGCAGGGCCTGCCGCGAGCTGGTCCAGATTGGCCGCCTCTGGGACGCTGCCATCGAGGGCTGCCCCTGGCTCGTGCCGCAGCGTGGGCCGAAGGGGGCGCAGAGCACGTATCACCTATGGGTGGCGACGTTCGAGGGCGAGCGCCACGGCATCTCGCGCAAGCGCTTCCGCGGAGCTTTGCGAAAGCACGGCGCCCCCTTCAGCGTGGGCTACACGAACCGCGCGGCCTACCAGCACCCTGTCTTCGTCCAGGTCTTCCCCAGGGGCGCGTATCCCAAGGGCCTCTGCCCCAACGCCGAGCGCGTGGTTCCGCGGATGGTGCTGGGCTACACGATGGTGCCTTTGGAGAAGGCCCGCCGCGCGGCCGAGGCGCTCCGGGCCGCGGTCGAGGAGTTGAGCTAGTGGCATCCTCACTCGCAGCCTGCTACGCCTTTGACCGCGGCCCCCAGGCGGCCGCGAACGCCGAGGGGCGGAACTACTGGTACGCTTATGTCAAGGAAATTCTCTCGCGTCTCGGCGCGTGCGCGCAGCCCCTTCCGCTGGTCGCCTGCGCTGAGCCGAGCGAGCTGAGCCACGTCGGCGTCCTTGTCCTGGGCGATTTCCCCGCATCGGCGCTGCCCAAGGGGGCCGGCCGGGCGCTGGCCGAGTGGGTCGCCGCCGGCGGCGTCCTCATCGGCTTCGCCACGGAAGGACTCGACGGCCTGTTCGGCGTCGCAGGGATCGGCCGGGTGGCCCAGGCCCGAGGGCCATTCTCGATCAACGGCTACCTGGAGCTGGACCGCTCGCCGGTCACAGAGGACTGCCGCGCCCCTATCGCCCCGGGGCAACGGCTCATCATCGTCTCGCCGGTCCGCCTGCTCCGCCCCAGCGGGAGCCAGGAGCTGGCCCGCCTGTTCCTGTGCGACCCCGACACGCCCGACGATGGCAGCCGCGCGCGCGACAGCGGCTCGCCGGCCATCACGCAGAGGGAGCTGGGGGCCGGCCACGCCTTCTACTTCGCCTTCGACCTCGCGCAGACGATGTGGGCAATCCAGCAGGGCCGGCCGGTGGACAGCGACTACGATGGCGACGGCTACCACCGCGCCTCGGATGCCTGCGTGCTCGGCGGGAACAGCCTCGAGGTGCCCTACGCCGACGCCTTGCATTTCCTGCTGGCAAACATGATTGGGCGCCGCCCGGTGCCAATGGTGCACCAGGTGCCGCCGAGGGCACCCGGAGCCGGCGACGGGTCGGGGCGAGTGGCCCCGGCGCTCCTCTGCTTCGGCGGCGACGACGAGGGGCAGCCCGAGAACCAGGTGTTGGCAAGCGACTTCATGGCCGCCCGCGGCTTGCCGTACCACATCAACGCCATGCCCCTGGGCGGCCGCTTCGCCCTCTCGCGCGACGAGAAGGCGCACATCGAGGCCAACGGTCACGAGGTGTCGCTCCACTACAACTTCATTGACGGCTTCCCCCACCCCTGCGGCTTCACGCGCGAGGACGTGGCGGGTCAGGCCCGCCTCTTCCGCGAGACGTTCGGCCACGACCCAGTGTGCAGCGTCATGCACTGGTGCCGCTGGACCGGCTGGGCCGAGCCCGCCCGCTGGATACGCGAGCAGGGCGGGCGCGCCGACAACAGTTTCATCCACTGGACCTCGCCCCCCCTGAACCCCACGGGACTGGTCGGCTTCGCCTTCGGCTCCGCCTTCCCGCGCCACGTGTGGGACGACGCGGCGCACGCCAACGCCCGCCTCGACTTCATCGAAATCCCCGTCGTGGCCTACGAGGTGGGCTACGAGGGCGACGAGTGCCGCCCCGAGCAGATGCGCTGGTGCCTTGAGCTGGCGGCCCGTTACCGCCTCACGTTCGACTTCTTCTGGCATCCCATCTACATTGCGCGGTATCCCGCCTGCCAGAAAGCCGTTGACGAGCTTGTGCGGCTCATCGGCCAGATGCCCGTGCCGCCCGTCCTCGCCGGGCTGGACGAGGCCTGCCGCTGGTGGGACGCCCGCTCGAAGGCCACGATGCGGAACGCGGCTCTGGACTCCGGCCGCCTCTCCTTCGAGGCCGAGTGCGGCTACCGCAACGGCTTCGTCATCAAAGTCCCCACGGGCGAGACGCCCGCGCGGGGCTGCGAGGCGGATGGCGTCGCTGCCCCCTTCGAGTCCGCCCACGAGTTCGGCCAGCACTGGGCCTTCATCCCGCTGCCGCCCGGGCGACACGTGATCACGTTGGGGCTGTGAGCCCAATGTAGGGCTAGAGCGGCCCGGGCCCCTTGTACCCGCGCCAGCCGAAGCAGAGGGTGGGCCGCTCCTCACAGGGACGGAAGGGGACCATGGCGGCGATGGCGTCGAGGCGCTTCACCACTTCGGCGGGCAAGGGGCCTTTGGCGGCGTAGGCGACGTTCTGCTCGACCTCGGCCTGGGAGCGCGCGCCCATGAGGGTGCAGGAAACGTCGGGGTTGGAGAGGACGAACCGGAGGGCGCACTCGACTAGGGGCATGCCAAGTTCGTCGAGGAGGGCGTAGAGTGCCTTGAACTGGTTGCGGCGCGGCAGGCTCAGCCAGGGCGCGCCGTAGTTCACCTCGTCGTCGAAGCGGCGGGAGAGCGCGCCCTGCTGAAGCGGCGAGCCGATGACGACGCCCACGCCGTGCGCCTTTGCCGCGGGGAGCACCTCGTGCTCCGCCTCGCGCCATAGGAGGCTGTAGTTGAAGGCGGTGAGGACGACGTCGAACTGCCCCGAGCCGACGAGGCAGGCGAGCTGGCGCGCCGTGGTGCCGCCGAGGCCGGTGAAGCGGATGAGGCCCTCGGCCTTCAACTCGCCGAGGAGTTCGACCACGGGGCCTTCCACGGGCGCCCCGACCTCCCACATCGGCGAACGGGTCCACCAGTCGTACTGGCCGGGCCTATCCGGCTCGTGGACGAAGAGGATGTCAATGGTGTCGCGTCCGAGGAGGCGGAGGCTCTCCTCGATGGAGGCGCGGAGGCAGGCCTTGTCCTGCGGCTTGAAGGGCTGGGGGCGACCGCCGAGCTTGGTGGACACGATGAGGGGCTGCGTGGCATCGCGGATGATTCGGCCGACCACCTCCTCGCTGTTGGCATAGGTCGGCGCGGTGTCCACATAGTTCACGCCGAGGTCGAAGGCGCGGAGGGCGGCGGCGCGCGACTGGTCGAAGTCGCCGCCGAACTTGGAGATGAACAGCCCGCCGAGCGACAGCTCGCTCACCCGCAGCCCCGTTCGGCCCAACGTTCTCATCTTCATCGCGGTCTCCTCATGTGTCGCTGGCCCTGTGGGCGGGGCGTCTCTGCCCCGCGCGGGGCGCGCTGGTCCTGTGGGCGGGGCGTCTCTGCCCCGCGCGGGGCGCGGAGGCCCCGCCCACATCGTGCGGAAAACCTAAATGGCTTTCAGCGATTCGGCTCATTGGGGCAAGGACTGCCTGAAGGCAGGACTCCAAACGAGCCGCTCTCCTGGTTCGGAGTCCTGCCTTTAGGCAGTCTTGTCCCCTCTGAAGGCGCCGCCGAATCGCTGAAAGCCATTTAGCGGCAGGTTACACCGGGGAGGCGGTCGCTGTCAACTTGACACCCCGGCAGGCGGGGTGTAAAATAATGGCTCGCACGGTCAAGGCGTGGGGAAGCGCCGCGGAACCCCCTGGGAGAGCGCAACGATGAGCAGCCTCGAGATCAAGATCGAGCCCCTTCAGGGCATTGACAAGGGCGTGGTCGTGCGCCTCGGTGGAGCGCTCGACCAGCCGACGCGAGACGAGTTCCTGAACGCGATGAAAGGGGTGCTGGGCGAGGGCAGCACGCGTTGCATCCTGGACATGGAGCGCGTGACCTACGCGAACTCGACGGCGATCGGCGACTTGGTGGTGCTGCTCGACCAGTTCCACGAGAAGGGGGGCGGACTGGTGCTGATGAGCCTTCACCCCAAGGTCTACTCGCTGATGGAGATCATTGGGGTGAACAGCGTGCTGCCGATAGCGAAGACGCTGGCCGAGGCGCGTGCGCAGGTGAGCGCGGTGCAGGGCGCCCCGGAGCCGGCCCGTGTGGTGCCCGAGGCGGCGGCCCCGAGCGCCGCTCCTGCGGTCGCCCCGGGCGCAGCGCCCTCGTTCCCCGTCCGCTCCCAGTGCGTCGGGTGCGCCGTCACCCTGGAGTTCGCCCAGGCCGGGCGCTACCGGTGCCCGCATTGCAGCGCGGTGTACGCGGTGCAGCCGACGGGGCAGGTGGAGGGCGCGCGGGCGCGCGTGGGCCACACCATTGAGGTCACGCTGCCCTGCCAGCCGCGCATCATGCGCGCGTTCCAGCAGATGGTTGCGGCGCTGCCGAACTGGAAGGGTTACACGGACCTCGACCGCGCGCGGCTGGAGAAGGCCATAGGCGAAATCTGCGACGTGGTGCACCAGCGGGCCTACGACGGCAACACCGACAACACGTTCCAGGTGCTCATCCTGTGCAGGGACGAGGAGCTGGCGTTCCGCTTCGCCGACCACGGCAAGCCGCTGAGCGGCTCTGCGTTCCCTCTCGCCGCCCAGTACATGACCGAGTTCGAGCACAAGGCGCGCCCCGGCAAGGGCAACGTCCTCCGCATGGCCAAGCGCGTCGCCCGCGCCTGAGTGGCCTTCAGCGGTTCGGCTTATTGGGGTGAAGACTGCCTGAAGGCAGGACTCCAAACGGGTGCGTCTCCTGGTTCGGAGTCCTGCCTTTAGGCAGTCTTGCTGCCGGCGAGGGCGTCACCGAATCGCCGAGGGCTACCTGGCCTCGCCGACACGGCGGTTGACTTCCCGTCAGTGGTTGGATATAGTTGGGTAGTGGGCAAGGCTAGCTTTCCCACGTCATGGGGGTATGGCCCAGAGAGAGGCCGAGCGGATGCCGAATCCACGCGACGAAGAGTTCATCCGGTTCGCCGCCGCCAGCGGGCACCTGACCCCCGAGCAGGCGCAGGAGGCGCTCGCGGCGCTGCGCGACATCGAGGCGCTGGGCGGCGTGGCCACGGCCCCCGACCTGCTGCTGAAGCGGGGCCTGCTCAACGAGCGGCAGGCCGCGCTGGTGCACCAGGCGATGGCGGCGAGTAAGGCCGCAACCAAGGTGCCGCGCGAGCTGGGCGGCTTCGAGCTCCTCGAGAAGATCGGCCAGGGCGGCATGGGCAGCGTGTTCAAGGCCCGGCAGAAGGAGCTGGGCCGCATCGTCGCTCTCAAAATCCTCTCGCCGCGCCTCGCCCGCAGCAACGAGTTCGTCCAGAGCTTCCTCCGCGAGGCCCGCGCCGCCGGGCGCCTGAATCACCCGAACATCGTGGCTGCCATTGACGTGGGGGAGAGCCAGGGCTTCTACTACTTCGCCATGGAGTTCGTGGATGGGGAGACCGTGGCGAAGATGCTCGCGCGCGGCCCGCTGCCGGAGGAGCGCGCCTTGGGCATCGCGGCCGACGTGGCCCGCGCGCTCGACCACGCCTACGCCAAGGGCCTGATCCACCGCGACATCAAGCCCGACAACATCATGGTGACCTCGGACGGGCGGGTGCGGGTGACCGACTTCGGGCTGGCCAAGGCCAT
>Ga0194113_10011178_pt1 | contig 10642 bp, 13 predicted proteins | sample TA2MahC200mmetaG_FD_146193 | JGI IMG/M metagenome (GOLD analysis project Ga0194113, IMG submission 146193) | Freshwater microbial communities from Lake Tanganyika, Tanzania - TA2015017 Mahale Deep Cast 200m | ecosystem: Environmental > Aquatic > Freshwater > Lake | place: Tanzania: Lake... | reverse complement strand
TCTCGGTCTTCATCATCAATGAATACCTTTTCTCTGTTGTTTCCCCTTTGCACTATATGATGGGGAAAACCAGCAGCAACAGCTCGTGCGATTCTCGGCATGTAGAAATTCTATCGAAGAGAGATGGAGTGGGGTATTTTTCATATAATATTTCTTTGTGTTTTGAGAAATTGTGGTTGTTACATCAGTCACTTCTTGGGGATTTCCGGGGACACCATACTCATTTCTTTTGCTCTCCTTTCTTCCTCCCCGGTTTTTGTATTCGCAAAACCCGGCCAAGTTTACCTTCAAGTTTTTCTATAAAACTCTCATCCCCTAATGGTCTTCCAGTTCGTTCATGCTCCCGCAGTTCCGCTGTCTCCTTATCCGATGCTGCCGATGAAAGAAATCCCCTCCAATCATGAACCATTTAAAGTAATGGAGAAACCATCACAAGCTTGTCATCTTTTCCTGTTATGTGCGCATGAGCACTGCTCCACGGGTATGCCAAAGGTTCTTTTACAAGTCTGGCACGTACAGGATTTAATTCTACATATCTTACCGCAGTCAATAGATAACTCTCATCCATCGGGAACGACCCGAATCTCCCTTGCCATAAATGACCACGCCAGCCCTCCCGGAAGTTTACATGCCTCGTATACCGGAGATGGGCTTCCCCTATGGCATTTCTTAACCCTTCTTCTGTTTCAGGGACTGCAATCATGTAGACATGGTTCAGCATAAGACAATAAGCCCATACCTCTACCTTACACTTCTTGCACCATTCGGACATAAGATTTATATACATTTTATAGTTTTCATTACAGAAAAATGTCTGCTGCCTACGGTTGCCTCTCTGGGTTATGTGATGAGGGTATCTTGGAGCAATTACACGTGCAATTCTTGCCATGCATTATAATTATGCGTGCATTAGATTAAAGTCATGAAATAACTGTATATTTTTATGTGACAAAATTGTCAACCTTTTTTTAGGGGAAGTTTGATGGTGGGAAAATGGTAGCTTTTATAAACATTTTTTACCTTGACATCGCACTATATGGAAAGTATATTATGTTTAGATTTGTGAACATATGTTTATATTCTAAAACATTGAAGAACAGGTGAGTTTATGAGAGTGCACAACCCATTAGATAAGATTTTAAGCAATGAGATAAAGGTTAAAATCTTGCGTTTTCTTTGCAAAACAGAGGCAGAGTGGAGCGGGCGTCAGATAGCTAAAGAAATAAAAGTGAGTCCTGCTTTCTAAAATAGGATAACCCTTTTATAGCCCAAATATGAACTCGTCTCTGATTTCAGTTCCTATGATGAAGTGCTCCCGGTATATCTGATCGTGCTTGGCGCGGCATGGCTTATTATTGTAAATCTGTGCTTTTTATGTCAATGAATTGTCCTTTTAGGAATCAACGTCCCCTCTTAAACTCTGCAATCTGCATACCGCAGAAGTATTTCAGATGTTTCTCGCGGTTTGTCAACCATACAAGTATGCCTTGAATCTATTTCAAAATACTCCCAATTGTCTTCCGCCATTCTCTGTAATATTGCGTTGCGAACATGTACTGTAACTGCCAAAAACTCGCTGCGCTTACAATGGACATAAGTTTTCGGCATCGCCCGAAATTTTTCCTCATCAAACCGTAACGGCTCAACATAGGGGGGAAAGGGATCTAATCCTTCAAAAGCTTCTGGAGATAAGCCGTACTTTTTAAATAAACCAAACAGCGATTCGCCATTTGTCGGAAGGCAAGTATCCAAGTATATTTCACGCTTAATTTTTTCCGGCATTTTATCGCCCACACCGGCGATGACCAAGCCGCCATAACTATGGCCAACCAACAAAACATCATCCAGCTTCTCTTTCTCAATTATGGTGCACACTTCGGAAATGTGATTAGTCAAACTGCTGTTTTTCTCATCAGATAAAGTAAGTGTATTAACTTTGTGTCCCTGTTGCTTGAGCAACGCAGCGAGGTCATTCCAAATGGCTTCTGTAACACTGCCGCCGTGCACTAATACATAATTTGACATAAAACACCTCCTGAATTTTTTGCCGTTTCTCTAACAAAATATTATTATTAAGAAATATGGGACTTTTAACAAAGGTAAAGAAGCGACCCCAGAGGGCGCCTTACCCACAGATCACCTTGCCGCAGAGCGGCAGTTGATGATTCATGCCACAGGCGACGAAATTCGACGGTCATGCAAGATTCAAGACGCGACCCCATTGCTGCGACCCCTTCTCCATCGTCAAGACTTGACCCCCATGTTTCCTTTCCCGTTTGACCCCCATGTTTCCCGTTATTATCTTTGGCATTGAGTGAATCTACACCGGCTATTTCCCGACCTTGATGTCCCGTACAGTCACCGGCCAAAATGCATCTCCAAACTTATCCTTTGTGTGGATGTACATCTTGTCACCTGTAAGCCGTACTACTGAAAATCCATATGCAAGAGCATCATGTGTAGTGGCGGCGGTCGTCAACATAGAGAAGTTCTCGAATTCGACAGCTTTTCCGTTTGCATCCGTACCTGCATATACTTTAATCCATCGCTGGGGGTGGTGGTTATGTCCGGTGAAAATCCCAAGGACATTATATGGATTGCAAACATCGTTCTTGTTTTCCCTGCGGCAGAGGATGTTGAGCATCTTATCCCTCTGGTCGTCGCTCCACCACATTGTACTGAAACCGTCCCATCCATAGTGCTGAAAGATCAGCACGCCGAGATTGCTATCACCTACATAGTTAGCCAGGCTATTTTTCAGCCAAGTGAGCTTATTCTCGTCTATGTGGTTGGGGTCTTCCCAGTTATAAGAGCCTGCCCACAAGCCGAGCGTCACAAAAACATACTGTCCCCAGCGCCAGATGGAATTTGTTTGATTTCTGCTATTATTTGCCGGATCAATGACATTAGGGTACTGGTCTAACAGACCTTTTGCATCAGCGACACGCTGTATAATATACCCCCGGTTTCAGTGTTTTGATCTCGGTAGCTGTGAGTGACATCGTGATTGCCCAGCACAGGAATGACCGGGAAATGGATTCTGAACCCCTGGCTATATGCATCATTACACCTGGTACCACAATCACATCCCCACGTGTAAACATCTTTATGGCTATAGTCGTACTCATAAAGCTGCCTGAACGCTACCAGTTGCTGGGTGGACCGATCGTTCACCATGTCTCCTAAATGCACTATACCGAGACAGTCTTGTTTGACGACAGCGTCGACGAAAGGGCGACCGGTTTTTTTACAGTCTAGGTTGAGGTCATTTATAACGTTACGGTTGTTTTTCATCCAATCACTATCGTTGTAGTAATCAAAATTAGGACACAGTAACGGTGAATCCGCACAAGTTAGCGCATCCACATGCGTGTCTGCAATTATCCCGAAGGCGATATATTTATCGTTATTCGTCACCTTCACCGAATCCGTCACCGGCACCAAAGTAAGATCAAGCTTGTGCGGGGCCCCCCAGTTACCATGCTTATCAGCGGCATCGTCAGGACCCATACAAAACAACCCCCCTACATTCATGTCGGCGTCTTTGGATTGTCCACATGTACTGTTCAGGAATAGAAAAATAATTGTTGCAAATAGCAAAAAGGTTCTGCCAATCCAAAATCTCTCTTTTGCGAATAAAAGTGCCCTTTTCTTCATTGTTCTGTTTTTTAACATTTTTATTTTCCTCCTTTTGCCTGATTACTGAATAGGGACAGCGCCAATACTGTTCGGCATGATAATTGCTCTCCTAATAAAGGCATGTTAATTATAGAATAAAACAAGGTTTGTCTTTTTCGCCCCTGCGAATCAGCGGGTCTGAAATGTAAGAGTTTTTTAGATAGAATTGTGGTTGAAAAAAGCATAGAAAAAACACCAATCCATTAGCGTTACAAAGGTCAAAAAGCCCCTGTCAACACTTAAAATGCTTTCTTTTTTTCTTCAGCCTCTCTGAGTTTTTTAATATGCTGTGCTAATTCTTCGTCATTAGCCCAGCCCATAAAGTAAAGACATAACATCTCAAAGGTGCGTTTATTTGGCTTACATCCTGTCCATAAAGTTATTAACATGCTGGCAATGAGGGCACAGTATACCTGTATAGATACTCCATTTTCAGATAGAGACAGCAGGTGTTTACAGCCCAATACACATTTAAACCATCTAAAGAAGAGTTCTATCTGCTCTACGAGTCGTAGACCACCTATAACGATAAATAAGGGTAATAATTTCTGCAGGGGTATCCATGAGACTGGTTACGATATAAAAAATATAGTCAGTCTCAGTAGTCCTGAATGCCTTCTTACTTGAGACCCTCGATTTTCTCGGCCTTGAGCTGTCACCTTTGTGGAATACCTCAATCACTCGCACATTCGTTGTAAGGTCATCCTGTTTCCCCTTGCAGCCTAAACGAACTACCATGTCTTTTTGCACCCCTGCCTTTTTATCCTTATCGCTTAGTGGTCTGTCTTCAATGGCTTCCCATACAGCATTGTCTCTCAACCGCCCCACAAAAGAACTGCCGGCATCTATAATCTCCTGAAAGAGCTTATATTCGCTGTAACCAGCATCTAATACATAGAGCTTATCTCTTGATAGTAAGTTCCTCAATACAGTCTTCTCGTTGGCATTACCATCTGTTATTATGGCATTCACAGGGGCAGTTTTTAGGATATCAAATTCAAGATGAAGCTTGGCTGCCCTATGTTCATTATCAATCCATAACGCCCAGAGCATCTTGGGCAGTGCATTAAGCAGAGTGCCATCAACTGCCACAAGCCTCTGTTGAAGAATTTTAAGTTTAGGGTCTTTCTCTAATGGTATAGCTTTCCCGGCCAATTCGCTGATTAAAGGTGCAATAAAATTGGCATCAAAGACATTGCCCGCCTCGGAAAGGGTTGACAGCCCTACTCCTTTAACACCAACTGCCTTCTTAACCTTATCAAGATGAGATGCCTGTTGAATGCTCCTAAGACTGGTTAATACAGGGTTGAAAAAGTATAGAAGGATGAGTGTAATATATTGCTCAAAATACAGTTCTCTGTTATGATGGGCATTAACATTATGAAAACGTTCAAACAGAAGAAGAAACTTATCTATATACTTGAGACCTTGCAGGTCTTTTACACGAATAGGGTCTTTCTTTTTACGACCTCTCTTGTTTATTGAACCATTAGACATTGGTTCAATTATGACACAGAGCATTAAGAAAAATCTAGCCCTAATTTTCTTAATAAATTCAATCAGTTATTTGTATTGAAAAATTTAGGTCTGAGCAATTATCATACCGAAAAGTATTGGGACACATCCCTAATATTCTACTTTAATAAGCATTTTTCTTTGTCTTCCTCATGAGAGAAGACTTTCTCTTTGTTGTTACCTCTCTGGACATTATGATGGGGAAATCCTGGTGCTACTGCTCTTACTATCCTCGGCATAAAAAAATTCTAAAAGATACCTTTCATTTTGCCAAGAAATATGGGATGTGTCCCTGTTTTCTTGTTTTCTTGTTTTCTTGTTTCGGGACTTTCCGATTTGTAAAGCTTCATAAAGGTTTCCAAGCCTTTAGCCTCAACTAAGTAATTCACCAGGCGGTAACTCGCAAGGTAATACACCCGACGCTTTGCCGGGTCAGTTGAAATCCAATAGGGTGGCCGCTTCGTCGTTCCTAGATGCTCAATCACCTCGGCTGGGATGGCTACTGACCAATCTAAGCCTGCAGGGCTTGCACCAAGACCAGTTGGAAGAATTTTTAAAGCAATATATTCTGCGAGTCCCTCTCGTAGCGTATGGCTATGATAACGCCACATAAACAAATGGACCAGCTCGTGAATGTAAGTGGCATTGAGGCCTTTCATCGCACCGAGATATGCCCTCCGGTGTAGAAAGATAATCCCCCTTGGATCTTGCGGATGGTTATATCCTTTCCATACATGGCAAACAGATAGCAAGTCAGAAATGTAGATTCGAACCTTCGGGCCCAGAGTGGCTGTATCCAGCTTTACACCCAATATTCTCTCTACTTGCTGATAGGCATCTTCGGCAATTTTGAGGAAAGTCGGATCGACTTTCATTATGTGTTGATAAATCTCAATGTGCTCGCCGGCTGCGACCAGCTCAGACTCCTTGACAATCTGTTCGTCTTCAATTGTACGCTTCATTTGCCCAGCCGCTGGATTGACAACAGCAAAAACTATTAAAAAAATGATGGGTAAAGTGATTTGTTTAGTACGATGCAATAGTATTATTAGGGACACATACCATATTTCTTGACATATCGGATAAACCTTACTCAATGTCTCATTCCTTATAATCTGTATTTAGGTTTGAAATAATTATATCTTCTTCCTTTAAAATCTTTCACAAGTTGATTTACTCCAAAAAATATGTGGTGTGTCCCTATATTATCCTAATATACAGAACTAAAACCGCACCAAGTTTATGCTCTGACGGATGATTTTTGTCAAGCCAAAGTCTATATTTCATCGCCATGTATTGGCTTACGACTTGGAACATTAGCCAATATTTTTCTGAAATCCTCTTTCTTCGCTCTTTTTGCTCTTTCCTTTAAATAATCTTCAGTCATCAAGGCAGAAATTTTCTCCGATACAGCAGATGAAATAAACTGGTTGATAGATACTCCTTCTTTTTTTGCAATTTCTTTAATATGCCGATGGACTGATTCCGGCAATCGTAAACTCAAAGCGCTCATAATATATCCTCCATTAGTTTTTTTGGAGTTATGGGTCTTATACCAAACTCTTTTGTCCCTTCAAAGTCCTTCGTATTGTGAGTCACAATAAGCTTTGTCCCTGACGCAATAGCTAATTCCAGCAAATGATCATCTTTAGGATCAGGCAGATGAGGACGCCACAGAAAGTATATCTTTTGGTGCTCGCTTTTCATGCAGATGTAATCAAGTATCTCTTCGATTTCATGATTCGATAAGCTTAAAACTTTCTGATTCCTCTTGAGGATGTCCTCGTATTCAAACAACAGAGTAGGCGATATCACTATTTTTAGCTTACCTGCTTCAATTGCTTGTAATATCCTAAAAGAAGCCCCTTTCGATGAATAAAGACCTGCATAGAGCACATTCGTATCTAAAATAATTCTCTTTCCCTTTAGGGGCATATAGATAATACTATATACGGTATCATTATTTTGTCAAGTGCTTATGTGGAATTTAAGTAGCAAAATGTTTTATAAAATAATGTGTGAGCTTCAAGAAATATGGGAAATGTAGCCTGTCTAAAAACTACTGCTGTTTCTCACCAGAAAGTATTTGGAGGGCAACAAAATAGACGGATACATTCCCTCAGAAGACGAAAGGCATATAGGCAGCAAGAAAAGACAGAAGGCAAAGGAACACTTATTTGCAAAAGAGAGCTTTATGTATGATGCGCACAAGGATAAATACATATGCCCACAGGGTGAAACACTAAGGCCAGTAGCAAGGACCCAAGTCAAAAGCAAGTACAGCAAGAGAGAGATTACCACATACAGAACAGAACGGGAAACATGCGCTTGTTGTCCTCTCAGGGAGAAATGCACAACCGATATAAAATTAGGCAGAGCAATAACAAGAGACGGATATGAAGAGTACAGGGAGCGAATGAGAGAAAAGATAAATACTGTCGAAGGCAGAGCGATTTACGGGAAACGAAAATGTTTGGTAGAGCCAGTGTTTGGCCAGATAAAGACAAGAAACGGATTCAGCCAGTTTCTTCTCAGGGGATTGGAGAAAGTAAAACTTGAATGGAAGATCGTGGCAACGGCCCATAACCTGTTAAAGATAATGGCAGCGATAATGAGAAAGGAGCGGATGCTGCCAGCCTTAAGGTAAAAAGTAAAGACAGAGATATCTATCACAATTGTTGATAAAAAGGATTTATTTAAGTTGAGAATAATAAATGAGTTTTTAGACAGGCTCAATGTCCCTATAATTTCTATATTTTTATATTTTTCTGTACTATATTATCCCTTAATTTGAGAAATTATATCTTTTAGTTCTGACATGCTACTTCTCCCAAGCTAACGACTGAACTGTACAGTGGCTGAACGCCATCCACATAAGTGATTTGTTAAATAAAACTCATAATAGTAGTTATAATTAATGCAAACATTATTACAATCAAGCCCATTTGAATAATGAAAAAAAGTCTAAATGCCGACTGCCCATTTTTATTCTCGTTCTTACATCCTTGTGACCCAGTCGCAATATATGTATAGACACTAAATAAAGGTATCCTATCTTTATGTTTTTTAATAAAATCAATTGTCGGTTTATGTATTCTTGGACTGTCGTCAATTGTTAATGTTTTATCCAAATTAGGAAATATTTTATTCATCAACTCTGTAGATCCTAATTGATAATAGTGGTCTTTCGTAATTTTTACTATAGCAGCAATGTTAAAGATGAGGGCTAAAAGATAAATCAACAATTTATCTTCTGTTCTTAAGTTTTTCTCTAAAATTCCTAAAACTACACCAGCTAACGTTATTGCTATCACTAAAACTGACCATAACATCGCATCGCGATGGCGCCAATCATTACAAAGTTGTTCATATTCTAACTTTTTTAACAGGTCTTCTTTTCTTGTGTGATGGTCGATCATAGTTTTAGTTAGGATAAAATCCATTGCTTTAGCAATTGTCGTAAAATTGTTAGTTGCTTGGGGTAGATTGATGCCAATAGAACATCCTGCTTCGTTTAACATTGGAATATCATTTTCTCCGTCTCCTACTGCTATTGCTTCCTCTTTCTTGATTCCCTCTATTTCCAATATTTTTTTGAATGCAATTCCCTTGTTAATGCTTTTCGGTACAATTTCAAGAGAATCGCAATGCACGTATAGCTCAAGACTGCCTTGTTTATCTTGTAAGATTTCTTCAACATATGATGTAATATTATCAAGAGTATCCTTAGATGGAATTTTAGGAAAAATCGTAAGATTAATAGTATTTGGCTGCAACCAAACAGATTTTTTATATTTATAAATAATATGACTTTTTAACGATTCAATTAAAGACAAAAGATGCTCTTTTTCTTCAGTGTCAAATAGGGAGAACGCTTGCTCTGGCGGGAACTTTGCTGTATAATAAATTACTGCACCATTTTCCCCAATAATTATTGGCTTTTGGATCCCTATTGTCTCGCAAAGCCACTAATATAGCTGGCAGGCTTGCCAGAAATTAATGCTATTTTAATACCTTGAGATTCAATTAATTTAAGTTGCCGTATTATATCTTCATCAATTGGCTGATTTGGAAAAGCAAGGGTATTGTCTATATCAAACACTATTAACTTAATCATGCTATGTTTCATCATTTATTTAATAATTAATATACCAACTTGCCTTTTGTTGGTTTAATGATGGTACTATATCACAATTTCGGGTATTGGTAAAGAATAGAAATCCTTTAAAATCAATATATTAATTATGAGAAGCTTGGTATTTTGTGATAGTGAGGACTAAAAACGATATTTGCAAATGAAGAACCAGTGGCAGGACCTCAGTGTATCTAAATAAACTTATAACCACAAGTATACTGTCATTCCTGCCTAGCATCGAAGTGAGGGAATAAACTCCAGCAGGAAACCACCCCTATATAAAGTACGGAACGTCCTCGCGAAAGCAGGGGACTAAAGAACTTGGATTCCCGTTTTCACGAGAAACCCTGGATTCCGCATCTCGAAGCGAGTCTACGCTAAGAGTCGCTCCGACAAGTGCGGAATGACAAACAAGGACTACAGGAATATCGAGTTTAGCGATTCGCATGAGATTCGGTGAGTTTGAAGGTTATTGGCGCTACTATTTCATGGTTAACTTCTGGGAATGGCGCAGCCCTAAAATAAAAATAAATAAAAGAAAAAATAAAAGGGGACGGTTCTATTTTCCTTCATTTTCTTCTTTCCTTGGCCTTCCTCTTGGCTTTATCACCGCATCCACTTTATATTCTTTTGCCACTTTCTTTAGAAAAACATCACTCCCATATGCCACCCTTCTATCCATCTCTCCCTTCATAGAGCCTTTCTCTTTAATCATCCCTTTTACTAATTCTCTATACTTGCTTCTGCGTTCTCCATCAACTTTTGATAGTCCTTTGTAGATTGGATGCTCATCAACGATTGAATCCTTCTTTCCATAAGCATATGCATTGTAACTGCTCCATTTGTAGTCTTTTGGATCTTCTACTATCTTTGCCCTCACAGGGTTAAGTTCAACATAACTTCCACAAGCAAGAAGATAATTATCTTTTGATATCAAAATGCTTTTATATCTATCCTGCCAAAAGTGCCCTATGTGCCTGTGTCTGTTTTTGTAGTACTGGGCATACGACAGATTTATCCCCTTCATTATGTCTGAAAGTCTTCCACCTTTCCCTGTTGTTTCAAGAACAAGATGGACATGGTTTCTCATTAGTATATAATGATAGAGTTTGAATTTGAATTTCTCTTTGTATCTTTGGATTATTTCGATATATCTCTTATAGTCTTTTTCTTCTTTAAAGACATCCTGGCGGTTATTGCCTCTTGTCAGAATATGATAGATATGTTCATCAGGAGCAATTCTTGCTAACCTCGGCATGCTGAAAATCTATCAGATTATGCAGCTTTTGTCAATAAATAGAACCGTCCCCCTTT
>Ga0194113_10011169_pt1 | contig 10650 bp, 8 predicted proteins | sample TA2MahC200mmetaG_FD_146193 | JGI IMG/M metagenome (GOLD analysis project Ga0194113, IMG submission 146193) | Freshwater microbial communities from Lake Tanganyika, Tanzania - TA2015017 Mahale Deep Cast 200m | ecosystem: Environmental > Aquatic > Freshwater > Lake | place: Tanzania: Lake... | reverse complement strand
TCGTTCGGGCTGCCGAGCCAGGCTCGGCCGGGCGGTATCCAGACCAGACCAGCGAGGGCTTCTGGGTGCGGCGGAGGCGGGGGTTGGGCTCGGGGGATGGGGCCAGTGGGGGCGGTGCGGGCTTGCGGGTCGATCGCGGTTGGGTTGGCGCCCAGGGCGGCGACCCAGCCGCCGTAAAGCGTCAACTGCGGTCCCACATCCAGCCGGATGGGGATGTCTTCGAGCTCGAGGGTGGCCTCCCACCGCGCGCCATTGTGCAACGCCACCGTGCATTCCCGTTCCGGTGATTTCTCATCGCGCATCACCAGCCGAGCCAAGTCCGCCAGGGCGACCGACCTCGCTCCCCCCGAACCGGTCAACGGCAGTGGGTCGGCTAACACACGCCCGCTGAGCCAATCTCCGTTGCGTAGCCGGAGCCAGTGTCCTTGGGGTAAGCCTTCAAGTTCGGCGGCGCGGCGCCGGAAGCGAATGCGGTGTACGGTTTCACGGCGCACGATGCTGGGTCTGCCACTGGCCTCGTCGAGGGCGAAGCTGGGATGTGTCAGGAGCCCGGACAACCGGTTGCTGTTGACGGTCCAGACCACGTCGAGGCCGCCAGTGCCGGCCGCCAGATCGAGCCCGGCCAGGCGGCGGGTCTCGAGGGTCAACACGCCGTAAGCGGTGCGCAGTTCGAGCGTCGTCTCGAGCACCACGCCGACCCGCTCTTCCCCGTTGTCGAGCCAAAGTCGATCCCGGTCCTGCGGCCGCTCGCGCTTCAGCGCGGTCGTCCAATGCAGGGGCGCTGGTGGCGTGTTTGCCAGGTCGGCCGATTCGGCCTTCGGGGAAGGGCTATCCGCACGATGCAGCCCGGCGGCGACGATGAGCAGGGCCAAAGCCCAGCGCGCCGCGCCTCGAGCTCGCGCACCTGCGAACCGGCGGGCGCTGCCGGGCCGCCTGGCTCGCACCAGATCATCCATAGACGGATCCGCGGCCGTGCCGTGCCCTGCCTGTTGCTGGAGCTGGAGCGTCATCGGGGTGGATCGCGTGCGATGAAAAGGCCGATCGCCAGCGCACCCAAGCCGGTGGCTAGCCCGAACAACCATGCCAAGGTGGTAAGTTCTTCGGTCGGTTGAGCCACGCCGCCGAGCACTTTGTCCAGGTTGCGGACCATCTCGAGGTAGGACAACTCGCGCAGCCCGACGAAATCGAAGAGGAGATTCGACACGTGCCAGAGACCGGTCACGGCCAGAACGGCGGTGAGGGGATTGCGGACCAACGCCAGCGTGGCCAGGGTCAGGGTGACCAGCAGGCAGGCGCATCCGATCACCTTGCCCAGGGCGATCAGCATCCAACCGGTCGTGACGGAGCCCGTGCGCGACTCGAGGTCGTCTTCGCCACCGCCGGTCAGCAGATTCAGCAGGTCTGCGGCGCGGCTCTTGGCTTCCGGGGGCGGCGGTAGAACCAAGCGGACATCGGCCGGCAAGCCGAGCAGGCCGAGGGCGCCGCCGCCTTGGAACCGGACGACGGCGTAGTTGCTGTCGCGGCCCCAGCGGTCGGGCTGGGTGGTGGCGCCGAGGCGGTCAATGACCCCTTTGTACTCGGTGTGCTCGATCTGGATATAGGCAGCCAACCCGGGCTTGAGGCGCTTGAACTCGTCGAACTTGTAGACCGGCACGCGCACCTGGTATTCGTCCAGCGGCGCCAGCGTGCAGAGGTGGCCGCCGACCGACACGTACTGGGCCGGGTGCGCCAACAACTCGGTCACATAGCCCGAGATCGGCGCTGTCACACTCGTGTGCCCCAGACGGCGGCGGGCCTCGCGAACCCGTGCCACGGCGTTCTCGACGGCGCGTTCGGCTGCGGGGATGGCATCCTCGGCCGCGCGCGCGGCGCTCTCGGCGTTCTTCAGGTCCCGCTTGCGCGAGCGCAGTTCGGTCTCGCGATCGGCTTGTTCGAGGGCGCTCAACAGGTCTTTGCCGATGACCCCGCGCTCGGCTCGGGCCAAGGCGTCTTCGGCCTGCGCCACGGCGCGTTTGGCCTCTTCGGCGCGGCGCCGGGCGTTGTTGACTTCGTTACGCGCGTTCTCCTCGCTGCGCCGTTCGTGTTCGAGTTCATCGAAGACCGCTCGGTCGTCGAGCACCGTTAACACGTCTCCGGCGTGGACGAAATCGCCCACTTGCAGCGACAATTCGCGGACCGTCCCGCCGACTTGGGCGAACACCTTGCGCGGTTCCCAGGCCTCGACCTTGGTGTTGCGAGCGACGGAGCCGACGTACCCGGTGTCGGTGCGAACGAGGGTGTCCTGGCGGATGGCCCAGAAGCTCGTCGGTAGCAACACCCCACCGATCGTGATCAAGATGGCCAGGCAGCGCGCCGCCAGCTTGCCTGCCAGATATTCCCCGCGCGTGACTCCGCGGCAGAGGATGCCGTCGTTGAGGCAGTCCGCCTCGCGCGCCAAGGCTGCGCCGGCGATGAAGATCACCCCGTGCATCCAGACGACCAAGTAGGTCGAGTAGACCACCTCGAGCATCTGGCTGGCCACCTTCTGCTCCGCCTGCAAGCCCTTGAACTCGAGCACGGTCAAGAGCCCGCTCGCCAGCAGAAAGCCCCGACACAACCACGAACGCGCCACCGCATCGAGATCCGCCGCCGCCAAGAGCCGAATCGATTGCCAACGACTGGGCAACCGCCGACCCGACGACGGCTCAGGAGCGGCGGTGGGCAGGGCGGCGGACGGCGGGGTGAGCGCGCTCGGGTCGGTCACTTGGTCACTCTTAGTTCTTGGTGGCCCGCAAAAAGCCGCTGAATTCGTCTTCGGTGATCAGCTTGAGGTAGGCGTCCTCGAGTTGGCGGCCGGTCGAGTTGATGCCCTCGACGTTGACGCCGGTTGTTCGCGCCAGCTTCAGCAACGCCTCGACCACCGCGCCCATGGCTTCGTCGGCCTTGAGCTCGATGCGGAGCCGGTTGGGGTCTTGGGAGTAGTCCGGACGCTGCAACTGCTCGCGTACGGCCGTGCGGAACGAGTCGAGGGCGCCGGAGAGCCGCAGTTCGAGCAGGCGTTTGGGGAGCAACCCCTCGAGTTCGAGTCGGGAGCCGTCAAACAGCAGCATCCCCTTGTTCAGCACCAACAACCGATCGCAGACACGGTCGATGTCGCCCAGAATGTGCGAGCTCAGGAGCACGGTCTTCCGGCCGCGGAATTGCTCGAGCAGTTCCAGCGTCTGCCGCCGGCTGATCGGGTCCAACCCCGCGGTCGGCTCGTCCCAGACCAGCAACTCCGGGTCGTTCATGAGCGAGGCGGCGATTCCGAGCCGCGTCTTCATCCCGGTCGAGAACCCCCCCAGCTTGCGCCCCGCGTCTTCCATCAGCCCCACCGCCCGCAACAAGGTCCCCAGGCGCGCTTGACGTTCCCGGTTCGCCAGGCCAAAGCACCTCCCGACGAAGTCCAGGTAGGCGATGGCGCTCTGGTCCTTCGGAAAGGCCGGATCGTCCGAGAGGAACCCGATACGTTGCCGTAGCGCCTTGGACCCCGGGCCCATGCGTTGGCCGAAGGCCTCGACCCGACCGGCGTTGGGGCTTACCAGCCCCAGCGCCACCCGGATCGCCGTGGACTTGCCCGAACCGTTAGCACCCAGGAGCCCGATCGTCGAGCCTGCCGGCAATCGAAACGACACATCGGCCAGCGCGATCTGCCGGCCTTGATAGACCTTGGTCACGCGCTCGAACTGAAGGACCTCGGCCATGCCCCGGCGCGCCCTACCAGGTTCGACCCTCGAGCAACTTCTCGCGCTGATACGGCGTCAGTTGGCCGCCCCGCTCCTTGAGCCAGGCCGTGAAATCGCGCTCGATGTCTTCGCTCCATTTGCGGTCGATTTGGCCCGGCGTGTACTTCCCCTCGCGCAAACGCTGATGCCCAAACTGGTCCCGCAACCGGACGATCTCCGAGGTCTCGACCACTTCCTGCGCCAGTTGGGCCGGGATGAAAATCACACCCTCGCGCTTGGCGAGCACCACATCCCCGGGCAGAACGGTCGCGCGCCCGATGCGAATGGGGGTGTTGATGCCCATCAGCATGACATTGGCAATCGCCGACGGGTCCCAGCCTCGGTTGAACACGGGGAAATCCGGAATCTCGAGCACGCCCTGGATGTCGCGCGCGCCGCCATCGATGACCACGCCGGTGCCGCCGGATTTGGCCCAGATGGCGTTGGCCAGGTTGTCCCCCATGAACGTCCCGTCCACGACCTTTCCCATCAGATCCACCACGATCACATCGCCCCGCACCACCGTGTCGATTACCCACGAATTCTGCCCCCCAATCCGCCCATCCAGCTTGCCCTGTTCCTCGATCGCCTGGTTTACGTCTGGGCGGAGCGGGTGGAACAAGGCGGTCAATGCGCGCCCAACTAACACCGGGTTGGCGTGGGTCGTCACCCAGTTGCCCTCGAATTGGTTGTGAAAGCCGTGCCGGCGGCAGACCGCCCAGGCCTCCTCGATCGACACCGGCTTCATCCGCTCGAGCAGATCGTCCCGTACCTTCGGTCGTCCGTCGGGAAATCGGTCCCCACGCCAGCTCGGGGTGTAGCGGACCAAGTCGTCCTTGGCGAACACGCCCACTTGAGCCCAGGCGCTAGGGAAGCCGACCAGGCTCAGCCCGGCCAGCAGGGGAGGGATCCATCGTTTCATCGTCGGTATCTCGTGGTTTAGCAGTAAGGGCGGTGCGGAGACCCCGGTCGCAGACTCGCCTCGCGGCCGTCTCAGCCCGGCGCGCGCGCGGCCGTCTGTCGGGTTTGGCTCCAGAGCCGATCCCACGAACGCTCGTTGTTCCATTGGTCGCTCGGCGGAAAGAGATGGTCTTTCGGGTCCAGGCCGCGCCGCCGCAACGCCGCCTCGAGTGCGTCCAGATTCAGCTCGAACCCCAACCCGGGTCCGTTCGGCACCGCCATGAAGCCATCCTGCCCCACCAACGGCTTGGGCACACCCTCGATCGCATCCTCGTACCCGGGCGTGTCCGCGTCGTGGAACTCGAGGGCCAAGAAGTTCTCGGTGGCCGCGGCGCAGTGAACGCTGGCGAACAGGCCCACGGGCGAACCGGCGAAGTGCAGGGCCATGCCGATCCCATGTTCCATGGCTAGGTCGCCAATCTTCTTGGTCTCGAGTAGCCCCCCCGAACTCATCAGGTCCGGGTGACAAATCGCGATCGCCTTCTTCTCGAACAAAGGCAGAAAGCCCTCCTTCAAGTAGATGTCTTCCCCGGTCAAGATGGGCGTCCGGCACGCCTGTCGCAACCGCACGTAGTCGTCCGTGTAGAACCAGGGAATCATGTCCTCGAGCCAGGCCAAATTGTACGGGTCCAAGGCCTGTGCCAACTTGATGCCGTCTTCGACGCCAAAATGCCCAAAATGGTCGGCGGCCAACGGAATGTCCCAACCGACACCTTCACGCACCGCGGCGACGTACTCCGCTAACCGCGCCAGGCCGCGATCGGTAATACGGACGCCGGTAAAGGGATGGGGGACCGTTCGCGCAAACGGACTGCGCGGATCCAGCGGCTCGACGCCACGCCCGCGGGGATACGACAAACCGTCCGGCAGGTCACGCAGCAAGGAAATCCCCACGTCCATCTTCAGGAACGTAAATCCTCGATCGCGCCGGGCCTTCAGCCGGCGTCCCATCTCATCCGCATCTGCGCTGGTGGTGGTGTCGGCATAGAGCCGGATGGCGTCCCGGAACTGGCCGCCGAGCATCTGCCAGCAGGGCACCCCCCAGGCCTTGCCGGCTAGGTCCCAGCACGCAATCTCGACCGCCACCACACCCCCCGCCTGCCGAGCATGGCCGCCGAACTGTTTGAGCTTGCGGAAAATGCGGTCCACGTGACACGGGTTCTCCCCCACCAACCGGCTCTTGAGCATCAAGGCGTATGTGGGGCTGGCGCCGTCCCGAATCTCGCCATAACCGCTCAGCCCCTGATTGGTGTCCAGGCGCACCACGTAGCTGCGCATCGAGCCAAACATCGGCGCCACCCGCAAATCCGTGATCCGCAACTGCGACGGTTCCGAGTTCGTGTTTACCTGCCCACGCACCTCGGCTGCCGCTTCGGCTAGTAGCGACGGAGCCCCCGCGGCCGCGCCCGCTAGTCCCCAGCCACAACCTTTGAGCAATTGACGACGGTTCATGCAGGATTCGGGTTTCGCATTCGAGTTCCCAGCCAGGGTGCCGTAACAGCCGAGGCGAACAAGCCAGAAATGCGACGCCCCATCTGCACGGGCCTCAGGTTGGTCCTGTTAACGCGGACGCCCGCGCTCCGTCCGTTGGGGTGGCCAGCCTGGCCGCAGCGTCGCGGGCGAGACGCCCGCGCTCCGTCCGTTGGGGTGGCCGGCCTGGCCGCAGCGTCGCGGGCGAGACGCCCGCGCTCCGTCCGTTGGGGTGGCCGGCCTGGCCGCAGCGTCGCGGGCGAGACGCCCGCGCTCCGTCCGTTGGGGTGGCCGGCCTGGCCGCAGCGTCGCGGGCGAGACGCCCGCGCTCCGTCCGTTCCACGAGTGCAGCCTCACTCGGTCCACCACGCGGGCGTGGCCACGAGACGATCGAGCAGACGTGCATCGGCCGCGGGGAACTCGTAGCGGGCTAGCTCTGCGGCGGTTACCCAGGCCAAGTCCTGACAACCCAACGGACGCGGGTCGCCCGTCGCAATGGCACAACGAAAGAACTTCAGATGCACACTGCGCTCTGGATAGCGATGGGTGATCTGTTCGACGAGCTCACCCACGACAACCTCGAGGCCCAGTTCCTCCCGTAACTCGCGCCGGAGACAATCCGCGTAGGACTCGCCCAGCTCGAGTTTCCCGCCGGGGAATTCCCATAGCCCGCCCAGGCGATCGTGGCTATGGCGCTGTGTGAGGAGCAGGCGACCCGCCCGGAAGATCAGCCCCGCGGCCACCTCGATGAGCTTCTCAGCGGGCGCACCGTTCACCTGGTCCGTCATTCGTACCCCATTCAATTCACGTTCCGACCGGGACGACCCTCGGCCGATCGGCCAGTCCCGGGCCCGATCTGACTCCCCGGACGCCGCGCGGCCAGCCGCGTTTACCGGCCGATGCTCTTGTAGATGAAGCCGAGCCGCTCCATTTCGTTGGGATCGAACAAATTCCGGCCGTCAATCATGATGGGGTGCGTCATGAGGCGCCGGGCCCGATCGAGGTCGAGTTGCTTGAACTCGGGCCATTCAGTCGCCACCACCAAGGCGTCGCAACCTTCGGCCAGGTCGTTCATCTCCTCGACAAAGGTCGCGTCGGGCAGGAGCGCTTTCGCCTTCTCCATCGCCCGGGGATCGTGGACGCGCAGGATCGCCCCTTCCCGGGCCAGGCGCTGGCACACCTCGATGGCCGGGGATTGGCGGACGTCATCGGTGTTTTGCTTGAACGCGAGGCCCAGGACACCGATGCGCTTGTCTTTGATGACCCAGAGGGTGTCGGCAATCTTGCGGATGAACCGGTCCATCTGCTGGGCGTTGATGTTTCGCACCTCCTTCAGCAGCGCAAAGTCGTATCCCAGTTGCTCGGCAATCTTGATGAACGCGCTCAGGTCCTTCGGAAAACAACTGCCGCCAAAACCCAAACCCGCGTCCAGGAAGGCGCGCCCAATGCGCTTGTCCATGCCGATGCCATTGGCCACCTCTTGGACATTGGCCCCGGAGGCTTCGCACAGGGCAGCCATGGCATTGATGTACGAAATCTTCAGTGCGAGGAAAGAATTCGCCGCGTGCTTGATCAACTCTGCCGAGTTGATGTCCGTCACGATCACCGGCGCCTGGAACGGGGCGTAGAGCTCCTTGAGCCGCTGCACCGGCCGCGGCGATCGCGCGCCAATCACCACCCGATCCGGCCGCATCAGGTCCTGGACCGCGAACCCCTCGCGCAAAAACTCAGGGTTGCTGACTACGTCGAAGTCCACCCGCGACTTGCAGTAGCGCTTGATCGTCTCCGCCACCTTCTCGCCGGTCTTTACCGGCACCGTGCTCTTGTCCACCACGATCCGGTACTCGGTCAGGCACCCGGCGATCTCCCGCGCCACCGCCTCGATGAAGCTCAGGTCGACACCCCCGTCGGGCAGGGGCGGCGTGGGCACCGCAATGAAAATCACCAGCGCCTCTTCCACCCCATCGCGCACGCTCCCGCTGAAACGCAGCCGGCCCGCGGCCACATTGGCACGCACCAACTCATCCAAGCCCGGTTCGTAAATCGGAATCCCGCCGCCCTGTAACAACCGCACCTTGCTCTCGTCGCTGTCCACACAGACCACGCGGTGCCCTACCTCGGCGAAACAGGCACCCGTGACCAGCCCCACGTAGCCGGTTCCAATGATGGCGATGTCCATAGCTGCAAGCGCCGACGTCCCTGGGCCAAAGCCTACTCGGGCGGCGTCGGCGGCGGAGTGCTGTCGGACGGCGGCGGGGTGGCGGGCGGCGCCGCCACGGGCTCTGTCGTGGGAGGCGGGGCAGACGCAGGCGGCGCAGTCGCGGGTGTTTCGGGCGCCGTCGGGGGCTGCGTGGGCGCCGCGGGTTCAAGGGCGCCGGCGGGCGAACTTGAGGGTGGGGTGGGGGAACTCAGCACGCCGTTCGTTGGGGCAGAGGCGTTGGTCGCCGAAGCTGAGTTCGTGAGCTCGGTCGCATTGGTGAGCGCGGGCAAGACGACCGCCGGGTTGGTTTCCGCGCCGGAGACGGCACTGACCAAGTTGGTGGCGCCGGCTGCCGCCGGGTTCGCCGGGGCCAACTCGGGGTGTTCGAGCAGGAGCCGGCGCTGGCGGGACCCGGCTTCCACAGCCAACTGTCCAGCAGCGGTATCTTTGCTGAGCTCCTCGAGCAGCTTGAGGGCTTGGGCGGGCTGGTTCTTGGCCTGGTGGAGGTTCGCCATCGCCAACTTGGCGCGGTGAGTCGCCGGATCGCTGCCGAACCTGGTCACCACTCCCTGGTAAGCGCTAAGGGCCGGATCGATTCGGTCCTGAGCATCGAGGCAAACCGCCACCCCCAGGGCGGCGATGGACGCCAGCGAGCTGCTGGCATAGGCCGATCCGAAACGCTCGAATTGCGCCTGTGCCTCGGCGTACTTGCCCTCTTCATAGAGCTTGCCCGCGGCCAACAACAACGCCCGCTCTCCGCTGCTCGTCGACGCCCAATCGCTGGCCACCTTCAGAAACTCGCCGCTGGTGGCCGTGGGCGCCTCGCCCGACCGCGCCGGCAGGGCGCGCAGGGCCATCAGGGCGCGACTGGCCTCGAGCTCAGTTCGCCCGCGTTGCCAGCCGTACACGTATCCGGCGACGACCACGGCCAGCACCACCACCGCCGCCATGATGACCCGATTCCGGTGGAGCTCCAACCACGCCAGGATTTCGTAAAACCACGTGGAGCCTGAGGTCTCAGAATGCATAAAAAGTGGGAATTCTTCGGGCCAACCCCAAAAAGGCAAGCGGGAAATCCCCTCCGAACGGAGACGGGCGTCTCGGCCAAGACCCCGCGGGCAACATTCCCGCCCTCCGCACGGGCCGACAGTCTACTTGCTATGGGACACGCCCGACAGTATGGTCCGGCCATGGTCATGCGGTCACTCGTTGCCTTGGCGCTGCTGCCGGCGGCGGCGGTCCTGGTCAGGGCCGACGTCATCCAACTCAAGAGCCAGGCCTCTATCTCCGGAACGATCCTCGCGGAGAAGCCGGATTTGTTGGTCATCGATATTGGCTACACCGTGCTCACCGTGCCGCGCGAGCAGGTGGCCGCCTTGGAACGATCCACCGCCGCGGCGCCAGCCAGCGGCGCGCCGGCGCCCGAGGCCGCCCCCGTGGCGGAGGGGACAACGCCCGCCGCCACGGGGGCGCTCTATGCGGCCGCGGCCGAGTCGCGCCCGGAGCGGTCGGTGCGGGAGTTGGTGCGGGAGTTGGGCGAAGCGGTGGTGCAGGTGCGCACCCCCGGCGGATTGGGCTCGGGCTTCTTCATCAACGAAGAGGGCTATCTGATCACCAATTTCCACGTCATCGAAGGCGAGACGCAAATCGCCCTCGAGGTCTATTCCCAGCGGCGCGGCCAGCTCGAACCCAAGAACTACAAACAGGTGCGGATTGTCGCCATGAACAAGTTCACTGACCTCGCCTTGCTCAAGGTCGAGGACCCGGGCGCCCCCCGCTTCGCCGCGGCGCCCCTGGCCCGCAACCAGGCGCTGGCCGTGGGCGAACGGGTGTTCGCGATCGGCAGCCCGCTCGGGCTCGAACGTACGGTCACCGAGGGCATCATCAGCACCAAGACACGCCAGATGCAGGGGGCCCTGTACCTCCAAACCACGGCGCAAATCAACCCCGGCAACAGCGGCGGCCCGCTCTTCAACCTGCGCGGAGAGGTCGTCGGTGTCACGAACATGAAGATCAACCTCGGCGAAGGCCTCGGCTTCGCTATCCCCGTCGAACAAGTCCGCTACTTCCTCGATCACCGCGACGCCTTCGCCTACGACAACGACAACCCCAGCAACGCCTACCGCTACCTCGAACCGCCGCGCCGCCTGCACCTCCCCAACCCGAACCCCAACGCCGCGCCGCCCCGCTAAACCCCAACCCACGCCCGACCGCCGCCCCATCGTCCGTCGTGGCGGCTCCCCACTCATCCACCCATCACCGTCCGCCCAGCCTCCC
>Ga0194113_10011163_pt1 | contig 10652 bp, 7 predicted proteins | sample TA2MahC200mmetaG_FD_146193 | JGI IMG/M metagenome (GOLD analysis project Ga0194113, IMG submission 146193) | Freshwater microbial communities from Lake Tanganyika, Tanzania - TA2015017 Mahale Deep Cast 200m | ecosystem: Environmental > Aquatic > Freshwater > Lake | place: Tanzania: Lake... | reverse complement strand
CGCAGAAGCAGACGGTCTCGTCGAATCCCCGCTGCATCGGATGGTAGCGGGAATCGAACGATCCGAGGTGCCACTTACCCATCAAGCCGGTGGCATAACCGCCGGTCTTGAGCATGTCCGCCAGCGTGCGTTCCCGGAGCGCCAAGCGGTCGAGCCCCCACCACTCGAGCGTGTCAATAGAGCCGGTGCGGTGCGGATAGCGCCCGGTCAGCAGGCAGGCGCGCGACGGGTTGCAGACCGGCGACGCCGCGTAGTGCTGGGTCAGGCAGGTACCTTCGCGGATCAGTCCGTCCAGGGTCGGCGTGTTGGACAGGCCATTGTTGAACGCGCTGAAATCGCCATAGCCGAGGTCGTCAGCCAAGAAGAATACAATGTTCGGTTTCTTGTTCATAGCCATGTACCCGTAATCTCCTGAAACGTATTGATGGGAGTGTAAGGCGTCGGGTAGTCGGCGCCGTGGTGACTCCGCCGGCAGGAGGCCATGAAGTCGGCGAGTTCAGCCCGCATCCGCGCGGCAAGGTCGGGGTGCGACTTCACCAGATTGGCGCTTTCCGCCATGTCCGCGTCAATGTCGAACAGCATGTCCTCGTCGCCGTCTTTCGAAAGATTGGTCAGGAACTTCCATTGGTGATCGATCATGGCGATCGTCGGGGCCCCGGCCATCCAGCCTTTGCTGTCAAGGAACCGGTAGGGAATCGCCTTGGGCCGCAACGGCATTTGGCCGGCGATCATCGGCAGCAGGCTGATCCCGTCCATGGGCCGATTGTCCGGCATGGTGTACCCGAGAAGTTCCGCGACGGTCGGAAAATAGTCCAGCGTGCTGCACGGAACGTTGTAGTCGCTTCCGGGCGACACGTGGCCCGGCCACTTGAGCAGGGCCGGCACCCCGATGCCGCCGTTGAAGAGGCTCCGCTTGCGGCCGCGAAGTCCGCCGGTCACGCCGCGGTTGCGACCGTTCCGCGAAATATCCGCGCCGCCTTCCGGACCGTTGTCGGAGCAGAACCAAACCATGGTATCCTTCTCAATGCCCAGTTCCTTGAGACGCTGGTTGAGCCGTCCTACCTGCTCATCCATGGCGGTTATGCAACCGTAATAGTGCTGTTCTTCCTCGCTGAATTGGGAGTACATGGCCCGGTATTCGGGGCCTGCCACAACGGGTGTGTGCGGCGTGTGGAACCAGATCGTTGCGAAGAAGGGGGCGCGGCGCGCCGCGCAGGCTTCGATGAATGGCACGGCCCGATCCATGATGACCCGCGAATCGTCGCCGTCGAGATTGTCCCGGACGATCTCGCCCTTTTCATTCCAGTAGTGCGCCCCGAAGAATGTGCCCGGTTCGCCGTAGCGGTGGGTTCCCTTGGCGTCTTTCTCGTCAGGGGTCACCATGGGATCCCAGGTCGGCATCCGGGCCTCGCACGAAAAGCAGGTTTCGAATCCGTGCAGCCACGGCGGGGAGAACTCCTTTAGGTTATGCGGGCCGCCGCGGTTGCTGTCACGGATGGCCGTTGTCAAGGTGCCGAGATGCCACTTGCCGAAATGCCCGGTCCGGTAGCCCTGCTCCTTGCACACGCGGGCCAGGGTGATCTCCTCGGTCGGCAAGCGGCCCACGTTGGCGTGGGCGATCCCGTAGCGGGAGTAGTGACGACCGGTCAGGCAGGTTCCGCGTGTGGGCGAACAGACCGGCCCGCCGGCGAAGAAACGGGTGAATCGCGCGCCCTCGCCACGCATCGCGTCAAGACACGGCGTGCGAATGATCCCGTTGCCGTTGAATCCCGTGTCGCCGTAACCGAGATCGTCGCACATGACCAGAATGATGTTGGGCCTATCTTTCGGCATGACAGCTTGCAATTCTTGCGAATGCCTTCATTCGCTCCCGATAAGCGCCTTGTGCCATCGGGCCGTCCAAGAGAGGATCACCGGTGCGCCGCATCCAGTTGTAGAGAGCCTGGATCAGTTCGTTTCGGGTGGTTGACAGGGACGGATCATCTGCCAGGTTGTGCTTTTCATATGGGTCGTTCTCAATATCATACAACTCGAATGGCGGGTGGTACTGGATGTCGTACGGCACGTTCAGGGCATTCGATACTTCAACATAGCACTTTGCGTTGTTCTTGTAGTCCGGAGACGTCTCCTGCCATGGGGCGAATTCAAAATTGGCAATCAGCTTCCACTTCCTGGTACGGGCCGCACGCATCGGGTCATAGTAGGTATGGTAGGTTTTCTCTGCGAAGACCATGCCGTTGGGGGTGTAACGTTCCCTTGCGAGAAGGCCGGCGAAGCTGCGGCCATGCAGGTTGGACGGCGCCGGCAGTTTCGCAAGTTCCAGCAAGGTCGGCATGATCTCCACGTTGCTGATCAGTTCATCATGAATTGCGCCCGGGGTTATTCCCGGCCCGGCCAGAATGAGCGGCACCTCGATTCCGGGGTCGTACAGGGTCATTTTCGCGCGTGGGAACGCGATGCCATGGTCGGCGGTGAAAAGAACAAGCGTACTGGCCCCGGACTCCGAACGGCGAATCGCCGAGACGATTCGCCCGAACGCCCTGTCGGCACAGACGATGGAGGCCTCGATATCAGCGAGATCTTCCCTTACCTCCGGAATGTCGGGCAGATATGGAGGGACCGTCAGCCCGTTTGGCGGAAGCGCCGCGACTGCTTCATGGGGGAAAGGTCGGTGCGGCTCGGCGAATTCCACTTGAGCAAAGAAGGGCCTGCCTCCACGCTTGCCGTGGCCCATCCATTCCTCGAACCTTGTGGCGACATCGGCGGCCAGGTGACCGCCATGGACATATTCATGGCCACAGCGTTCGGCGGTCCGCGCTTCGTGCTGAATCCCGAACAGATGTGTCTCATATCCGGCGGCTCTCAGAATCTGCGCAAAATGTTTTTCGTCAGGATGCAGGTCATTGGCGAAACCGGAGTGGGTAAGTCCGACTACGCCGTTGGCATGTGGGTACCGCCCCGTCCACAAAGCCGCCCGTGACGGACTGCATTGCGGCGCGGTACAGAAGCTGTTCGTAAAGCGAGTCCCTGATTCAGCGAAAACATCGATGTTGGTCGATCGAACATCAGGCTGTCCATAGCAACCCAAGTGCCGGCCCAAGTCATGGCAGATAACCGTGAGAATGTTCAGTGCTTTGCTCATTTGGTTTCATCTTGGCAGGATCGGAACCAGGCCCCGAGCGCCACCAGTTCTTTGAGTTTGTCAGCATACTCCGATTTGCCTGCCAGGTCATTCATTTCGTGCGGGTCGGTTTCCAGATCAAAAAGGAGCGGTGGCGCATTCGTGCGGGTGATGCGCTTGAATCGTCCGTCGAAAACCATGCGCCAGTCGTGCAGGCCGTTGCGCACAAGTGACCGGTGCGCGCTAGTCTTTCCTTCCAGTACGGCGTGCAGTGAGCGTGCGTCCATGCCCGGCAGTGCCGGCGCGGCGGCATAATCCAGAAACGTGGCAGCCAGATCGTGCAGGCAGACCAGGGCATCGCTGGTTCGCCCGCGGGAAATGCCCGGGCCGGCCATGATCAGCGGGATGCCGGCGGACGGGTTGTGCCAGGTGTTTTTTCCCCAGCGGCCGTGGTCGCCCAGCATCTCTCCGTGGTCGCTGGAGTAGACCATGAGAGTCCGGTCAAGTTCTCCACGCTGTTTGACCAGATCGAGGAAGCGCCCCACCTGGCGATCAATGTTCTCGATCATGGCGGCATAATGACGGCGGTTGCGTTGGTGATCGTCGGGCGAGAAATCCCTCTGCTGATTATTGACCGGCAGAGGAAAATCCACGCCTTCCCAAGCGTCGTGCATGCGTTGCGTCACGTCCCGCGGATCGTGTGGGCCTGTGAAGTTGACGACCAAATGCCATGGTTGGTCGGCGGGAAAATCGCGCAGGAAGGCCAGTCCGTTCTCCGCCACCCAGTTGTCGCAGTAAGCCTCTTCCGGGAGCTTTGTCGTGTAAGCGCCGCGATGCTTGCCAACTTCGGCGTGTTCCTGCACATAGGCCGCGGCCAGTCCGCGCGAGTGCAGATAATTCATGTAGGGGCCCTTGGGTTTGCCGGCGGCGCGATACGAAGCGCTGCCGTCATACTTCCCTTCGTTATCAATGCCCTCGGTAAAACCCCAATCCCTGAGCGAGCGGGATCCGTCGAGATGCCAGTCGAGTTCGGCGTGCGGACGAGCCAGGTCCTTGTGCAAATCGAACTTGCCTACGCCGCAGACGCGGTAGCCCGCGTCGCGCAGGCGCTGATAGTAGGTCGGTAAATCCGGCGGGTAGTTTTCGCGATTGCCCGGTACGCGGCAATGTTCGTAGTCCAGGCCGGAGGCCAGGCAGGCGCGCGCCGGCGCGCACAACGGCGAGGGCGTGAAGGCCCGTGTGAATCGAACGCCGGCGGCGCACAGGCGATCCAGGTTCGGCGTCTTCAGTGGCAACGCCGGGTTTACACCCAGCCAGTCGGGCCGGTGCTGATCCGGCAGAAAGAAGAGTATATTGGGCTTGTTCTGCGTCATGCTATCCTCAGTTGATTCTCAAGGTCATTTCTCATCGACTATGGATCAGTCGGGTGTCCCCAGTTTGCTCGCATACACATAATAGGCGCCTCGCTCGCCGCCATCCGCATCAACGAACCAGGCGTCCAGTGTGGTCTTGCCCGTCTCCTTGATATCCGCCTCCACCACGACTTCCTCCGAATTCCCTCTCGGTTGCTGGGCCAATCAACGCGCGATCAACCACTTGCAACACCCATTTCAATATCCAACAGCCAACACGGAATATCCAATATCCAAGGCAAGGCGTCATCGTTCCGCATTCTTGTTCGCTGTTCCGATGCTCGTGAACAAGATCTTGCAGCTCGTATTGCCTTGTCTTGCTTATTGTCCCTTCCCTTGGTCGGTTGGATATTCCGTGTTGGATATTGGATATTCATTCGCTTTTGTCGTTCCTCCGCCAGTCATGGAGACCGCTGCACAGTTCATCCATGTCGGACTCCGTCTTCTCCTGCAGTTTCGCCGTCGCCGGACACTCGTTCCAGCAGGTCGGCCATGGCAAGCTTCCGGGTGTGTCGGTCCAGACGGAAAGTCTGAAGCCGCCGGGCGCCGATCGAGACCTTGTAGTCCCGCCCGTCCACGGTCAGTGTGAAATCGGTCTCCCGCCCGGCGGTCTCCCAGAAACGCAAAATCAGCGCGTTTCCGTCTTCCGCCTTCTTCATGGCGCCCAGGATGACGTTGTCGCGATCGGTCCGCACAAACGGCATGGGCCGCACAGGCCGGTCGGTGCGCCGGGTGGGGTAATAGACCAGTTGCTCCAGCCCCACATTCGCTTCGTAGGCCAGGCGCGCCAGGCGCTCGTCCGCGGAAGCAGGGTCGCCAAACACGAAGGTGAACATGGCCTGACGTTCCCCCTGCTCGTGGTGCGGTATGTGACGGTGCCGGTAGCGTTGCCATTCAGGCGGCACTCCCATGCACGCGTACGCCGGACTGCGCAGAACGCTGAGCCAAGTGGAACCGTCCTGCTGATGGTAGCCGTGTGTTCCATGGCTGATGATGCCCAGGCTGTGCGCGTTGTCGCCGCTGGCGAGGCGCAGGAAATGCTGGAAGGTGCGCTCGCGGTCCGCGCGATCGACGGCGTTGGTCTCGTCATCGATGCTGTAGCATTTCTCCGCGAAGAGGCGCGGCAGATCGGCGCTCGGCGCAACGCCCAGCTTGAGCATCTTGTCGCGCTCCGCCCAGAAGACGTCGAGTTCCACGTGCAGCACCGGGCTCTGCTTGTTGATCTTGTAGCGCTGCGTCAGCGCGGTGCGACCCGAGACGAAGAGCGCCTCCACCACCGTGCGGATCGGGCCGTCCTCCAGCACGCGGACCGGCGGGAGCGATTCCGTGTAGCCGGGATTGATGGATTGCGAGTTCAGGAGCCGCGCGGTTTCCGCCGGGGCGGCCAATCGGAAGTTCTCCTGCGACTGCACCCATGCTTTGGCGGCATTCCAGCTATTCGGAAGGTCGTCAAAAATGCGGGGTGAAAACGAGCCCGGCCGCACCTGTTCCCGGCCCCCGACCGTTAGACTGTCGATCAGGCCGGTCCGCTGGTTTACGGTCACCTGCATCGCCGTGCCGGCCACCGTGAGCAGGTCGCCGGATGGAAGCGCAGGCGACTTCCAGCGGACCACATCTTCAGGGGGCAGAATCCGATACTCGGCATCGAACCGTTTGTAAGACAGAGGCGGGATGGTGGTTAGGAAAACAGCCTTTTGCCGCCATTCACCCCAGCTCGGGTTGTCGAGATTCAGGTCCCCCTTCTCGAACTGGGCCTCCACCGGCTTGCCTTCACAGGTGATGGTGCGCACGATCGCATCGGTACCGGCCTGGCGGGCCGTGCCGTACTCCATTTCCACCTCGCGGGTAACCTCCCAGTTGTGCGGGTTGAAGATGAAGAACGGCGTCACCTCACGATCGGTCAGCGGTTCATCGCGCAGCAGGGCAATCATGCCCTCGACCTTCTTGCGGCGCAGGATCTCCTCGGCATGCCCCAGAAGCTTCAGGCTGTCGGCTTCCACCTGCTGCGTGCAGGATCCGGGCAGGATGTCATGGAACTCGGCAAAGAGAATGTCCTTCCAGGCCACCTCCAGGTCTTTGGCTGGATAATCCCTTCGCCCCTGCCACCAGGCGAGCGAGCAGATCTTTTCCGTGAGATGCGCCAGGTTCTCCAGGCGGCGATGCTGCTGTTTGACGCGCAGCATCGAGCTGTAGCAACCCTCCATGACCATGTTGAAATCACCGGTCACCACGGGCAGGTTGTCGCGACCGCGTGCCTTGAGCGTATGCGCGAAGAAAGCCTCCGGGGTGGACTCGATGAACTCGACGTTCGGGAAATCGGCGCGCATGCCCGGGATCTGCTCATATTCATTCCGCGAGGGGCCGCCGCCGTGATTGCCGATCCCCCAGAGATACATGAAGTCCCCTTCCGCCTCCCGGTAGTGGGCCGGCCAGCTTCCGGTCCGCGCGTCATCCTTCGGCGTGTCTCCTTCTGCGTCTATCGCCGTTCCCATCATCCATCGCCTGAGATTCCCCTGGGTCAGATAGTGATCGTCGCTGCGGCGGGCGATGATTTCGGCGCCGGAAGCGTGCCGCCAGCGGAAGCTGCCGATGGGCAACGGTCGCTGGCCTGCTGAGGGGCGACAAAAGACATAGGCTTCACAACCGCAGCCGGCCAGAATCTGGATCATGCCTTGCGGGTGCCCGAAGGAATCGAAGTTGTAGGCCACCCGCGGTTCGACGCCGAACTTCCCGGCAAAGTAGCGCTTTCCGATCAGGAACTGCCGGATCAGCGACTCGCCGGATGCCGCAATCAGGTCCGGTTGCAGGTAAGCGCCGCCGGCGATATGCCAGCGCCCGGCCTTCACCTGCTGTCGGATCCGGGCGAAAAGGTCCGGATCGTTACGTTCCACCCACTCGTACAACAACGCCTCGTTGTGGTTGAAAACGAATTCGGGGTATTCGTCGATGAAGTCGGAGGCCACGCGGAAGGTGGAGATGGCCTCGGCCAATCCTTCTTCCCATGGCCACAGCCAGACGGGATCCAGATGGGCGTTACACACCAGGAAACACTTCTGCTTCTTCACCGTTCTATCCTGAGTATCTTCTAATGAAGATCTGTTTCACGACCTGCGCGGCCTGCTTAGGCCTGCGATATTCATCAAAGGTTCCTTTGTTGTTGAACGTGCGCGGCCGGCCCAGGGCATGGGCATTGGCATAGGTGCGGCAGTCGCAAAACTGCCACAGGGACACACCCGTGATCCTGTCGTTGGCCACTACCTCACGGCAAACCGTTTCCAGATACTCCGCCTGGTACTCCTCGCTGTAATGCGCGTGCAGTTGATCACGCCAGCCATACAATGCCGCGGCGCCGATTTCGGAGAGGATGAATGGTTTATCGCCCTGGCCATGTTCGGCCGCAAGTTGTTGGCATTTATGAATGCAGGGCACGATCTCGTGTAACGGGCGGACGGCGTCCTTGTCGTGCGCATACCAGCCGGGATAGATGTTAAAGGCTACCACATCGGCCAGATCGAGAAACAGGTCAAAGCTGGTCTCGGCGGTGCGATTGCTCGCGTAGGTTACCGGCCGGGTGCGGTCCAGCCCCCGTACCGCCGCAAAACAGCGCTCATAGAGCGGCCGGTACTCGGCGAGATTGCTCTGCCCTTCATTCAGGAAACCCCACAGAATGACACACGGATGGTTGTAGCTGTTTGCGATCATGGCCTCGATTTGGGCCACATTCGCGTCTGCGAAGGCGGTACGATCCCACTGTTCCTTCATGGTCCCCCATCCCAGTGCCTCCTCCCACACCAAGAATCCCAACTCGTCGCACAGGTCGAGAAACCGCTGACTCTGCGGATAGTGCGAGCCGCGCACGAAGTTGCAACCCAGATCACGCAGCAATTGCAGATCCTGGAGCAGTTGCATGTCGGGCAAGGCAGGCCCGAATTGCGGGTGCGCTTCATGGCGACAGTAACCTTTGAGTTTTAACGGGGTTTCGTTGAGGAGTATCGCCGGCCCCTCCACCTTGATCGTACGCAACCCGAAACGCTCGGTGACGGCATCGCCCTCTGTCTCAACCGTCAGCGTATGAAGCACGGGCTCTTCGGGCGACCAGGCCCGAGCCTCCGGAACAACGAGTTCGACCCCGGCTACACCGTTCACCACGCCGACACCCTTCACCCGCGTGGCATGCTTCCCATTGAAAATGACGTTGAGGTCGCAGGACGCCGGAACAGATCCGCGCAACAGAATATCCAGTCGCACGGCGCCGCGCGCCGAATCGAGCGTCGTGACGCGCGCCCGGTCAATGAAGCAGGCGCTGGCCACTTCCGTCCAGACCACATCCCGGTAGATTCCCCCATAGCAGTAGAAGTCGTACCACGGCTCCAGCAATACTTGGCGCTCCCGATCGAAGCGATTGTCCACCGCCACCACCAATGTCCGTTCCGTGTGGGGCGAAGGAGGGATCTCGACGGCAAAGCCGCTGTAGGGGAGATCGCAACCGCCCCTCAAGACGCCATCAACAAAGACACGCGTGTTGAACCCGCACCCTCCGAACCGCACCCATCCGGCAGCACCGGCGGAAGTCGTGACGACCGTTCGAAAACAGGCCACGCCACGCTTTCCCGCGTAGGCGGGCGTAGCGTCGAAGACGCCGGGCACAAACAGTTCGTCGTCAAAACGGACCGTGGCAGGATCCAGCGTGTCCAGGTCCACATCACCGAGGAATGCAAACTTCCAGACCCCGGAAAGGTCATGCACGATTCGGCTCGGAAAACGCGGATACGGTAACATAATCATCTCCTGTTGTGTTGGTAAGACCACATGGGCGTGTAAGGCGTCGCGTAGTCGGCGCCGTGGTGGCTTCGCCGGCAGAAGGGCCTTTTCAGACTTGATGCTGCCTTATCGTACATAGACTTTGAAGTTGCGAACCCTTGATACACGGCAGGGCATTACGCGCAACCCGATGCGCCCTTCTGAGAGCGGCGGGAACTTCGAGACATCCCACTCAAAGTGTTCATTCCTGCCGTCGCCGCACACGTCGAAAGTCATGACGTTGCCCACACTGACGACCGTGAGCCGATACGGCACGTCCAGCTTGAACAGGCCGGTGCCCCAATGGGTTCCCTCGACTTCCGTCACCTTCTGGAAGGGGACGTTGACCGGCGCCGGATAGCGCCGGGCGCGGATGTATTCACCCTCCACGTCGGGCAACCCGACCGAGTAGCTGATGTGCAGGGCGTTCATGTAGTTGAAGTACAACGGCATCCGCGCCCGATTGCGGAGGTTTGACCAGACCGCGATATCCTTGTCGTAGGGCGGCGTTCCGATGCCCGTGGCCTTTAGGTAGATGATGTTCACGCCCTCGACGGCGCGGTCGTGGCGCGTGAACTCATACTCGATCTTCACATCCCCGGCAAAGCTGTCGCGGGTCCAGAGCACCATGCTGTCGCCGTTGTCCTTGATGTCGGGCCCGGCGCGCAGAATCATCCCCTGCGGCGTGTTCTCGACCGTGGCCGTGTCGCCATCCAGGAACCACTTCGCCCGCCAGTCGCCACTGCCGTCATCGGCAAACGCCGGTTTCCAGTTGCCACCGCGTCGGTTCTCATGCTTGTTGTCAGTCATGCCAGCCCCTTTCGTGCCTGCTCACTCGTCAACCGCTCTGCCTCGCAAGGGACAGACTTTTTGAGCCCATCTTGTTCGATGTCATGCTGTCATTTCCCTGTTCCCGGCCTTCTTGTCAGACCTTTGGAACGCCGGCGCCATCTCGTCCTGCTCGGCCTTTGAGAGCCGATGTTGCGTCGCCACCTGCCGCCATCGCCCTACTGCGTCCTGGATTCGTGCCATCTGCGCTTTGGCATCCGAGAGGGGCTGGCGGAATGATTCGGCCGCCTCCAGAGCCAAGTCCATGTCGAGACGGTTGTCGTTCCCTGCAACATTGAGTGTCAAGCCTGTGCCTTGCGGGTTTGGATTCATGTCATAGGCGGGCGCCAGGCGCCACCCCTCATGGGACGCGAGCAGAAAGCCATGATTCCGTAAATGGTCGTCGGTGTTGCTCACGCAGATGTTGAAGACGATTCTTCGCCACAACTCCGCAAGATCTTCCGCCACCGATGTGCCGTGTCGCATGATGA
>Ga0194113_10011150_pt1 | contig 10660 bp, 6 predicted proteins | sample TA2MahC200mmetaG_FD_146193 | JGI IMG/M metagenome (GOLD analysis project Ga0194113, IMG submission 146193) | Freshwater microbial communities from Lake Tanganyika, Tanzania - TA2015017 Mahale Deep Cast 200m | ecosystem: Environmental > Aquatic > Freshwater > Lake | place: Tanzania: Lake... | reverse complement strand
CCACTGTCCTCAGTGCCGGCATCATAGCCCCCAGCCGCCCGGCCTTCAAGTGCCCCGCCACTCCCGAACGGCTGACACGCCCCCACTTTGCGACCGCGGGCCTCGGTGCGGCGTGCCGCCGCTTCGCTACGGGCCAAAGCGGCATCTGTGATGCCGCACTCCACACTCCTCCCGTCCCGCACGGGCGCACATTATGGAGTGCGGTGACGAAGTCACCGCTTTCGTTGCCCGCGAAGCGGAGAGAACGGGCGCCTGGCCGCCCGAAGGCGCAAACTGGGGGCGTGTCAGCACGAACGGCGATTGACAGGCCGCGACGCCTGCCTACAATGCAGGCGTGGGGAGCACAGAGAGCGAGGGACAACGATGGGCAGGACGAAGAAGCTGGCCGTCGCAGCCGTCGTGGGGGCCAATGCGTGCCTCGCGGCAACTCAGGGCGGCACGCTCGCCGCCTGGGCGGTGGACCCGCACGTCAAGGTCTTCCGCGACGCCCCGCCGCTTGTAGGCGGGGGCGCCCATCGCCTGCGATGGGCACCCGTGCCCCGCGAGACGGGCGTGGTGAAGTTGCGAGCGGCCCGCAACGAGTTCGAGCCCGGGCAGCTCGCCTTCCGCTCGACCACGCCGCTCAAGGGCGTCCGTATCGAGCTTTCGCCTCTCCGTCACGCCGACGGCAAAGGGACAATCGGCGGCGACGACCTCGCCTGGAACTTCCTCGGCTTCATCCCCCTGAAGAAGAACACGCAGGACTCCGACAAGATTCAGCTTCGCGCGGCGCCCTGCGAGGTGCCCGACCCCCTCCTCGACGCCCGCACGCTCGACGTGGCGGCCGATGCCACCCAGCCCGTCTGGCTCACGGTCCGCGTACCCAAGGACGCACCGCCCGGCCTCTATCGCGGCGAGGCGGTCGTTGTCGCCGGTGACACCCGCGCCGCCGTGCCCATTGAGCTATCTGTTGACCCCTTCGCCCTCCCCGACGTGCGCCACCTCCTCGTCACCAACTGGTTCGATGCCAGCCACTTTGCGAAGGCCCACAATGTGGCGGTCTGGTCGGACGCCTTCTGGCCTATCCTGGAGCGTTACGCGCGCAACATGGCCGCCCACCGCCAGAACGTCGCCCTCACCCCCTGGAGCCTGGTGCAGATCACCCGCGAGGCGGACGGCAAGCTCAGCTTCGACTATGCCCGGTTCGACCGCTACATCGAGTTGTTCCAAAAGGCCGGCGTAGCCGATGGGATCGAGCTGACCCACGTGGGCAGCTTCGGCCCAGGCGGCTGGGGCAGCAAGGAGATCGTCCTCGTCAAGGTCGGCGCCACCGACCGCAAGACGGGCAAGCGCGTGGAGCTTGGCCCCGAGGAGGGCCTTGCGCCCCTGCTCGCCGACCTCGAGAAACACCTGGAAGCCAAAGGCTGGCTCGCCAAGACGATGATCCACGTCGCAGACGAGCCGTCGCTCAACAACCTCGCCTCCTGGCGCAAAGCCTCGGAATTCGTCCACAAGGCCGCGCCACGCATCCGCCGCATTGACGCCATCGAATCGGTGGACTTCACCGGCGCCCTCGAGGTCTGGGTGCCCAAGCTCTCCCACTTCGACCGCTGGCGCGACGCCTACGAGGCCCGCCGAGTGGGCAACGAGTTCTGGTACTACATCTGCTGCCACCCCTTCGGCAACCTCTACCCCAACCGCTTCCTCGACTACCCGCTCGCCCGCGTCCGAGTCCTCCACTGGCTCAACTTCGCCTGTGGCCTCACAGGCTACCTCCACTGGGGCCTGACCTTCTGGGGCGACGACCCCTTCGGCCCTCCGAGCGACAGGCTCCCGCCTGGCGACACCCACGTCATCTATCCCGGCGCCGACGGCCCGCTCAACTCCATCCGCTGGGAGATTCAGCGCGAGAGCATCGAGGACTTCGAATACCTCTGCCTCCTTGCCGTCAGGACCGCTGAGGCCAAGAAGCGCCTCGGCCCCGCCGCCGACTTCGTTGACCCCCGCCGCCGCGCAATCGAGCTCTGCCGCGAGATCGTCCCAGCCATCGCCGACACCGAGCGTGACCCCGCCCGCATCATGGCCGTGCGGGCCGAGATAGCCGAGGAGATCATCTCCCTTGGCGGCGAGCCGTTGCTCCTCGCCGAGACCGAGCCGATGGCCGGCTCCACCCTCGTCCACGGCCCCATCTGCGTCGAGCTGCGCGGCGTCACGCAGCCTGGGGCATCGGTCAAGATCAACGGCACCCCCGTCGCGGTCGGCCCCGACGGCTGCTTCGCCACCCACGTCTCGCCCCGCGGCACCCGCCACGAGGTCCGCATCGAGGCCGAGCACAACGGCCGGAAGGCGGCTACAACCCGCCGCTTCCAGGCGAGGAGATAGGGAATGCTCAACTGGCGTTCCGTGCAAATCGTTATGGCGCTTGCCGTCTGCACTGGCTGCGGGCGGCTCAACACTGAAGGGGCAGAGATGAACCAGGAGAAGGGTGCCTACATTCCCGAGCCTGTGCCGGTGAAGACGAGCCTGCTCATCGGGGCGCACCACTGCCCGCTGTGGGAGGCCGATAAGCCGCAGATGTGGGACAACGTGCTCAAGCACCCCGAACGCACCCCCGTCCTGGGCTTCTATTCGCAGGAGAACCCCGAGGTCTCGGACTGGGAGACGAAGTGGGCGGTCGAGCACGGCGTGTCGTTCTTCGTCTACTGCTGGTATCGCGCGAGCCAGGGCAAGCCGGTCGAGATGCGCTTCGGCTCGGCCATCCACGACGCGCTGTTCAAGTCGCGCTTCGTCTCCAAGATGAAGTTCACGATCATGTGGGAGAACCAGTCGCGCGGGAAGGCCGGCGTCGCCGACGAGGCCGACCTGATGACGAATCTGCTCCCCTTCTGGATCGAGAACTACTTCAAGCATCCGAGCTACCTGAAGCTCGACGGCAAGCCGCTGCTGTTCATCTACCGCCCCGAGTTCCTCGTGCAGGACCTCAAGGGCGAGGGGAACGTGGCGAAGGCGTTCGAGCGGATGCGCCAGGCCTGCCGCGAGGCCGGCTTCGACGGCCTCTACATCCTCGGCGAATACCGCGGACTCGACCCCAACCACCTCAAGCTCATGAAACGCCTCGGCCTCGACTACACCTTCGCCTACTGCTGGCACATCCAGAACCACCCGAAGCCTGATCGGGCCATTGCGACGCAGATGGCCAACATCCGGAAGACGCAGGAGCTGGGCATCCTCCCCCAGGTCGTCACCGTGTCCCAGGGCTGGAGCGGCTGGCGCGACGAGGGGAGCATCTGGACCATTCCGCCCGCCGACTACGAGACGCTCCTGCGGAAAGCCAAGGAGTTCATCGCCACGCTGCCCGCAAGCGAACTCGGCAGCCGGCTGCTCCTCCTGGACAACTGGAACGAGTGGGGCGAAGGCCACTACATCGCGCCCTACCGCCAATACGGCTTCGGCTACCTCGACGCCGTCCGCAAGGTCTTCTCCCCCGATGCCCCCGAGCCGCACAAGGACTTGGTGCCCGCAGACATCGGCCTCGGCCCCTACGACGCGGCCTACAAGGCCCACGTCCAGCGCGAGGAGGCCCGCAAGCGCGCCGAGCGGGAGAAGAAATGAGGTAAAGTGATTCCGGGTATAATGATAGGAGAAGAGAAGAAAGGGCAATAGAGACACCAGCCCCCAACGCTGGAGGCTCTTTGTCGGCCTCGGTTTCCTTTCTTCACACCCCGGTCGCTTCTTGCTCTCATCATTTTGCCCGGAATCATTTTGCCTTTCTCTTCTCTGCCTCGACTTCACACTGATCCCTTCTTGACCCCAACCCCTTCTTCCTCTTATCATCTTACCCGGAGCCATTTTACCTTCTCTCTTGGCCCGGCGGGCAGGTAGTTGACAGGCGAGGACGTGACCCCCAGATGGTGGCTGGCGTTCGCGGTGGGGCTAGGCCTCGCGGCGGTGGTGAACCTCTACGTCTTCGCGTCGGACTACATCTTCGTGTCGTCGCGGCTGACGTTCGGCTACCTGCCGATGGGCGCGATGGTGCCCTTCACGTGCTTCGCGATGCTCGTGGTGCCGCTCGTGCGGCTGCTCGCGCCCCGCCACGCGTTCCGCAAGGAGGAGCTGATCGTCGTCTTCTCGATGACGCTCATCGGTTCGGTGTTCCCCACGCTCTCGATGGCGGGCTTCATCCCGTCGGTGCTGGCCACGCCGTACTACTTTGCGACGCCGGAGAATCAGTGGCAGCACCTGCTGCTGCCCCACCTGCCGCGATGGGCCTTCCCGCCCAACGAGGCGGGCGAGATGCAGTGGTTCTTCCAGGGGCTGCCCAAGGGCGAGGGGATTCCCTGGGGCGTGTGGGTGATGCCGCTCCTGTGGTGGGCGATGCTGCTCGTGGGCATCGCGCTGGCGACGACGTGTCTCACCGCCATCCTCCGCAAGCAGTGGGCCGAGCGCGAGCGCCTCGCCTTCCCCCTCGCCCAGGTGCCCCTCGACATGATCCGCCCGGGCAAGGGGCGGCTCCCCGCTTTCATGACGAATCGCCTCTTCTGGATCGGCTTCGGCCTCGCGCTCTTCGCCATCAGTTGGAACATCATCAGCTTCTTCGACCCCGCGTTCCCCACGTTCCCCATCATCCACGGCCAGGGCTTCCTCCAGATCGGACAGGGGTTCCCCTCCCTGCGCACGAACGTGAATCTCTTCGTCATCGGCTTCGCCTTCCTCACGCCGCTCGACGTGCTCATGAGCGTATGGCTCTTCCACTTCCTGGCCATCCTCCAGGTCGGCATCCAGAACCGCCTGGGGCTGACGCTTGGCCCGACGGACATGTGGGACGGCATGACCGTCATCATCGCCTGGGAGGAGCAGGGGGCGTTCCTCGTCTTCGTCGGCCTCAGCCTCTGGATGGCGCGGGGCCACCTGCGCGACGTGGTGCGGAAGGCGTGGAACCCGCGGTGCGAGGTGGACGACTCGCGGGAGCCGATGAGCTATCGCACGGCGGTGGTCGGCTTCCTGGTCGGCGCGGGGCTGGTCGCGGCCTGGCTCTCGCGGCTGGGGATGAACGGCCCGACGCTGCTGGTCTACGGCCTGGGCTTCCTGGTGGTCTACGTGGGCGTGTGCAAGGTGGTGGCCCAGTGCGGGCTGGTCTACGTGCGGGCGCCGATGACGCCGCACACCTTTGTCTCCCACACGGTGGGCACGGACGGCATCGGCCCGGCGGGGCTGATCGCCATCGCGGCCACGTTCGCCATCTGGTGCGACAACAAGCCGGTGCTCTCCACGGCCACGATGCACGCCCATCGCGTGGCGGGCGAGCTGCGGACGCGGCCCCGCATCGTCACGGGCGCCAGCGTGCTCACGATGGCCGTATGCTTCGTCCTGGCCATCTACCTCACGATGAGCATCTGCTACACCAAGGGCGGCGCGACCACCGGCTGCTGGGAGATACAGGGCGGCAACATCGCCTTCTTCGGCGAATACGTCCGAAAGCTCCAGAACCCGCAGGGCACCGACTTCGCCCGCCTCCAGTGCATGGGCATCGGAGCGGCTGTGATGGCCGCCGTCAGCTTCCTCAAATACCGCTTCCTCTGGTGGCCCGTTCACCCCATCGGCTTCTGCTTCGCCAGCGGCTGGGCCATCTCGTCGTGCGCCTTCTCCATCTTCCTCACCTGGATTGCCAAGGCCATCATTCTCAAGACCGGCGGCATGATCCTCTACCGCAAGGCACGGCCCTTCTTCCTGGGCATGCTGCTCGGCTACGTCGTGGGCATCGGCCTGTGCTTCCTTGTGGACGTCATCTGGTTCCCGACCCAGGGGCACATGATCCACCATTGGTAGAGACCCTGGCTGAGGAAGGCGACTTGACACGGCAGCGCCTTCGCCCTATAAGAAAGGGGCAAGCGGGCGGCGCTTGAGCATATCGTTCCCACTTCCCAACGGGCCGGGGCGGAAGGAGAACCGATGGCGTTGCAGGGGAAGACTGTATTGATCGCGGACGACGAGGCGGACATGCGAGAGTTCGTCCGGGCCGCCCTGGAGGACGACGGTTACGCGATCCTCGAGGCGCCCGACGGCGAGGCGGCCCTGGCCGCCGCGCGGGCCAAGAAGCCCGACCTCGTGATCCTCGACGTTCAGATGCCCAAGAAGACGGGCTTCGCGGCCTTCGATGAGCTGCGGCGCGACGACGCCACGAAGGCCATCCCCGTCATCATGCTCACCGGCGTGCGCCAGAAGACGGGCATCGGCTTCTCCGCGAAGGAGATGGGCGACTACTACGAGAGCGAGCCAGAGGCCTACGTGGAGAAGCCCGTGGACCCCGACCTCCTCCGCGACACCGTGGCCAAGCTGCTGGGCAGATAGCGCCAGGCGAAGGGCGTGGCACGGCTGGCTTGCCCAGCCGTGTCTTCTCGGATGTGCGCGGCCGCAGACCCCACGGCTGGACAAGCCAGCCGTGTCACACCTCCGGGCGGGGGCGTCAGAGCGTGTACGGCTCGCGGTAGGGACGGTGCCGCATGCGGTTCGCCTCCGCGTCGCCGGGGAACTCCTCGGCCTTCGGGTCCCAGCGCAGCTTCCGCTCCAGCGTCATCGCAATGTTGCCCAGGTGGCACACCGTGGCCGAACGGTGGCCGATCTCAACCGTCGCTGCCGTCCGGCCCCGCGTGCGCACGCACTCGATGAAGTTGCCCATGTGCCCGCCGCGGGGCTGGAAGAGGTGCACGTCGTTGGCCCCCAGCGGCGCGGTGATCGCGCTCATCGGCTCCCCCACCAGCCGGTCGGCGTCCACCCACCCCTCCGTGCCGATGAACTTGCAGCCGGCGAACTTGTGCGTGCCCGTCATGACCACGCCGTTCGCGTACCGGTAGGTCAGGTCCAGCTTAGAGAAGGTGTTCCACAGGCCGTCGAAGAACTCGCCCTTGCCGACGATTTCGACGGGGCCGGTGTCGTCCGCCCCGATGCCCCACTGGGCCACGTCGAAGAAGTGGGCGCCGAAGTTCGTCATCTCGCCACCCGAGTAGTCGCGCACGAAGCGGAAATTGTAGTGGCAGCGGTTCTTCGAGTAGGGCGCCCAAGGCGCGGGGCCGAGCCACAGCTCGTAGTCCAACTCCTTCGGCACCGGCTCTGCGACGTCGGGCATGGGCTTCGCGGGGCGCATGCCCACGCCCACCTCGACGCGCAGGAGCTTGCCGATACGCCCGTTGCGCACGGCCTCGCAGGACCGCCTCACCTTCTCCTCGGACCGCCGCTGGCTGCCCACCTGAAACACCCGCTTGTAGCGCGCCGCCGTCTCCGCCATCGCGCGGCCCTCGGCAATGGTCAGCGTCATTGGCTTTTCGCAATACACGTCCTTCCCCGTCCGCATCGCGGCGATGGCCATGTGCGCGTGGTGCTGGTCCGGCGTCGCGATCAGCACCACGTCAATGTCGGTCCGCTCCATCACCTCGCAGAAGTCGTTGATGCCCGACGCGATGTTCTTCCCGCGCTCCTGCTCCTCGTAGGACTTGTTGCACTCGCCGACGCGCTGCGCGCGGATCTTCTCGTCCACGTCGCACACGGCCAGCAGCATCACGTCCTTGTGGCGGATGACGCCGTTGATCAGGTCTTTCCCCCGGTTCTGCGCGCCGACGGACGCGGCCAGGATGCGGTCGGTGGGCGACATCGAGCCGCTGCGCCCCAGCGCCGTTGCGGGCACCACCAGCGGCGCGGCCCCCGCCGCGCCCAGCAACCTGAGAAACCCCCTGCGGCCCATCGCGCGCTGCTGTCCCATCGGCCTGCTCCTTTCGCCAAACAGCGCCATCCGTGCGCAAGCCGATTATAGCCCTCCGCCCCCGAACGTTCCACCGCGAGTCGGCAGGGCAGCAGGGAGGCCCAGCCAAGGGACCCAAGGGACCAAAGGGACCCAAGAGACGCGTGACGCCCCCGCTCCGCTCTGCGTCTCTTTGGTCCCTTGTGCGCCCTTGGCCGGCCGCGAGGGAGGCTGGGGCCTTCGGCGGCGGGTGGCGAAGTGGAGGGCGATGGCGCCGAGGACGAGGGCGAGGCCAAGGGTGCCGACGAGGAGGCCGGCCTGGGCAGGCGCCAGGGCGCGGGCGCCCGCGGCGGCGAGGTCGGGCGGCGGGCCGTTGGCGCTGGCCTGGACTGCCGCGAGGAGGGCGGTCATCCGACGCACGGTGACGAATAGCCCAAGGGCCGGGCCGCCGAACATTATGGCGAGTCCCGCGATCACAGCGAAGAAGTGATTCTTCTTCATTCGTACCGGCCTCCGCAGGAAGGAATGGAAGCCGCCAACCCGGCCATTCCGAGCGGAGCCCCTCGACTTCGCTCGGCATGACGGACCTCCGCCCGTGGGTTCGGCCTGGATGCTACCACGAATGGCGGCGCGCGGCAAGCGATTTCGTGGCGCACTACGTAGTTTCTGTTGCGGAAAGCCAAGACTGCCTGAAGGCAGGACTCCAAACAAGGAACGAACGCGTTCGGAGTCCTGGCTTCAGCCAGTCCTTGGCTTCCGAGCACGGCCCGAGTTCGGCGAATTGGGCTTTCCGCAACAGAAACTACGTATTGCAAAGGGGCTGGGGCGCTAGTATAATCGTGGCCGCTCGGGTGGGCCCTTTGCGCCATGGACATTGGAGGCCAGGGGTTGGCGGGATTCACGTTCGTCGGCCGCGAGAGCGAAGTCGCGGCGTTCCGACAGATGCTGGAGCGCCCGCAGGGGGAGACGCTGTTGGTGGGAGGGGCGGAGGGGACGGGGAAGTCGCACCTCCTGCGGCAGTTGCGGCTCGAGGCGGAGCGCGCGGGGCACCACGCGGTGGTGCACTGCTGCCTGGGCCACCTTCTGGATGCGGACCTGCGGCAGTATGCGATCCTGAGCTGCATGGCGGCGGCCCACGAGGCGGGCGCGGCTAGCGGGGGTCTCACCCTGGTGCCCAGCGCGCGCGAGTTCTTCGGCCATCTCCTGGGCGAGGACCGTCGCCCGGTGAGCGAGAAGCTCCTGGGCCTGCTCGCCGTGGCCGCGGCGCCGCTCGATGCTGCGTCGCGCCTGGTGCTGCTGCTCGACCTGGGCCGTGCCCAGGGGGGGCATGCGTTCCCCCTGGAGTTTTTTGCCCATCGCCTCCCTGCGAAGGTGAAGCTCGTGGTCGCCACGGCCGAGGCGCCCGAGGCCCTGGCCGGCCAGCCGACCGTGACCGTGGTCCCGGAGCTTCCGCCGCTCGCCGAGGCCGAGGTGGGCCGGCTCCTCGAGTTCCACCTGCCGCGGGGGACGGCGGTGGCGCCGCTCGTGGGCCGCGCGCGCGCGGCATTCGGGGGCAACCCGCTGCTAACGGACCTGGGGGCGAAGCTGCTCGCCGGCGCGGCGGACCGCGCGGCGGCGCTGGCCGCGCTCCCCGCGACCGCGCCAGAGTTGTGCCAGCAGTTCCTCACCCACCTGGGCGACGAATCACGCCGCCTCATCGAGTGCCTGGCACGCGTGCCGTCGGGCCTCGATGCGGCCGCGCTCCGTGACCTGCTCGGCGCGTCGGAGGCTGACCTTGGCCAAATGCTGCTGGCGGACGACGTGCGCAGCCTGATCGTCATGCGTCGCGGGCCGCGTGGGACCGATGCCTGCATCTTCCACGAGAGCCTGGCCGACCTGTTCCGCCAGGAGAAGGACGACACGGTGGCGCTGTTCCACAGGCGCGCGGCCGCTCACTTCCTGGAGCGGCTCCAGCGGGACCCACACGACGTTGAGGCCCTGAGCGCCCACTCGTACCACATCCGCCTGGCGGGCGACCCGGTGCAGTTCATGCAGGACTTTCCCCGCACGCTGAAGCAGAAGCACCGCTTGGGCCTTCTGCACCTGCTGGCCAGCGAGTACCGCCTGCTGCTCATGTGGTCGCGGGCCGGCGAGTCGCCGATCAACCGCCCCCTGTGCATGGCCAACCTGGCCCGCATCTACCAGGAGCTGGGCCAGCCCCAGGAGGCCCTCCGCTACCACAAGGAGGCCATGGAGGTCTACCAGCAGCAGAAGGACCGCAGCGGCACCGCCGCCCAGCTCGGCTGCATCGCCACGGCCCTGTGCGACCTCGGGCACCACGACGAGGCCATCCGCTCCCTCCAACAGGCCATGGCCATCAACGAGGCCCTCAACCGCAAGGCGGCCCTCGGGTCGGACCTGGCCAGCCTCGGGACGATTCAGGAGCGCCTCGGGCGCCCGCACGACGCCCTGCGCTCGTTCCAGAAGGCGCTCGACCTGTGCCGCGAGCTGAGGGACGACGTGGATGCGGCGGCCCAGCTCGGCCACATCGCCGCCATCCACCGCAAGCTCGGCAACCGCCGCGAGGCCGTCGCTCGCTACCAGGAGGCCTGGCGCCTCAACAACCGCAGCGGCGCCGCGCGGGCCGAGGTGGACGACTTGCTGAACCTCGGCTTCGTGTTCGACGAGCTGGACGAGACGGGCAAGGCCATCACGTGCGTGCAGCAGGCGATCGAGCTCGACCACGCGCTCGGCGACCGCCACGTCGAGGCCCGCCACCTGCGCACCCTGGGCTCGATGCAGCTCAAGCAGGGCGAGGCGCACGAGGCGACGCGGTGCCTCGAGCAGGCGGCGACCCTCTCCCGGTCGTTCGGCGATCCCGCGGGCGAGGCCGTTGCCCTCCTCGAACTGGCCAAGACCCACCGCGCGGCCCGGCGCATCCCCGCCGCGCGCCAGGCCCTTGAACAGGCC